>Ga0187893_10002014_pt1 | contig 46079 bp, 27 predicted proteins | sample MA1701074metaG_FD_139574 | JGI IMG/M metagenome (GOLD analysis project Ga0187893, IMG submission 139574) | White microbial mat communities from a basaltic lava cave in the Kipuka Kanohina Cave System on the Island of Hawaii, USA - MA170107-4 metaG ... | reverse complement strand
TCCCGTCGTGTTCGTCATGCGGTCGTCGACCTTCACCTTCACGGCGTGGTTGCCCACCTGAGCGGTCGTTGGACTGTAGCGGAAGGTGGAGCCCGTCGCCGCTTGAGCCGATCCGTCGACCGTCCACGTGTAGGAGAGAGGATCGCCATCGGCATCGCTCGCCGTCACGCTTAACGTGATCGACGTCCCGGCGGCCAGAACCGGCGAGCCTGCGGGAGCCGTAGCGGTGATCGCCGGCGCCTCGTTCGGCGGCGGGGCCGCACTCTCGACCGTGACGCTCCAGGTGAAGCTCGGATCGGTGCTCCAGTCGGTGTTCGCCTTTCCGTCGCTCACTTTCACCTGAACCGAATGTGCGCCGACCTGGGCCTCCAGGGGGCTGTAGCGGAAGGTGGAGCCCGTCGCGGACTGCCCGGAGCCGTCGACCGTCCACGTGTAGGCGAGCGTGTCCCCTTCGGGGTCGGTCGCCGTCACGCTGAACGTCATCGAAGTGCCGGCGGTCAGCTTCGGCGAGTCGGCGGGGGCCGTCGAACCGATGACCGGAGCGCGGTTGACTGGGGCGGCGGCCCGCACCGTAAGCGCCCAACTGTGCGCGACCTCGATGCCGTGATTGATCCCATCGGAGACGACTCCCTTGACGGTGTAGGAGCCCTCCGTCAGAGCGGTCGTATTGAGACTGAAATTCGGTCCGGTCGCCGTCTGCCGGCGGCCGTCGACCGACCACTCGAAGGTCAGCCTGTCCCCCGCGTCGGGGTCGGAGGCGGTGAGCATGAACGCGATGGCGTCTCCCTGAGTGACCGTCACCGCGCCTGTGGGACTGAAGCTTGTGATCTCCGGCGGCTCGTTCTTCGGCCGCTTCATGACCCGCAAGTTCCATCGGAGCCCCGTGGTCGCGAGCTGCCTGTCGGTCACGGCGACCTCGACGATGTGATCCTCCTCGACGTCCGCGGAGGTGGCCAGCACGAGCTCGTTGTCGAGGGATGCTTGCCGAACACCGTCGACAGTCCACCGATAGAGAATCACTTCGCCGCCTGTCGTGTTGACGGTGAACGTCACGCTGTCGCCCGCTGAGGCCGTCGACTCGGTGGCCGGAGCGAACGACTCGATGATCGGACCCGATTCCCCCGGCGGAGGATCGCCGGCGGCGTTCGCCACACCGCCGCTCCCGCTCCCACCGCACCCTCCGGCGAACCCCAACAAACAGGATGCGGCGAAAAGGGCCGCGTACCGATAGACCCTGTGAGTAGTCATCCTTCTATCCTCCTGACTCGAGCGCCCGGAGCTGAGACCCTGATTCGTCGAGACCCTGATTCGTGGAGCTCCAGGCTCTCCTTGCGATGGCAGAGGAAGGCAATTCCTCGGCCCCTCTTCGAGGACTATTATCGGAAGTTCGAAAGTTCTAGGCCCTAAAGACGTTGGCTCCAGTGGGGCGTGGGCGCTTTACCGCGGCCCCATGACTGGATTTTCTCCCCGATCGGGAAGAGTGCGTGGGTGGAGATTACCGGGCTGGCGCAGATGAGGGAATTCTTGGGGGGACCGAATCGCGCTCGATCATGAAAATGACGACCCAGGCGAATCGCCGCAGGAACGGCAGCGCCGCGAAGAGGCGCCGGTCGAGCGCTCCGAGGAAGCCCGCGGTGAGCCTGTGCAGGGCCGTTATCGGAATCACCTTGAGCCAGAAGTAGGCGGCCAGCTCGAGGAAGTAAGCGTGGCGCACCTCCAACCGCCCGACGCCCTGGGCGAGGCGCTGAACGTCGCGCGTCGTAAGGGGATGTTCATCGGGAGTGCGCGCGGCGGGGGTGAGACGCCGGTAGAGGTTGATGAGCGGATTCATCCCCTGCGGCTCGATGAAGATCGCCCGTCCGCCGGTCTTGAGGAGCCGGCGAAGCTCCTCCCTGCCCCGTTCGATGGAGAGGTGGTGGATGATCGACCGGCCGAAGATGAGGTCGAACGTCCCATCGCGGAAAGCGACGCGCTCCGCGTCCATGATCCCGACCCGCTCGGCGTTCGCGTCGCCATCCCGCCGAAGACTGGCTCGCACGAAGCGAGCGGCTTCAGGGGCGATGTCCACCGAGAAGACCCTCGATGCGCCGCGAGCCTCAAGCTCGCGGGCGATCTTCGCGTTGGTCCCGGACCCAAGGTAGAGGGCAACACCGCCCTTCAAGGGCGGAAGGAGCGAAAAGGCGATCTCCAGAAGCCCCCGGCGGGTACGCGGGTCGTAATACTCGTTCTGCCGCCCGCGGATCTCCGTATCGGCGAAGAAGCGATCGTGGAAGGTCCGTTCGCGCAGCTTGCGATCGCCTTCGGGTGAGTCCATGCTCGCCGAATCTTACCTTGGGCGAGGCCCGGCATCCGCCGGCGCCCGCTCTCTGATGCTTGTGGTACCGTCGATGCAGCCCCCTTTCCGGAACCGCCGGGAGCGCGGGCGATCGGTCCCACCCGCGCTCCGGATCCCGAAACGCTCCGCGAGTCCGAATCCCCATGTCCGCCTTCAGCCGACCTCCATCCCCGTTCGATAAGGGACTCATGCAGCACGTTCGAATCCCTTCGATCCAGTCGAGTCGCCTGCCTTTGTTTCCCCGCGCGGTGGCCCGAGTTTTTCGGCACATCGGCGACCGCGAGATCAGCCCCGAGTTCCTCGCCCGACTCCTGGAGTCCGAGCTCGAGCTGACGGAGCGGCTCCTGCGGGCGGCTGCCCAGCCGGTTTTCGGACTCCGCAAGGGGGTCCAGTCGCTGAGCGAAGCCATCGCATGCCTGGGTCGCGAGACGTTTCACGACCTCCTCTTCACGATCGCCGCCATGCCGCTCTTCGGAAACGGAATCGGATCGATCGATGCCGCGTCGCTGCGCGCACACTCGATCGCCTGCGGGCTCCTCGCCCGGGCGCTGGCCGAGCGGCTCTCGGTGGCCAGCCCGGCGGTCGCCTACCGCGCCGGCGTCGTCCACGACATTGGGCTCATGGCCCTCCAGGCCGGGCCGCGGGAGGCGTCCGCTCGGGCGATCGCGGGCGCCACCGAGGGGAAAAGGGCCCTGGTTCCGATGGAGCAGTCGATCCTCGGAGTCGACCACGCGGCCTGCGGCCTCTGGTACGGGGAACTGCTCGACTTGCCGAGGCCGATCCTCGATGCGATCCGCTTCCACCACGACCCGATGGCGGCCCCGCCGCCACGGGCCCTGGCGGCCGTGGTGGGGCTTGGGGATCGGATCTGCTCGGACGCGGGCTTCGGCTACGGTTTTCCCGAGGAGGACGTTCCGGATTCTCGGCTCGACCGGCACCCGGCATGGGGCGCCCTCTGCGAAGAGATGCCTGCGCTGAAGTGTTGTGATCCCGCCCTGGTCCTCGGAGAGGCGATCCGCCAGGTCCGTCCCCTGCGGGGCGCCCTCCTCGAAATCATCCAGGAGCCGGTCCTGACCGGGTTCTGACCGCCGGAGCCGACCTCCCCCGGCATCGGATCTTTTCCCTCGAAAATGGTTTCGCTTTCGCCGAACATCCGGCGCGTGACGGGAGCCGCGAACAGCATGGACAGGACGTCGCCCGGGAGCGCGGAGATGGAGGGGCGTGTGGCGATCGTCACCGGCGGGGCGCGGGGGATCGGACGGGCCTGCGTGGCCCGGTTCCTCTCCGCCGGAGCGGCCGGGGTCGCCATCGCCGACCGGGACCTCGACGTCGCGTGCGAGGCCGCGAGGTCGCTCGACCCGTCCGAGCAGCGCGCGTGGGCTCTCGAGGTCGATGTGACATCGCGCCCGGAGATCGAGGCGGCGGTGCGGCGGGTGGCGGAGCGCTACGGGCGGATCGATGCCCTCGTCAACAGCGCCGGCATCGCCGGCCGCCAGGGGGCCATGGAGACTCAGAGCGAGGAGGACCTCGATCGGATCTGGGCGGTGAACGTGAAGGGGACCTATTTCGCCTGCGCGGCGGTGCACCCGCACATGGCGAGGAGCGGTTACGGCCGGATCGTCAACATCGCCTCGATCGCGGGCAAGGAAGGGAACCCGGGCCTCGTACCCTACTCGATGACGAAGGCGGCGGTCATCGGCTTCACGAAGGCCTACGCCAAGGAGGTCGCGACGAACGGGATCCTGGTCAACAGCGTCGCCCCCGCGGTGATCGAGACGGAGATCCTCCGGCAGGTGACGGACGAAGTGAAGCGCTACATGATCTCGAAGATACCCATGGGGCGCGTTGGGCGGCCGGAGGAAGCGGCGGAGCTGATCTTGTTCCTCTCCTCCGAGAGGATGAGCTTCTCGACGGGCTTCTGCTTCGACCTCTCCGGCGGGCGTGCGACGTATTGAGGGAATCGATTCAGGAGTTGTCCATGCTCTATCTGGTCACGGGAGGCGCGGGTTTCATCGGCAGCAACCTGGCGCGGGAGATCCTCCACCGCGGAGCGCGCGTGCGCATCTTCGACAACTTCGCCACCGGCCGGCGCGAGAACGTCGAAGATCTGCGCGGGCGCATCGAGCTTCTGGAGGGGGACATCCGCGACGCCGCGGCCTGCCGTGAGGCCGTGAAAGGGGCGGACTTCGTTCTCCACCAGGCGGCGCTCGGCTCCGTGCCCCGAAGCGTGGTCGATCCGGTCACGACCCACGACGTCAACATCACGGGGACGCTCAACATGCTCATCGCCGCGCGGGATGCGAAGGCGAAGCGTTTCGTTTTCGCGTCGTCGTCGTCGGTCTACGGAAACAGCGAGGCACTCGAGAAGGTGGAGACGCTCCCGACGTTGCCCCTTTCCCCCTATGCGACCTCGAAGCTCGCCGCCGAGAGCTACACGACCGTATTCCATGGCGTCTACGGCCTCCCGACCGTCGCCCTCCGCTATTTCAACGTCTTCGGACCGAGGCAGGACCCGGATTCGCAGTACGCGGCCGTCATCCCCCTCTTCGTGAAGCACCTCTTGGAGAACACGGCTCCGGTGATCTACGGCGACGGCGAGCAGACGCGCGACTTCACCTACGTTGCCAACGTCGTCCAGGCGAACCTCAAGGCGTGCGAAGCCGGGCTTTCGGCCTGCGGCCGCGCCTACAACGTCGCCTGCGCCGCCAAGGCTTCCATCAATCGGCTCTTCGAGCACATCGCCGATCGGCTGGGAAGCACCCTGCGCCCGCGGTACCTTCCGGAGCGCAAGGGCGACGTGCGCCGGTCGCTCGCCGATATCGGTCTCGCACGCAAGCATCTCGGCTACCAGCCGACCCACACGCTCGAGCAAGGGCTCGACGAGGCGCTGGACTGGTACAAGAAGAACCTCGCCGCCCCGAGCGCCGTCAAGACACCAAGCCGATGAATCGTACGAAGAACGGATGATTAACCGCAGAGTACGCAGAGTTACGCAGAGGGACCGATTCGTCGGCAACGATCTCCCCTGAGTCCTCCACGTATTTCCTCTGTGGTTCCCGTCCATCCTCAAGATTGATCCCCTGCCGGAGCGGGGTTATTCTTGCGCGCTGATTCGTTCCTGACTCCAACTCGATCCGCGGAACGGGAGTGACCTTCATGAAGGCTGCGCTGCTTTTTGTCGCGTTTGGGTTCTCGGCAGGAGCATGGGCCGCCGAGAAGGAGACGGACTCGGGCGGCGGCGATCCGGCCCGCGACGCTCGCAGGCTGCTCCGGCGCGCCATGGACCTCCGCTCGCAGCCGGACATCGAAAGCGCCCTCCAGGCGCTCGTCAGTGCGGGCGGGCGGGACAACCTCGAGGGCATCCTCCGATTGATCCCGCAGGTCCCCGCCTCCGAGGACTGGCTTTATTGGGACCTAGTCCGCGGGGCCTGCTCCTTCACCGACCGGGAGGCCCTCGAGCACCTCGGGGAGACGATCCTCAGGACCCGAGGGGGAGGCTTTTCCGCCGACTTGACCTCGGCGCTCGGCCGCAACACGTCCAAGAAGGTCGTCTTCGCCTTCGTTCCGATCCTTCAGAAGGGGACGCCGGCTCTCCAGATCATGGCGGCGGAGAGAATCGGCGAGATCCGCCTGAAGGAATCGGTCGATGCCCTGGTCGATGCGTTGAAGCGGGAGGAGCCGAAGGGGGAATCGGAGCTTCTCAACCTGATCGTCGACGGGCTCCAGCAGCTCACGCATCAAGAATTCAAGACGAACTCCGTCAACTGGGAAGGTTGGTGGCAGAAGAACCGGGACAAACCGCTGCCCGAGGGGCCGATCGAGCGGAAGGAGGGCCAGACATCCTCCGGGACGGTGGTCGACCGGCTCGACCGCAAGCGGCTCGCGGGCTTCGAGCAGCTCGAGAAGGCCCCCAAGAAGGCCGTGATCGTACTGAGCGCGGAGTTCCCCGACCGGAACTTGGACAACGGCCACATCGAAAGCTCGCTGGAGTCGATGGGGATCCCCCATGAAGTCGTGAAGCGCCCGGATTTCGAAAAGTACGACCTCCGCGGCGTCGGGGCGATCGTCGTCAACTGCGCCCAGTTCCATACGTTTTGCATCTGCCCGACGTGCAAGCCTTCGGGGAGGAAAGAAAATCGACTCAGGCAGTGCTCCGACTGCAACGTCCACAAGGAGTTCTCCGCCAAGCTCTCCAACGCCTCGATCAAGAAGATCGTCGGCTTCGTCAAGCGCGGCGGGTTCCTCTTCTGCGAGGACTGGACCGTCAAGGAAGTGCTCGAGCGGGCCTTCCCTCAACATGTCTCCGCCGGGACGGTGCTCCGCGAAGGGATCGCCGACGTCGTTCCGGCCCGCGGGCGGACGGGCCATCCTTACTTGAAGGGGATCTTCACGCCCCCCGAGCAGTCGGGAAAAGACCCGTGGGATGAGATCGAAGAGGAGAAAAAGAAGGCCGGCGAGACCGGCAAGGATGGCAAATCGGGCAAGCGCGAGGGGGGCACCGTCGCGCGCAAGCCCGAGCCGGACCCCGGCTCGGAAAAGGATCCCGCCCCGGAGCTGGTGAAGGTCAAGCATCACTGGACGATCGACGACGAGAGCTGGGCCTTTCACCTGAGCGATGCATCGAAGGTGACGGTACTCCTGACGAGCCCGAAGCTCCAGAAGGACGTCCCGGGCGAGAACGTGGTGGCCTTCTGCTTCCGACCATCGGGGGACAACAGCGACACGGGCGGCACGGGCAAGCGGCGCAAGGGGCCGGGCATGGTGATGCAGGTCCTCAGCCACTTCGGGAAGCAGAAGTCCGCCGTGGACGAGGCGACCCTCCAGAACCTCCTCCTGAACTTCCTCCTGGCCGCGGACACGGCCCGCACGCAGGACGAAGTGGCCGCCAAGAAGCGCGGCAAGAAGAAATCGGAAGGCGAGAAGAAGAAGGACGAAGGGGAGGAAGAGGAAGAAGAAGGCGCCGAGGAGTCCTCGTCGCCTTGAGGTTGGATGTCTACCCCGATCCGCCGGCGGCCGCCCTGGGCGCGGCGGCGCGGATCGCCGAGGCTGCGCGCGATGCGATCGCGAAGCGGGGCCTCTTCACCTTTGCCGCTAGCGGCGGCCGCACGCCGTGGCTCATGCTCGAAGCCCTCGCGAGCGAGGATGTCCCGTGGGGGGGCTTCCACCTCCTTCAGGTCGACGAGAGGGACGCCCCGGACGGCGACCCGGACCGCAACTGGACCCATATCGCCGCCCGCTTCCTCTCCCACGTTCCTCTATGCGCCTCTCAGCTCCATCCGATGCCCGTGATGGACGGAGACCTGTCGGCCGCGGCCGCCCGCTGCGGCCGAGCACTCGCGGACCTCTGCGGCGAGCCGCCCGTCATCGACCTTGTCCATCTCGGGCTGGGAGCGGATGGCCACACGGCTTCGCTCGTGCCGGGAGACGCGGTCCTCGAAGTGCGCGACGCGAATGTCGCCGCCTGCGGCCCGTACCAGGGCCGGCGGAGGCTCACGCTCACGTTCCCGGCCCTCGATCGGGCACGGGAGATCCTCTGGCTCGTGACCGGAGCCGAAAAGGCTCCGATGCTCGGCCGTCTCCTTGCAGGAGACCCCTCGATCCCGGCGGGGCGAGTGCGGGCGGAGCGCGCACGGATCATCGCCGACCGCGCGGCGAGTCAACTTCGACTCGATCCGTGATGGACGGACGAATTGTAACCGCAGAGAACGCAAAGGACGCAGAGGTGCGCTATGCGATGTAGGCGTTGCCCGAGAAGATACGCTCCGGCTCGGGCGCCGTCGGGTCGACGATCTCGATTCCCTCCTCGGAGATCCGAGCCGTGACGGGAGTGCCCCGCCCCGCACGGAGGTGCTCGAGGTTACGACGGGCCACGCGGTCCGCGGCTTCGAGGACGGCCACGGTCGAGCGCGAGGAGGCCGCGTCGGGGTACGTTCCGGCCAGTTCCTCTGCCGTCGCCAGGCCGAGGATGACGCGGACCGCTCGATCGACGATGGCGACGATGGAGTCCTTGCCGTAGCCGTCGTAGGCGTGGGCGCTGAGAGTCGAATCGCCCTCGTGGGGGGGCAGCCGGCGCACGTCGGCCGTGAAGTGGGGATTGAAGGTACGAGAGCCGAGGCCGGCGAACGTAGCCCGCAGCCCGCGGTACTGCTGATCGAATTCGATCTTCCCCCGAGTCCCCACCAGCTCCATCTCCTGGTTCACGGGCCCCTCGAACTCCTTGGGGTTGATCCAGGAGTTGGCGTAGTAGATGCGCGGGCCTTCGCGGTAGTCGACGGCGACTTGCATGGCGTCGAAGGCATCGATGGCCTTGGCGCCGGCGGGGGCATCGGCCTGGAGATGCCAGCGCGCGAGAAGGTCCTTCTGGCCCACGGCGTGCACCGAGGCGGGATGGAGCCTCAGGTAGTGGCCGAAGAGGTCCACCCAGTGGACTCCAACGTAGCTGAAGGGGTTCGAGCGCTCCGCCCAGCGGAAGGTCCGCGTCGGCAACTCCAGCGGCTCCTCGAGGACCGCGCGGCCGTAGAGCGGCGTCCCGATCTTCGCCAGCAGCTCCTCGAAGATGAACCGGTGGCAGGGGTCGTACCGCTTGTGCATGTCCACGCCCACGACGAGCCCCTTGGCCCGCGCGGCCCGCTCGATCGTGTCCGCCTCCTTGAGCGTGAGGGAGAGCGGCTTCTCCACCACGAGGTGCGCCCCGCGCTCGATCGCGTGGAGGGCGGGCTCGGTGTGGAGGTGGTCCGGGGTGGCGACGAAGAGGACATCGGGTCGCGGCGAAGCCCGAAAGGCGTCCTCCCACGGCCGCTCGCCCGAAAAGGGCTTCGGATTCGAGCCCGGGAGCCGCCTCCGGTAGCCCTCGACGAGCTTCCGGGCGGTCTCCGGAGTCCGCGTGGCGATCGCGACGAGCTTCAGCTCGACGGCGGCCACTTCGCGGGCTCGGTGGTCGAGCCCGATGCGTCCGAGATTGGGAGCGAGGCCGCAACGTTCGATGTCCTCGATCGTCCGGAGTACCACGTCGCCGCCGAACATGCCGCCCCCGACGAGGGCGAGGTGGATGGTCTGCTTTGAAGCTCCCATGCGGGCCGCGAGAAATGTATCCGCTCGGCGGCCGTGGGGGTCGAAAAATCCAGGCTAGCCTGCTACTCGGCGATGCAGTAGAGGTGCTCTTGGCCGCGCAAGTAGAGCTCTTTGCCGGCGATGGCCGGTGAGGCGTCGAACCGCTCGTCGAGCTTGTTGGTCGCCAGCGCTTCGAACTTCTCGGAGTGCTTGATGACCTGCGAGACGCCGTTTCGGCCCACGAGGTAGACCCTCCCGGCCGCCCCCACCGGCGAGGCGTAGACTCCCTGCAGGCCTTCGATCCGCTGGCGGTCGATCAACGCCTCGCCCGACTTGATGTCGCGGCAGGAGAGCGTCGCGTTGTTGCCGCTGTAACAGTAGAGCATCTCACCGTAGAGGAGCGGCGACGGCACGTACGGGGTGGCTTCGCTCTTCTTCCAGGCGACGGCGTCGGTGCCGGTGAGGTCCCCCGTCCGTCCGAGCCGGATCGCCAGAAGAGCGTTCCCCCGGAAGCCGCTCGCCGCGTAAACCACTCCGCCCGCGGCCACGGGGCTCGGGATCACGTTCGACGTCATCCCGCCACACTCCCAGAGCTGTTTCCCCGAGGCGAGGTCGTAGCTGCGGATCTTCCGCGTGGCGGAGGTGACGACCTGCGTCTGCCCTTCGTGCTGGACGATGAGGGGGGTCGCCCAGGACGTCGGCTCATCCCGCGCCTGACGCCACAGCTCGTTGCCCGTTTCCTTGTCGAACGCCGCAATGAAATCCTCCCCCTCGTGGTCCCAGTTCACGACGACCAGGTTGCCTGAGAGGGTCGGCGAGCTGCCCTCGCCGAAGGAGTTGGTCGTTCGCATCTGGCCGAAGCGCTTCTTCCATTTCAGCTCGCCTTTCGTATCGAAACAGTAGAGACCTCGCGAGCCGAAGTAGGCGAAAACGAGCTTGCCATCGGTGATGGGCGAATAGGAAGAGAACCCGTGATCCGGGTGGTGACCCTCGTGGGGCAGCTCCTCGCAGGCGACCTGTTGCCAGCGGGTCTTGCCGGTGGCGCGGTCGAGGCAGAGGAGGGCGAACTGCTGGGGCTCCGAGGGGCGCCCTCCGCGCCCGCCGAACCCCCCTCCGCGGCCTCCGCGGCGGCCCTTCGATTCTTCCTTGGCTTTCTCTTCCTTCGGGGCCTCGACCTTTTCCGGCTCTTTTTTCTCATCCTTCGCTTCCGCCGGAGCGTCGGGCTTCTTGGCGGCGGGGATCGCCGTCTGGATGAAGATCTGGTCCTCCCAGACGATCGGGGTGGCGGTTCCGCGGCCGGGGATCTTCACCTTCCACTTGACGTTCTTCGTCTCGTCCCAAGCGATCGGGGGATCTCCGGCGGGGGCGACGCCGCTGGCGAGCGGCCCGCGCCATTGGGGCCAGTTCCGGTCAGCAGGGGATTCGGCGGCCCGAAAGCTCCCGGCGCCAAGGTGCAAGGTCGAAAGAATCAGGAAGGTGAAGGAACGAAAGGGCATGTCTCTTCTCCGGTCTCTCTCGCCGGGGGTCGGTTCCGGGTTATCGGTATTGATCCTGGATCGACCGGCCCACTTACGGAATTCGTGAGCCGCTGAGGATTCGGAGCAAGCGCTGCCGGAGATCCTTGACGATGGAAGAACGAACGGAGCAAAAATGAACGAGGCGCGAATGGCCTCCTGAGGGAGACCGCTCGCGCCTCGTGTCGAGTCGACTAGCCGCTTACGGGCACTTCGGGTGACCGTCGCAGCCTTCGAACAGGTCGCACTCCGGGTACGGAGCCGGCGGAGGGACACCTGCGAGGAACTGGAAGTTCAGGTCGAACACGGCATCCGTGAGATCGATCACCCCGTCCTTGTTGCAGTCCATGGAGCCGGGGCATTGAGACGGCACCCCAGCCAGGAACTGGAAGTTCAGGCTGAAGACCGCATCCGTCAGGTCGCGCAGGTTGTCGCCGTTACCGTCGCAGCGGACCCAGTTCGTCAGGACCGCAAAGGCCAGCGTGACCTGGGCCGATGCGGAGTTACCGCACACGCCGTCGTCGACGACAAGCTTGACCGTCACATTCCCAGGAGCTGTGGCCTTGACGGTGACCGTGGCGTTCGTCGCCGAGCCTTCGATTGCACCCGGACCGGACTCGATCGACCAGGCGTAGGTGATGGGCTTCCCATCGGCCGCACCAGCCGACGATCCGCTTCCGTCGAGATTGAACGGTTTGGTGGCGTCGATCGGCCCCGCAGGTGCTCCGGCGATCGCCGCCACTTCGGCCGGGTCGCCGCAGGTAACGTCGAAGGACATCTCCGCCGACGCATCGTCGCCGCAGGAACCGTCCCTGAGCGACAGCTTGACGCGCACGGGGCCGTCCCCGTTGAGCTTGAGCTGAGGCATCGGGCCCTCGGCCGGCCCCATGAACGCGGCACTGCCGGAGACCAGCTCCCACGCGTACGAGAAGGCGCCGTCGGCTCCCTTCGATCCGGAGCCGTCGAGCGTCACGATATCCTGCACGGCCCGATCGACCGGAGCCTGCTGGGCGATCGAGGCGCTGTCGGACAGCTCGCAGCAGCGAGCTTTGACGCTGAGGTTGTCGACCTCAGCGGTCATGCTTGCGCCGCCTGTGCCGCCGGTGAACCCGAGGAAGACATCCCCCCGCAAGATCGGGACGCGCGACGACAGGATCTTCGTCCGATCGAAGGAGCCGTCGTTGGCGGTGACGTAGACATCCACCTGGGCGGTGCCGGTCTGGCGGTCCGACGGGTCGTAGAAAACCTCGACGTGGAGGCCGTCCGCCACGTTCAGGAAGGGCGGCGCGAGGATGCCGTTCTCATAGGTGTTCTGGCAGGATTGCTGGTCGGTGTTCACGTCGATTCCGATGTGGTAGACCTCGTCCCGGCCGTTGTTGGAAGCCTTGTCCACCGGGTCGTTATCCCCGGCGCCGCCGTTCCAGTAATCGAACTCGACCGCAAAGCTGGGACGGCGCAGGTGGGGAGGGCCAAGGATTGCGGGAGGAACCTGATTGTGGTCCCCGCGGTTGTAGCCCATTCCGCCGCCTCCATCGCCGACGAAGCCGGCTGCGGTCGCGAAAGCTCCCTCGATCACTGCGAACGTGAACCCGTCCGCCGGATCGACACCCGTCGTCTTGGCGGTGTAAGCGTCGAATTCCGCCGTGAAACCCGAATCTCCGAGGCCGAACCCATCGGCCGCGAGCCAGACGGACGTGGCGTTATTGGCCGTGCCGTCCTGGATGATCCTCAGCTTTCCGTCGACGACCGCAGGCGTGAACGCGCCGACCGCCGTCACGGTCGAAGTCGCCGGATCTAGCCCGGCTTCGAAGTCATCGACGATGACATCGACATCGTCGCGGCAAGTCGTCGCCGGTGCGGTGTGCGGCTCCACGCTCCAGTTGTCATAGCTGACATAGAGCGGGTTGACGCCGGACGGTCCGGCGGAGTTGTGGGAACCGGATACGATGCCGATCAACAGCGTGTCCGGCGGATCCGAATGGTAATCGCTGCCCGCCATGAACCAGTCGCCGGGCTCGCCGTCGATGTCGTCGGCGAAGTGGCTGGCGAAGATTTTCCCGATTCGAGTGAGGCGGACCCAGCCGGTGTAGGGCTGGGTCAGGAGACCGGCAGGGATCACCTGGTTGTCCCGCCCGTTCCCGTTGACGAGGTGGTCGCGGCGCGTCTGGTGGCGGCGGGCGCGAGAGTTCGCCGGATCTACCCCGCGGTACTCCACGCAGGCGAGGGAGTACTTGGAGTCATGGTCGCCGCTGTAGCGGGCAATGATCCCCCCGCGGCCCCAGCCGTTATTCTTCGGACTATCCGGCATCTGAATGTCCGTGATCCGGACCGTCGCCACGAAGTCCCCCGTGACCTGCTTGTAGGCCATCTGCATGCGGTCGCCGTCGTTCCACATGTCGGTACCGCTGCCCTTGAGGGTGTAGGTCTTCGTGGCGTCGTCGTACTCCGTCGAGCCGGCCGTGCGCGGGTTCAGGAGGAACCCGATGTCGTGCGCGTTCTCGAAGTCGCCGATCGGCCCGGACTGCTCGGGGACGAAGTTAAGGAAGTAGCTGTCCAGTCTCGGGTTGATGGGCGGTCCATTGACGACCCGCGGCGCGTCCATCGCAAAGGCCGTCGTCCGTACGGGCGGGTTCGTCGTGCGGCCTATGAGCTTGTATCGGAGCTTGTACGTGAGCCCCGTGTTCACGGCGCCGACCGTCGTGTTCCAGGTAATGATCTTCTCCGTGACGACGGAGCCGCCGCGGGTAGTCATGCTCTGGCCGCCGTTGTCGGTCCCGACGAGGATCGAGGCCGTCCAGTCCGCGATCGGCGCGCCGGCGTTGTTGCTCCCCGGCAGGATTCTGTAGACGATCTTCTGGAAATCCGCGAAGGAGGAATTGTGCTCGCTGTTGGCGAAGCCCACGTAGATGTCGGCAGGCAGCGGGTTCGGGGCGGTCGCGTTGTTGCCGGCGACATCCCAGTTGTCCTGGAAGTGGAGCGTCCAGTTCGCGTCCGACGTGGGGTCCAGCGAGCCATCCGCCAAACCCGGGAGGTTCGAGAGCCAGCCCGAGAAGACTTGTCCGACCCGCTTGATCCTCATGAACCGGGCATGCTTGAGGGTGTTCTCGGTTCCTCCGATGCCCGCATCCTCGCGGATGTTCCCGCACGGGGCTGTCGTGTTGGCCTGCAGGGCCACGGAGGCCCGCCGCCGGGCCGTCTGGATGCCGAGTTGCAGGTCCGGCAAGCGATCCTGGACCATCTGGAACTGGTTGTTGTTGGCGAGCCCTTCACGCGCCATGAGCCCGATCTTGCCGTGCTGGCGGAATTCATCGCCCGAGTGGGCTCGGAGGATGAATTCAATCGAGACATCGAAATCTCCGGCCACTGGCGCATAGTCGAATTGGAAGCTGTCGCACGCAGCCCATGTATCGTTCCCCGTTGTGGAGACGTTTGTGTACATGTCCTCGCGGGCGACCGTGGTCTCCGAGACGCCCCCGCCGCCGCTCACGTCGGAGACTTCGACCTGGGAGAGGTCGTAGGCGGAGATGCGCTCGACGACCTGGATCGCCTTGCCGGCGTCCCCTTCGCCGTTCCCCTTGATCGTGATCGTCGCGGTGTCGTAGATGCCTGTCAGGGGGTCCGAAGCTTGACGCTCGAGGCAGAACTGCTTCGACCCGACGATGGCGTCGTCGCCGCCACCGTGGCCGAGGAACTCGATGGCAGAGTTGCCGTCCGAGTAGTTGTAGTTGGATCCGACGGGCCTGAGGCCGAGCCGGAATCCATGGCCGCTGCTCCCCTCGAAGACCAGGATGGCGATCTTCGAGATCCCGGGGGGCAGGACGCCCTCGCGCACATCGGCCGCAAACCGAACGACCCCGCGGCCGAAGCTCGAGTTGGTCACGAGCTGGCAGTTGATCCAGACCTGGATCGAGTCATCGCTTGAAGTCACCACCTGGACTGGCAGGTCTCCGCCCGTCTTGTTCCGGACGTACGTCGTCGCAAGCGTCACGAGGTTGTCCGGGTCGCAGTTGGCGTTGAAGTCGGCCGGGTTGTCGCAGAGCTTCAAGTCGATCGTGGGGAGACCGGCCGGACGGATCACGCGGGCGTTGAGGAACCTGTAGAGGTCCTCCAGGTTTACGTCGCCCCTGCCGTATGGGTCGCGGCCGATGCCGCTGCCTGGAAGCGGCAAAAGCGCCGCGCCGCCGAGGAAGTCGACGATGTTGGCGAGGTCGTCGAACGTGAACCAGGTCGGCTTTTCGCTCAGCCCCGCGGCTTCGGCGAAGTGACGGGCGGCGTAGGCGGTGGCCCCCGCCTTCATGTAGTCGATCTCCCACTCGTCGCCGGACTTCGGGTCTTCCTTGGTGATGTCGTGGGGGTTGACCCAGTTCTGGAGCATGAGCCGGGAGCCACCCCCCGTGTTTCCAAAACGGTGCTCGAGTGGGCCCAGGAAGTTCCAGGCCTTCGCGACGATCCAGCCGAAGGGGTTGTTCTTTTGGAATGCCGCCGCGTTGGCGGGCTGGACCTGGCCGACGATCAAGGGATCGCCGGCGCCGGTGCCGAGGAAGTCGATCTCGCCGTTGCCGTCTTTGAGGAGGATGCCGTTCTTGATGATGCCGATGCGGAGCCCCCAGCCGCCGCCGCCTTCCCAGACGTGGGCGGTGATCTTCGAGATGCCGGACGGCAGGATCGCGCCGCTCCACTCCTCGAACTCGGGGTTTCCCGTGGCGATGTTGTTCGGGTTGATGCCGGGGACGCCGCGAGCGTCGCTCCGGACGAGGACCGTGACGTTGTTCACGTCGAGGCGCATGCCGTCGTCGCTGGCGGTGCCGAACTGGACGTACATGTCGGAGCCGGTGTTGTTCCGGACGTAGGTCGTGGCGATGGCCACCGCGTTGTCGTTGACCCCGGTGGCGAGGTCGGGATCGGGGATCTGGCGGATCCTGTCACTGATCGTCTGGAAGTCCACGACGTCACCGATCGGGGGATCGGCGACCGGCCCCGGGAGTGCCGCCGCCAGGAGCGGCGACAGCGAAGCGGTCGACACCCACATAGGAGACGCGCCCAGGCCGAGCTGAGTCCAGCTTCGAGGCCCCGGGGTCGGCACTGCGACGAAAGCGATGTCGGCCCAGACGTCGTCCGCCTTCGGGTTCTCGGTGCCGATGTCGTGGGGGGCGACCCAGTTTGCCACGGCGAAGGCGGGCCCCCCGCCCGGATAGGCGATGCCGGCCGTCAAGTTGCCGCTATACGCCTGATCGAGAAGCAGGATGTTCCAGGCATCCGTTCGGATGAACCCGTTGGTGTTGTATTGACCGTACGCCGTGGAAATGCCGACACAAGCCAGCACGAACGACAGAAACGGGATTGCGCCTGCCCGGCGCCATGTAGACCAACCCATGGCCAAGCCTCCAAAAAAAGACCTAAAACGAAATTGGACCTGCGAGGGTGAAGACCGCCCATGCCGCCGCAATCTCTGTTCGAAGGAGATGCGAGCTGAGTGTGGGGGCCCTACGGCTCGCGGCTTACTTTCGACCCAGAAACGAAAATTACCCTTTCGGCCCACGATTTAAACGGCCGAAGCTGGGGAAATCAAGTGGGCATTTAGAATTTGTCACGAAATGGGAGCAGGCCCCGCCGCCGCCGGCCGAACCTCCTGGCCGACTTGTAGCGCTCCAGGTGGTCCGTTAGGATCCTCCCTAGAAGACCAAGAAACAGCGAGGTGGTACATGAACTCATTGCATACGCGCTGGGCGATTTGCATCGCCGGATCGTCGATCGCCCTCGGGTCGTGGGGCTGCCGCACCCCGGCGACGGAGGAACGAGCGGCACGCTCCGTTTCGCAGGCCACCAGTCCGTTCGGAGGCATCGCGCACCGTATCCCAGGGACCATCGAGGCGGAAAACTTCGATGAGGGGACCGCGGGGGTGGCGTACCGTGATCTCGACATCGAGAATCAGGGTGCGCCCTACCGCACGACCGAAGTCGACATCGAAGCACGGCCGGACGCCAGCGGCGGCCACGGTGTGGGGTGGACGAAGGCCGGGGAGTGGATCCTGTACACCGTCGATGTCGCGGCGACGGGGACCTACACGGTCGAGATCCCGGTGGCTTCCCCCAAAGCGGGAGCGAGTTTTCACATCGAGGTCGGCGGGAAGGATGTGACCGGACCCATCGACGTCCCCAATACCGGGAGCTGGCAAAAACTCCAGACGATCACAAAAACAGGAATTCATCTCCCCGCCGGTCGCTCGGTGTTGCGCCTCATCCTCGACAAGGAGAGCGAGGCGCAGAGCGTGGCGGACATCGACCTGTTTCGATTCCGAAAGGAGTGAGAGGTGGATGGTCGGCGTATCGATCGAGCAAGGATGCCTCTCGCAACCCTGGTTTTTGTCCTCACTGTACCCGCCGCGGCCCACGAGCACTCTCCGCGGGTCCTCTCCCCGCACGTGGCGGATACCCACAGTCTGAAGACCTTCGCCGAGTTCGACGGTTGGAAGGGGCTCGACTCGGCGGCCAAGATCCAAGCGATCTTCCGCTACCTCGCCGACCGGCGGACGGGGATCTACCCCCTCGGAGTCCCGGCCTGGGAGGGGCCGGCGGACCTGAACGAGTTCGGCGCAGTCCGCGACCCGGTGAAGATGCTCAACGTCTACCCCATAGGCCACTGCGGTACGCTGGGGCCGACCGCCGCCGGTATCTTCGAGGGTATGGGGATCGGCCGGGCGCGCGCGCTGGCCCTCCCGGGGTTCAACCATGTCGTGAGCGAGGTTTTCCATGGGGGCCGTTGGAGCTACGTCGACCTCGATCTGCGCGCTGTCTTCCGGCGCTCCGACGGATCGCTCGCTTCGATGGAGGAAGCGCAGCGCGATCCGTCGCTCTGGAGGGGACCGAACGGACCGCTCTTTTTCCCGCTCGACTCCCTTGAAGCCGTGCGGCGCGAGTACGAGAAGACCGCGGTCGAGCCGCGCTACGGCTTCTATACCTCCGGTCACACGATGGACTTCATCCTCCGCCAAGGGGAGACCTTCACACGCTGGTGGAAGCCGCAAGGGGGCCGGTGGAGCCACCACTCAAGCTACGGCGCACACCCCTTTCCTCGAGAGATCATCGAGAAGGAGCCGCGCGGGCCAAAGTGCAAGCACCCGTCGTTCACGGTGCACACTCACGGAAACGGCCGGTTTATCTACCGGCCTGACCTCACCGAGAGCTCCTCGGATTTCGAGGATGGCGTCTACGACTCGCGGAGCATCCGGCCTTGTGCATCAGGGCTCACCTTGGCCGAGCCGGGCGAGGGGTTCGCGGTCTTCGAGGTCCGCTCGGGCTATGTGATCGCTCCGCTCGTGGGTGACCTCGACACCCCCGGCGACGACCTCGAGGCATCCGTGGTGAGGCTCGATGCGAGCCGCGCGGCGCTCTCCATCTCGCTGGACAGCGGTGTCACCTGGACGGAAATGGGTGCAGCACAGGCCTCCGTCGACCTCACGCGCGAGGTGAGCGGCTCGTACGGCTATCTCTTGCGCGTCACGCTCCGCGGGAAGCCTGAAGAGGCGATTCTGCGGTCGCTCGAAATCACGACCTGGGTGCAGCTCCACCCCGCCTCGCTGCCCTCTTTGAGGAAGGGGCCCAACCGCATGCGCTACGTGCGCGGGGACCACCACGGCCTCGACACCCACGTGATGGAGGTCCGCTCGCGAGGCGAGGGACGCGTGGATTTCCTCAAGCACCTTGTGGAACCAAGCCCGGATTTCGACCCTTCTCGCAAGACCTGCCGGGCCATCGGTCCCTTCACGGTCCAGGTCTTCGCGCCGCCGGGCTCGCGGATCGCCTGGCTCTCCGCCGGCGGGAGCTTCAACGTCCACCAAGGAAACGCGGCGCCGCGTTCGCGGAACTCCATCGCTTACGCTGTGGAGGAACCGCAAAGCTTCAGGACCCTCTACGAGTCCGACGTCCCCGCGGGGCACGCCCACTGGCACACGAACGGTGACCGCGAAGTGCGGCTCGATCCGCCCGCTCGGAGAGCCTTCCTCCGCTACGTGGGCGATCCGGGGGTGAACCACTACCGCGCGTTCGCGCACTGCCTGCGCGATCGGCCCTGCGGGTCCTCGGTGGTTCAGATCACCCACGCCTGGATCGAGAAAGGGGAGCGGAAGGCGAAGACCGTTCCTCTCGAAGGGCCCGGGGAGTACGAGCTGGTTGCCGCCGAGGAACCGGAGGACGAGTCGGTGGAGATCTCTGTTGCGAGCCGGAGGAGGGCACGCTGAGAGGCCCATAGGCGGTCGGAGCCCTTCGAGGATCCGGAAGGCTTGGAACTAACGCCCCGCTCAAGCGTAAACATCCCCGGAGCGACCTGAGCCGATTGCGCGTTCGTCCGGTGCGAGCGCCGGACACGCCGGTCGGCGCCTGATCGCACTTCGATGCGGGTCGATTCTTCAAGACCCTGAAATCTATCGCCCGATCGAAAGACTTGACGTGAGGGCTTGGAGTGGGGTTCTCAGCGATGGACGGATTCAGGGGAACCGTGGCACCCTCTCCGTCCGAAAGCTCCGGGAGGCCCGGGGGTCGAATGCGCCGCGAGAGAAGGAGAGCGATGAGGATCGAACGAGCGTCCGTGTGCGCGTGGATCGTGTTGGGCTGTGCCCTCGTGCCGGCCCGCGCGGAGGAGCCCGAAGCCGTATTTCACAAAGCCTTCTACCTGGAAACAGAGGAGGGGAACCTTTCCGAGGCCATCCGGCTTTACGAAGAGGTTGCGAGATCTCCGGCGGCTCCCGCGGAATTCGCGAAGCGGGCCCAGAAGCGGCTCGCCGCCCTCAAGGAGCGGCTCCGGGCGAGCGACCTGACGCGCCTCGCCCCGCCGGATGTGCTCGCCTACGTCGAGGTCCGGAGCCCCAGCGGCCACCTTGGCCGACTTCTCGATATGGCCGGGTTCCTCGGCGGCAAGGGAAAACCTGCGCCGGAGCAGTCGGGGCAGGGTGTTGCGCCGGTCCTGGTGAGCCCTCGACTGATCGAAACCCTCGCGGAGATCGACGGCGCCGCGCTGGCGATCACCGATTTCGATCCGCGAAGCCCTCCGCGCGGAGTCTTCATCCTGCACTCCGGACGGAGCGACTTGGTCCAGGGGCTGATCGAAACTGCGCTCTCCGGTGCGGCCGTGTCGGCCGAACTGCGTCCGACGGAGCCCGTCGGGGGGCATCCGGCGTACGAGAGCCCGCTCGGGATCATCGTCACGACCGCGGAGCTGGTGATCGCGGCAAACCCGCGCGAGCTGGCGGCCGACGTGGTCCGGCGTCTCAGCGACGAGGCCGTTCCTTCCCTCGGTACGCTCCCCGTTTTCGGCGAGGTGGCGGCCCGGCGTGCGGACTCCCTGCTCTTCGCCTTCATCAACGGCCATCGGGCGGTCGAGCTGGGGCGCCGAGCGGCCTCGCGGGGCGGCCGGCTGCCGGAGGAGTACCTCCTCTTGCAAGCCCTGGCCGACATCGAGAGCCTCGAATGGGCCACCCTCGGCATCGGGACTCGGGAAGACGGACTGGCCGCTCACTTCTCTTTGCGGCTGCGCGAAGGGAATCACAGCCTCGCTTACCACCTCCTCCGCACGCCCCCGGCGGGACGCGACGCCCTCGGGGCGGTTCCGGCTGGCTCCGCGGCGGCGCTGGCCCTCGGCCTCGGTATGCCGGGTGAGGGGGGGCTCTCCACCCGAACGGATCCTGGGGCCGCTCCGGCGATCACCGGGCTTGATCTCGGTCGAGAGCTGTTTGCAAACGTGAACTCTCTCCTTGCCTATGCATTGCCTCCAGTCGGAGGCCCGGAGGCGAGGCCGGAAGGGAGGGCCGATCCAATTCCAGACGCCGGCGTCGTCTTCCTCGTCAAGGATCCTTCGCGGTCGGAAGCACTCTGGAAAACGCTTCTGCGGGTCCCGGCGACCGTCTTCAAGGCCGAGGCGCAGCCGGCCGGCAAGGAAGAGATCGAGGGGCAAGAGGTTCAGGTCTACGCCTTTCCGGAGCGATTTCACATCTACCTCGTTGCACTTCCATCGAGGGTGATCCTGGCGACGAGCCGTCCCGCCGCCGCAGCGGCCATCCGAGCTGCCAAGGGCGGAGCTTCGATCATCGATGACCAGAGCCTGGCCGGGCCGCTCGGGCTGCTCGCCGATCACGCATCGAAGCTCATCGTCGTCCACGGGGGGCGTGCCCTTGCGGTCTTGCAGCCGCTTCTCGGGATGCCTCCCGCGGAGGCGGCCCGCCTCGCGCCCCTCCTCGAGCGCGCGACGCTTTCCCTGAGCACACGCGAGAGCCCCACGAGCCTCGACATCAGCGCCGTGGCGAGCGCGCCGGGGCTTGGGCCTGTCATCCAGCGGTTCATCTCCGAAGGGGGGAAAACGACCCGCCGCTCGAAGAACGCCGAGGGCCGGCAGAAACAGAAGGGAGTGCCCGGTGCAGCCCCAGCGGCGGCGAAGTGACGAAGAGGGCAATCTTTCCTGCCAGCAGTCGCCATCCAGCGGCCACAATTTTTCATGGAAAGGAGGCGGCCCCTCCGAGTAGAGAAGGGGGCCATGTCCCCAAGGAACGCTCCCGTGCGGAAGCCCCCGCGGCTTTACGGGAAATACTCCCTCGAACCGGTCGACGTCCCCCGCGTCGAAACCCGGTTCCGAAGGATCGTCACGCCGCTTCCGGTGCCCGAGTCGATTCCCGTCTTCGAAAAACTCCTTGAACTCGAGCCGCCGAGCATGGCCTGCCAGCCGCCGGTCCTCTGGGACCGGGCGAGTGAATCGAGCGTGTTCGACCGTTTCGGAAACCGATGGATCGACTGGTCGTCCTGCGTCCTCGTCGCCAACGTCGGCCACTCCCACCCGCGCGTCGTCGAAGCGCTGCGGCGGACGGCGGACCACGGACGGCTGGCGACGTACGTCTTCGCCCACGAGGGGCGGGCGCAGCTCCTCGAACGGTTGGCGAGGCTGCTCCCGGAAGGGTTGGATCGGATCTTTCTCCTCACAACGGGCTCGGAAGCCGTCGAGTGCGCCATCAAGCTCGCGCGCACGTGGGGGATCGGCCGATCGCCGGCGCGGCGGAAGATCGTCTCCTTCGCCGGGGGATTCCACGGCCGCACTCTCGGCTCGCAGCTCGCCGGCGGACTCCCCGCGCTCAAGACCTGGATCGGCGGCGAAGACCCCAGCTTCGTCCAGGTCCCATTCCCGGACGGCTACTTCGAGACGGACATATCGTTCGGCGCCTTCGAGCGAGCGCTCGAAGGCAAGAACGTCCGCCCCGACGAGATCGCCGCGGTCCTCTCCGAGAGCTACCTCGGGATCGGACCGGATTTTTTTCCGGACGATTTCGTGCGGGCACTCCGGCGGTGGTGCGACCGTGTGGGGGCGCTCCTCGTCTTCGATGAAGTGCAGTCGGGCTTCGGGCGGACCGGGAGATTGTTCGCGTTCGAGCACTACGGAGTCGTCCCGGACCTCATCGCTTGCGGGAAAGGTATCTCCAGCTCTCTGCCGATCGCCGCCGTCATGGGGCGGGCCAAAATCCTCGCGACATACGGGCCCGGATCGATGACGTCGACGCACAGCGGCTCGCCGCTCGCGGTGGCGGCCGCCGTGGCATCCATCGATGCGCTCGTGGAGGAGGGGCTCGTCGCCCGAGCCGCCTCGTTGGGGCCGATCCTCGAGAGCGGCCTCAAGCCGATCGCCAAACGCTACGCTCAAGTGGGTTGGATGGGCTGCCGCGGACTCGTGGCGGGTCTTCGCGTCGTGAAATCGGGCACCAAGGAGCCCGATGCGGACCTCGCCCATCGCATCAACGAGGCCTGCTTCCGTAAGGGTCTCCTCATGTTCGCGCCGGTCGGCATCGGGGGCGGTTGCATCAAGATCGCGCCGCCCCTCACGATTCCCGAGGATGAGCTCGAGGAGGGCTGCGAGGTGCTGCGCGAGGCGTTTCGGGACGTGCTCGGTTCTTGAGGAGAGAATTCGGAGAAGGCCCAGTTACGTACGCGCACCCGTCGCGGGCTGGGCTCTTGCCTTCCTCCTCCCGTACGGGTCTATTTCTTCCATGTCCTCCTCGCCTTGGAATCCCGATGCCCCCTCGGCCGTCCGCATCCGCGGCGCTCGCACGCTCGGCGAGCCTCGTGACGCCGCTGAGGTCGTCTTCCGCGGCTCCTGGGTGGCCAAGGAGGGCCTCGCCGGGCCCGCCATCGATGTCGATGCGGAGGGCGATTGGCTTCTACCGGGCTGGATCGACCTTCAGGTGAACGACCTTGCCTGGCTGTCGCAGGGGCTGCGCTCGCCGGCCGAGCACGCGGCGCGGATCCGGGACGTCGTGCGCTACCAGTCGGAGCGCGGCGTCACGGGGATTGTCCTCGCCACCGTTGCGGCGCCCATCGAGGAGGTCATCGCCTACCTCGAGGGGGCTGCGGCCGTGCAGGCCGGCCGGGAGCCGCTCGATGGCGTGCTCCTCGGCGTCCTCGTCGAGGGGACGTTCATGAACCCGGCGTTCTCGGGGGCCCACAACCCGGCCCACGTGCGGCCCCCGGGGGTCGAGCTCCTCGATCGGCTCCTCGCCACCGGCGGCCTCCGGCTCCTCAACGTCGCTCCCGAGGCCTCGGAGGAAGCCCTCGACGTCATCGCGCGAGCCTCGGAGCGCGGCATCATCGTCGGCTGCGGCCACGCGAAGCCGAGCGGAGACCGCGTGCGCGAGGCCGTCCGAGCCGGACTTCGCTACGTGATCCACCTCGGGAACGGTCCGACGGGCTCGAGCCTCAAGGGCTTCGCCGGTGGTGGCCTCATGGAGGAGGCGCTCCGCAACGACGATGTCTTCGCGACCGTCATCGCCGACGGGATCCACCTCGACCGGCGGATCGTCCGCGACATCATCGCCCGAAAGGAGATCGAGCGCGTCGCCGCCTTGAGCGACGCGGGCTTTGCGATGGGCTTCCCGAGAGGGGAATTCTCGGCCTTCGGCGTGCACGGCGAGGCCTCGACCGATGGCCGATACCTGCGAGTCCTCCCGCAGGAGGGGGCACAACTCCCCAACCCGCTCAGCTCCGACGTGGCTATGCTATTCGGCTCCGCGGTGGGGATGCGCGAGGTCTTCGAGAACCTCCTCAACTGGCTCAGCGTGGAGATGGAAGGGATCCACACCCGCCGCCACGCGGCGCTCCCCTTCGATGAGGCGCTGCGGGCGGCCAGTGCGCTCACGTCGGGGAACCCGGCGCGGCTCCTCGGCGAAGCGGAGAGGGGCCACCTCCGGCCCGGCGCGCGGGCGGACGCCGTGCTCGCGCGGATCCGCGGCGGGCCGGGAGAGTACGGCGTGGAGGTGCGGGACGTCTGGGTGGGGGGAAGGCGGATCAAAGCGCGATCGAATGCATAGGGGACTGCACAGCGTGGGCGTGCTCGCGACACAACGAAGAGAATGGAACCGCAGAGGACGCAGAGGATTTGATCTGGAGACTCAAGGAGCATTTAGAGATCAGAGGGAGTGATGAAACGAAGTCTGATGTGCGTGCTGGCTTTCTGCTGCTTCAGTGACCCTCTCTGGTCCGTTGAAAGCTGGGCCGATCCGGGGCTTCCCGTGCGTGAAGGGATCGAGCTTTGGCTCGACGGCTCTCGTCTGGGAGCCGCCCTCGCTGCCCGCGGCCTCTCCGCCCCGACGGACGGCGCCAAGCTCGGGCTCTGGCCCGACGCGAGCGGCCAGAGGCGCGATCTCGTCCAGGCTGTGGGGGCCTTCATGCCGGCTTTCCGGCCCGCCCCGATCGGGGGTGGGGGCGGCGGCGGGGGCTTCGGTTTCGTCCACTTCGACGGAGTGGACGACCGGCTGGGGACGGCGGCTCCCGGAAAAGAGCTGAAGGACTTCACGCTCTTCATCGTCGCCTCGCCGATGGCCAACCCCGGCGGCTTCCGCTGTCTCTTTTCGCTGAGCGAAGCGGGCCGGAACGATTACGTGAGCGGCCTCAACGTGGACCTGGGTGGGCTGGGCGGCGACGCGTTCTCGGTTTTGAACGCTGAAGGGTCCGGGTTTTCAGGCCAAAGGAACTTCCTCGATGGGCGGTACGACTTCGGGACGTTCCATCTCCTCGCTCTAGCTTCGTCGTCGCGTGGGGAAAGCGTCCAGCTCCAGGCCGATGGGAAGCCTCACGGGAGCCGTCCGCGCGGGCCGGGGGCTATCCGCATGGACTTGATCCACGCGGGCTGCCGGTACTACAGCAACACGCAGGAGCCTCCGCAGGCTCAAGGCATGTTCGCGGGGGATCTGGCCGAGATCCTTCTCTACGGCCGTGCGCTGGACGCCGGCGATCGGGAGAAAGTCGAGGCCTACCTCCAGAAAAAGCACATCGGACTCCGCGAGGGAAAGAGAGCGCCCCCGGCGGATCCGATCACTGTCCTCGTCCCGGGATTCACCGTCAGGGAGCTGCCCGTCGACCTCACGAACCTGAACGACCTCGAGTACGAGCCGAGCGGAGCGCTCATCGCCCTCGGTTACGATGGGCGCGTCCACCGCCTGCACGACTCGGACGGGGATGGCCTCGAGGACAAGGTCGAGACGATCTGGGACATGGCGCCGTTCCGCTCGCCGCTCGCGATGGCGCTCCGGGCGGAAGGGCTCTACGTTGCCTCGCACAAGAAGATCTCGCTCCTCGTCGATGGCGACCGGGACGGCCGCTTCGACCGCGAGGAGATCGTCGCGGAGGGCTGGGTGCAGCCTCAGGTCGCGAGCGGCGACGGCGTCGACACGCTCGGGCTCGCCTTCGATGGCGAGGGGAACCTCTACTTCGGCCTCGGCTGCTCCGACTTCACGAACGCGTACCTCGTGCGGGCCGGAAAAGCCCACTACGACATCACGAGCGAGCGGGGGACGATCCTCAAGGTCTCGCCGGACCGAAAGCAACGCGAGATCGTCTGCACCGGCATCCGTTTTCCCGTTCGCCTCGTCTTCAACAAGGCCGGCGACCTCTTCGCCACCGATCAAGAGGGGGAGACCTGGCTCCCGGGCGGAAATCCGCTCGATGAGCTGCTCCACATCCTTCCGGGGCGCCACTACGGCTTCCCTCCGCGCCACCCGCAGCACCTTGCGGCAGTCTTCGACGAGCCATCGGTGGTGAACTTCGGCCCGCAGCACCAGTCGACCTGCGGACTCGTCTTCAACGACCGCCCGGGCCTCGCGGGCCTCTTCGGACCTGAATCGTGGAAGGGCGACGCCTTTGTCGCGGGGTATTCGCGAGGAAAGATCTGGCGGGTGCGGCTCGCCAAGACGGAGGCCGGCTACGTTGGCAAGGCATCCCTCTTCGCCGCCGCGAATCTGCTGACCCTCGACCTCGAGCTTTCGCCCCGTGGCGAGATGCTCGTCGCCTGCCACAGCGGCGCGCCCGACTGGGGCACGGGTCCCAAGGGGCGGGGGAGGCTATTCAAGATCGCGGCGGTTGAAAAGTGGGTGCCGCGCCCCGTCCGGGTCTTTCCAAATGGACCCATGGAAGTCCGCGTCAAGTTCGATGGCCTCATCGACCCATCTTTCGCGAAGGACCTGGTCGGGCTCACGATCGAGCACGGCGAGCACGTGCGCGCGGGGGACTCCTTCGAGGTCCACCGGCCGGGCTACGCCTCGGTGGAAGCGCAGCTCCGCGCCGCCCGCGGGAGCTTGCGCGTGGCCGCCGCCCGCGTGTCAAACAACACCCTGATTCTCACGACGGATCCGCATCCTCTGCGCGCCAGTTACGCGCTCCGGATTCCGAGCGTCCGGGGCCGCGGCGAGAGCGGAGCCGGCGAGCGCGTCGAGGTCGATTACGACCTTGGTGGAGTCGAAGCTTCCTGGATCGATTCCTCCGGTCAAGCCCATCGAACCGAATGGCTGCCCCATCTGGACTCGGATGCGTTCCATCAACTGACCGGCGGTCGATGGGTTGACACGGAAGATGCGGCGATTCTCGAACCACGGCTGGGGGCGGAGGAAAAGATCATGATGGAGACCCTGCAGCTCAAGACACGCCTCGACTTCCCGTACGAGAGAGTGGTCCTCCGTTTGGAGTCGGACGTAGAGTTCGAGTCCGATCCCCCGGCCAAGGATGGTCTCATCAAACTTCGCCGGGAAAGCGGCGGCACGTCCCTCAAAGTGCACCTGAAAACGCTATCGCGCCATCCTTTCCACCTATCGGTGAGCTACGAGGTTCCCGGCAATGAGCGCCGGCGGCCGCTTCCCCTCGAGTGGCACGTCCTCCCCTGGGCTCCCGAGCGGAGGCCCGAACCGCCTCCTCCGCCGAAGCCGCCCGCGGCGCTCGCCGGCGGAGACTGGGAGCGCGGCGAGGCGGTCTTCTTCGGCCAGGAGGCGAAGTGCTCCGCCTGCCACGCCGTCCGCGGCAAGGGAGCGGCGATCGGCCCCGACCTCTCGAACTTGGTCCATCGCGACGCCGCCTCGGTCTACCGCGACATCGCCGACCCCAACATCTCGATCCACCCGGACCACTGGGCTTCGACCGTCCAGCTCAAGGACGGTCGCTTCCTCATAGGCCTCGTCCGGATGGAGGGGAACGAGGCGCTGCGCCTCATCGACGTCGATGCGAAGGAGACGAGGCTCCGCCGCGATGAAGTCCGGGCCGTCGAGCCGGCCTCCATCTCGATCATGCCCCAGGGCATCCCGGCGGCCATCGGGCCGGAGCGGATGCGCGACCTCTTCGCGTTCCTCATGGGACAGGCGCCCGAGCCGGTCGATCCTTCGATCGGTCGCCAGCCGGAGCGCAAACCCGAGGAAATCGCGGCCGTGAGGCCCGGGGTGACGCCCCCGGGTGCGGCTGCGATGAAACCTCGCCCCCTCAACGTCGTCCTCGTCGCCTCGCCGAAGGACCACGGCCCTGGCGAGCACGATTACCCGCGATGGCAGAACCGCTGGCGGGACCTCCTCGCCCGCGGAGAGGCCGTGAGGGTATCGACGGCCTGGAAATGGCCCGAGCGGGCCCACTGGGACCTCGCGGACGTCGTCGTCCTCTACTTCTGGAACTTCGAGTGGTCCGATGAGCAGCTCCAGGATCTCGACGCGTTCCTCGGCCGCGGCGGCGGGCTCGTCGTCCTCCACTCCTCGGTGATCCCGCCGCAGGAGCCCGACAAGCTCGCGAAGCGTGTCGGCCTCGCCTGGGAGCAGAAGAAGACCAAGTTCCGCCACGGCGCGCTCGACCTCAAGGTTGTCGCGCCGGTGGACCATCCCATCACGGGCAAGCTCCGCGCCGTGAAGTTCGTCGATGAGACCTACTGGCCGCTCTCCGGCGACCTGAAGAAGGTCGACGTCCTCGCAACGGCCGAAGAAGAAGGCAAACCGTGGCCTATCCTCTGGACGCACCAGCCGGAGGGCGGCGGCCGCGTCTTCGTCTCCATCCTCGGCCACTACGCGAGGACATTCGAAGACCCGATTTTCCGAGCGGTCCTTTTACGAGCGATCGTCTGGGCCGCCCGCGAGCCTCCCGAGCGGCTCGGGGGCCTGGAGTAGGATGGGAACCGCAGAGGACGCAGACTATCGCGGAGGAGTCTATTTCACCCCTCTGCGTTCTCCGCGTCCTCTGCGGTCAATCGTTCGTCGTGATTCGTCTACGGGCAGGCCTCCGCGCAGCCCAGGTCGACTCCGTTCGCATCCGGCGTCGGGTCGACGTCGCACGCGAGATGGCCGGGGGCAGGCGGCGGGGGGCCTGCGAGGAACTGGAAGTTGAGGTTATAGACCGAGTCCGTCAGGTCGATGACTCCGCTATCGTCGACGTCGGCAGCATCGAGGCAGGTCGGCGTCGCGCCGGCGAGGAACAGGTAGTTCAGCTCGAAGACCGCATCCGTCAGATCGAGGACTCGGCTCGAGTCCGCGTCGCCGCGGCGGAACTTGACGCCGCCCGCGGTCGGAGTGGCGCAGACCTCATTCGAGTTTCCGCTCTCGAAGCCATCGTTCGACACGGCGCGGACCACGTAGCAGTAGAGACTCCCGTTTTGGACGCTCGTGTCGGTGTATTGGGTCGCCGTCAAGAGGACGGCGTTCAGTTTGGCGTAGGCCCCTCCCGGGGAGCTCGCGCGGTAGAGATCGTAGCCTTTGGGCACGGGCACGTTGGCGTTCCACTGGAGATCGACCTTGCCGTCGCCGGCGGTCGCGGTCAGCCCCGTGGGCGGGCTCGGCGGCGGGCCGCCTGTCGAGAGGATCTCGAGGGCGTCGATGATCGCGTTCGTGTCCGTCGCCCCGGGGCACTCCGGGCACGGCAGGAGGCCGATTTTCATGATTCCGTCGCCGACGACGATGTTCGGGAACGTGAGCCTCCCGAGCTTCCCGAGAGCCGGCGCGTCGGGCACGTAGTCGAGGTAGCTGACGTCGTCATCGAGGATCTCGTCCTGGATCGAGATCTTGAAGTGACGAGCGGGGCAGCACCCCTCGAGGAAGTACATGTTCACCGTGTACTCCCCATCGGCGATGGGGACCTCCATCAGGAAATCGGGAAACTGGCCGCCGTTGTCCCAGCGAATCGTGGTGAACATGTAAAGGTCAGCGGCGTTGGTCGCGTCGAACCCCAGCGGAGGGAACGAGTCGGCCTGATAGTTCCCGATCGCCCAGAAATCGGTGGCGACGTCGCCCCCGAGGTCATCCGGGCGGATCTCGAGCGGATCGCGGGCGTGGCCGTCGCCAAGCCAGGCGTCTCCCTTCGAATCCAGCACCATCGCTCCTCCCATGTTGATCCGAAGCGGTGTGGCGAAGGGACAGTCCGGGTTGAACGAGTTCGTCAAGAGCCGCAGACCCGAGCAGAACGAGGTCACCCCTTCACCCGAGGGCACCAGCTCATACACCGCCGCCCGCTGGCATCCGGCCGTCGTATCGATGTAAGAGGCGTCAAGAGGAGACAGCGTCGCAATCTTGTCGCCGTTTCGGTAGAGGTCGTAGCCGGTGATGCCGAGCTCCTGACCCGCTTCCCACGACAGGTGCACCGCGTTCCCCAGCTCGACGGTCGCTCCGAGCCCCCACGGGCACCGGGGAAGGATCACTTCGGCCGGAACGATCTCGATGGCGCTCAGGATCGCGTTGATGTCGATCGCCCCCGCCGGATCGGCGCAACCCGGGCACGGGAGCATCGCGATCCGAAGGAGCCCATCGAACACCTCGATCCCCTCGAAGTCGAGCCGCCCGGTCCTTCCGAAGCCGGGCCGGCCTATGTCGTAATCGCGGTAGCTCACGTCGTCGTCGTAGATCTCCCCCTGGATCTCCACCTGGAAGTGGCGGTTCGAGCAGCAGCACTCGGTGAAGTAGAGGCTCGTGTTGTAAGCGCCGTTCGCGATGGGAAGCTCAAGACGGTATTCGCCGGGGGCGGCGCCGTCATCCCAGCGGATCGTGGTCATGATGTAGCGGTCGCCGGCGTGATTCGGATCGAAGCCGAGCGAACGGAGGGTCTCGGGCTGCGCTTGCGCGACGCCCGGGCACCAGTTCTCGATCCAGTTGGCGCCGCCGAAGTCATCGGGGCGGATAGCAAGCGGGTCGCCGCCGCCCGGGCCATCGCCGATCCAAGTCCGACCCTTCGAGTCGACCGTGGTCCGGCCGCCCATGTTGATCCGCAGCGGGGCATCGAAGGGGAGGCTCTCGACGACGACCGCGCACGAGAGCGGCAGGCACTTGTCGCCGAGCGGCTTTAGCTCATAGTCGTTAAAACGAGTGGTGACGGTCTCGCTGAAAATATCGGTGGTCGCATCGAGCGTGGCGATGAGCGCGCCGTTTCTCCGCAGCTCGAAGCCGGTGACGCTCCCTGGGCTCCCGAGGGCCCAGGCGAGGTCGACCTGGGCGGTGTTGCCGACCGCCGCGCAGGCGAAATCCTTCGGACAGGCGAACGGTGTGACCGCACACGTACACTGGGCTCCCGTCGGGACTCCGCCGTCGAGAACCTGGAGCGTGTAGACGGCGCTCGGGTTTCCGGTGGGATTCACATCGGAAAAGACGGTGACCCCCGGCGGGATGTTGTCGAGGAAGAGGACGCCGTTCCTGAGGATCCTGTAGCCGTCCGCGCCCACCTGGGGGACCCAGCTCCCGTCGACCTTGTTGGAGTCGCCGATGTAGGTGCAGTTGAAGTCGAGCCCCTGGTGGTCGCACCCCTCGCCCGAGAGGATCTCGAGCGCGTTGATAATCGCGTTGCCGTCTGTTCCTCCCGGACACTCGGGATCGCTGCACGGAAGCAGGGTGATTCTCATCAAGCTGTCGGTCACCGCGATGTCGGGGTAGCTCGCGCGCCCCAGGCGATGCAGCCCTCCCCAGCGTCCGGAGTGCACATCGGGATCGACGAGCGTCCCCTGGATGTCGATCTTGAAGTGCCGGTTGGCGCAGCAGCCCTCGTTGAAGAACATGTTCACGAGGTACTCGCCGTTCGGGAGCGGGATCTCCATGAGGAAGGCTCCCGCCCGGGCGGCATCGTCCCAGCGGATCGTGCTGAACATGGAGCGTTCGGGGCCGAACGAATCAAACCCGAGGTCGATGATCGAGTCATCCGCGGTGGCGCCGACGTTCCAGTCGAGGATTGCGTTGGCTCCGCCGGCGTCGTCGGGCCGGATGTTGAGGACGTCCATCTCGGCTCCGGGATCGCCCAGCCACGTGCGGCCGAAGCCGTCGATGGTCTCCGGCCCGCCCATGTTGATCCGCAAAGGGACATCGAAGAGCTTGCCGACCTGAGCCGAGACCGAGGCCGGCACGACAACGAGCAAGAAGGCAACGAACGACACGACGGACCGCGAGACTGAGTCGCAGTACAGCACGAATCCTCCCTCCGTTTCGAACCCCTCCGCGGAAGGCCGAATCGGGCCGGCCCTCCGCCGTGAACTCAACGAAGTCGAAACCTGAATATCAGGACGACCCTGGCGAGAACTGTAAAGGCGTGACCTCAGTCATTGCAAGCTCCTTCTGCGGTCCTCTCATGACTGGAACCGCAGAGAACGCAGAGGAAATCGCAAAGGACGCGGAGGAACCGATTCATCCGCTCTGCGTACCTCCGCGTCATCTGCGGTTAACGTCGTTCTCAGTTTCATGCTCAAACCCTTGGCCTTGATCAGCCTACCCCAGTCGGAGGCCGGCCACTACAATACCGCCCCGCTATGGAGAGCCTCGATGACCTGCTCATCGCCGCGCGGGCCTGGCGCGAGCATCTGGCGGGACTTGTCGTGCCCGCGTCGCTGCCCGGAGCCGAGCGGCGCGCGGATGCTCTAGAGGCGCTCCGGAACGTGGAGCGCCGGATCGAAGAGGGGCCGGCGGCCCCCGTCCGGGTCGCTTTCTTCGGTCCGACCGGAGCGGGGAAGTCGAAGCTCTTCAACTCGCTCATCGGGGAGCAGGTGAGCCCCGCGGGATACCTCCGCCCCTGCACGCGCCGTCCCATCTACTACCTCCACGAGAAGCACTCCGGGATGGGCCGGAGGATCGACGGAGAGGTCAAGCTCCACGGTCGCGAGGCGTGGGCCGGACTTGTTCTCATCGACACCCCCGACTTCGACAGCGTCGAGGAGGCGAACCGTTCGACGGCGGAGCGGATCTACCTCGAAGCCGATTCGTTCATCTTCGTCACCGACGTGCACAAGTACGCCGATGCCTCGGCCTGGAGCTATTTGAAGCGGCTTGCGGAAGAGGGGAAGCGCTGCGGTTTCGTCCTCAACAAGGTGGAGGATTCGAGCGCGCCGGCCGCCGACCTCCAGCTCCGGCTGGCTGAGGTTTTTTCTCCCGCATTATCCGGCGGCGGGCCACACCAGCCCGTCACGGCGGTCGCCGATCGGCCGCAGCGCGATGAAGACCTCCTTCCGGCGGACGACCCGGGGCTCGCCGAGGTGCGCCGCACGCTGGAGGACTTCCTCGGGGCTGCCGAGCCAGTCCGGGCCCGGATCCGCGTGGAATCGCTCCGAATCGACCTCCGCCGCTTCCTCCGGGCGTGGGATGACCTCTCCGGCCCGCTGCGGGCCTTCCGCGGCGGCCTCGACCGGATATCGGCGGCTGTCGAGGACTGCGCCGTCCGCTCGCGCGCGGACCTCGGCCAGGACCTCGAGGAGCGGGTCGATCCCGCGCTGAAAGAAGCGGTCTACCGCGAGGTTCTCCGGCGGATCGACCGAATCGACATCCTGCGCTACCCTCGCAAGCTTCTTGCGCTCCCCTGGACGGGGGCGCGGGAGCTTCTACGCCGCTACTGGCCCGGCTTCGGCCAAGCGGTCCCCGCTCCGGCGCAGCCGGCGGATCCCGCCGACGCGGCCAACTTCGCCGCCATCGAACGGCGGATCCAGGAGTTTACCGAAGCGGTCGTGCAGGTGCTCCGTGCCGAGCCGGCCTGCCCGGGGATCCTCGACGACGAGAAGCGCCGCGAGCTGCGGCTCGGCCACGACGAGATCCGCGAGCGTTTCGAATCGGTCGAGGCCGAATTCAAGGGGTGGGTGGAGTCGCAAGCTCATGGTGCCGCGGCCGCCTTGACCACCGACCATAAGCTCAAGTTCTTTCTCTCCCAGCTCATCTTCAACACGGTCGTCATCGGAGTTCAGGTGAAGACCGCGGGAATGTTCACATTGGCCGAGGCGGCCACCGCAGGCGTTCTGAGCCCCCTTGTGGCCAAGGCCGTTGGCATGGCGGTCTCGAGCGACACGGTGAGGACATTCGAGGGTGTGGCGCGGCGCGAGCATACGCGGCGGGTCGGGACGATCCTTGATGCGGCTCAAGGCCGCTTCCTCGACCACCTGCGGAGCCTTCGCCAGGCGACGGGTCCCCTCGACGACGTCGCGCCGGGAGTCGAGGCGCTCCGTGCGGCCGGGGAGACGCTCCTGGCCCGCTGGAGCGGTGGGGGGACGCCGTGACCGGCCAGCCTGTAACGATTCCCTCACCGCCGGCCGTTTCCCCGGGGGGATGGACCGCGCTCGGCGCCATTCTCGCCCGTCCGGGGGGGCGAGTCATTCGCGGGGAGGCGCGGGCGAGCCTGATGGCGGCGTGGGAGGAGATCGCCGCGGCCGAGCGGCTCCTCGATGACCGGCTCTTCCTGGGCATCATCGGCGGAACGGGCGTCGGCAAGTCGACCCTCATCAACGCGATCGCCGCCGCCGAGATCTCGCGGGCCAGCGACCGGAGGCCCACGACGGACCGCGTCGTCGTCTATCGCCACCGCGGTTCGCCGCTCCCGCGGGACATTCCCCGCGGCGATCTGGCGGAGCCGGAAGCGGTCCACGACCACAAACGCATGGAGAAGCTCGTCGTCTTCGACTTCCCCGACTTCGACTCGGTGGCCGCCGACCACGCGGAGATACTGACCCGCTTCCTCCCTCGCCTCGATGTGCTCTTCGTGGTCGTGGACGACGAGAAGTACGCCGACCGGTGCCTCTTCGACTTGATGGCGAAGATTCCGCAGGCCGCGGCGAACATCCACTTCGTCTTCAACAAGGTCGATCGCGTAGCCGAGAAGTACGGCGAGACGTGGCGCCCCATCGCGGCCCGGATGCTCGACGATTTCGCGGCGAAGCTCTCCTCCCACGCACGGCTCGAGGCGGCGGAAGGGAGATTCGCGGCAATCAGCGCTCGCATGGCCCTCGCTCGGCGGCGGGACGGTGGGGGAGGAGGCGGAAAATCCGGGTTGCGCCCCGAGGCTGGAGCTTCGGAGAGGGAGGCTCCGGAGGGCGATTTTCCGCGCGTCATCGCCATCCTGGAGGCCTTCCACGCCGAGAAGCGCCGCCGCGCGGCCAAGGAAGCGAACATCGACGCTCGCAAGGCCGCGCTCGCGGCCCGGGTCCGCGAAATCGGGCTCTCCCCCGCGCGGCGCGAACGCGTCATCGCGCTCCGCCGTGGGATCGGGCAGCGGGTTCTGGAGCTGGAAAAGGTCCTCGCCTCGATCTCCTCAGCCCTCTTGAGTCCAAGGGAAAGGCGCGCCCTCGAGGCCGAAGCGCTCCGCAAGGCTCAGCCCTATCTGGCGGATCCCGTGGCGGTGGCGCTCCGGTTCCTCGGGCCGAAGAGGGCCGGCGCGCCGCTCTCCGGCGCGACGATGGGCGCCGCGGCGCTCGACTCGATCGCCACGCGCCATTTCTCGCCCCATCGCGAATCGCTCGGGGCCGCCGAGCGGGAATTCACGCCCGAGGTCGTCGACCTCGCGGGCCCGCCCGAAGATGCCCCGCCGGCGGTGGGGGGCTTCACCGGCCTCGGCGCGGATTTCTATCGCCTCCTCGATGCGAAGCTCGAGCAGGCGGTCAAGCCATGCAAGCGGCGCGCGTACGTCCTCCTGACTTTTGTGGTCGCGGGCTGGTTCTGGTTGACGCTCCACCCGGTGATCTCGGAGGTGGTGAAACAACTGGCCTCACGCGAGCCGGTCGCGTGGGGGGAGAGCGCCGGCCGGGCGTTCGCGCTCCTCGTCGCGGGGCTCGGCCCCACGGGGCTCGTTTGGGCCGCGCTCCTCTTTCTCGCAGTCTTCAGCGTCATCGTCTACCTCGATGGCCGGCGCATCCGAGGGGCGGTGAGAGCGGCCGTGGCCGTCCTCGACGCTTCGCCGAGGGCACAGGAGCGAACGCTGCGCGAGGCGCGCCTGCGCAGTTTCACCGCCGCGCTCGCGGCGTGGGAAAAGGAGCGGGGCGAACTGGAGAAGGCGCTGGGAGGTCCGAGATGAAGACGGATGGGCTGGGGAGACATTCTCACCGAGCCTGCGCCGCCGGCGCGACCGGCTCCTGGCGAACTACTGAACGCCGCCTGGAGAGGATCCCCATCCCGCCCCTGCGGGTGGAGCGGGCTCCGTCCGCCCCTCGGTCAGCTCCAGGAACGCCTCCTCGATGCCCCCGGCCGACCCTCCCCGCAGCCCCGCCGCGTCGCCGTCGTAGATGAGCCGGCCGCTCGAGATGATCCCGATCCTCTCGGCGATCTCTTCGGCCAGGTCGAGCGTGTGGGTCGACATGAATATCGTCGTCCCTTCGCGGGCGCGACGCTTGAGGAACTCGATGGCGGTGCGGATGTTGCGCGGATCAAGGCCGATCCAGGGCTCGTCGATGATGACGACGCGGGGCTGATGAAGGAAGCAGGCCGCAAAGGCGAGGCGCTGGCGCGTCCCGTGGGAGTAACCGTCGATCAGCTTGTCTGCTTCGGCCTCGAGCGCGAATGCGGCGAGCAAGGCCTCGATGCCGCTCCGGATCCGATCGCGCTCAAGACAGTAGAGCCCGCCGACGAAGCTCAAGAACTCGCGCCCGGTGAGCTTCCCGTAGAGGTACGGGTGGTCGGGGATGTACCCGATCCGGGCCTTCACGGCGACCGGTTCGCGGGCCACGTCGAACCCGCAGATCTTGATGGTCCCCGTCGTCGGCCGCAAAAGCCCGGCCATCATCTTCATGGTGGTGGTCTTGCCCGCGCCGTTCGGGCCGAGAAACGTGAAGAAGGTGCCCGGCTCGACGCGCAGGGTGAGATCCCGCACGGCCCACTGCGTTCCGAATTGCTTTCCGATTCCGTCCAGCTCGATCATGGCTTTCGGTACTCTCCTCACTCGGTCAGCGGCGCTTGCGCGACTCTCGCAGGAGCAGGAAGTCCGGCGGCAGCTCCTGGCGAAGGACCTCGCCGTCGCGCGTCACGAACGAGCGGAAGACGGCCCCACGGAGCCGCGTCTCCAGCTCGAAGCAGTCCACCAGGATCCCGTCCGCCTCCTTCCGGGCCGCCGCCTTGACCGTCGTCTCGGCCACGGTGTTCTCCTTCCAGAACGGGTCGAAGACGTTGACGCGGTAGACCTGTCCCACGGACAACCCCGAGATCGGGGGGAGCGGGGCGAGCGCATCCCCGAGCTGAAGCTCGCGAAGGGGGAGGCTCGTCTGGAAGGCTACCTGCCCTCCGGCGTTCTTCAAGGCGACGTGGAACCGACCCTCGCGGCGGGCTCCCTCCAGGGTGAGGCGGGCAGGTCCAGCGGCGACCTTCGCCTTGACCTCCTCCGGGACCACTTCGGCGTCGAGGGTGATCCAGCCGTCGATCTCCACTCCCGGGGCCGCGCCGCCATCCGCCGCGGCTCCGCGCCCGAAGATGTCGATCTCCACGCGTGTCGAGAAATCCATCCGGTAGCCCATTCCTTGCTGATCGAACCGCCGCTCGATCGAGAAGCCGGTGTGGCCGAGCCTGCGGTTCTTTCGGTAGATGCCCATCCAGCGCTCGCGCCGGATGTTCGGGCCGAGAAAGTCGATGACCCCCCGGCGGTACTGGTCCAGCCCCCGGTATTCGGTCACCTCCCTCAGCAGGAGCCCGTTCATCAGGAGCCAGAAGAGGACGACCGCCGCAGCGGCGAATGGGCCCACGAAGCGCATTTCAGGACTCCAGCTTGAGGAGAGACCGCTGCCCGATCCGCAGCGCGGCCCAGGAAACGACGCCCGTGAAGGTGAGCGCAACGAGGTGCGCGAGGGGCACTCCTTCCTCCGGCCCGGGCCAGGGGAGGATGAAGGGCAGGCACTCGATGGCCAGGAGGATGAGAACCGCGGCGCCGCTGGCGAAGAAGTTGAGGGTGCCGCCGAGGCCGACGGCGATGCGGGCGGGGTTGTCCTCTCCTACCGATGGATACGCCGCCCCGAGCCCGGAAGCGAGAGATGTGAGGCAGATCCCCGCAAGGGCCACCGTGTAGAGCGCGCCGAGGAGCTGGCCGCCGCCGAAGCCGAGGAAGAGGTTGGAAAGAACCGCGGCCAGGAAACCGAGGGTCAAGATCACCGCGGCTCCAAGAAGTGCCTTCTGGCGGACGAGGAAGGCTCGCTCGATCGGCGCGAGCCCCACGATCCAGAAGCTTTTCCCTTCGAGACTGATGAGGGGAAAAAGGAATCGCGAAGTGAACGACGAGAGGATGAGGGAGATGGCGCCGAGGTTCGAGAAGTAGATCGCCCGCCGCCAGTTCTCCGTGAAGACGTCCCGGGGGATCTGGAGGAGGCTCGCGATGTAGACCGCCAGGAGGAGCAGGAAGAGAAGGAACTGGCTGATCTGAGCCGGATCGCGCACGAAGGTGAGCAGATCCTTGAAGAAGAGCGACGCGGTCGGCCCGCCGATGGAGAAAACGTCCCTTCGATGCGGTGTCCGGCGGGATTCAGGCTCCGCAACCGGCGCACCGGCGGCGGAGGCGCGGGCGGAGACGAACGGGTCCCTTGCCCGGAGCCAGGAGAAGCTGTATCGCCATCGACCGTACGCGGCGAAGAGGGGCAAGAAGATGAGTGTGTTGGCCAGGAGGACGCAACCCTGGAAAGCCGCCTCGGACCGGTTGCCCGTCGAGGCGGAAACCACGAGCGACGCGATCCATTGTCCCGGGAAGAACGGCGATTTGAGCGTCGTGAGGCCGGCCACGAAGCGGTCCAGCACTTGAAGATTGTCCCGGCCGTTCAAACCGGCGAAATCGAAGGAGCGAAGGAAGAGCCAGGCGGGAAGTCCGACGAGAAACACGGCCGCAACCATGACCTTGCGAGCCGACCATCTCCGGACGATCTCGATGAGGAGGAACGTCAGACCCGCCCCGAGGAAGCCGCAGAAAGTCAGGAAAACCGCCAGCGCAGAAGCCGCCTCCACGTAATAAAGGAGGGGGGCGTGGCGCACGTGCCCGAAGGCCGCCAGCACCGGGAGCCCGACGATCATCGTGGCCCAGGTGCTGAAGCCGACCGACTCGATGAGCTTGAGGAAAAAGATGGACCGCGGCTGGACGGGATTCTGAAAGAGGAACTCCGTCTCTGCCGCAAGGAAAAGCGTCGTGTAGCTGATGACGGCGGTGCTGAGGCCGACCATCACGAGCAGGATGAGAAAGAAAAGCGCCAGGAGGCGCTCGTTGAGGGGCGCTCCGATCGCAGGGAAGCCTTCGATGAATCGAAAGCACCAGAAGGCGACTCCATAGGCCACGAGAGAGACCCCGCAGAGGCCCACAGCGACGAAGGCGAGCTTCGCGAGGCCATCGCGGCGCAGCTCTCTCGCTCGGTTCCGCAGCGAGCGCCGGCGCAAGGTGAGGAGCGCCTGGACTTGGCCCATCATCTGCCCTCCTTCGACCCCGCACCTTCCTGGACAAGTCGATCGAGGGCCGCCAAGGGATCCGCGGAGCCGCTCACCTTGCTCAGGGCGGCGACAAGGTGCCTCGGATGGCCTCCGAGGGCCGCCATCGCCCGCTCGAGGGTCGGGATGAGGCCCGTATACTGCCGATCGAGGACGAGGACCGCGTTCGAGGGCTCGATGGACCCGGCGCGCGCTTTCTCCAGCGCGACGTTCGCCGTCGCGAACATCTCCGCCTTGCGCTTGAGCTTCTCCGAATCGGGCAGGCGCGATCGGTAGAGTGCATCCAGGTCGCTTCGCAGGCGGTCGACGAGGCCGTCGCGGAGCTTTTCCGCCGCGACGGAGGCGAGGTGGCGCCGGTACTCATCCTCCTCCCGCGATTCCTGGCCGAATTCCCGCTGGAGGAGCAGGCGAGTTCCCTCGCGCGCCACCACGGTCGCGAGGCTCTCGTTCAAGTCCGTGTGGTCCGGAAAATAGACCGTGCGGTGCGCGATCTCGTGGATCAAGAGGTCCGCCAGCTCTCCCCGGGGCTTCGCGACCATGTTCGAGAGGATCGGATCGCTCATCCACCCGAGCGAGCTGAATGCTCCGACGGGGAGGAGTACAGCGTCCCATCCGGCCCGCAGGAGACGATCCCGCTCCGCTCGACCATCCTTCGGATCGAAGTATCCTTTGTAGGGAACCTTTCCCGCGATGGGGAAGCGCCAGCGGTAGGGCTCGAGAGCGAGAGGGTGCGAAGCGACCACGATGTACGATATCGGCGCTCCCTTCGTGTCGTAGTAGGTCGTGTAGGAGTCGCCGGGGTCGAGCCCCAGCTCGGCCTGGGCGAACTCCCGCACTCGGGCCGCCCAGCGCAACCCGTCCCGCTCGCGGAGACCCAGGGAGTCCGGCGGCAAGGAGTCGATCTCCACGCGATCGCGGATGAGGCGCAGGGCTCCCCCCGCCTGCTTGCGGAGGTAGCCGGCCTGGCAGCCCGGAAAAAAGAGCGCCACGAGGACGGCGGAGAGGACGATGCACGCCAGCGCCCGTACTGGCCGACCCGAAAGCCACTTCTTCCTCCGCACGATCATGAACCGGCGGGCTTCGGGGCCGAGCGTGCCGTGGACTCGACGTCGATCTCGACCGCCTCCTCGCGCTTCAAGTTTTCCGCGCGGGCGCGAGCGTAGCGATCGCGGAGCCCGTACGTTTTCCAGCGGGTAGGGAGCCTCAGTCCTCCTTTCTCCTCGAAGCTCGAAAGATCGATGCGCAGAAACCCGGGGGCGGGATCCGCCGGCTTCGCCCCCGGGGCATCGGGGTAGACGAGACGCTCGACGTGCCAGCTCCGCTGGTTCACGTAGGCGATGCACCACCAGGATGAAGGCTCGTCCTGCGACACGCGGACCTTGTAGAAGTTGCCGCCGGAGGCCGAGTCGGCCTCCACGCCCAGATATTCGAGCCGCCAACCGGGCTCCGCGAACCAGAACGGGGCCGCGACGACCGACGCCGCCCGGTCGGGACGTGTGAGAGCCCAGGCCGCGGAGGGTACGATCTCGATTCGCCTGACGGCTGCTCCAGGGGCCGCGCCCGAAGTGCCGGGTCCGCCTTGCGCCGCGGGCTCGGGGGCGACTTCGCGCACGGTTGCGCGGACGGCGCGCGTTCCCTTCCATGCCTTCCAGCCTCCCTGGGTACGGATCGCCTTCAGGACGACGCGCCCCGCGTCGCTTTGAAAGAGGCGCGTCTCGACGGCGCGCTCGCCGGGGTCGCTCGACCGCGGGACTGCCGCCGTTCCCGGCGGCCCCAGGACCGTCAACGCTCCGTCCGTCGAGCCATCGCTCACGGCGGGGGCAACGCTTGCGTGGGGAGGGGGATCGCCCGCCTTCTCGCCATTGCGGCAGCCGGCGGCGACCGCCAGGAGCGCCGAATACCGGAAGAAGGACTGCCGGAGAGCTGGGCCAGCGGGGCGGTTCATGGGCGCGCATCTTATCGTCGTCGCCCGGGGGACGAAACCTTTTGGGGCGCGGGTTGGATTTCCGGCCCCAGCCTTGAATTCACGACCCCGGTCTTTGATTCACGACCCACGACTCCGTCTCCGCCCCTGCGCCGGTACAATGGCCGCCCCATGATTCGGATCTGGGCCATCGGCGATCTCCATCTCGGTTTCTCCACCGGCAAGTGGATGGACCGTTTCGGTCCCCACTGGATCGATCACCACCTCAAGGTGGAGGCGAGCTGGCGTGAGCGCGTCGCCCCCGGAGACATCGTTCTCCTCCCGGGAGATTTCTCCTGGGCGATGAAACCCGACGAGGTTGCCCGCGACTTCACGTGGCTGGCACAGCTCCCCGGCCGCAAGGTCCTCATCAAAGGGAATCACGACTACTGGTGGCCGAAGACCGCCACGCGGATGCAGGAGCTCTTGCCGCCGGGGACCTTCGCGATCAAACGCAAGGGTCTCGTGATCGACGGGATCCCCTTCTTCGGCGTGCGCGGCGGCGACTTCGTCCCTTCGGCGAGCTCCACGGTGATGGAGGCCAATGGGATCGAAGGGGGAAGGGCCGTGGACGCCGCCGGCGAGCCCGGCGCCCGCGAAGCGGCGGCGAAGGACGGCAGCGCGGAGCTGGAGCGCGAGCGCCACGAACTGGCCCTCTCCATCGAGCACATGGCCACGCTCCCGGGGCGCGAGCACCCGCCGATCGCCCTCTTCCACTACCCACCCTTTCCCATGGGGGAGTCGGAGAGCTTCTTCACCCGCATGGTGGAGGAGACGGGCGCCCGCACCTGCCTCTTCGGACACCTCCACACCCAGCTCGACTGGGAGCGCGTTTTCCAGGGAGATTTCCACCGCGTGACGTATCGCCTCGTGAGCTGCGATTTCCTCGACTTCAAGCCGCTCCTGATCCAGGAAGTCGGCCGCGAAATCGACCGGCCGATCCTCTGAATTTCCCGCCGCGCGGCTCCGGTCGTTTCAATATAATCTCGTGATCTCGGTCCGTCCCGGCTGCGGAGTCGTACGATCCATAGAGGGAATTGACTTCCATGACACGAAGACCGGCGCTGTCGGCATTTTTCCTCGTTCTTTGCGGATGGTCGGCATCGGCCGGACTGTTCTCCGGGGAGCTCCCGCGCATTTCGCCTAAGTTCAGCGGCGAACGCCGGGAACCCCCCGACCGCGGCGCCGACGCGCTTCACCTGAAGCTCGAAGTTGAGTTCGACTGGGAGAAGCGCGAGGTGGCGGGGAAGGCCCACCACACTTTCCGCGCCCTCGAGGACGGCCTGCGCCGCATCCGCCTCGACGCGGTGAAGCTTCACGTCCTCAAGGTCGAGGGGCCAAGCGGCGAGAAGCTTGAATTCGAGAGCCGCCCCGAAACATTGAAGATCGACCTCGGCCGCGAGCGGCGGCGCGGCGAAGAGATCCGGTTCGCCATCGAGTACCGCTGCCGGCCGGAGCGCGGCGTCTACTTCCGCGCTCCCGATGACGCCTATCCGCGGACGCCGAAACAGCTCTGGACGCAGGGCGAGTCCATCGAGGCCCGCCACTGGATCCCCTGCTTCGACCACCCCGTCGACAAGCTGACGACCGAGGTGCTGGTGAAGGCGCCGGAGGGGCTCATGGCGCTTTCGAACGGCCGCCTCGCGGGCGAGCCGGCGGCTTCAGCCGGCGGAGGGCGGGTCTTCCACTGGATCCAGGACAAGCCTCACACGACCTATCTCATCGCGGTCGTGGTGGGGGACTTCGCCGAGTACCGCGACGAGTGGAACGGCATCCCGATCGTCTCCTATGTACCGCGGGACCGTGCGGAGGACGCCGCGCGCTCGTTCTCGCTGACGCGGGCCATGATGCAGTTTTTCTCCGACAAGACGGGCGTGCCGTATCCCTGGGCCAAGTACGGCCAGGCCTGCGTGGAGGAATTCCTCATGGGGGGAATGGAAAACACCAGCTTGACGATCTTGACCGACCGAACGCTCCACGATGCCGCCGCGGCCCTCGATGTCGAGAGCCACGGCCTCGTGGCGCACGAGCTGGCCCACCAGTGGTTCGGGGACCTCGCGACTTGCAAGGATTGGGCGGAGATCTGGCTCAACGAGAGCTTCGCGACCTTCTTCGAGAACATCTACCGCGAGCATCACCTCGGCTGGGACGAGGGAGTCCACGGGCGAATGGAACAGGGCGAGGCCTACATGGCGGAGGACCGAAACGAGTACCGCCGGCCTCTCGTCAGCTACCAGTACCGCCATCCCGACGACCTCTTCGACGCGCACGCCTACCCGAAGGGGGCGAGGATCCTCTCGATGCTCCGCTATGTCCTCGGCGACGGTCCGTTCTTCGCCGGCGTCAAGCGCTACCTTGAGGAGCGCGCCTACCAGCCCGCCGAGACCGCCGACCTCCGCCAGGCGATGGAGGAAGTCTCCGGCGCGAGCCTCCGCTGGTTCTTCGACCAGTGGGTGCACGGCGGCGGGCATCCCGTGTACAAGGTCGGCACGGAGTGGGACGAGCGCTCGAAGGTCGTGCGCGTCCGCGTCGAGCAGACGCAGAAGGTCGATGACCTGACGGCGCTCTTCCGCATGCCGATCGAGATCGAGGTCGTCACGCCGTCCGGGGCCTCGCTGCACCGCGTCGAAGTCGCCCGCGCCGATGAGACGTTCACATTCCCCGCCGCCGAGCGCCCGAAAATGGTCCGTTTCGACAAGCGCGACTGGGTGCTCAAGGAGCTCGACTTCCCGCGGTCCCGCGAGGAGCTGCACTACCAGCTCCGGGAGGACGGCGAGATCTCCGGCCGCATCGAGGCGGCGCGGGCCCTCGCGGGCCGGCTCGACGACGACGCGCGCAAAGCCCTTCTTGACCGCCTCGCGGGCGAACCGTTCTGGGGAGTCCGGGTGGAGATCGTGAGGGCGCTCCGCCAGGCGGGCGGCCCGACCGTCCGCGATGGGCTCATCGGCGCCTTCGCCTCCGAGAAGCGCTCGCACGTGCGCCGCGAGATCGTTTCCGCCCTCGGCGAATACCCCGGGACGGTGACCGCTGCGTTCCTCCGCAAGGCGCTGGGCGCCGATCCGTCGTACTTCGTGGCGGCGAGCGCGCTCCGCTCCCTCTCGCGCCTCGACCGCCTCGCGACCCTCCCCGACGTCTACCGCTCGCTCGAGAGGGATTCGCACGGGGAAGAGATCCGCCTCGCCGCCATCGAGTGCATCGCCCGGAGCGAGCAGCTCGAGGGGAAGGCGCGCGAGGAGGCCGTGAATCGGCTCCTTGAGCTTCACAAACGAGGGCAGCCGCGCTTCGTGCGCAGCCGGGCCGGTGCGGCGCTCGCCCGCCGTGGCCGGGGGATCGAGAGGGTCTACACGGCCCTCATCTCCGCAATCGACGATCCGCACCCGGAGATCCGGCGGAGCACGTTCCGCGCATTAGCGGACTTCGGCGATCGGCGCGCGATCGAGCCCCTCCGTGAGCGGAGGGAGAAGGAGGGCCACCGGCCGTTCCGCAACCCGCTCGACGACCTCGACGAAGCCGTGAAGCGGCTCGAAGGCGTCGGCGACAAGGACCAGCTCCTCGACGAGATCCGGCGGCTCCGCGAGGCGGGCGAGGGGCTCGAGCGGAGGATCAAGAACCTCGAAGAGAAGGGCGGCGAAGGCAAGGGGCCAGCGCGAGAGGTCTGAGCGGGAGGTCTGATCCGCGGTCAGGGCTTGTCGCTGGCTCCGATGCGCAGGATGTCGTCCGGGTCGATTTCCGCAAAGTTCGCGTAAACGCGATCGGCGTCTCGGAGCGCCTCGCTAGTGTCGGTTGTAGTCAGCGCGACGACGCGCATCCCGGCCGATCGAGCCGCCGCGACGCCGGTCGCGGCGTCCTCGAAGGCCAGGCACCTCTCTGGAACCACCCCGAGGGCGCGGGCGGCGAGGTGAAAGATCTCCGGATCGGGCTTCGGTGCACGAATCCCGTCTCCTTCGAGGATCGCGTCGAAAAGAGCCGCCGGAGGGTCGAGCGGCCGGATCGCCTCCAAGAAGCGGCGCGCGGTGCGGCTGGACGAGGCGATGGCGGTCCGCAGACCGCGCGAACGCAGCGCCCGAACGAATTCGAGCGACCCCGGGATCGGTTGGAGTCCGCGCCGGTCGAGCAGCTCGAAGACGTATCGCCCCTTGCGGTCCATGAGCTGCTGCATCCTTTCGGCAGGCAGATCGCCGAGCACGGCGCGGATGGAGCGGTCTCGCGGGAGGCCGTTGATGCGGCGGCGGTAGTCATCCATGGTCAGCTCCAATCCCTCCTCGCGAAAGAGCCGCCGAAACGCCTCGAAATGGAGGGGGATGGAGTCGGCGATGACGCCATCGAAGTCGAAGATGGCGGCTTGAAAGAGCGCGCGGCTCGTCATGGGACGCAAGGGAAGCGGAGGCGGAGGAGGATGTCAAGGCGGAGGCTTTGCAGGAACTCAGGCCACGAGTAGAATCCCAAACTCTTCGCGGCGAAGCGTAGGAAGCGGCACGTACAAGGCGGCATAGCCAAGTGGCTAAGGCAACGGTTTGCAAAACCGTCATCCCCGGTTCGAATCCGGGTGCCGCCTCCAACTATTTCCCCGCGACAAGGCGCGACAGATTGCGCCAAGTCTCCCTCCGGTGCCCCCTTGAGAGCTTGGGCGCCTGGAGCCTCGCCCGAGCTTCCCTTGCCACGTGAAGACAGCTCGCGACGGGAAAAGTCGCCAGCGAGTGCGAGCTGTGGTGCAAGAAATTCTGCGGGCTTTCCTTCAGTTCCGGTCGCCCTCGCGATGCCCTCGGCCGCAGGCGGTTCCGGAAGCGCCGGGAGCGCGTCGAGGGCCGCCTTCTTCTCAAGCTCCGCGGCAAACTGTCGCGTCGCTTCCTTGTCCCGGTAGCCGGGAACGCGCCGGAGAATTCCATCGGCGTCGCGGTAGCGGATGTGCCATTTCGTCCCCTTCAGGCGGACGCGCCGGCCGGTCTCGGCGTCGAGCCTCGTGAACGTGGGCTTGAAGATGGCGGCCATGACTTGCTTCCTCCTTGATTCCTCACGCTTCGACTAGTTCCGCGAGCGTTTCGGGGTTCTTCTCCGCAACCTGAAGCAGGCGGCAAGCCATCGGCGACGGCGTGCGTTGCTCCTGCTCCCACGAACGCACGGCAGCCCGGGAGACGCCCAGATATGGCGCAAAAAGTGTCCTTAGTTCGAGTTTTGCACTTTCCGCCAGCCAGGCCGGCTGGCGCCTCTGGGCAGCCGCGGCCGCGCGCCAATTCTCGATACCCCCAGCCGGCAGGACGGGTCGCACACGAATCCGCCGGCCCCTTCGGGGGAGCGCC
>Ga0187893_10002013_pt1 | contig 46081 bp, 47 predicted proteins | sample MA1701074metaG_FD_139574 | JGI IMG/M metagenome (GOLD analysis project Ga0187893, IMG submission 139574) | White microbial mat communities from a basaltic lava cave in the Kipuka Kanohina Cave System on the Island of Hawaii, USA - MA170107-4 metaG ... | reverse complement strand
GTGCTGACGGTGAGCGACAGCGGCCGGCCGGTGCCGCGGCCCTCGCTGCACGGCTTGCTGAAGGGGCCGGTCGCCTCCGAGACCGGCTACGGCATCGGCCTCTACCAGGTGGCGCGGCAGGCGGAGCTGTCGGGATTCGGGTTCCGGCTCGCGCGGAACGAGCCCGGCGAAGTGAGCTTCGAGCTCCGCGGCGAGATCCGCCGCGGCGGTCCGGCGATCCGCGACGCGCAGCGCAGTCCCGCGCGGGCGACCGGCTGAGGACCGGGGACGGCGCCGCCGCTGCCGCGAACCGGTCGAAACCGGCGCGGCCTCTCCCGCCGCCTCAGGCGGCGACTTCCTGCGCCACCGCGGCCTTGCGGCCCTTGAGCGTGTAGACGGTGGTGTCGCCCTTGCCCTTGAGGTAGATCGTCTTCGGCGGGTCGAACTCGAACTTGTTCCGCAGCCGCCGGTAGGTGATCACGTCGACCTGGATCATGCCGGGCACGCTCTCGGCGGTGATGCGGCTCGCGAGGTTCACCGTGTCGCCCCACAGGTCGTAGATGAACTTCTTCTTGCCGACCACGCCCGCGACCACCGGCCCGGTGCCGATGCCCATGCGGATCTCGAGGCGGTGGTCGTTGATCGAGATGTCCTTCGCCAGCAGGTCGCGCATCTCGAGCGCCATGTTGGCGATCGCCTCGGAGTAGTTGATGGCGGCCGCGTCGTCGAGGCCGCCCGCGACCATGTAGGCGTCGCCGATCGTCTTGATCTTCTCGAGGCCGTGCTTTTCCGCCATGGCGTCGAACGACGAGAACACCCGGTTCAGCATCGCGAAGATCTGGCTCGGCGACAGGCCCTCGGCGAGGGTGGTGAAGTTGACGATGTCGGCGAACATCACCGTCACGTCGGCGAAGCCGTCGGCGATCGTGCCGTCCTCCATCTTCAGCCGCTCGGCGACCGGCCCGGGCAGGATGTTGAGCAGCAGCCGCTCGGAGCGCTCCTGCTCGGCCTGCAGCAGGCGGTGCGCCTCCTCGAGCCGCGCCTTCGACTTTTCGCGCTCCACCGCGGCGTAGCGCAGGAGGAAGTAGACGATGCTCGAGATCGCGACGAAGTTGAGGGCGAAGAAGACGACGATCGTCTTGGCCGGCACCGGCGGCGGCGCGGCGCCTTCGGAGAAGAGATACCAGTCCGCGGCGGCCGAAGCGATCACCAGCACGATGTAGGCGACGAACCACGGGATCGAGTCGCGCGGGCTGTAGAGCAGGATCGCGCCGACCGGCGCGAGCAGCCCCCACAGCACGAAGCCGCTCGCGGTGATGAAGTCGCCGAGCGTCCACTGCAGCACGAACGGGAAGAAGAGGTAGAGCGCGAGCTGCAGGACCCGGAACCAGTCGAAGTTCCGGGTGACGAGGTAGACGATGAGGGTCCCGAGCGAGATGAGCTGGTAGCCGAGCGGGACCGAGGTCGGGATGTTGAGCCCCATGCCCTGGTACAGCGCGAGCCACAGCACCGGTGCCGCGGTGGTCAGCCCCATCGCGAACATCAGCAGCGACTTCTTGAGCTTGACGTCGTCCGAGTCGCCGGGCTCGACGCCGGCGGTCTTGAGACGCCTCCACAGCTCGGACGGATAGCTCATCGCGCTGATGTTGTTCGGGGCCCCCCGGGGGAAGCCGGCAAGCCCCATGCCGACGGAATATTGCTGCGATTCTACGATGAGTCGAATGGGCGCCGCGCGGCGAGTTTCCGCAGGCTTGCGCAGGACTTGGCGTTCGCGCCCGGGTGCGGGCTCAGCGGGCGGCGGGAATTTGCCTCACAGCGCGCCGGCGGCGATCAGGCGGTTGGTGAGGATGTTCGGCGACAGCCAGATCACCAGGTCGTCGAAGCTCGCTGCGGTGGGGGGGGTGACCGGCGTCGGCGTCCGCGCGACGAAGACGCGGTCGTTGTTCGCGTTCTCGACCTCGTCGGCGCCGGCTGCGACCGGGCTCTTCCCGAGCGAGAAGAGCACCGCCGGGGTCAGGAAGTTCGGGCCGGCGCCGCACGCGGGCGTGGCCGGCACCGCGCCGGCGCTCGTCGTGCAGACCACCAGGTCCGGCGCCACCGGCGGGCTGTCGAGCAGGTGGGCGCGCATCTCGCCCGCGGCGGTGAAGAGCGCGGTGTTCGCCGGGCTCGGCGCGGGGGCGAGCACCTGGCTCACCGAATAGCGCACCGGCTGCTGCCAGCTGTCGAGGAGGAGGCCGAAGTTCGCGCTTGCCGCGCCCGCCTCGATCGGCCCGATTCCGAGCGTCGCCGCGGGAACGAACCCGTTGGGAACGGCGCATCGGCCGTGGGCGGGCGCGGGGTTCGGCGGCACCAGGATGGCGGCGCCGCAGGCGCCGCTCGCGCTCGTGCAGAAGCTCTCCACCGCGGTCCCGCCGCCGGGCGCCGGGCACGGCAGGCGGCCGTTGCGGATCGCGAAGCCGACGATCGCCTCGCGCGCCTGCTCGAGCGTGCGTTGCGTGTCGGCGATCTCGCGCGCCTCGTTCTGGGCGGAGAACGTGAGCACCGTTCCGCCGATGAGCAGCGCGACGATCAAGAACACGATCGCGATCTCGGCGAGCGTGAAGCCGCGCTCGTGCCGGCGAAAAGAGATGGGTGTCACGGCTTGACCACGGCGATCCGGTCGTTGAACACCGGCGAGCGCGGCGCGCGACCGAATACGGTGAACGACGGCGGCGACGGATCGGCTTCGTTGAACGTCTGCGACGAGGCGTTCTGGCCCTCGAAGTAGTTCGCCAGGGTCCAGGTCCGGGCACCGCCGCCGAGATTGCGGCCCGCCAGCACCAGCACCGATCTTGCCACCGGCGGGCCGCCGGCGCCCTGCAGCGTCAGATCCGCAGCGCAACCGATGCCGCCGAGGCGGCAGCCGTCGGCGAGCGAGTAATACGCGACCCGGTACCACTGGTTGCCGGCGAACCATCCCGACGAACTCGCCGGATCCGCCACCGGGCTGAAGCGGGGTGGCGGAAAGGTGATGGTGACGGTGGCCGGACCGGTCACCGGCGCGGGGAGATTGAGCAGGAAAGCCACGCTGGCATTGCCGGTGGCCTGCAGCACGGTGGTGAGGCCGATCGGCGGCGGCGACCCGAGCGGGCCGGAACCGTCGGTTACGGTCACCGCAAACCCCCCCGCGTTGGTGAACGGAAGGGCGAGGCTGCGCGCGACGTTGGCGATCTGGCCGCCCACCGACGCGAACATCCCGCCGCCGTCGTAGCCGAACGAGCAGATCCAGCGCCAGTCGTCGCCGGGGTCGGGACCGGCGGGCGGGTTGTCCGTCACGAGGAGGAAGTTGCACGTGACCGGCGTGACGATGGTGCCGGCACCGCCGGTCTGTACGGCCGAGAACGCCCCCGGCTCCCAGCGCACCCAGCCGGTCGAGACGGTCTTCGTCCAGCCGACGTCGTAGGCGACCGGGAGCAGCCCGTTGATCTGCCCGTTCCTGCCCCAGTACGTGCCTTGCGGGCGATCGGGCGTGGTGACGGCCGCCAGGGTCGTGCCGGGCGGGGTGTTGAAGGTGAGATCGTCGAACGGCGCGGCGAAGGGCAGGATGCCCCAGGCCGACTCGTACGCGAGGATCTGCGGCGCGATCTCGGTCTCCAGCCGCCGCGCCACGACGTTCTCCACCGCGTCGAAGAGGTCCTTGTGGCTGACGGTTTCGACCTGGTCGTTGAAGGCCCCCAGCGGGCAGCCGGTCTGCTCGCAGCGCCGTGCCGACACGAAGTTCGGATCGAAGTCCGCGTTCCCGCCCTCGAGGTACTGCACGACGTCGTTCACGCCCGCGCCATTGCGGTTCTGGCCGGCGATCGCCTGGCCGGGCGAGAAGATGATCGCCACGACCCCGGTGGCCGGCGCCGAGCCCGCCACGTTGAGCAGCCCGAGCGTGTCGCTGTTCACGACCTGCGATCCGTCGTTGCGGAAGTTGCCCGAGAGGACGTACCAGAGGCGCTCGCCGTTCGCGTCGCGCAGGTCCGGCAGCCCGAGCGTCGCCCACGGCAGCCGGCCGATCTGGCGCCCGGCGTCCGGGCAGGTGAAGCCGCCGTGAATGCCGCCCGGAACGGCCTCGGAGTTGTTCCCGTAGACCCCCGGCCCGCCCGCAATGCCGTTGTCGTCCAGATCCGGGCAGGGGAGCGCGCCCGGTCGCGCGGGGCGCGTGGCGGCGTAGGCGATCAGCGCCTCCTTCGCCTGCCGCAGTGCCGTGGCGGTCGCGTCGTCGCGCTTGCGCTCGATGTCGGCGGTCGCCGTGTTGACGCCGGTGAGCAGCGCGTACAGCGAGCCGAGGACGAGCACGAGCAGCAGCAGCGCGGCGCCGAATCCGCGCTGCGGCGCACGGCGAGCACCGCCGCGCGCGGCGCCGCGTCCGACGCGCGACGAACCCTTCACTTGCCGGAGCCTTGCGGCGCGGGGGCGCCGCCGCTGCGGATCTTGATGGCGCCGGGCGCCACGACGTCCTCGACCGCCCCGCGCGAGCGGTCGAGCGTCTCGCCGACCTTCACGGTCGCCCCCTCGAGCCGCACGTGCGTGCGGTCGACCGGGCGGTAGGTGTCGTACTGCGGCACGCCGTTCACCCACGTCGTCGTGCGGCCGCTCGACCGGGTGACCTGGCCGTTGACCGTCACCGTCTGCTCGACGACCGTGTCGGCCTCCTTCGCGTTCGAGTTGCGGCGGCGATCGAGCTCCTGGCGCTGCTGCGGGGTAAAGAACAACCGCCCGAGCTCGTCGGCGCCTGCGCTCGCCGGTGCGAGCAGGGCGGCGAGGAGCGCGGCGAGCGGCAGGGCCGGCGTCCAGCGGGTGGTTCGTGGGCGTGTCGCGTTCATGGGCAGGCTCCGGTCAGCCCCTGGCGAGCTGCTTGTCGCGGATGGTGACGAGATCGATCTCGCAGCGCGCGCGCAGCCGCGGCGACACGCCGCGGTCCGGCACGCCGGGGGCGGCGGTGCGGTCGATCGTGCAGGCGCGCACCACCACGTAGGCGTTGACCGAGCGGCGCAGGTCGTCGAGGAAGCGGACGAGGTCCTCCTCGTGCACGAGCGCGAGGTCGAGCGCGAGCTTGCTGCCGAGCACCTCCACCTCCGCCGAAGGGGCGGTGCCGGGCAGCTCGATCTTGCGCTGCGGGTCGATCGAGTACTTCAGCTCGGCGAGCTTGTGCCGCGCCTTGATCTCGGCGATCCGGTCGACCCAGTCGAGCCGCCGCTCCTCCCCGACCAGGCCGGTTTCGACGAGCTTGCGGTAGTCGACCAGGCGCTCCCTGATCTCGCGCGCCTCGTCGTTCGCGCGGGTGTGCTTGTTCTGCGCCGCGACCCGCTCGGCTGCGCCCGCGATCTGATCGGCGCGCGCCTGCTTGAGGAGCTGCCCGGCGATCGCCGCGGTGACGAGGCCCGCGACGACGAGCGCGAGGCCGATCACGGCCGGGACCGCCAGCCGCCTGCCGGAATCGGGCGGGAGCTTCACTGCGGGATCCTCCGCGCGATCGTCAAGGTGAACTGGGGCACCTTCGCGTCGAGCGCCTCGGCGCCGACCTCGCCGCTCAGGCGGCCGCCCGAACCGGTCTCGACCGGCATCTTCGTCGCGACCACTTCGACCCCGGGACGCTTGCGCAAGGCGTCCATGAACTCGTTGATGGCCTGGGTGACCGCCCGGTAGTCGGAGGCCTTCACGGCAAGCACTTTCGCGGTGACATCGACCACCTCGAACAGGCCCTGCGCGGGCGCCGCCGCACCAGGCGCCGGCGCGGGCGCGGCGCGCGTGCGCGCCGGATCGGCGTCGCGGGCAATCTCCTTGGGGTCCTTGGTCGCGAGCTCCCAATGCACCTTGTCGACCTCGATCCGCGGCGACGCCTCGAGCGCGCGCGACACCTCCGCGAGCAGCCGCTCCGGCGGCGACGCCTGTTTGGTCAGCGCGCCGTACTTCTCCATCGTCGCGCGGAGGTTGTCGGTCGTCGTGGGGAGCTTCGGAAAAGCGCTCGTCACCCGGCCGGACTGGTCGTTCTCCACCCTGGCGCGTTCGCGGTCGAGCGCCGTCTGCTCGCCGAGGTTGTAGGCCTGGACGAGCTGGATGGCCGCGAACACGAGCCCGAGCGCGCCGAGCGCCGCGCCGCCGGCGATCAATCCCGCGCGCAGCTGGTGCAGGCGGAAGAACTGGCGCAGCCCCTCGCCCGCGTACTGTTCGGCGGGCGCGTGCTGGGCGAGGAGATGAAGGTAGAGCGCCTCCGCCCCCGATCCCTCCGGGAACGCCTTCAACCCGATCGCGCCCGCCGCCTCCGCGAGGTCGATCACGCCGATCCGGACCTGCGGCAGGTTCGGCGCCGCGGCCTGGACGCGGCGCTTCTCCCCCCGGGGTGCCACGAGCACCGCGTCGATCGCGCCGCCGTCGCGGGCGACGACCCGCATCGCGGTCAGGTACTGGTAGACGCGCGTCGTCTCGCGGTCGAACGCCTCGGCCACCCGTTCCGGGTCGGCGGCGTCGGCGGCGTCCATCGGGCCGAGGCGGCTGAAGCGGATGCGGCCGCCGTCGACGAAGCTCTGGCGCAGGCCGGCGTGCTGCAGGCTCACGAGCAGGACCGGCGCCTTCTTCGGTCCGATCTTCGCGGCGAGACGCGGCGCGAGCAGCGCGACCGAGTAGACCCCGGCCACCGCCAGCTCCTTGTCGTGCAGCGCCTGCAGCCACGGCTGGAACTGGGCGTTGTTGGTGAACGAGCTGAAGAGGATCCGCTCGTCGCGGCGCTGGGTCTTCTCGTAGCCGAGCGAGAGCGCGAGCGCGAGGCTCGTGTCGCGGTAGCGCTGCGCGAGCTTGCGCGCGAGCAGCGTCCTGCGGTCGCCGCCGCGGACGAACGGCACGTTCTCCTGGTGGAAGTCCTCCTCGACGATGTCCACCAGCACGTAGAAGAGGGTGCCCGGGCCGGCGCGCAGCTGCGCCGCGAACGCCGCCGCGCCGTCCTCGCTGTTCGCGAACGAGGCCTCCGCGGTGAGCCGCCCGTGCCCCCAGCGGTACAGGACGACCCGGGTCGCGGTGAAGTAGATCAGTCGCTTGTCGGCCATCGTTCGCTCGCGCGCTGCTAGCAGTTTGATGCAAAAGGGGCCACAGCCCCTTTTGCATCCCCAAATCCAGTGACGCAAAACGCGCGCTTCGCTTTGGCGAAGCGTGCGCGACTGTCGGTGCCCGGTGCCATATCCGCGTTTTGCATCACGCTGCTAGAACTTCAGCTTGCTGATCGTGTCGTAGATCGGTCCGAGCACCGAGAGCATCACCCAGCCGAGCAGGATGCCCATCACGACGGTGAGCGTCGGCTCGATCATGACCTGGACCTTCGAGATGCCTTCGCGCACCTCGCGGTTGTAGAAGTAGCTCACGTTCAGCAGCGCGGTGTCGAGCGCGCCGGTGCTCTCGCCGACGCGCAGCATCCGGGTCACGAGCGGCGGGAACATGCCGACCTCCTGGAACGCCGCGGTCACGTTTTTGCCCTCGGCGATCTGCTGACCGACCGTTCGCAGGCCCTCCTGGATCACCAGATTGCCGGCGACTTCCTCGGAGGCCCGGATCGCGTCGAGGATGGTGATGCCCGACGAGTACATCAGCGCGAACACGCTCGCGAAGCGCGACAGGATGATCTTGCGCAGAATCGGGCCGACCATCGGCAGCCGCAGCTTGAAGGCATCGATCCGGTAGCGCACCCGCGGGTTGTTGATCGCCATCATCTTGATGCCGACGACCGTGGCGACCGGCACCAGGATGAACGCCCACCAGTAGTTCACCATCGCGTTCGACACGAAGATGAGCGCCCGGGTGTGCGCCGGGATGGTCTGCCCCATGTTCTTGATCAGACTCACCATCTGCGGCACGAGGTAGATCATCAGGAAGACCGTCACCGCGAGCACCACCGTGCCGACGAACGCCGGGTACATCACCAGCTTCTTCGTCTGCGCGGCGATCTCGTCCTCCCACTTCATGTTCTCGACCAGGCTGCGCAGCACTTCCGGCAGCCGGCCGGTGTCTTCGCCGGCCTTCACCAGCGCGCGGAAGACCGGGCTGAACACCTCGGGGTAGTTGCCGAGGGCGCCCGAGAGGTTCTGGCCGCCGCCGATCGACTCGATCAGGCCGGAGACGACCTCGCGGAAGCGCGGCACGCCCTCGAGGCTGTCGCGGAGATCGGTCAGGCCCTCGACGAGCGGGAAGCCGGCCGAGGTGAGCTGCTCGAGGTGAAAGCAGAAGTTGATGAGGTCCGGCCGCTTGATCACGCTCCCGAACCGGACCGCCCGCTTGGTCGGCCCCCCCACGACCAGGTCGAGCCCCATGCGCTTCAGGCGCAGCTCGAGGTCGACCACGTTCAACGCGTCGATCTGGCCGAGCATGGCCTTCCCGTTCACGTCGATCGCCTTGTAGTTGAAGAGCGCCATGGGCGGTCAGAATATCCCGAAAATGGAGGATAACGCTTTGGCGCGGCGAGGAAAACCGGCTTGTCCCGGAGGCGTGACTCCGGTCACGGCGCGCACCCCGCGCCGGGTGCGCCGGGGCCGCCCTGTCATCGCCCCCGGGCTGCGCCCGCCACGGCCCGGGGCCCGCCACGCCCGCTGCCGCCGGAGCCCGCGACCGCTACATCCGGTCGGTCAGATCGACCACCCGCATGAGCTCGTCGATCGAGGTCGAGCCGTCGAGGACGCGCCGCGCGCCGTCGTCGGCGAGCGTACGGAAGCCTTTGGCAAGGGCGGCCTTGAGCAGTTCCCGGGCGGTCGCGCCGCTCGCCATCAGCTCGTCGATGTCGCCGTCGACCTTGAGCAGCTCCATGATCGCGAGCCGGCCGCGGTAGCCCTGGTAGTCGCAGTGGTCGCACCCGACGGCGCGGTAGAGCGTCGGCGGCTTGGCTTCGGGCTTCACGCCGAGGAGCTTGCAGTCGCCCGCGTTGGCGACGTACGGCTGCCGGCAGTGGCGGCAGAGCCTGCGCACGAGCCGCTGGGCGACGACGCCGATGATGTTGCCGGCCATGATCTCGGCCGACAGGCCGATGTCGACCAGGCGGGGGATCGCCCCGAGCGCGGAGTTCGTATGGAGCGTCGAGTAGACCTGGTGGCCGGTCATCGCGGCGCGGAACGCCATCTGGGCGGTGTCCTCGTCGCGGATCTCGCCGACGAGGATGACGTCCGGGTCCTGGCGCATCAGCGAGCGGATGCCGTTCGCGAAGTCGAGCTTCGCCGCCTCGTTCACCGAGGTCTGGCGGATGAGCGTCATCGGGTACTCGACCGGGTCCTCCAGGGTCATGACGTTGATGCCGTCATGGTTGATGTGGTTGAGGATCGAGTAGAGCGAGGTCGTCTTGCCGCTGCCGGTCGGCCCGGTGACGAGGATGATCCCCTCCGGCCGCTGGATCATCTTCTTCAGGCTCGCGAGCTGCTCGGGCTGCAGCCCGAGCTGGTCGAGGGGCACGATGCCCTTCTGGCGGTCGAGAATCCGCAGGACGATGTTCTCGCCGTGGGTCGTGATCTGCGAGGCGACCCGGAAGTCGACCTGCCGCCCGGTGAGCGAGAGCGAGATCCGCCCGTCCTGGGGCGCGCGCGTCTCGGCGATGTTCATCTTCGCCATGACCTTGATGCGCACCGCCATCGCCGGCCAGTAGGTCTTGTGGAGGCTGCGGATCTGGCGCAGCACGCCGTCGATCCGGTAGCGGATGCGCAGGAAGTTCTGCTCCGGCTCGAAGTGGATGTCGGAGGCCGCGCGCTCCACCGCGTCGGCGAGGAGCGCCGAGATCAGCCGGACGACCGGCTGCGAGTACTCGTCGCCGCTCGCCTGCAGGCTCTGGTAGTCGATCTCCCCGGTCTCGATCTCGTGCAGGATCCCGTCGATCGAGAGCTCGTGGCCGTAGAACTGCTCGATCGCGCGCGCGATCTCCGATTCGCCGGCGAGCCGCAGCTCGACGTCGTGCTCGCCGCGGAGCTGCGCCCGCACCTGGTCGAGCGCGACGATGTTGTTGGTGTCGGAGATCGCGAGGATCAGGCGCTTGCGCTCCTTGTCGAGCGCCACCGGGAAGAGGTTGTGCCGCTTGGCGAATTCGCGCGGCACGATCCGGATCGCGCCGGGGTCGACGACGATCTGCCCCAGATCGACCGACTGCAGCCCGAGCTTCTCGGACAGCGCATCGCGCAGCGTCGCCTCGGAGACGAAGCCGAGCTGCACCAATAGCTTGCCCACCGGCTGGCGGGACTTGAGCTGCTCGAGCAGCGCGATCCGCAGCTGATCCTCGGTGAGGATCCCCTGCGAAATCAGGATCTGCCCGATATGCCGCTTGGCTTGCGGGGATGCCGGGGAATTCATCGAACGGGTCGGGCCCGTCAGCGCGTGAGTTCGCGGATTCTTGCTTCGACCTGGGCGCTATTGAATCCCACTGCGCGGTTCCCGGCAAGCGCGAGCGCCCGGCGGTAGTACTCGAGCGCGAGCTTCGGCTGCCCCAGGTGGTCGAGGCTGACCGCCAGGTTGTAGGCGTACTCCGGATTCTCCGGGTCGGCTGAAAACGCCCGGAAATACGCACCTTGCGCATCCGGCCATCGCGACTGCGCGGCGTACTGGTTGCCGAGATAGAAGTTGAGGAACGTCGCGTCGGGGTTCTGCGCGAGCATGTTCTTGAGCCGGCTCTCGGACTGGACCGGGTCGGTCAGGCCGCGCAGGGCGACGAGACCGGCCTGCGCGTACGGGTCGCGGGGGTCGAGCTCGAGCACGCGGACGTAGCGCCGCTCCGCACCCTCGAAGTCCTGGCTGCGGGCATCGATCGTCGCGAGTCCGAGCAGCGCGTCGCGGTTGCGCGGGTTCGCCTGCAGGACGCGCTCGTAGCCGTCCCGGGCCTTGACGAGATCGCCCGCCTGCAGGGCTTCCCATGCGCGCTCGAGCGCCGGATCGACACGCGGCGGGCTCGGCGTGACCTGGACTGCCGAGCGCGGCGACGACGCCGGGCGCGGTTCGCCGGACTCTCTCGAACCTCGCTGGACCGGCGCGGCCGCAGGCCGTGTGGCGGGCCGGGGCGCCTCGCTCCGGAGGATGCCGGCAGTGGCCGGCTGGGCCGGCACCGGAGTTGCGGCCGGTGCCGGAGTGGGGCTCGATGCGGCGGCCGGCGCTGCCTCGACTCGCGCGGCCGTTACGGCAGCGACCGCCGGCGCCTGCTGTGCAGCCGGCGCAGGCGACGGGGCCGGCGAGGGCTGCGCCACCTTGCCGCCGGCCGGGCCAGCATAGAACGACGGGCGCGGGGCGAAGATCTCGTAGGCGAAATATCCCAGGATCCCCAGGATCGCGACCCCCAGCACGCCGACGGCGAGGAAGAACGGGCGGCGCGGGTCGTAGTCCGGCGTCTTGGCTTCGAAGATCTGGCGTACCGACGCACGCTCCGTGTCTTCGGCGGCCGCCGCCGTCGCGGCGACCGCGGGTGCGGCGGCGGCCGCGGCGCTCGGCGCGGCCGGCGCTTCCCGGCGGGTGCCCGCCGACGGCAGGTCCTCGGACAGGATCTCGAGCGGCTGCGTGATGTCGGGCAGCCGGTCGCGCGTGATCAGGGTGGGCTCGGCGGGTTCGCCGGGTGGCGGCTCCAGCGACAGCCCCCCGAGCGGCTCCGACGGTGCGGCCGCACCGTCGCCCTGCTGGCCCGAGGCGTTCTGCTTGGCGAGCTCCGCCTTTTTCAGGGCCTCGAGCAGCAAGCTCACTGCGGGCACCCCGGATCGATGCGGAAGTCGCAGGGCCGCTTGGCCGGATTCGGCTGGGACATGAAATCGTCGCCCGGCGCAAACACGCGGTAGCCGCGGTAGTCGCCCTCGAGGCTCGGTTCGCGGATCACGATCGGCCGGAGAAAGATCACGAGCTCGGTCTTGGCGCTTTGGATGGCCCGGTTCGAGAGCGCATCGCCGAGGAACGGGATCCGGTTGAGGAACGGGATCCCGGCCTGCTGATCGGTCAGCGTGTCCTGGATGAGGCCACCCATGACCGCCATCTGTCCGCTCGACAGCTTGATCACCGACTCCATCTCGCGGATCACGATCTGCGGGATCTGGTTCGGGACGGCGAGGTTCGGGGTCGGATCCTGCACGAACGAGCGGATCCGCGAGACCGTCGGCTTCACGTTGAGCAGCACGCCGCCGGCGTCGCTGATCTGCGGTGTGATGTTGAGGACCACTCCGACCGGAACGGTCTGCGGTACCGCATTGAACGACTGGAGGCTCCCGACGTTCACGCTCTGGCTGATCTGCGACGTGATGTTGAAGTAGACGACGTTTTCGACCACCTTGAGCAAGGCGGTCTGGTTGTTGATGACCGAGATTCGGGGCGACGACAGCACGCGCACATTCCCGAACGTCTCGAGCAGCTTCAAGCTCGCGAGGAAGCTCGCCGAGGTGTAGGCGAGCGTCAGGAAATTCCCGGCGGGGTTTACCGTGGGCAAGCCTTGGCCTGACGCCAAGATGCCTCCGGAGATACCGGCGGTGCCGGTGCGCAGGATGTTGAAGTCGATCCCCTGCTGGTAGTCGTTGCCGAGCTGCACGTCGACGATCGTCACCTCGATCAGCACCTGGCGCTTGGCGTTCACCAGCACCTGGTCGAGGAACTCCTGCAGCTTGTCGTGCTGGCGCAACGTCGCCCGGACGGTAAGGATCCCCGCTTCCGGATTCGCGATCACGGACGATGCCTCGCGGAAGGTCAAGTTCGGACCCGCCCCCGGCGCGGCCACCCCGCCCGGCGGGCTTCCGGCACCGGGCGCCCCGCCAGCCCCGGCTGGTCCAGGCGCCCCTGCCGCGGGCGCCGGGGCGACGGGCGCAGCCGGCGCGTTACCGGGAAGGATCTTGTCGGTCTCGCGCAGGATCTCTTCGACGTTCTTCGTGAGCGTGTCCCAGAACCGGTTGGCGCTGCGATTCGTCACCGCGACGCGCGAGGTGTTCTGGCCTGCGCCCCCGCCGCCGGAAGCGGCGCCCCCGCCGGCCCCGCCGCCGGCGCCGGTCCCGGTCTGCTGGCCGACGATCTCGGACGAAACGCTGACCGCGCCCTGAGACGTCCGCTCCAGGTTGACGTAGTCGATCTTGTAGATCCGCAGGTACGGCGAATCGGGCATCACGAGCACGTCGGGACCGCTGATCTCGTACCGCATGTCGACCTGCTTGGCGATGCGGCCGAGGAGCTGGGGAAACGTCTGATCGATCGCGTTGAGCGTCACCGCGCCGGTGATCCCGGGGTGAATATCGACGTTGACCTTCGCATCGCGGGCGAGCGCGAACAGCAGCTCGCGCACGTTCACGTTGTTGACGACTACGCTGTAGGTTTCGGCGCGCGCGGTCGGTTTGGGCTTGGGCGGGGTGGGGACCGCCTGAACCGGCGGGGGGATCGTAGCGGCAGACGGCGCGACGGACCCGTCCTGCATGTGACCGGGCGAAGGCTTCATCGGCTGGAAGCACCCGCTCAGGGCGATCCCGAGACCGCAGACGAGCAGCTTCTTGCCCATGCTTCCCCCAACCCCCTGTGCGTGAATCCCGAGACCCTCTGGGATTCGGAGATCCAGTATAACAAAACACTCTAAGAAACTGTTTTATCGGCGCAAAGCGTTTGTGGCCTAGTGCCGAGTCCGGGCGAGAAGTTATTCCTGGTTCTGGCGGCGCATGACGCCGATGCTGCGGTGGAAGGGACCGCGCGACTTGAACGAGGTCGGGAGATCGCCCATGGCGGTGATGGTGTCCTCGAGGGTCGGGTAGTTGCCGTAGGTGACGCCGTAGAACTGGCGCCCGTTCTGCTTGACCCCGTAGACGTACAGGTCGTCCGGCCGCACTTCCTTGACCGCTTCCTCGAGAAACCGCTCCATCGATTGGGGATCGCCGACGGTCAGGACCTGGATCGTCCAGGTCCCGTTGGGCGCGCTCCTCAGCCATTTTTGCGTTGCCGCAAAGCGCTCCTGCGCGAGTTTCCCCCCGGCAGGGGCCCGGGCGCCGGCCGGGGTCGAGGCAGCCGGGTTCGAGAGCGAACCGGCGGACGCAGGTGCCGCGGCCGGGACGACAGCGCCGACGGTAACCGGCCGCCGGTCGGGCCCTTCGGACCCGGCGGCTGCGACGGTGGCCGGCGCGGCCGGGGCTGCGGGCGTTACTGCGGCGGGCGTTGCTGCGGCGGGCGTTGCTGCGGCGGGCGCTCCCGTGGCGGGCGGCAATGGGTTGCTCGCGTCGGCGCCCGTCGCCGGTGCTGGCGTCGGCGATGGGCTCGCGGCGGTTGGCGCGGCGACGGCATCGACCGCCGCCGGGCGCGCCGCGCCGCTCCCCACCCCGGCCTGGCTCGCGAGGTGCAGCCCGACGCCGATCGCGAGGCCGGCCGCAAGGCCGGCCGCGACGAACCACCACGCGTTCGGCAGGCCCGGCCGGCGCCGGCCGAACTCCGAATCGCGCATCGCGGCGCGCGCGTGCTTGGCGGTGATCTGGTGCGTGCCGTCGGCGAACGCCGCGAGCAGCGACTTGTCGGCGAGGATGTTGATGCGCCGGGTCAGGCCCTGCGACGAGTGGGCGATCAGCTTCATCGCCGGCGGCGCGAACACGCTCGGTCCGCGATAGCCGGCCGCGCGCATGCGGAAGTCGACGTAGCTCTCCACGTCGGACCGCACCAGCGGCTCGAGCGTGAAGCCGTGGGTGATGCGCTCCTTCAGCTGGCGCATGTTCGGCAGCGCGAGATGCTGGTCGAGCTCCGGCTGACCGAAGAGCACGATCTGCAGCAGCTTGTGCCGGTTCGACTCGAGATTCGAGAGGAGCCGGATCTCCTCGAGCGTCTCGATCGGCATCGCGTGCGCCTCGTCGATCAGCACCACCACGCGCCGGCCGGCGGCGTAGAGTTTGATCAGCCGCTCCTGCAGCGACCGCAGCAGGATCGTCACGCGCTCTCCGCGCGATTCCACCTGCAGGTCGGCCGCGATCACGTGCAGGATCTCGTCGCGCGAGAGCGACGGGTTCGCGAGATAGATCGTCTCGACGCTCTTCGGCAGCCGCTCGACCAGCACGCGGCAGAGCATCGTCTTGCCGCTGCCGACCTCGCCGGTGACCTTGACGATGCCCTCGTCGTGGGTAATTGCGTAGAGCAGCGCTTCGAGCGTCGCGCCGCGGTTGGCGCCCGAGAAGAAGAACTCGGTGTGCGGGGTGATCCGGAAGGGGGCCTCGTTGAGGCCGAAATGGCTGAGATACATGGGGTTGCGCGCGTTATATCAGCCTCATCATGAGCGCGAAACGGGGTCCTTTACAAGAGGGCGCTCCAAGGGGGATTTACAAGGAGGGACCGGGGGGACCCCTTGTTCGAGCGTGGGGGATCTACGAGGGGAATCCCCCCTTGTTCGTACGACCACCTAGCGAACGAGGTCAGGCCGCGCAACGCGCGGCCGTCACTGCTTCTGCAACGACTCCATGCGCGAATAGAGCGTCGTGCGGTTGATGCCCAGGAGCTTCGCCGCCTGGCTCACGTTGCCGCGGGTCAGCTTCATGGCGGCCTCGATGTAGCCCTGCTCCCACGCCTTCAGCATGCTGTCGAGGTTGAAGCTGCGCTCGCGCTGCAGGTGGGCCTGCGCCTGCTCGATCAGGGTGTCCGGGTCGCTCGGCGGCCCGAACTCGGCGGCCGGCGCGGCGGTCACGTCGAGCTCCGGCTCGAGCTCCTCGCCCGAGAGCCGCTGCCCGGCGTACTTCGTGGTCAGCCGGATGACGATGTTGCGCAGCTCGCGCACGTTCCCCGGAAAGTGGTAGTCGCGCCACAGCTTGACCGCGCCGTCGTCGAGCTGGAACGGCGTCAGCTTCGCCTGGTCGGCGTAGAAGTTGCAGAAGTGCTCGAGCAGGAGCACCCGGTCGTCGTCCATGTCGCGCAGCGGCGGCACGTTGATCGTGAACACGCTCAGCCGGTGGTAGAGGTCGGCGCGGAAATTCCCCTTCTTGATTTCCTGCCGGAGGTCGCGGTTCGTCGCCGCGATCACCCGCGCCCGGCTGAACCGCCGCTGGGTCTCCCCCACCCGCTGGTACTCGCCGTTCTCGAGCACGCGCAGGAGCTTTGCCTGCAGCTCGAGCGGCAGCTCGCCGATCTCGTCGAGGAAGAGCGTGCCGTCGGCGGCGTCCTCGAAGTAGCCCGACTTGTTGGTCATCGCCCCGGTAAACGCGCCCTTCACGTAGCCGAAGAGCGTCGGCTCGACGAGCGTCGGCGCGATCGCCGCGCAGTTGAGCGCGAGCGAGGGCTTGTCGCGGCGGCCCGAGAGACGGTGGAGCGCGGTCGCCACCATCTCCTTGCCGCTGCCCGACTCGCCCTCGATCAGCACCGGGAAGGGCGAATCGGCGCACTGCGAGGCCTGGCTCCGCAGCTTCTGCATCGCGGCGCTGCGGCCGACGAGCATCCCGTCCTCGCCGGCGCTCGCTCCCGACAGTTCGGCCGCACGGAACTGGAGCGCGTGCAGGAGGATGCGCTTCAGGTTGATCGGATCGGCCGGCTTCGCGACGAATTCGGCCGCGCCGATCGCGCGCGCGTGGCGCGCGTTCGAGGCGTCGTTCTGCCCCGACAGCACGAAGATCTTCATGCTCGGCGAATGCGCGAGGAGATCGCCGATCAGCGCGAAGCCCTCGTCGGGCCGGTGCGGCACCGGCGGCAGCCCGAGGTCGACGAGCGCCACCTGGGGCGGCTGGTCCATCTGCCGGAGAAGGCTCACCGCGTGGTTGCGCGAGTCGCTGACCAGCACGTCGAAGTCCTTGCCGAGCGCGTACGCGAGCGTGTCGGTGATCAGCGCGTCGTCGTCGACGATGAGGAGGCGCGGCTTGGCGGTGGGGTCTGACATGGGCGAGCGTCCCCGATGCAGCGGAGAAAGGCCTTCTCCGTCGAAATCTCGCCATAATGGTCGCACAGGGACCGGGGCGCTCCTGAGAAATACGGCACACCTTGGTGCAGGACGACCATCCGGTCGCAGATCTCTTCGATGTCGGCGAGCGCGTGGGAGGTAAAAAGCAGCGTTCGGCCGTCGGCGCGGAGCTGCCCCAGCAGCGCTTTCACGCCGGCTCGCGCCTGCGGATCGAGCCCGCTCATCGGCTCGTCGAGCACGTAGAGGTCGCGGCGCGACAGGAAGCAGGCCGCGAGCCCGAGCTTCTGCGTCATTCCCTTGGAGTAAGCGCGCACCGGCTTCGCGAGCGCGGAACGGTCGAGGTCGAGCGCGGCGAGCATCGCCGCGACTTCGGCGTCGTCGTAGGGCCGCTGCTGCAGCCGCAGCATGAACCCCAGGAAGTCGCGACCCGTAAGGTAATAGGGCGGCACGAACCGCTCCGGCAGGAACGCGAGCCGCGCGCGCGACCGGGGCTCGGTGTGCGGCACCCCGTGGATCCCGATCGAGCCCGAGTCGACCGCGCAGAAGTCGAGCAGGCACTTGAGGAGCGTGGTCTTGCCTGCGCCGTTCACCCCGGCGAGGCCGAGGAACTCCCCGCTGGCCACCTCGAGGTCGACCCCGCGCAGGACCTCGGCCTTGCCGAAGCGTTTGACGAGTCCGCTGACGCGGAGGACGGGTTCGGACATGCGGGTCGCGCGCGCGGGATCGGCGTACGGGGCGCGCGGATGATAGCGCACGGCGCCGGGCGCGGGTGGTTGCGCCGCCGCCTTTCCTTTAGAATTCAGCGTTTTGTTGTCGAGCCCCGCCACCGATTTGTCCACCTCGTCCACCACGTCGTCCACCACGCCGCTGGTCGAGGTCGAGAACGTGACGTTCTCGTACGGCGGCGCGCCGGTCCTCGACGGCATCTCGCTCGCGATCCCGCGCGGGCGCCTGGTCGCGATCATGGGCGGCAGCGGCAGCGGCAAGACGACGCTGCTGCGGCTGATCGGGGGATCGCTGCGGCCCGCGCGCGGCGAGATCCGCGTGTTCGGCCGCGCGGTGAGCCGCGCCCGGACGCGCGAGCTCTACGAACTGCGCCGCAAGATGGGGATGCTGTTCCAGTTCGGCGCGCTCTTCACCGATCTCTCGGCATTCGACAACGTCGCCTTTCCCTTGCGCGAGCGCACCGGCCTGCCGGAGCCGATCATCCGCGATCTCGTGCTGATGAAGCTCCAGGCGGTGGGCCTGCGCGGGGCCGCCGACCTCATGCCGCAGCAGCTCTCGGGCGGGATGCAGCGCCGCGTCGCGCTCGCGCGCGCGATCGCGCTCGACCCGGCGCTCATCATGTACGACGAGCCGTTCACCGGGCTCGACCCGATCTCGCTCGCGGTGACCGGGCGCCTCATCCGCGACCTGAACGACGCGCTCGGCGCCGCCTCGATCGTCGTGACGCACGACGTCCAGGAGTCGCTCGCGATCGTCGACTACATCTACTTCCTCGCCGGCGGCCGCGTGGTCGCGCAGGGCTCGCCGGCCGAGGTGCGCTCGTCGACCGCGCCGTTCGTCCACCAGTTCGTGCACGCCGAGACCGACGGGCCGGTGCCGTTCCACTACCCGGCGCCCGACTACGCCGGCGCGCTGCTCGGCCCCCATTGATGCTCGCGCGCGTGCTCTCGTTCTTCGAGGCGCTCGGCGCCCGGGTGAACGGCATGGTCGTGCGGCTCGGTTTCGCGAGCCGGTTCTTCTGGGCGATGCTCGCGCTCTCGGGCACGAGCTTCCGGCGGCTCTCGCTCACGATCCGCGAGATCTACTTCGCCGGCGTGCTCTCGCTCATCATCATCGCGGTGTCGGCGCTCTTCGTCGGCATGGTGCTCGGGCTGCAGGGCTACGACACGCTCGTGCGCTACGGCTCGGCCGACGCGGTCGGGACGCTCGTCGCGCTCTCGCTCGTGCGCGAGCTCGGGCCGGTGGTGTCGGCGCTCCTCTTCGCGAGCCGCGCCGGCTCGGCGATCACCGCCGAGATCGGCCTGATGAAGACCACCGAGCAGCTCGCGGCGATGGAGATGATGGCGGTCGACCCCGTCGCGCGCGTGGTCGCGCCGCGCTTCTGGGGCGGCGTCGTCTCGATGCCGCTCCTCGCGGCGCTGTTCTCCGCCATCGGCATCTTCGGCGGGTATCTCGTCACCGTGCAGCTGATCGGCGTCGACGAGGGTGCGTTCTGGTCGCAGATGCAGGGCTCGGTCGACCTGCGCGAGGACATCGCGAACGGCGTCATCAAGAGCGCCGTGTTCGGCGTCGCGGTGACCTGGATCGCGGTGTTCGAGGGCTACGACGCCCAGCCGACCGCCGAGGGCGTGTCGCGCGCGACCACGCGCACGGTGGTGACCTCGGCGCTCGCGATCCTCGCGCTCGACTTCGTGCTGACCGCGTTCATGTTCAGGGGAGCCTAGAGACGATGATGACGCGCCGGGCGCTCGACATCTGGGTCGGATTCTTCGTCGCGCTCGGCTTCGCGGCGGTCCTGTTCCTCGCGCTCAAGGTCGCGAGCTCGGCCACCCTCGCGGCCGCCGACGGCTACGAGGTCAAAGCCAAGTTTGATAACATCGGCGGCCTCAAGGTCCGCGCCCCGGTGAAGAGTGCGGGCGTGGTGGTCGGGCGCGTCGCCGGCATCCGCTTCGACAACGAGAGCTTCGAAGCGGTGGTGACGATGAACCTCGACCGGCGCTACACCTTCCCGAAGGACACCGCGGCCAAGATCCTCACCTCGGGCCTGCTCGGCGAGCAGTACGTGGGCTTGAGCGCGGGCGGCGACACGGCCAACCTGGCGAACGGCGACACGTTGAAGATTACGCAGTCGGCGATCGTCCTCGAGAATCTCATCTCGCAGTTCCTGTACAGTAAGGCGGCCGAAGGCGGCGACAAGAAGTAGTAGGGCGTAGTAGGGCGTAGTAGGGAGTAGTAGGGCAGTGAGGCAGGCGAATCGCCAATGACAAGAACGCTCCGACTGGGCCTGGCGGCAATCGCCGCGATCGCCCTCGCCGGTTGCACGACGATGCGCAGCCCCGACCCCCGCGATCCGTGGGAGGGGGTAAACCGCGCGACCTTCGAGTTCAACGACGGCCTCGACCGGGCGGTGATGAAGCCGCTCGCGGAGGGCTATCGCTTCGTCACGCCCGAGCCGGCGCGCGCCGCGGTCACCAACTTCTTCTCCAACCTCGCCGACCCCTGGATCGCGCTCAACCAGCTCATGCAGGGCAAGGTGCGCCTCGCGATCGACGATTTCGCGCGCTTCGTCTGGAACTCGACCATCGGTCTCGGCGGCTTGATCGACGTCGCCTCCGACATGGGACTGCCGAAGCACAACGAGGACTTCGGGCAGACGCTCGCGGTGTGGGGCGTCGACTTCGGGCCGTACTTCGTCCTCCCGCTGCTCGGGCCGAGCAGCGTCCGCGACGCAACCGGCACCGCAGTGGGTGCCTTCGCGTATCTGCCGTGGCAGATCCCCAAGTGGGCGGATTTCAATCACCGCGTCACCTGGCAGTGGTCGCTCTCCGGCCTCGATATCGTCCAGGCGCGCGCCGGCCTGCTCGACGCGAGCAACCTCCTGGAGGAGGCGGCGCTCGACCGCTACGCGTTCGTGCGCAACGCCTACTTCCAGCGCCGCCGCTTCCTCATCCACGACGGCGATCCGCCGCCGCTGCCGGCCGACAAGCAGTCCGGCGTGCTGCCGGCGGTGGCGCAGCAGCCGGGCGCGTCGCTCGCCGAGCCGGTGCCAGCGGCGGCATCGCCGGACCAACCGGTTCGCGCCGGTCAGGAGGCGGAGGCGGAAGCCGTGCCGCCGACGCAGACGGAGTCCGCATCGACATCGCGGATCGAGCTCGCCGCCGAGGGGCGGACGGAGCCGACCACGGAGGTCGCGCCGCCGGCCATGCCCGCCGTCGAGCTCGTCGACCCGAAGGTGCCTGCCAACTACCCGGCCGTGCTCGCGGCCGACTCGCCGCGCGCCCACGCCGCGCGGTAACCGCCAGGAGCGCAACAGACTCATGACCCGTGCATCGTCGTTCATGCTGTTCGCGTGCCTGCTTCCGTCCGCGCTCGCCCAGAACATCGCGCCCGATGCCCTGGTGAAGAGCGTCACGCAGGACGTCGTCGCGATCGTCAAGCAGGACCAGGACATCCAGGCCGGCAACCAGAAGAAGGCGGTCGCCCTGGTCGAGGAGAAGGTGCTGCCGCACTTCAACTTCAGCCGCATGACCGCGCTCGCGATGGGGCCGAACTGGCGCAAGGCGACCCCCGAGCAGCAGCAGCAGCTGATCGAGCAGTTCCGCACGCTGCTCGTGCGCACGTACGCCTCGGCGCTCTCGGCCTACCGCAACCAGACGATCGAGTTCCGGCCGCTGCGCCCGGGCGCGGCCGCGGCCGACGACGTCACCGTCCGCTCGGAGGTCAGGCAGCCGGGGGGCGAGCCGGTGTCGATCGACTACAGCATGGAGAAGTCGGCCGGCGGATGGAAGGTGTACGACGTCGCCGTCGGCGGCGTCAGCCTCGTCACGACCTATCGCGACACGTTCACGAACGAGGTGCGCGCGAGCGGCATCGACGGGCTGATCAAGTCGCTCGCCGACAAGAACCGCCAGCTCGCGGCGAAAGCCGGCTGATCGCCGGTCGGGCGCGAGGCTCTCCCGTGCCGCGGCGCGAAGGCGACCGCCTGCTGCTCGAGGGCGAAGTGACCGTCGGATCGGTCGCGGGGATCCTCGCGGCGACCGGCCGCGACGACCTCGCCGCCGCTGCGATCGTCGACTTTCGCGCGGTCACCGAGGTCGACTCGGCCGCCGTCGCCCTCGCGGTGGCGTGGCTGCGCGAGGCGCGCGCCGCCGGCCGGTCGATCCGGTTCGAGAATCTCCCGCCGGCACTCGCGAAGCTCGCCCGCCTCTACGCCGTCGCCGAACTCCTCCCCGGCACCGGCCCCGGGTAGCGCGCCGCACGAGCGCGCGCGAATCGCCGACCGCCGCGAGATGGCCGCCGCCATCGAGATCCGGGGGCTCGCCAAGCGCTACGGCGCGGTCGAGGCGCTTGCCGGAATCGACCTCGAGGTCCGGCGCGGCGAGTTCTTCGGGCTGCTCGGCCCGAACGGTGCCGGCAAGACCACGCTGATCAGCATCCTCGCCGGGCTCGCGCGCGCCGACGCGGGATCCGCGCGCGTGCTCGGGCACGACGTCGTCGCCGACTACCGCGCAGCGCGCCGGGTGCTCGGCGTCGTGCCGCAGGAGCTCGTCTTCGACCCGTTCTTCACCGTGCGCGAGACGCTGGTCATGCAGTCGGGCTACTACGGCCTGCGCCGGAACGACGACTGGATCGACGAGGTCATGGCGCACCTCGACCTCACCGGCAAGGCGAACGCCAACATGCGCACGCTCTCCGGCGGCATGAAGCGGCGCGTGCTGGTCGCGCAGGCGCTCGTCCACCGGCCGCCGGTGATCGTGCTCGACGAGCCGACCGCCGGTGTCGATGTCGAGCTCCGCCAGGGCCTGTGGGAGTTCGTCCGCCGGCTCAACCGCGACGGCCACACCGTCGTGCTCACGACCCACTACATCGACGAGGCGGAGCTGCTCTGCGACCGCATCGCGATGCTGAAGGCGGGGCGCGTGGTGGCGCTCGATGCGACCGCGGACCTCATCCGGCGGTTTCACGCGCTCTACCTGCGGGTGCGGCTCGCGCAGGCGCTGCCCGACGACCTCGCCCGCCGCGCGGTCGAGCGCGGCGAGGGCGAGCGCTACACGTTCAAGCTCGACGACTACGCCGAGGTCGAGGCGACGCTCGCGCGCCTGCGCGCCGCCGGCGGCCGCATCCTCGAGCTCGAGCTCGTGCAGCCCGACCTCGAGGAGGTGTTCGTGCAGATCATGAGGGAAGAGTGAAGGAGGCCGCGAAGGCGGCCGCGGCGGGAACCGGCGAGCCCGCGGCCGCCGTCCCGGCGCCGCTCGCCGGCTTCGCGACCTTGCTCCACAAGGAGTGCCTCCGCTTCTGGCGGGTGGGCTTCCAGACCGTGGCCGCGCCGGTGCTGACCGCGCTCCTCTACCTCCTCGTCTTCGGCCACGTGCTCGAGGACCGGGTCGTGGTGTTCGAGCGCCTCTCGTACACCGCGTTCCTCGTGCCGGGCCTGGTCATGATGTCGGTGCTGCAGAACGCGTTCGCCAACAGCTCCTCGAGCCTCATCCAGTCGAAGGTCACCGGCAACATCGTGTTCGTGCTGCTGCCGCCGCTCTCCCACGTCGAGTTCTTCGGCGCCTACTTGCTCGCCGCGATCGTGCGCGGGCTCGTCGTCGGCGCGGGCGTGCTGCTCGCGACCCTGCCGTTCGCCGCCGTCCCGGTCGCGCACCCGCTCTGGGCGGTCGCGTTCGCGCTCGGCGGGTCGGCCGTCCTCGGCACGATGGGGATCCTCGCCGGGCTGTGGGCCGAGAAGTTCGACCAGCTCGCGGGGTTCCAGAGCTTCGTCATCGTCCCGCTCACCTTCCTCGCCGGGGTGTTCTACTCGATCCACTCGCTGCCGCCGTTCTGGCAGGGCGTCTCGCACCTCAACCCCTTCTTCTACATGATCGACGGCTTCCGCTACGGCTTCTTCGGCGTGTCGGACGTCGCGCCGGCGGCGAGCCTCGCCGTCGTCGGGGTGTTCCTCGCCGGACTCGCGGCGATTACACTCGGCCTCCTCAAGGCGGGCTATCGCCTGCGGCACTGAAGGAGCACGGCCATGGTCCGACCCGACGACGTCAGGCAGTACATCGCGGCGGGGCTCGCCTGCGACCACGTCGAGGTCGCCGGCGACGGCCACCACTTCGAGGCGGTGATCGTCAGCCCGGCCTTCCGCGGCAAGAACCGCGTGCAGCAGCACCAGCTCGTCTACCGGGCGCTCGGCGAGCGCATGCGCGAGGAGATCCACGCGCTGTCGATGCAGACCTACACCCCCGAGGACTGGGCGGCCCGGGCGTAGCGGCGCGATGCCACTTTTCTGCCAGATTCGGGGCGGATACTGCGGCCGATGGCCGCTCTTGCCCCGCCTCCCGGACGCCGGATGGACCAGCGGATGGACCAGCGGATGGACAAGCTAGCGATCGAAGGCGGCATCCCGCTGCGCGGGGAGATCCGAGTGTCGGGCGCCAAGAACGCGGCGCTGCCGCTCCTGTGCGCGGCACTCCTCGCCGAGGCGCCGCTGCGGCTCGCGAACGTCCCGCGGCTGCGCGACGTGCGCACGATGATGGAGCTCCTCGCGCAGATGGGCGTGGCGGTCGAGCGCGACGGCGACGCTGTGCTGCTCGCGGCCGCACGGATCGAGCGCCCGGTCGCGCCGTACGAGCTCGTCAAGACGATGCGCGCCTCGATCCTCGTCCTCGGGCCGCTCCTCGCGCGCGCCGGCGAGGCGCGCGTGTCGCTGCCGGGCGGCTGCGCGATCGGCCTCCGCCCGGTCGATCAGCACATCAAGGGGCTCGCGGCGCTCGGCGCGGAGATCGGCGTCGAGCAGGGCTACATCACCGCGCGTGCGCAGCGGCTGCGCGGGGCGCGGCACGCGATGGACCTCGTCACCGTCACCGGCACCGAGAACCTGATGATGGCGGCGGCGCTCGCCGACGGGACGACGGTGCTCGGGAACTGCGCGCGCGAGCCCGAGGTGGTCGACCTCGCGAACTGCCTGAACGCGATGGGCGCGCGCGTGAGCGGCGCCGGGACCGAAGTGATCACGATCGAGGGCGTCGAGCGCCTGGGAGGAGCGGCCCATCGCATCATGCCGGATCGCATCGAGACCGGGACCTATCTCGCCGCCGCCGCCGCGACCGGCGGCGAGGTGACGCTGCGCGACGCCGATGCGCGCCTGCTCGGCGCGGTGATCGGAAAGCTGCGCGAGGCCGGCGCCGCGATCGACGCCGGTGCGGACACGATCCACCTCGCGATGCCGCGGCGCCCGGGCGCGGTCGACGTCGACACCGCGCCGCACCCCGGCTTCCCGACCGACATGCAGGCGCAGCTGATGGCCCTCGACGCGCTCGCCGAGGGGACCGCGACGATCACCGAGAACATCTTCGAGAACCGCTTCATGCACGCGCTCGAGCTCGCCCGGCTCGGCGCCGACATCGCGACCGACGGCAACACCGCGATCGTGCGCGGGGTGAAAAGGCTGCAGGGCGCGACGGTCATGGCGACCGATCTCCGCGCCTCGGCGAGCCTCGTCGTGGCGGGGCTCGCGGCCGAGGGCGAGACGGTCGTCGAACGCATCTACCACCTCGACCGCGGCTACGAGGCGATGGAGGCGAAGCTCGGCGCGCTCGGCGCGCGGATCCGGCGGATCAGGTAGGGGGTCCGCGCGGGGCCGGAGCAGCCGGAGCACGCCGGAGCAGCCGGAGCAGCCGGGGAAGCCCGGGCAGGCGCAGCCGGGGAAGTAGGGGAGGCCGCGGAGTTCCTTTAGAATCGGGGCTTTGCAGAACAAGCCCCGTTCCCCGTGTCCGGCATCACGCTCGCGCTCTCCAAGGGCCGGATCTTCGACGAAACGCTCCCGCTGCTCGAGGCCGCGGGCATCGCGCCGGCCGAGGATCCGGAGACTTCGCGCAAGCTCATCGTTCCGACGCGCCGCCCCGGCGTGCGGCTCGTGCTGGTGCGGGCCGCCGACACGCCCACCTACGTCCAGCACGGCGCCGCCGACCTCGGCATCGCCGGCAAGGACGTGCTCTACGAGCACGGCGGCGCCGGCCTCTACCAGCCGCTCGATCTGCGCATCGCGGCGTGCCGGATGATCGTGGCGGTGCCGGCCGGCTTCGATTACGCCGCTGCGGTCGGGCGTGGCGCGCGGCTGCGGGTGGCGACGAAGTACCCGCGCGCGGCGCGCGAGCACTTCGCCGCGAAGGGCGTGCACGTCGACCTCATCCGCCTCTACGGCTCGATGGAGCTCGCGCCGCTCGCCGGCCTCGCCGACGCCATCGTCGACCTCGTCGCCAGCGGCAACACGCTGCGCGAGAACGCGCTCGTCGCGGTGGAGGAGATCATGCCGGTGTCGAGCCGGCTGATCGTCAACCAGGCGGCGCTCAAGCTGAAGCGCGACCGGCTGCAGCCGCTGATCGAGGCGTTCGAGTCCGCGGTGGCCGCGCATGCCTGAGATCGCGCGGCTCTCCACCCGCGAGCGCGGCTTCGACGAGCGGCTCGCCGCGCTGATCCGGTTCGAGGCGGCGCAGGACGAGGGCGTCGAGCGCATCGTGGCCGCGATCGTCGAGGACGTGCGCGCGCGCGGCGACGCGGCGGTGCTCGAGCACACCCGGCGCTTCGACCGGGTCGAGGCCGCGAGCGTCGCCCGGCTCGAGATCCCCGCGCGCGAGCGCGAGCGCGCGGCCGCAGCGCTCGCCGGCGACGTGCGCGACGCGCTCGCCGCCGCCGCGGCGCGGATCCGGCGCTACCACGAGCGCCAGCGCGCCGAGTCGTGGAGCTACGCCGAGGCCGACGGCACGGTGCTCGGGCAGCGCGTCACCGCGCTCGACCGCGTCGGGCTCTACGTTCCCGGCGGGAAGGCCGCTTATCCGTCGTCGGTCCTGATGAACGCGCTGCCGGCGAAAGTGGCCGGTGTCGGCGAGCTCGTCATGTGCGTGCCGACGCCGGACGGCGAGCGCAATCCCCTGGTCCTCGCCGCTGCGCACCTCGCGGGGGTCGACCGCGTGTTCGCGATCGGCGGCGCGCAGGCGATCGCCGCGCTCGCCTACGGCACCGCGACCGTCCCGGCGGTGGACAAGATCGTCGGGCCGGGCAATGCCTACGTCGCCGCGGCGAAGCGCCGGGTGTTCGGCACGGTCGGCATCGACCTGATCGCGGGGCCGTCGGAGATCTGCGTCCTCTGCGACGGCAGCACCGATCCGGACTGGATCGCGATGGACCTCTTCGCGCAGGCCGAACACGACGAGCTCGCGCAGGCGATCCTGCTCGCGCCGGAGGCGGGCTTCCTCGACCGCGTCGCCGCGAGCATCGACCGCCAGCTCGCGGCGATGCCGCGGCGCGAAGTCATCCGCGCCGCGCTCGCGAACCGCGGCGCGCTCGTGCTCGTGCGCGACCTCGAGGAGGCGTGCGAGATCGCGAACCGGATCGCGCCCGAGCACCTCGAGCTTTCGGTCGCCGAGCCCGGGCGCTGGCTCGAGCGCATCCGTCACGCCGGCGCGATCTTCCTCGGCCGCTACAGCTCGGAGGCGCTCGGCGACTACTGCGCCGGGCCGAACCACGTGCTGCCGACCGCGCGCACCGCGCGCTTCTCCTCGCCGCTCGGCGTCTACGACTTCCAGAAGCGCACGAGCATCGTCCACGTCTCGCGCGCCGGCGCGCGCGCGCTCGGACCGCTCGCCGCGACGCTCGCGCGCGGCGAGGGGCTGCCGGCGCACGCCCGCTCGGCCGAGCTGCGGCTGGAGGCCGGGCTGGAGGCCGAAGCGTGAAGCGCGACCCGGTCAAGCTCGGGCCCGGCGATCTCGTGCGCGAGGAGATCCTGTCGCTGCAGCCGTATCACGTGGCCCCGGCGACCGGCATGATCAAGCTCGACGCGATGGAGAACCCGTACCGGCTCCCCGAGCCGCTGCGCGTGGAGCTCGGCCGGCTCGTCTCCAGCCTGCCGATCAACCGCTACCCCGATCCGGCGGCGCCGGAGCTCGCGGCGCGCCTGCGCTCGACCTTCGGCATCGCCGAGGAGTTCGGCCTCCTGATCGGCAACGGCTCGGACGAGATCATCCAGATCGTCGCGCACGCGCTCGCGCGGCCGGGCGCCGTGCTCCTCGCGCCCGAGCCGTCGTTCGCGATGTACCGCATGAACGCCGTGATCGCGCGCCTGCGCTACGTCGGCGTGCCGCTGAACGCCGACTTCACGCTCGATCCCGCGCGGTTCCTCGACGCGATCGCGGAGCACCGGCCGGCGGTCGTCTTCCTCGCCTACCCGAACAACCCGACCGGGAACCTCTTTCCGCAGGCGGCGGTGGAGGCGATCCTGGCGGCGGCGCCGGGCCTCGTCGTGCTGGACGAGGCCTATCACGTCTTCGCCGGGCGGACGTTCATGGACCGCCTCGGCGAGTACCCGAACCTGATGGTGATGCGCACCGTGTCGAAGCTCGGGCTTGCCGGCGTGCGCCTCGGCTACGCGGCCGCTCGGGCGCAATGGATCCGCGAGCTCGACAAGGTGCGCCCACCGTACAACGTGAGCGTGCTCGCGCAGGCCGCGGCCGAGCGGCTGCTCGCGCACATCGACGTGCTGCACGGCCAGGCCGAGCGGATCAAGGCCGGGCGCGCCGCGATGTTCGACGGGCTCGCCGGCATCCCCAGTGTCGAGGCGTTCCCGAGCGACGCGAACTTCGTCCTCGTCCGGGTGCGCGACGCCGCCGCCGTCGACGCGCGCCTCAGGGCGCGCAACATCCTGGTGCGGAACTTCCACGGCAGCCACCCGCTGCTCGCCAACTGCCTGCGCCTCACCGTGGGCACGCCGGGCGAGAACGAGTTGCTGCTCGCCGCCCTCGCGGAGAGCGCATGAGAACCGCGGCCGTCACCCGCAAGACCGCCGAGACCGAGATCCGCGTCGCGGTGAACCTCGACGGCACCGGCGCGGCGAAGCTCGCGACCGGGGTGCCGTTCCTCGATCACATGCTCGACCAGGTCGCGCGCCACGGCCTGCTCGACCTCGACGTCGCGGCGAAGGGCGACCTCCACATCGACGCGCACCACACCGTCGAGGACATCGGCATCACGATCGGCCAGGCGGTGGCGAAGGCGGTCGGCGACAAGAAGGGCATCCGCCGGTTCGGTCACGCCTACGTCCCGCTCGACGAGGCGCTCTCGCGCGTGGTGATCGACTTCTCCGGCCGGCCGGGGCTCGAGTTCCACGTCGCATTCGTGCGCGCGCGGATCGGCGAGTTCGACGTCGACCTCGTGCACGAGTTCTTCCAGGGCTTCGTGAACCACGCCGGCGTGACGCTGCACGTCGACAACCTGCGCGGGGCGAACGCGCACCACCAGGCGGAGACCGCGTTCAAGGCGTTCGCTCGTGCGCTGCGGATGGCGGTGGAGCCCGATCCGCGGGGCGCCGGCGCCGTGCCGTCGACCAAGGGCAGTCTCTAGCCCGCTCGCCTCCGCGCCGGTCGCGGTCGGGCAATCGGGTCCCCGTTCCTGCCATGAGCCCCGCCGGGCCGCCCCAAGGGGCGAATTCCGAGCGCGCAGCGTGAGGGTAGTCCAATGAGCCCCGCCGGGCCGCCCCAAGGGGCGAATTCCGAGCGCGCAGCGTGAGGGTAGTCCGATGAGCCCCGCCGGGCCGCCGCAAGGGGCGAATTCCGAGCGCGCAGCGTGAGGGTAGTCCAGTGAGGGTAGTCCCTTGAGCTACATCGCGGTCGTCGACTACGGCATGGGCAATTTGCGCTCGGTGTCGAAGGCGATCGAGCACGTCGCGGGCGGCCGCGAGGTGCGCGTCACCGCCGACGCCGCCGCGGTCGACGGGGCGGAGCGCGTCGTCTTCCCGGGGCAGGGCGCGATGCCGGACTGCATGCGGGAGCTCGAGCGCGCGGGCCTGCGCGCGGCGGTCGAGCGCGCCGCGGCGGCGAAGCCGCTGCTCGGCATCTGCATCGGCGCGCAGATGCTGTTCGAGCGGAGCGAGGAAGGCGACACCCCGGGGCTCGGCACCTTTCGCGGGCGCGTGACCCGGTTCCCGGCCGGGCGGCTCCACGCTGCGCCGGGCGGGCCGCTGAAGGTGCCGCACATGGGCTGGAACCGGGCGCACCGGACCGCCGCGCATGCGCTGTGGCGGGGCATCGCCGAGGGCGAGCGGTTCTATTTCTGTCACAGTTACTTCCTGGACCCGGCGGAGGCCGGCCTCGAGAGCGCGCGCGCGGAGTACGGCCTCCCCTTTACCTGCGCGGTGGCGCGGGATAACATCTTCGCGGTACAGTTTCACCCCGAGAAAAGCCACTCCGCCGGATTGCAGCTGCTCGCCAACTTCGTCGCCTGGAAGCCCTGAGCCCGCACGCTCCGCGGCGCCCGCCGCACCCCGCTCTGCCAACCCTGCTTACCGCCTCCGGTCCGCGATGGTCATCATCCCGGCGATCGATTTGAAGGACGGGCGCTGCGTCCGCCTCAGGCAGGGCAACATGAAGGACGCGACGGTCTACTCCGACGACCCGGTGGCGATGGCGAAGCACTGGCGCGCGCAGGGCGCGCGGCGGCTGCACGTGGTGGACCTCAACGGTGCGGCGGCCGGCCGGCCGAAGAACGAAGCGGTCATCCGCAGCATCCTCGAGGCGGTCGGCGCCGACCTGCCGGTCCAGCTCGGCGGCGGCATCCGCGACCTCGACACGATCGAGAAGTACCTCGACTACGGCGCCGCCTACGTGATCGTCGGCACCGCCGCGGTGAAGAACCCGGGCTTCCTCTCCGACGCGTGCACCGCGTTCTCCGGCCACGTCATCGTCGGCCTCGACGCGAAGGACGGCAAGGTCGCGGTCGAGGGCTGGTCGAAGCTCACCGGCCACGACGTGATCGACCTCGCGCGGAAGTTCGAGGAGTACGGCGTGGAGGCGGTGATCTACACCGACATCGGCCGCGACGGCATGCTCACCGGGGTGAACGTCGAGGCGACCGTGCGGCTCGCGCGCGAGCTGCGCACGCCGGTCATCGCGAGCGGCGGGCTCACCGGGATGAAGGACGTGACGGCGCTCTGCGCGATCGCCGGCGATGGCATCATGGGCGTGATCACCGGGCAGGCGCTCTACCAGGGGACGATCGACTTCCGGCAGGCGCAGGCCGAGGCGGACAAGCTGAGCGAAGCGACGAAGGAGAAGGGGGAAGGGTAGGCGCCCGGGCCGGCGCCGGCCCTTCGTCAACCCGCCTTTCACCCGCCCGCCCTTCCGCCCGCCCTTCCCGCCGCTCCCCCACGCCCCGCCATGCCGCTCGCCAAGCGCATCATCCCCTGCCTCGATGTCACCGGCGGACGCGTGGTGAAGGGCGTGAACTTCGTCGCCCTGCGCGATGCCGGGGACCCGGTCGAGATCGCGCGCCGCTACAACGGCGAGGGCGCCGACGAGCTCGCGTTCCTCGACATCACCGCGAGCTCGGACGGGCGCGACACCATCGTCCCGGTGGTCGAGGCGGTCGCGGCCGAGGTGTTCATCCCGCTCACGGTGGGCGGCGGCGTGCGGACGAGCGCGGACGTGCGGCGGCTCCTGAACGCCGGCGCGGACAAGGTGTCCATCAACACCGCCGCGGTGCAGGACCCGGCCGTCGTCGAGGACGCGGCCGGACGGTTCGGGTCGCAGTGCATCGTCGTCGCGATCGACGCCAGGCGCGCGGGGTCCGGCTGGGAGGTGTTCACGCACGGGGGGCGCAAGCCGACCGGCCTCGACGCGGTGGCGTGGGCGCGCCGCATGCAGGCCGCCGGCGCGGGCGAGATCCTGCTCACGAGCATGGATCGCGACGGCACCCGGGCCGGGTTCGATCTCGCGCTCACGCGCGCGGTCGCCGAGGCGGTCGACGTCCCGGTGATCGCGAGCGGCGGCGTCGGCAACCTCGAGCATCTCGCCGACGGCGTGCTGGAAGGCCGGGCCGACGCGGTGCTCGCGGCGAGCATCTTCCACTACGGCGAGTACACCGTCCGCCAGGCGAAGGAAGTCATGGCGGCGCGCGGAATCGAGGTCCGGCTCTGAGCCGGCGGGCGATGCACCCCGACGCACCCATGAGCTGGCTCGACGACGTGAAGTGGGACGAGCGCGGCCTCGTGCCGGCGGTGGCGCAGGACGCCGTCACCGGCCGCGTCCTCATGGTCGCCTGGATGGACCGCGACGCCCTGGCGCGCACCGCCGAGACCGGCGAGGCCGTGTACTACTCCCGCTCGCGCGAGCGCCTCTGGCGCAAGGGCGAGGAGTCCGGGCACATCCAGCGCGTACGGGAGATCCGCATCGATTGCGACGACGACGTGGTGCTGCTGAAGGTGGAGCAGGTGGGGGGCATCGCGTGCCACACCGGGCGGCCGAGCTGCTTCTACCGCAAGCTCGTCGACGGTCGCTGGATCACCGTCGAAGCGGTCGCGCAGGACCCGCAGGAGATCTACAAGCGATGAGCGACATCCTCGACCGGCTGGCCGCGGCGATCGAAAGTCGCAGGGGCGGCGACCCGCAGCGCTCGTACGTCGCCCGCCTCCTCGCGCAGGGCGAGGACGCAGTGCTGAAGAAGATCGGCGAGGAGGCGACCGAGACGGTGATGGCCGGCAAGTCCGGCGAGCGGCTGGCGATCGTGCGCGAGATGGCGGACCTCTGGTTCCACTGCCTGGTCGCGCTCGCGCACTACGGCCTCAAGCCGGCCGACGTCCTGGCCGAGCTGCGGCGGCGCGAGGGGATCTCGGGGATCGACGAGAAGGCCGCGCGCGACGGCGGGAACCGCGACGGGACGACGAAGGAGTAGCCGATGTCCGACCGCGAACCCGCCGCAAACTGCCTCTTCTGCAGGATCGTCCGGGGCGAGATCCCGGCGCAGAAGGTGTACGAGGACGACGAGGTCCTGGCGTTCAGGGACATCCGCCCGGCGGCGCCCGTCCACGTCCTCGTCATCCCGAAGCTGCACATTGCCACGCTCTACGACGCCGCGCCCGAGCACGCGCCCGTCCTCGGGCGCATGCTGGCGCTCCTCGGGCGGATTGCCCGCGAGCAGGGCGCGACCGACGGCTTCCGGACGATCGCCAACACCGGCCGGGTCGGGGGGCAGGAGGTGTATCATGTCCACATCCACGTCATCGGCGGACCGCGGCCCCTGGGGCCGATGATCGTCCGCCAGCAGGCATAGGAAACCGCCATGGGATCGTTCAGCATCTGGCACTGGCTGATCGTGCTGCTCATCATCGTGCTCGTGTTCGGCACGAAGAAGCTGCGCAACATCGGCTCGGACCTCGGCAACGCGGTGAAGGGCTTCAAGGACGGCATCAAGGGCGGCGCAGCGGAGAGCGCGTCGAACGGCAGCGGCACCCCGCCGCAGGTGTCCGGCCACACCATCGAGGGCGAGGTCAAGAAGGAGTCGAGCACGAAGGCCTGAACGCGGGTGCGGGAGCCCGCGGTCAGCGCGCGCCGACCGAGGATGCCGGGGTGACCCGGCGTCTTTTTTTGGGCCGGCCGCGGGGCCGGCGCGATCAACCTCATCCGGAACCCCAATGTTCGACATCGGCTTCTCTGAGCTGCTCGTCATCGCGGTCGTGGCGCTGCTCGTGATCGGCCCGGAGCGGCTGCCGAAGGTGGCGCGGACTGCCGGAGTGATGTTCGGGCGGCTGCAGCGCTACGTGAACGACGTCAAGGCCGACATCCAGCGCGAGATCGAGCTCGACGAGCTGAAGAAGCTGCGCTCGCAGTTCGAGGACGCGGCGCGCTCGGTCGAGCAGTCGGTGGGCGAGGTCGACAAGGAGGTCCGCGCGGTCGGCGACGACCTCAACCGCGCGATCGGGGACCCGCCGGCCGGCGCCCCCGCCGCGGTGCCGGAAACCGCGCCGGCGGCGGGTGCGCCGCCGCCCGAGCCCGCGCTTCCGCCGCCGGGTGATCCGGCGCCGGGTGCGAAGAACCCGAGCGAAGCCAAGGTCTAGCCGCGCGCGCGCGATGTCCGAGCAGCAGGACACGTTCATCTCCCACCTCGTCGAGCTGCGCGACCGGCTGCTGCGGGCGCTCCTCGCCGTCGGGCTCGCGTTCATCGTGCTGTTCCTCTACCCCGGGTCGGGTCCGATCTACGACTTCCTCGCCGCGCCGCTGATGCAGGCGCTCCCGGAAGGGACGAAGATGATCGCGACCGGGGTGATCACGCCGTTCATGGTGCCGGTCAAGGTCACCGCCCTGGTCGCCCTCATCGTCGTGCTGCCGTACGTGCTGTACCAGGCGTGGGCGTTCGTCGCGCCCGGGCTCTACGCCCACGAGAAGCGGCTCGCGCTGCCGCTCGTCGTCGCGAGCACGGTTCTCTTCGTCGCCGGCATCGCGTTCTGCTACTACTTCGTGTTCGGCAAGGTGTTCTCGTTCATCAACAGCTTCGCGCCGCAGAGCATCACCCCGGCGCCGGACATCGAGGCGTACTTCGGCTTCGTGCTGACGATGTTCCTCGCGTTCGGGGTGACGTTCGAGATCCCGGTGGTGGTGGTCGTGCTCGCGCGGGCGGGGATCGTGTCGATCGCGCAGCTCAAGTCGGCGCGGCCGTACGTGATCGTGGGCGCCTTCGTCGTCGCCGCGGTCGTCACGCCGCCGGACGTGCTGTCGCAGCTCCTGCTCGCGATCCCGATGTGCCTGCTCTACGAGCTCGGCCTCTTCCTCGCCCGCTTCGTCGTGAAGCCGGCCGGGGAGTCGGACTGGAAGGCGCCGTCGGAGGCCGAGATGGGCCGCGAGCTCGACAAGGCCGAGGCGGGGAGCAAGGATCTGAAGTAGCGCCGGCGGCCGGCGCGCGATTCCCGCCGCGCGCTACTCGCGCACCGCGCGCCGCCGCTGCACCGGCGGCCGCTTGCCGACGGTGACCTGGAGGTCGAGCTCCTTCCGGTCGCGGCGCAGCCTGAGGCTCGCCTGGCTGCCGGGCTTGAGATCGGCGACCGCGTCGAGCATCGTCGCGGTGTCCGGCGTCGGCACCGCGTTCACCGCGAGCAGCACGTCGCCCGCCTTCACGCCCGCCTTCTCCGCCGGGCCGTCGCGCTCGACGCCGGCGATCAGCACGCCGCTCGTCTTCGCCGCCTTGAACGCGTCCGCACCCTCCGGCGCGGAGAGGCCTTGCGTCTGCACGCCGATGTAGCCGCGCGTCACCCCGCCCTGCTCGACGATCTGCTCGAGCACCATGCGCGCGGTCGACACCGGGATCGCGAACCCGATCCCGACCGAGCCGCCGGTGCGCGAGAAGATCGCGGTGTTGATGCCGATCAGGCTGCCGGCGGCGTCGACGAGCGCGCCGCCCGAGTTGCCGACGTTGATCGACGCGTCGGTCTGGATGAAGTTCTCGTAGGTGTTGAGGTTGAGCCCGCGCCGGCCGAGCGCGGAGACGATGCCCATCGTCACCGTCTGACCGACGCCGAACGGGTTGCCGATCGCGAGCACGACGTCGCCCACGCGCACCGTCTCCGCCGCGCCGAACGTGATCGCCGGCAGGCCCTCGCGCTCCACCTTCAGCACCGCGAGGTCGGTCTCGGGGTCGGTGCCGACGAGCCGCGCCTTCAGCCGCGTCCTGCCGTCGGCGAGCAGCACCTCGATCTCGTCCATGCCCTCGACCACGTGGTTGTTGGTGAGGACGTAGCCCTTCGCGCTCGCGATGACGCCGGAGCCGAGGCTCGCCGCGCGCCGCGGCTCGTCGAGCGATTCGCCGAAGAAGCGCCGGAACACCGGGTCGTCGGGGACCGCGTGGCGGCCGCCGCGCACCGCGCCCGAGGTGAAGATGTTCACCACGGCCGGCGCGGCCCTGGCGACCGCCCCGCTGTAGGACCCTGCCGCCGCCGCCGGGTCGCGCGCGGCCGCCACCTGCTGCACCACGACCGGCTCCGCGGCCGGCTCGCGCACGGCGAGCCACCCCGGCTTGAGGGTGGTGACGACGAAGAGCACCGCCACCGCGACGGTCGCGGCCTGCGCGAAGACGAGCCAGAGCTTCTTCATACCGCGTTTAGAATGCGGCGCGGGAACACGGCAACGAAATACGGCAACCGATACGGCAACCGATACGGCAAACGATACGGCGAACGATACGGCAAACGATACGGCGAACGATACGGCAAAGACGGGGAGCGGACCGGCGATGCATCGCGACGAGCTGGCACGTCATCTCGACGAGCTGCTGGAGGTTGCGCGCATCCGGGATTATTGTCCAAATGGTTTGCAGGTGGAAGGCCGCCCGGAGGTGGCCCGGATCGTCACCGGCGTCACCGCGAGCGTCGCGCTCATCGACCGCGCCGCCGCCGCGGGGGCCGACGCGCTGCTGGTGCACCATGGCTATTTCTGGAAGGGCGAGGATCCGCGGCTCGTCGGACCGCGCAAGCGCCGCATCGAGCGGCTCCTCGCCGCGGGGCTCAGCCTCTACGCCTATCACCTGCCGCTCGACCTGCATCCCGAGCTCGGCAACAACGCGCAGCTCGCCGCGCGGCTCGGGCTCGCGACCGAGGGCCGCGCCGGCGAGCAGGAGCTCGTGGCCTACGGTGCGCTCGACGCGCCGACCGATCTCGCCGGGTTCGCCGGGCGGGTGAAGGCGCGCCTCGGGCGGGAGCCGCTCGCGATCGGCGAGCCGGGCCGGCCGGTCGCGCGCGCCGCGTGGTGCACCGGGGCGGCGCAGGGCTTCTTCGAGACCGCGATCGCGCTCGGCGTGGACGTCTACGTCACCGGCGAGATCTCGGAGCAGCACGTGCACCTCGCGCGCGAGTCGGGCGTGGCGTTCGTCGCCGCCGGGCATCACGCGACCGAGCGGTTCGGCGTGCAGGCGCTCGGCGAGCACCTCGCGCGCACGTTCGGGCTCGCGCACGCCTTTGTCGACATCGACAACCCGGTCTGAGGAAGGCCGTTTTTCCTAGCGTATTCAGCTGGTTGCGCGCGAAAACTTTCCATTCGGAACGGCCTTCGCTATAATCGCGCGTCCCGCGGCGCCCCATAACAAGCACGAACAAGCAAGCACGAGCGATCTCTCCGAGCAGCATCGAGCGACTCCTTCTGCCCGCGGCCCCGCCCACCCCGACGACACACCTGCCGACTCCGACAAGGGACTCTCGATGAGCACCGCCTCGCAAGAGGATCCGCCGCCCGGCGCCGCCGGCGACGGCGAGGTCGACCAGTCCCGCCGCAACCTCCTCGTCGCGACCTGCGTCGCCGGGGGCGCGGCGACCGCGGCCGCCGCCTGGCCGTTCCTCGCGAGCATGGAGCCGTCGGAGCGCGCGCGTGCGCTCGGCGCCCCGGTCGAGGCCGACATCTCCGGGCTCGAGCCCGGCACGATGATGATCGTCGAGTGGCGCGGCCAGCCGGTGTGGCTCCTCCGCCGGACCCCGGAGATGATGGCGACCCTGTCGAAGGACACCGCGCAGCTCGCCGACCCGCAGTCGAAGCGCTCGATCCAGCCCGACTACTGCCAGAACGAGTGGCGCGCGCGCGAGGAGAAGAAGGACGTCCTCGTGGCGGTCGGCATCTGCACCCATCTCGGCTGCTCCCCGGTCGCCCGGTTCGCGGCCGCCGACTCCGGCATGGGCCCGGGGTGGCTCGGCGGGTTCCTCTGCCCGTGCCACGGCTCGCGCTTCGACCTTTCGGCGCGCGTCTTCGCGAATTTTCCGGCCCCGGACAACCTGACGATCCCGCGCTACAAGTACCTCTCGGACCAGCGGGTCGTCATCGGCGAAGACAAGGCCTGACGCCATGGCGGACGGCACCGTCACCAAGAACGCCTGGGCGCGCCAGCTCTTCGAGTGGGTGGACGCGCGCTTCCCGCTCTCGGCGCTGTGGAAGTCGCAGGTCTCGGAGTACTACGCGCCGAAGAACTTCAACTTCTGGTACTACTTCGGCTCGCTCGCGCTCGTCGTGCTGGTGCTGCAGATCGTCACCGGCATCTTCCTCACCATGCACTACAAGCCCGACGCGGCGCTCGCGTTCGCCTCGGTCGAGTACATCATGCGCGAGGTGTCGTGGGGCTGGCTGATCCGCTACCTGCACTCGACCGGCGCATCGTTCTTCTTCATCTGCGTGTACCTCCACATGTTCCGGGCGCTGCTGTACGGTTCGTTCCGCAAGCCGCGCGAGCTCACCTGGCTCCTCGGTGTCGCCATCTTCCTGACGCTCATGGCCGAGGCGTTCTTCGGCTATCTCCTGCCGTGGGGCCAGATGTCGTTCTGGGGCGCGCAGGTGATCGTCAATCTCTTCGCCGCGATCCCGATCGTCGGCGAGGACCTCGCGATCTGGGTCCGCGGCGACTACGTCGTCGGGGACGCGACCCTCAACCGCTTCTTCGCCTTCCACGTGATCGCCGTGCCGCTCGTCCTGCTCGGCCTGGTCGTCGCGCACCTGATGGCGCTGCACGAGACCGGCTCGAACAACCCGGACGGGGTCGAGATCAAGAAGAACATCGACCCGGCCACCGGCCACCCGGTGGACGGCATCCCGTTCCATCCGTACTACACGGTGAAGGACCTCTTCGGCACGATGGTGTTCCTGCTCGTGTTCGCGCTGATCGCGTTCTTCGCGCCGGAGTTCGGCGGGTACTTCCTCGAGCACAACAACTTCATCCCCGCCGACCCGCTGAAGACCCCGCCGCACATCGCGCCGGTCTGGTACTTCACGCCGTACTACTCGGTGCTGCGCGCGACCACCGACGAGCTGAAGTGGGTGATCGCGATCGCGGCGGCGCTCTTCATGCTCTGGGCGCTCGTGCGCCGCGGCGGCGGCTTCGCGCGCCTGGCGATGCTCGGCGCGGGCGCGGCCGTGCTCGCGCTCCTCTACCTCCTCGAGGCGAAGGTCTGGGGCGTGATCCTGATGGGCGCCTCGGTGCTCGTGTTCGTGTTCATGCCCTGGCTCGACCGCTCGCCGGTGAAGTCGATCCGCTACAAGGGCTGGATGTACAAGCTCGCGCTGGCGATCTTCGTGCTGAGCTTCCTCGTGCTCGGCTACCTCGGCATGCAGACCCCGACCAACCTGCTGACGCGCATCGCGCAGGTGTTCACCGTCCTCTACTTCGAGTTCTTCCTGCTGATGCCGTGGTACACGTCGATCGACAAGACCGAGACCCCGCCGGAGCGGCTCACGTGAGCGCGCAGGGCCGTCCCGAGAGCGAATCCCGAGCGCCCGGGCGCGAGGGCACTTCCACGCGGCCGGCCGTGCGCTTCGCCGCGGCGGCGCTCGCCGCCGGCGCGCTCCTGGTCGCGGCCGGGCCGGCCGCGGCGGCGTCCGAAGGGGTGAAGCTCGACGACATCTCGACCGAACCGGCCGACATCGCCAGCCTGCAGTCGGGCGCGCGCACGTTCGTCAACTTCTGCCTGAACTGCCATAGCGCGTCGCTCATGCGCTACAACGCCATGCGCGGGATCGGGCTTACCGACGACCAGATCCGCGACAACCTGATCTTCACCGCGGAGAAGGTCGGCATGCCGATGGCGATCGCGATGACGCCGCGCGACGCGAAGGAATGGTTCGGCGCGACCCCGCCGGACCTCTCGGTGATCGCGCGCGCGCGCGGCGCCGACTGGCTGTACACGTATCTGCGCACCTTCTACCGCGACGCCTCCACCCCGACCGGCTGGAACAACCTCGTCTACCCGAACGTCGGCATGCCGCACGTGCTGTGGCGGCTGCAGGGCGAGCGCGCCCTGCGCGAGGAGGAGGTCAGCAAGGACGGCCGGCCGATCCTCGGCGAGGACGGCAAGCCGCGGAAGGTCGCCCGGTTCGAGCAGCTCTCGCCCGGCTCGCAGTCGACGCTCGCGTACGACCAGACCGTCTACGACCTCGTGAACTTCCTCGCCTGGATGGGCGAGCCGCACCAGCTCGAGCGCAAGCGCGTCGGCATCTGGGTGCTGATCGGCCTGGCGCTCCTCGCCTTCCTCACGTACTTCCTCAAGCGGGCGTACTGGAAGAACGTGCACTGAGGCCCCATTTGATCCCGGGCACGTGATCGTGCCCACCCGACGCTTCCTCTTCTTCCAGCCTCCGCCCGAGCGGGGGCAAGGCCAGTCCAATGATGAACCTCTACTCCGGAACGACCTGCCCGTTCTCGCAGCGCTGCCGCATCGTGCTGTACGAGAAGGGGATGGATTTCCAGATCATCGACGTCGACATGTACAACAAGCCGGAGGACATCGCGGTGATGAACCCGTACGGCCGGCTGCCGGTGCTGGTCGAGCGCGACCTCATCCTGTACGAGGCGAACATCATCAACGAGTACATCGACGAGCGCTTCCCCCACCCGCAGCTCATGCCGGCGGACCCGGTGATGCGGGCGCGGGCGCGGCTCTTCCTCTTCAACTTCGAGGTCGAGCTCTTCAGCCAGATCGACGCGCTCGAGCAGGGCAACGCCAAGCAGCAGGAGAAGTCGCGGAGCCACGTTTCGGACCGGCTGACCGAGCTCGCGCCGGTATTCACCAAGCAGAAGTACATGCTCGGCGACGAGTTCTCGATGCTCGACGTGGCGATCTCGCCGCTATTGTGGCGGCTCGACTACTACGGCATCACGCTGCCGAAGACCGCGGCGCCGCTCGCGAAGTACGCCGAGCGGCTCTTCAGCCGGCCGGCGTTCATCGACGCGCTGACCCCGTCCGAGAAGGTCATGCGGAAATAGACGCCGGCGCGGCGTAGACTGCCCCGTGGCCGAACCCGTCCCGACCAAACCGTACCTCCTCCGCGCGCTCTTCGAGTGGTGCGTGGACAACGGCTACACGCCCTACCTCTCGGTCGTCGTCGACGCCGAGACGCGGGTACCGGTCGAGTACGTCCGCAACGGCGAGATCGTGCTGAACATCGGGCCGCTGGCGGCGCACAAGCTCAAGATGGGCAACGACCTGATCGAGCTCGCCGCGCGGTTCGGCGGCGTGCCGCGCGACCTCGTGATTCCGGTGTCGCAGGTCGCGGCGATCTACGCGCGCGAGAACGGCCACGGCATGTCGTTCGAGATCGGGCGGAAGGAGACCGCCTGGGAGGCGAGCGGCGAGGTGCTCGCCAAGGAAGGCACCGCCGCGCCGGAGCCGCCGGCGGCGGGGCCGGGCGGCGGCGGCAAGCGGAAGCTGCGCGTCGTCAAGTGACCTGGAACGCCGAGCCCGGTGTCGGCGTGATCCCGACCTCGATGCCGTTCTTCGCGCACAGCCCCGCGGGGTCCTGCTGAACCCGAAGGAAGGGTTCCGGCGCCAGGCCCGTATCGATCTCGACGGCGTGCGCACCGTGCTCGAGCTGCGCTCGAAGTACGGCGAGCCGAAGAAGACGCTCACCGATCCCGCGAAGTGCTACGACCCGAGCTTCCACGACGCGGCGATGAAGCGCTGACGCGAGCGGTCGCGCGGAGGCCGGCGCGTATAATCGCCGCCGCCAGCGCCGGCTTAGCTCAGGGGTAGAGCAACCGCCTTGTAAGCGGTAGGTCCCGGGTTCGATTCCTGGAGCCGGCACCGGAATCAGTCACCAGTCGTCCGCCATTGCTAACCGATTGACATCTGTCATACAAATATGTAGATTCTCCAACTGAAATGGAGAAAGAAACTCAAATCTCGGCGCTCGTCTCCCGCACGACCAGGGACCTCCTCGAGCGGCACGTCCGCGCGACCGGCGTGAAGAAAGGCCATCTGGTCGAGCAGGCGCTGCGCCACCATCTGCAGGCGCTGCAGGAGCTGCCGGCGGACGTGATCGTGCATCCGAAGCTCGTGGTGACGCGGAAGTCCGGCGCGGCAATCCTGAAGCAGATGAGGTCCGGCAAGCCGACCAAGCCGCTTCGCGACCTGATGCGTGATCGAGATTAGGGCTCTCCGCGAAGGGGACGACCGCACGCAGTTCCAGTCCGGCGACCCCGATCTCGATCGATTCTTCCAGAAGTTCGCAGGCCAGAACCAGTTTCGTCACTACGTCGGGGTCACGTACGTCGCTGTCGACGACCGGCGCATTCTGGGCTTCGCCACCGTATCGCCTGGCCATGTCGAGATCGACGGATTGCCGCCCGCCGCGCGGCGAAAGCTGCCCCGATACCCGCTCCCCGTGCTGCGCCTCGCGAGGCTTGCGGTGGACCGATCCGCCAGAGGCGAGGGGCTCGGTGCGGAGCTTCTACGCTTCGTGCTCGATCTCGCCCTTCGAATGGCGAACGACTACGGTTGCGTGGGAGTGATCGTCGATGCGAAGCCCGATGCCGTGGACTTCTACGCCAGGTACGGCTTCAGTCCGGTGGAGGCGGTCGAGGGCCACGCGGATGCCCGCCCGCAGCAGACCCCGATGTTCCTCGCGACTCGGGCGATCAAGGAAGCCCTCGATGGACGAGATGCCGGCAACACGTAGCACTTCTCGTCCTTCTGATCCCTGGTGAAGGAAACGGCAGGTGCCGGCTCTACGAGCACGACGTTTCGCGCGAGCGTCTCGCGCCAGCGGCTCAGCACATCCTCGGAGAGGGCAAGGCGCGGCCGCGCGAGGACTTCGAGGTACTCGTCGATGATCTCCGGCGTCGCGACCCACTCGATATCGGATCGTTCCAGGACGTGGACGAGGACCGCCTCCGGATCGCGATCCTTCAGCGCGGTCCCCCGCCGGCGGGTTTCCCGCCAGGATGCCGCTGGAGTTATGCAGTACCGTTCAGCCTAACGCCGCGGATCAACCGCTTACGCTGCGATCTCCGAGACGCCTAACGAAGCGATAGGTCATCCGTTCGAATCGGCTAGTCGGCACCGGTCCAGTCACTCTGCGACGCGGTCGCCGGATGGCGTAGGCGCGCTGAGCTCCGCGGTGCGGTCGAACAGCACGATCGCCTTGCCCGCTGCGAAACTCCCAGGGTCGAGCACGAAGTCCTCGTGCTGCTTCAGGAACGGTGCCGCGCCGCAACCCGGAACATGGCAATCCGGTTTTCCCTTGGGGCACTCGCCGTACGTGCAGAGCCGGCCGAGGTAGCGGTCGGTGCCGGGCGCCATCAGGAAGATGTCGACCTGGTGATGCGCGACGCCGATCCCGGTGTCGCGGTAGAGATCGGCGAGGGCGCGGCTGCGCGCCTTCTGCAGCGCCTTGAGCATGCCGACGCTGCTCGTCCAGACGGCAAGATCGACGTCCTTGCAGTCGTGCCACGATTCGATGCCGACGAGGGCAAACTTGTGGAACCGGGCAGGCTCCTTGCGGAGCGGCGCTGCCACCGAACCGAACAGGACGATCTTCTGCACCTCTTCGAGACGCGCCAGAGCCGCCGTCACGTACGTGGCCGCAGCGCGGAACTGCTCGTGGCGCTGCGCGCGGAAGCGGTTGTCGTCCGCCGCTTCCTCGCCGATCGAACGCTCGGGCGCGCCGAGGAGATCGATCTCGATCGGCGACCACGGTTCTTCCTCGATGTGCGCCACGGGCAGCTCTGCGGGGCGCTCCGGCCGCCGCGACGGTTTCTGCTCCGCGCCGATCAGGGTGCCGAACCGCTTGAAGTAGAGGTCGCGCACCCAAACGCGGACCGGTGCTTTCCACCTCTCACGCGGGTCGGGGATGTTCTTGATGAGGCTCCGGGGCTGGATCCCGAGCGCCTTGGCCATCTTCACGTCGTCGGCCGAAAGCCGGCAACGCTGCTTCGCTTCCGCCCACTCGCTGTCCCGCTCTTTCGCCACCGTATCTTTCACCATCGTCCCGTGCGTTCCGTGCCCGGCCCGACCGGCTCATCCCGCGCCGGCCGCGAGCCGCTCGACGAGCGCGAGAATCGGCGCCGGATCGAGATGCTTGCCTTCGGTCCACCCGATCACCTGCGCGCGCACGGACTCGTCGGGATAGACCGCCTCGTCGGGTCGCTTCGGCTCCGGCCGTCGCTGCTCGATCGCCCGCATCGCGAGCGCGGCGTGCAGCGCATCGCGCAGCGGTTGGCCCGCCTCTTCGGCGAGGCCGTTGTCCGCCAGGAGACGCGCCGCCCGGAGTCGGCGAAGCGCCTGCGCCTTGAGCGCCTCCCGGCGCTCGCGCTCAGCCGGGCTCAGCGGGCGCAGCGGCGTCGCGCCGTCAACGGGCGGATGCAGGACCCGCCGGGCGCGCACGTTGAGCGTGATCATCCCGCTCGCCGCCAGCTCCTCGAGCGTTCGGGCCGTCGCACGGGACACGATCTGCAGCGGGTGTTGCAGGCCGAGCTCCCGATGCAGCGCACGAACCCGTTCCGCGATCCCGCCGTCTTCTCGCTCGGTGACGACGAAGAGCACCGGGTCCTCGCGGCCGTCGACGAACCGCTCCTCGAGGGCGGCGAGCGCCTCGTCGAGGCGGTGCATGCAGGCCTGCGCGAAGGCCTGGGCCGCGTCGGCAGGACGCCGCGGCAGCGCAGGCGACGCCGCACCCGTCCCGCTCGCTGTGAGGGCTTGCTGCAGCCGCTCGAGGAAGGCGGTCTTGCCGCGGCGCAGGACCACGCGGTCGAGGTCGCCCGCGCCATCCAGAACGCCCGCGGCGAGTGCCTGCTTGGATTCGAGCGTGGCGAGCATGCCGGCTTCGATGCTGCGGGCCGTTATGAGATTGATCACGGTGACGGGCCGGATCTGATGCTTGCGCCAGGCGCGCGCGACGCGCTGCTCCAGTCTGGCCGGGTTCCAGGGCAGGTCGCAGTTGATCACGTAGCTCGCGTTCTGCAGATTGAGGCCCACCCCTCCGGAATCGGTGCTGAGGAAGACGCGGCAGCGCGGGTCGGTCTTGAAGGCGAGGATCTCGCCCCGGCGGCGCTGCTGCGGGACGCGCCCGGTGTGCCACGCAAAGCCGAGGCCGAGCTTGTGGCAAGTCTCGCGCGCGAGCTCCAGCATGCCCTCCCATTCCGAGAAGACGAGGACCTTGACCTCGGCATCGCCGCAGCACTCGTCGAGGATCTTTTCCAGCTCCGCGCGCTTGGGGCAAGTTCGGTCCCCGGGATCGAGGATGTACGGCGTGTCGCAGAGCATGCGCATGATGTTCAGTTCCTTCAATAGCCGCTCCTGCTCCTTCTGCGTCAGGGCTCGGCGCTTGGCGATCGCCGCGAGGCGCGCGACGACCGCCTCGTGCGACTCGTAGCTCGCGCGCTGCTCCGGCGTCATCTCGACGAAGAACTGGCGGTCGGTTCGCTCCGGCAGCTCCGACTCGACGTCGGCCTTGCGCCGACGGCGCATCAGCGGCGCGACGCGCGAGCGCAGCTGTCCGAGGTTGCGGTATCCCTCCGGGCGACCGCGCTCGTCGAGCTCGTAGAACTCGCGATTGAAGCGGAACAGCGGCCCAAGCCGGGCCGGGTCGAGGAAATCGACGATCGACCATAGCTCGTCGATCCGGTTCTCGATCGGCGTACCGGTCAGCACGAACGCGTAGCGGCTGTGAAGCCGCTTGACCGCCTGCGCGGTCTTGGTGCTCCAGTTCTTGATGCGTTGTGCTTCATCGAGGACAACGATGTCGGGCCGCAGCCGCGCATTCACGTCCAGGGTGTCGCTCACCATCTGCTCGTAGTTCACAATGGTGAAGAATGGGGCCCGCTCGTACGCGGCGAGCCGCATGCGGCGACCGCCATAGACGATTCGCAGGTCGAGGTCGGTAAACCTGCGGATCTGCTCTTCCCACTCGGCTTTGAGCGAGGCCGGCGTCACGACGAGCGCGCGGGCCGCACGGCCGACCCGCCGCAGGAGCGCGCACGCAGCGATCGCCTGGATGGTCTTGCCCAGGCCCATCTCGTCGGCGAGGAGCGCGCGCTCCGCGAAGGCGAGATGGAGCATGCCCTCGCGCTGGTAGGGGAAGAGCGGCACCTTCACCTCCTGCGCGGGCCATTCGCCGCTTCGCACCTTCTGTTCGTACTCGCGCCGCAGCTGCACGCGCTCGCGCTCGCGGCGGCGCGTCTCGAGCCAGGGGGTGACCTCCTGCGACACGCGCACCGCTCGGGCGAATTCTCGCGCGATCATCGCGACGATCTCTTCCGGCGCGAGATCGATGCCGCCGTCGGCGCCGAGCAGGCGGCGCAGACGCGCGGGGGCGCGATCGGCATTGCGCTCGACCCGCAGTCGTCCCGCCTCGCGGTCCGGCACTACGTCGATCCGCGGCGAGCCCGCACGCAGTGCGGCCCGCCAGGCGCGCGGATGCACCGCTTCCAGGTGCGCCAGGACCGCTTCCACGTGCTTGCACGTGCCAAGACCGTTGATGCGGAAATCGACGCAGCCGCAGGCGAACTGCCGCGCCGCGACATCCCGGATCTCCACGGCATAGTCGAGGCCGCTTCGGGAATGGACGCGAAAGGTGGAGAAAACCGGATGCGACCGGTCGACGCGTTCGATGCGCGGCGCCTCGTCCCGCGCCCGCAGCCGGCGCCTGGCGCGCTCGTCCTCGTCGGTCGTCCGCCAGTCGCTGGCGGGGGGAAGTCGCGGATCGGCTCCGGCCGGTGGTCCATTCTGGACGGGAGCATCGATTCTGGTCATGGAGCGGCGAGTCATCGGGTCGGACCAATCCTTCGGCAAGAGTACCCGACCGCGCGGTGGCAGCGCACCAGGCCGCGCGATGAGGATCGGAGCAGCGCTGGATGGACCCTGGTGGAATGCCGCCGCAGGCCTAGCGACCAGCCAGCGGAAAGGGGAACTCTGGCGAGCGCAGCGAGGGGAGGGCGACCATCTGCGCCCGCTACACAACCCGGCGCTGCGTCTGGCGTTTTCGCGAGTGAAGCGAC
>Ga0187893_10002012_pt1 | contig 46107 bp, 35 predicted proteins | sample MA1701074metaG_FD_139574 | JGI IMG/M metagenome (GOLD analysis project Ga0187893, IMG submission 139574) | White microbial mat communities from a basaltic lava cave in the Kipuka Kanohina Cave System on the Island of Hawaii, USA - MA170107-4 metaG ... | reverse complement strand
GTCCCCATCGCGCCGTCGAGCACGAGAATGCGCTGCCGCAAGAGCCGAGTCAGGTTCTGAAGAATATCCATTTGTTATTTGTTATTGGTTATTCGTCATTTCTTCCGCAGCCGCTTCGTGCCGACCGCCAGCACGACGGCGAACGGGTCATTCGTGCGCCGCGCGCCGATGGTGACTCTCACGTCCGTCAACCCGGCGCGGGTAAGCAGAGCGGTGAGTTGCTCGTCGCTGAAGCCGAACCAGCGATCGCCCAGCTTGTCGCGGACCCAGGTCTCATCGTGCGGCCGCAGATCGAGGATCAACAGCCGGCCGCCGGGCTTGAGGATGCGCACGGCTTCGTCGAGCGCCTGCGATGGCTCCGCCGCGTGATGCAGCGCCTGCGACAGTAACGCCACGTCCATCGAGTGGCTGTCGATCGGCAGCTTCTCGAGCTCGCCCTTCTTCCACGTGATGTTCGAGCATTTTTTGCGCGCCGCGAGCGCCTTGGCCCGTGCGAGCACACCCGTCGATCGATCGACGGCGGTGACCTGCCTCGCCCAGCGCGCGGTTTCAACCGTGAGATAGCCCTCGCCACACCCGAGGTCCGCCACGTCGAGGGGTGGCAGCAGCAGGCCAAGCGCGCGCGACCAGGCCGCCCAGCTGCGGCCGGGCACCAGCTGACGGCCGTCGCGCGTGTCGGGCCCGACGTGCTCGAAGTTCTCGCGGCGCAGCCGCAGCACCTCCTGGAGTCGCGCCTCATCGGCCTTCAGCGTCCCCGAGCTGGATTCGGAATTGAATTGCGCCTCGAGGAGCGGCCAGAGTGGACCCCGCTCCTGATCGCGCAACGACGGCGCAAGACGGTAATAGCTATAGGCGCCGTCGCGGTCCTCGACGACGAGGTCCGCCTCCTTCAGGAGCCCGAGGTGGCGCGATACGCCGGATTGCGCCAGGCCGAGGATGCCCGTCAACTCCTTGACGTTGAAACGGTCCCTGTCCAGGACGCGTAATAGACGCAGGCGGGCCTCGTCGCCGAGGAGCCGATAGAGGGCAGATGCCTGCTTCACATCTATAAATCTACATGGATAGATGGAATAGCGCAAGGTTCGAAGCCGCGAAGGTGCGGCCGGTGCGAAGTGCGATAATCCTGTTTTGACGTTTCCCAGCCTTTCGCAGCGAAAGGCTACCGACTGACTGATTTGAAGGAAGGCACCGGCCGGCACACGTGCGCCACATGCCGCCGGGGTCTGAACGACCATGGGAATTCTTGACAAGCTCCGTCCCCACTCGAAGTCCACGCATCCCGACCCCAACATTCGCATCGAAGCCATTCACGAGCTCGACCCCGCCGATCTCGAGGCGCTGAACGCCTTCGCCAAAGACGATGCCGACGCGCGCGTCAGGCGCGTGGCGGTGGCGCGCATCGGCGACGTCTCGGTGCTGGCCGACATCATCCGCAACGACTCGGAAGGCAGCGTGCGCGATCACGCGCTCAATCAGCTGGCCGAGCAAGCGGGCAAACAGGACGCGACCGTGGCGATGGAGGCGGTTGAGGCGCTGGCCGCGCTGGGCCGGGAACGCGAACTCGCCAACGTGGCGAAAACGGCGGGGCCTGAAGAGGCGCGCCGCGCCGCGATTGCGGTGATTCGCGACGAGCGCGCGTTGGGCAGCATCGCGCGTCACGGCGCCGAAGCCAGCGCGCGGCTGCTGGCGCTCGAACGGCTCACCGATCGCGCCGAGCTCGAGAGCGTGGCGTCGCGCGGCGAACATGCGGACGCGGCCGTGGCCGCCATCGACAAGCTGACTGACATGTCGCCGGACTCGCTGACGGCGATAGCCGAAAAGGCTCGCACCAAGGCGGCCCAGAAGAAAGCGCGCACCCTGTTGCGCAACGTGGCGCCGGCCGCCGCGCCTGAGAGCGGTCCATCCACCTTCAAGGATGCGGATCAGCAGAAGGCGCGCGACATGGTCGCGCAGATGAACGCCCTGTCGTCGATCGGTGATGCCACTCAGCTGCGTGAAGCCTACGCGGCGGGGCGGGTCGCGTGGGTTGAAATGCTCGCCGACGCCGATATCCAGCCGGCGATTCAGAACGATTTCGAATCGGCGTCGGCCGTGGTGCGCGATCGGCTGGCCGCCGACGAGGCGGCGCGCGCCGACGCCGAACGGCAGCGCCGCGCCCTCGAGCAGGAGCAGGCGGATCGGGCCGCGGTATGTGCGCGCATCGAAGCGCTGGCCGGCGACGACACCGACGACCGGCTCGCGCAGGCGCGCGCGACGTGGGAGGGCATGCCGCCGATGCCCGGCACCTGGGCCGCCGAGTTGGACCGCCGTTTCAACGAGGCGTGCCGCGCCGCGCAGAAGCGCATCGAGCGGCGGCAACAGGCCACGCAATCGGCGGAACGGCTGCCAACGCTGGTGCCCGAGATCGAAGCGCTCGCCGCGAACCCGAATTACCACGACGTCCGCAGCCAGTGGTATGCGCTGCGTAAACAGTGGCAGGCGATCGCGCGCGACGTGGAGATCGATCCGGAGCTCCGGGCGCGCTACGACGCGGCGGCGCAGACCCTCGAGGGTCACGAGCAGACCTTCCGGGATGCGAAAGGTCAGCAGCAGGTGGACAACCTGCAGCGGCTGCAGGCGCTCGTGCAGAAGTTCGAACAGCGCGCTGCCGCCGAAGGCCTCACTCTGAAACAGACCGATCAGCTGATCAAGGACGTCAAGCTTGCCATCGGGACCATGGGGCCGCTGCCGACCAAACAGGATCGCGAAGACTTGGTGGTGCGGCTGCAAGCGGTGCGGACGGCGCTGACGCCCCGCATCCAGGAACTGCGCGAAGCGGAGGAGTGGAAGCGCTGGGCGAACGTCCAGGTGCAGGAAGAGCTCTGCACGAAGATGGAAGCGTTGATTCCCCTGGCCGATACCGATCCGGAGAAGGCGTCGAACGAGATGCGCACGCTGCAGGAGCGCTGGAAGCCGGTGGCCGCGGCGCCGCGCTCGCAGGCCGAGACGCTGTGGACGCGCTTCAAGACCGCGCAGGAGCAGGTCTACGAAAAGTGCAAGGATTTCTTCGCGCAACAGGCCGCCGAGCGCGCCGAGAACCTGAAGAAGAAGGAAGTCCTGTGCGCGCGCGCCGAGTCGATGGCCGACTCCACCGACTGGGTCAAGACCGCCGAGGCGATGAAGGCGCTACAGGCCGACTGGAAGAACATCGGTCCGGTGACGCGCGGCAACGAGAAGGCGGTGTGGGAGCGCTTCCGCGCCGCGTGCGACAAGTTCTTCACCCGGCGGCAGGACGATCTCAAGCAGCGCAAGCAGGATTGGAGCGAGAACCTCAAACGCAAGGAGGCGCTCGTCGCCGAAGCGAAGTCGCTGTCGGAATCCACCGAGTGGGAACAATCGGCCGCGCGCATCAAGAAACTGCAGGCCGAGTGGAAGACCATCGGCCCGGTGAAGAAGAGCAAGTCCGACGCCATCTGGAACGAGTTCCGCGGCGCCTGCGATTTGTTTTTCGAGCGCTTCAAGAATCGCGACCTCGTCGCCCTGCAGGGCAAGATGGCTGACCGCGAAGGCGCGGTGGCGGAGCTCGAGGGTCTGGCGCCGGCGGCGGATGCCGGTGAGGCGCCGGCGCCCGACGATCTGTACGCGAAGGTGCAGGCCGCGCGCGCGCGATGGGTGCAGGGTCCCGAACTGCCGCGCCATACGCTGGCGCCGCTGGCCGATCGCGTCAACGCCGCGCTCTATGCGCTGGTCACGCGCTGGCCGGACGCGTTCAAGGGCACCGATCTCGATCCGGAGCAGACCAAGGGCAAGATGGAGAAGCTCATTGCCAAGGTCGAGAAGCTGCTGCCGACCGAGGCCGCTGAACCGGCGAAGAATCTCTCGCCGGCCGAATTGCTCGCGCGGCAGTGGCGCGAAGCGCTCGCCGCCAACACCATGGGCGCCGGTGCCGCGCGCCAGGCGGAGGACGCGCGGCAGCGCGCCGCCGAACAGGAAGTGCGCAGCGCGCAGTCCGCGTGGGCGCGGCTCGGTCCGCTGCGGCCCGACGATCGCCGGCCGCTGCAGGAGCGCTTTGATCGCGCGGTGCGCAAGTTCATGGAGATGCGCCGCCGCTCGGCCGCGAGAGCCTAGAACATCGATGCTCTCCGAGCTCGTTCTGCGAGTTCGACACGCCGTCTATCAATCGTTTGGCGAGGGCCACATCCCGCTCTCGTCCACGATCGCCGACAAGCTCGCCCTTCCGCTCGACGAAGTGAGGCTGGCGTACCAGCGCCTTCACGAAACTCACGCGCTCGTTCTCGATCCGCACTCGAAGGAAGTGCGCATGGCCCTGCCGTTCTCGGCAGTGCCGACGCCGCATCGCGTGACCAGCGGCGATCGCTCCTGGTTTGCGAATTGCGCGTGACGCATTCGCGATTCCGGTACTGATGAAATGCGACGCCCAGTGCGACAGCTCCTGTGCCGACTGCGAGGCGCCGATCGTGTATCGCATCGAGCACGGCCGGCTGCTCAATCCGCGCGGCGTGGTTCACTTTGCCGTGCCCGCCGCGAAATGGTGGGACGACATCGTCTTCACCTGAGCCACGATCCGGTTCTTCAGGGCTGAAGAACACGTGCAGATGTGTCGGCGCAGACTGAAACTCCGATGGGGGAGATCGTGACGCCGCACGAGCTCTTTGCGGTGGCGCAGCATTGGTTCGAGGGCCGCATGGCGCTGGACTGGAAGCCGCGGCCGCGCGAGTTATCCCAGCAGATGCTGCACGACGCCGGTTTGAGAGGAGCGTTTTGGTCCCTTTCCGGTTAAGCTGGGAAGGCCTGCCCCTTTGGAGTCCGCCTGGTGGCGGATCGCGCTATGTGCCGATTCCTCGTCATTGCAGTTATCGTCGCCCTGCCGTACTCCGCGTCCGCGCAATCGCTCGAAGCCGGCGTTCACATCACCACCGCACAGTGGAGTGAGTTCGACGGCGCCGACAGCGGCATTGGTGGACGTCTGACGTTCAAGCCGGCGGCGCTGATCGGCGTTGACGCCGAGCTCGCATGGTATCCGTCGGGTTTTCCGTCCGGTATTCCCGCATTCAGCGGCAGCCGCGTCGAAGGGCTATTGGGCGTGACCGTTGGCCCGCGAATCGATCGGGTTCGGCCATTCGCCAGGGCGGCCGCCGGGTTTCTGCGATCGTCGGAAGCGCCGGAGCCGTTCGCGTGCATCGCGATCTTTCCACCGCCGCTCAACTGCCTGATGGCCGCAGGGCACACCATGCCGGCGCTCGACATCGGTGGCGGCGTGCAGTTCGACGTCGCTTCGCGCTCGTTCGCGCGTGTCGACATCAGCGGCCGATGGTTGAAGTACCCTGGACCATCGTTGCGGCAACTACCGGCCGATCGCGCTGAGGAGTTCTGGGGAACCGGGCTGCGGCTCTCTTTTGGCGGCGGATTGAAGTTCTAAAACGAAAGGGCGGGACCAACGTCCCGCCCCTTGTAACTCTGCCCCAGGACCCAAGCCCCAGGACCCAAGACCCAAGACCCAAGACCCAAGACCCAAGACCCGTTTACGGCAGCGTCAGCGCCGTATACCCACCGTTCACCGGCATCACGATGTACTGCTTGCCAGCGTGAATGTAGGTCATCAAGCCGTATGCGCCCAGGCGGGGCGTTGCGACGGCCCCCACGCGCTTGCCGGTCTTCTTGTCGAGCGCGAACAAGTGCGGACGATTGTCCGCGGTTTGTCCGGTGGCGAAGAGCAGAGTCGGCGTGGCGGCGAGCGCGGCGTGGCCGCGGCGGCCCCAGTTGGTGTCGAGATTCGGCACGCCCTTCAACAGCGGGTTGGCGCGCATCGCCTCCTGCTGTGTCGTCGGCGAATCACCGTGTGGCGTCATCCAGAGGTGCTCGCCGGTGTTCATGTCGATGGCGACGAGACGGCCCGACGGTCCCTTGAAAATATCGGGGATGCCGGCGAGCGGATCGTTGGGGCGTGCGGGCGGCGTCGGTTTTTCGCCCCGAGAGGTGATCCACGCCGCCAGCGTCTTGCCGGTCATCTTGTCGTTGTCCCGCTCGCTCGCAGGCGCCAGCAACGTCGGCGAGCAGCCGCTTGTCGAGGTGATGAACAGGATGCCGTTCACCGGATCGCCGGCCGGCGGTCCGGTGATGTTGGCGCCGCCGCCGCCACCCGGGCAGATGTTCGCCGGGCCCTTGCCTTCCTTGTTGCCACGATGCGTCGGCGCGGCAAACAGCGGCGCGAGCAGATCCATCTCCTTCGCGCGCGCGAGCGCGAGCTTCCGGACTTCGGGTGTGTAGTCGATCAGGTGCGCTTCGGTGCGGCCCTGCAGATCGAACGGCGCGGGCCGGGTCACGTGCGGCTGCGTCTTCGCCAGCCTCTCCTCGGGTACGAGCGATGCCGGCGCCGGGCGTTCGACAATCGGCCAGATCGGTTCGCCTGTGTGCCGGTTGTAGGAATAGACCCACGCCTGCTTGGTGACCTGGAACAGTCCCGGGATCTTGCCCTTGCCCGCCACGTTGACGTCCATCAACATCGGCGGCGTCGGCGTGTCGTAGTTCCAGATGTCGTGATGCACCAGCTGCTGGTGCCAGACACGCTTGCCCGTCTTCACGTCGAGCGCAATCACGCTCGTGCTGAACAGGTTGTGACCAGGACGGAAGCCGCCGAAGTAGTCGATGGTGGCGCCGTTGGTCGGGATGTAGACGATGCCGCGCGTCGTGTCGGCCGACATCGGGGCCCAGGACGATACGTCGCCGGTCCACTTCCACGCGTCGTTCTCCCACGTGTCGTGACCGAATTCACCCGGACGCGGAATCACGTGGAACTTCCACAGGAACTTGCCGGTGCGCGCGTCGTAGCCGAGGATGTCGCCGGGCACATTCTCGATGCGCGTCTGGTTGTAGCCCTGTTCGGCCGAGTTGCCGACGATCAACACGTCGTTGACGACGATCGGCGGCGACGAAGTCGTGATGTAGCCGAGCGAGAGCGGCAGGCCGTTCGCCGGGTCGTACGGAAGCTTGGCGTCGAGCCACGGCTGCCAATCGGCGATCAGATCCTTCAGCATGTCCACCGAGCCGGTTTTCGGGAACCCGCGCACGGGAACCGCGGTGCCCCAGTTCTCGAGCGGCTGACCGGTCTTGGCATCGAGTGCATGCAGGAAGAATCCCGGTGTGGTCACCAGGATCACGCCGCGGCCGTTGATGCGCGTATACGCCACACCCTTGCCGTGGTTCGAGCGCATGGAGTAAGCGTGACGCGGGGTCTCCGGTTCCTGGAAGGTCCAGATGGTCTTGCCGGTGACCGGATCCATCGCGATCACCGTGCGGCGCGGGCCCGACGTGGTGTAGAGCAGGTTCTCCACGTAGATCGGCAGACCGCGCGCGTTGATGTCGCCGAGCTCGACGCCCGGCGGCACTTCACCGCGCCACTCCCACGCAACCTTCAGGGTGTTGAAATTCGATGCGTTGATCTGGTCGAACGACGCATACCGTGTTGACGAGTTGCCTCCCGTGATGTTCGGCCACTCACCGCTCTGTTGCGCGATGAGGCCGGCGATTCCGAGAGTGCCGACGATGACCGCCACTCCGACGAAGGCGTACCGGGTCCAAGTGCGAGAAACATTAGCCATGGCGGCACAAGGATATAGCTGTCGGGCCATAATTGTCGACGCTATATGTTCGGTTCTTTCGCCATCCCTTTGGGGTTCGCGGCCGGTGTGGCCGCCCTGACGGCGCTGCCGCGATTGCACGCCACGCCGGTGCTGACGTGGTCGTTCTGGGGCGCCGCCGGCACGTTGTTTATCTGGGCATTATGGCTGGCTTTCCGAGGACGAGGCACCAAACCCGAGGCACGAGGCACGAGGCCCGAGGCACGAGGCCCGAGGCACGAGGCACGTTTTCGCATCGTGCCAGTGCGGCCTCGGCCTCAGCATTACATCCAGACGTTCTGTCATAGCTGCGTCTATCTGTACTGGGGCTACTACTGGCCGCCGGTTTACGACTTTTTCCCACTCCTGGCCGGCCAGTTACTGTTCGCCTACGCCTTCGACATCCTGCTCGCGTGGTCGCGGAACGAGGACTACCAGATCGGATGGGGGCCTTTTCCGATTGTTTTCAGCACCAACCTGTTTCTCTGGTTCAAGGATGACTGGTTCTACTGGCAGTTCGTCCTGATCGCCCTGGGGTTCGCCGGCAAGGCGTTCGTGCGGTGGAATCGCGAAGGCCAGCGGGTCCATATCTTCAACCCGTCGGCGTTCACGCTCGCGATTTTCTCGATCGTGCTGCTGGCCACGGGCACCACGGACGTCACATGGGCACAGGAGATCAACACGACCTTCAGCCTGGGGCCGAACATCTATACGGTGTTGTTCCTTGTCGGCCTCGTCGTGATGTATTTCTTCGCGATTACGACGGTGACGGCGGCGGCGGCGATCACGCTCGTCGGCCTGACCGCGCTGTATTTCTCGATGACCGGCGTACCGTATTTCCTCGACTCTGATATTCCCTCGGCCGTGTTTCTCGGCCTCCACTTGCTGGTCACCGATCCGTCGACGTCGCCGCGGACGCCGCTCGGGCGTGTGATTTTCGGTGTCGGCTACGGCCTGGGCGTCTTCGGGCTGTATGGGGTGTTGAGCGCTTTGGGTTTGCCGACCTTCTACGACAAGTTGATGTGCGTGCCGCTGCTGAATCTCACGGTGCAGCGGATCGACGCGCTCGTCAAGTCGATCGGTCGTAGCGAGATTCTCCACAGACTCGCACTCGACGGCCCATTGGGTCGCGGCAATCTGGCGCACATGGCCGTGTGGGTCGCGTTTTTCGCGTTGATGACGACCACGGGTTCCGCCGACGGTATGCACAAAGGCGACGCGCTGCCGTTCTGGGAGCAAGCGTGCGCCGAAGGCCGCACCAATGCGTGCGATCGGCTGTTGCGAATCGAGGCGTCGTATTGCAGCGACAACGCCGGCTGGGCCTGTAACGAACTGGGTCGCCATCATTTGGAGGGCGCGCTGGTGCCGCCGGATCCCGAGCGCGCGCTCGGTTATTTCGCGCGCGCCTGCGAAGGACGCTTTCAGGCTGGTTGTGTGAACCTGCTCGACCCTGCCACGATTAGCCGCGCCAATCCGCGGCCACTCGACCTGCGGTTGCTGTTGCGCGAGGGTGGCCTCAACCTGCTCGAGATGCCGGAGCCGGAGTTGTATCAGCGGGCGTGCCGGCATGGCTGGGCGTTTGCGTGCCACCGATTGGCACCGACAAATACAGCCACCGATTGACACCGATTAAACACCGATTAAACACAGATTTTCTTTATCCACAGATTCTCTTTACTCATTGATCCAGAACGAAACGGCGGTGCTCCAGCGACTTCGCTCCGAAGTTCAGTAAGAGTCCGAGCCGGTGCCGGGTCAGTGCGAGGTAGTTCAGGATCTGTGCTTCGTCGGCTGGCGTGAGTGCGGAGACGGCTTTGACTTCGACGACGATGTTTTCGAAGCAGATGAAGTCGATCTTGTAGAACCCAGCAGGCCGCGGCGCAAGAGCCTGTGGACTTCCATCGCCGCGCCGTTGATCTGGTAGGAGCGTGGGTCGTGAGGGTAGAGTGGCATGCCGCGTGGCGTTTCAAGATGCGCGCCCAAGGCTGCGCCCTGCGTTTGCGCCAGAAACGTCGACCTCGCGCTGGCATCCCTTTCCCACGTTGAAGTTCTTGCGATAACGCCGTTGTTCAGGGATTGCAAAACTTGCGCTGCTACTCCTGCGTTGGGGCTGATCCACATCACGCTTTGGCAATCGGTGTGAATCAGTGTTTAATCGGTGGCTGGTGTTTGCCCCAAGAGAATCAGTGTTAATCGGTGTCAATCGGTGGCTTGCCTTTTTTCTTCTCTCGGTGGCCGCCCTCTCGGCGGCCGATGCTGATGCGCCACCTGGCTTCGTAGAAATCCCTCGTGGCCCGTTCATCATGGGCGCCGATCGGGCCCGCGATCCCATGGCCTTCGACAACGAACGCTGGTCGGCCGCTCAGGCCGAGGGCACGGTGGACCTGCCCGCGTTCTACATCGCGCAGCGCGAGATCACGGTTGCTGAATTCACCAGGTTCGCGCAGGCCACGAAGTGGAACGTGGATCCGCGCGCGCTGGCCGGGCCGGCCGATCATCCCGTGACCTTCGTCTCGTGGCCGGATGCGCTCGCGTACTGCCGGTGGTTCGAGTCCACGACGAAATCCTCGTTGCCGGCAGGCTTTCGCGTGACGCTGCCAAGCGAAGCGCAGTGGGAGAAGGCGGCGCGTGGCGGCGATCGGCGGCGGTTCCCGTGGGGCGACGAGCCGCGGCGCGACCGTGCGAATTTCGGCAGTCAGGGCACGGTGAAGGCCGGTCAGCTGGCATGTCCAGAGTGCGCGTACGGCCTCTCGGATATGGCCGGCAACGTGTGGGAATGGACCCGCAGCCCGCTGCAACCGTATCCGTACGATCCCAGTGACGATCGCGCCAATCTCGACGCCGACGCGTTGTGGGTGATGCGGGGCGGCGGTTTCGCCGACACCGCCCAGCTGATTCGGGCCACCACGCGCGGCGCGGCTGAGCCGGGCGCCCGCCGGCCGTTTATTGGTTTTCGAGTCGTGATTTCCCCGAAGTAGAATCACTCGCCATGAAGAAGCTTGTTCTCGTCCTCACCGCTGTACTGTCTGCGTGTGCGCAACCGGCAACCGTCCCAAACGGTCCTGACTTGGCGGCGTGGAAGACACGCGCCGACGGCGTCACCATCATTCGCGACGACTGGGGCGTGCCGCACATCTACGCCAAGACGGACGCCGACGTCGTGTTCGGCCTGATGTATGCGCAAGCGGAGGATGACTTCAACCGCGTCGAGACCAACTTCATCAACTCACAGGGCCGGCTGGCGGAGACGGAGGGTGAGAAGGAGCTCTACCGCGATCTGCGCATGAAGCTGTTTATCGATCCGGCGGAGATGAAAGCGAAATACACCGAGAGTCCCGAGTGGCTCAAGGCCCTGATGGATGCGTGGGCCGACGGGCTGAACTTCTATCTGGCGACGCACCCGGACGTCAAGCCGCGTGTGATCGCGAAGTTCGAACCGTGGATGGCGCTGAGCTTCAGCGAAGGCAGCATCGGGGGCGACATCGAACGGGTCAACCTCGGCAACCTCGAGGCGTTTTACGGGGAAAAGAAGCCAGTGACGACGACGGCTCGAACCCAACCCGTGGAACTTCTGGAACCTGTGGAACCCGCGGAACCCACAGGTTCGAACGGTATTGCTATCGCAGGTATGAATACCGCGTCCGGTAAGGCCCAGCTGTTGATCAATCCTCATACGTCGTTCTTCTTTCGTGAAGAAGCGCACATGGTGAGCGAAGAAGGGCTCAACGCCTACGGCGCCATCACCTGGGGCCAGTTCTTCATCTATCAGGGTTTCAACGATCGCGCCGGGTGGATGCACACCTCGAGCAGCGTCGACAACATCGACGAGTATCTCGAGACGGTGACGAAGAAAGCGGACGGCAGCTACACCTACAAAGTCGGCAGCGAAGAGCGGCCGCTCGTCGCGAAGAAGATCGTCGTGTCGTACAAGACCGCCAGCGGCCTGGCGCAGAAGGAATTCACCACCTATCGCACCCATCGCGGGCCAATCGTCCGCGAAGCCGATGGCAAGTGGATCAGCGTCAGGCTCATGGAGGAACCGCTGAAGGCGTTGATCCAGTCGTACTCGCGCACGAAGGCTCGCAACCTTGCCGAATACAAGAAGGTGATGGAGGCGCACACCAACTCGTCGAACAACACGCTGTATGCCGACGCCGACGGCAACATCGCCTACTTCCACTCGAACTTCATTCCCAAGCGCGATCCGAAGTTCAACTGGACCAGGCCGGTCGATGGCGCCGACCCAGCGACGGAATGGAACGGCGTGCTGTCGTTCGACGAATCGCCGAACGTGGTGAACCCGCCGAACGGGTGGGTCTACAACACGAACAACTTCCCGTTCTCAGCGGCGGGTGCGCAACACAGCCCGAAGCAGAAGGATTTCCCGGCCTACGTGGATTCCGGCAGCGAGAACCCGCGCGGCATTCACGCCATGCTGGTCCTCGACGGCAAGCAGGGATTCACGCTGGATTCGCTGATTGGCGCGGCGTACGACAGCTACCTGCCGGAGCTGGCCGTTCAGATCCCGTTGCTGGTCAAGGCCTACGATGTGGCGCCGGCGTCGAATCCGTTGAAGGCGAAGCTGGCCGAGCCGATCGCGCAGCTGAAGGGGTGGGACTATCGCTGGGGCGTTGACTCGATTCCCACCACGGTGGCGATCTTCTATGGCGACGACGCCTTCCAGAAGGCGCAGCCTGCCGCGCGCAAAGCCAACATGAACGCGTATGAGTACCTGCGGTCGCGTACGACGCCGCAACAGCGTCTGGAATCCTTGTCGGCGGCGATCGACAAGCTGACAGCGGATTTCGGCAAGTGGCCGACGCCGTGGGGAGAGATCAATCGCTTCCAACGCAACGACGGCGCCATCGTCCAGACCTTCGACGACAGCAAACCGAGCACCCCGGTGATGTTCACGTCGGCGCGCTGGGGCTCACTGGCCTCCTATGGCGCACGCGCCTATCCACACACGAAGAAGTGGTACGGCACGAGTGGCAACAGTTTCGTCGCCGTGATCGAATTCGGCGACCGCGTCAAGGCGAAGGCGGTGACCGCCGGCGGCCTCAACAGCGTGCCGGGCTCGAAGCACTTCAACGATCAGGCGGAACGGTACGCGACCGGCAACCTCCGCGACGTGTACTTCTATCGCGAGGATCTCAAAGGGCACACCGAGCGCGAGTACAAGCCGGGGCAATAGATCGTAAATTGCTGATTTCAGATTGCAGATTTGTTGAATGATTGCGCCGGTTCCGATTGTGCTCGAGCGCGATGGTATTCGTCTCGAGCCCCTTTCGTACGATCACGCCGACGGCCTTGCGGATGCAGCCCGTGATGGCGAGCTCTGGAATTTGTGGTACACCTCCGTCCCCGATCCGCAATCGACGCAGTCGTACATTGCCGATGCGCTGAAAGGACAGGACGCCGCGCAGATGCTGGCGTGGGCGGTGCGCGACCTCGCCACCAGCGCCATCGTCGGCAGCACGCGCTATCACGATATCGTGGCGGCGATCGATCGGGTCGAGATCGGTTACACGTGGTACGCGCAGCGGTGCCAACGGACCAACGTCAATACGACGTGCAAACTACTGCTGCTGGCGCACGCGTTCGACACGCTGAATTGCGCGGTGGTTGGACTGCGCACCGACAACTTCAACTTCCGATCGCAGAAGGCGATTGAAGCGCTCGGGGCGAAGAAGGATGGCGTGCTGCGCCATCACCAGGCGCGGCGAGACGGCACGGTCCGCGATTCGGTGCTGTATTCGATTTTGAAGAGTGAGTGGCCGGATGTCAGGCGCCATCTGGAGCTCCGATTAGCCCGGCACTCCTGATTCGGGTTCCCGATCCTTAGTCGGCGTTCGGATCTTCCAGGTAGGTGTAGCCCATCAGGGCTTCTTCGTAGAAGCGCAGCAGGCGCCCGGCCTGCGGATCTTCCATGCGTCCGGCGTTGACGGCGCCTTCGACGTCGCGGCGCAGCTTGCCCATCAGCATTTCCGGATCGAACTCGACGTATTTGAGCACTTCGTGGACCGTGTCGCCTTTGATGATGTGCTCGACGCGCGCGCCCTCGGTATGGTCGATGCCGTTCTCGCCGAGCGAGATGTGCACGGCGTGGGTGTCGCCGAACAGGTTGTGCAGGTCGCCGAGGATTTCCTGATAGGCGCCGACCAGGAACACGCCAAGGTAATACGGCTCGCCGTTGAAGCGATGCAGCATGATCGTCTTCTTGACGTCGCGGCGGTCGATGAACTGGTCGAGCTTGCCGTCGGAATCGCAGGTGATGTCGCTCAACACCGCATGGTTCACCGGGCGCTCGTGGAGGCGATGAATCGGCATCACCGGGAAGAGCTGCTTGATCGCCCAGCTGTCGGGAATCGACTGGAACAGCGAGAAATTGCAGAAGTAGGTGTCCGAGAGCAGTTCTTCGAGCTGCTGCAGGTCTTCCGGCACCTCGGCCATGCTCTGGCAGAGTTTGTAGATCTTCTCGCAGATCGCGAAATACAGATTCTCGGCGTGCGAGCGCTGCTCGAGCGACAGGTAGCCGCCGCTGAACAGGTTCATCGCCATGTCGAGCGCCTGCTGCGCGTCGTGGTAGCTCTCGAGCGCGTTGCGGACCGTGACGTTCTTGTAGGTCTCGATCAGGTCCACCAGCGGCTGCTCGAACTCTTCCTTGACCTCGGTCGGGATCTTCTCCTCGCCGAAGCCCAGCGTGCCGAGCACGTTGAACACCAGCATGCTGTGATACGCCGAAATGGCCCGGCCGCTCTCCGAGACGATGGTCGGATGGGCCACGCCCACTTCGTCGCAGACGGTCTGGATGTGATAGACGACGTCGTTGGCGTATTCCTGCAGCGTGTAGTTCATCGACGATTCGAAGTTGGTCTGTGAACCGTCGTAATCCACGCCAAGGCCGCCGCCGACGTCGAGGAACTGCAGCCCGGCGCCCTGCTTGGCGAGCTCGCAGTAGACGCGCGCCGCTTCGTTGAGCGCGCCCTTGATGATCCGGATGTGCGTGATCTGACTGCCGAGATGGAAGTGGAGGAGCTTGAGGCAGTCCTCCATGCCGCGCTTCTTCAGCTCTTCGAACCCGCGCAGGATCTCGGTCACCGTCAGCCCGAACTTCGATCGGAAGCCGCCCGACGACTGCCAGCGGCCGGAGCCGCGTGCCGCCAGCTTCACGCGCATGCCGATGTTCGGCCGCACGCCGACCTTCTCCGCGTACTCGAGCACGAGCTCGAGCTCGGTGTACTTCTCGACCACCGGAATGATCTGCCGGCCCATCTTCTGCGCCAGCATCGACATTTCGATGAATTCAAAGTCCTTGAAGCCGTTGCAGATGACCGGCGTGTCGTTGTTGGCGAGCGCCGACACCGCCAGCAGCTCGGGCTTGCTGCCGGCTTCGAGACCGAAACCGTACTGCGCGCCAAAGTTGAGGACTTCTTCCACCACTTGGCGCTGCTGGTTGACCTTGATCGGATACACGCAGACGTACTTGCCTTGGTACTGGTTCTGGTTGATCGCGTTCTGAAAGGCGCCGTGGATCTCGCCGAGGCGGTGCTTCAGGATGTCGGTGAAGCGGATCAGGATCGGCACGGCGAGGCCGCGCAGCTGCAGCCGATCGACCAGTCGCTTCAGGTCGACGCTGCGGTTTGGTTCCTTGGTCGGATGGACCTGCAGGTGACCCAGTTCGTTGACGGAGAAGTAGCCCTGCCCCCAGCGCGGAACGTCGTAGAGTTCCGCGGCCTCGGTGGTCGACCATGGCGTCGACCCTGGGCTGACACTGGTCGTCAGGCGTCCGCCTGCAAGTGTGCTCATCTCTTCCGGATCAACAGAATAAACGAACCTCACTCATTTTTTTCGGCTTGGCGAAGAAAAAATGTAGCCTTGTCGGCAACCGCATGATCTCGGTGTACGCGCCCGGCTCGGTCTCGAACGTTGCCTGCGGCTTCGACACGCTTGGATTCGCCCTCGACGAGCCCGGCGACATCGTCAGCGCCGTCCCCGAGACCGGTGGTGTGACGATAGCCGCCATTCACGGCGACGGCGGCCGGCTGCCGTTGGATCCGCAACGCAACACCGCGTCGGCGGCGGCGCTTGCGCTGCTCCGGCGCCTCGAAACCACTCGCGGTGTCACGCTCACCATCCATAAGGGGCTGCCGCTCGCCAGCGGCATCGGCAGCAGCGGCGCCAGCGCGGTGGCGGCGGTGGTGGCGGTGAACGAGCTGCTCGGCCGGCCGGCGCCGATGACAATGTTGCTCGAATGCGCGATGGCGGGTGAGCAGGCTGGGTGCGGCTCCATTCATCCCGACAATGTCTCGCCCTCGCTGTTTGGCGGCTTCATCCTCGCCAGGAGCGCCCAGCCACCCGACATCGTCCGGCTGCCGGTGCCCGACGGCCTCGCCTGCGCGGTTCTGCACCCCCACATCGAGGTGGAGACCGGCGCGGCGCGACAGTTAATAGGTGATCGGGTGGCCCTGAGCGACGCCACCCGCCAATGGGCGAACGTGGGCGGCCTGGTTGCGGCGCTGTATTCGAACGATTTGGCGCTGCTTTCGCGCTCGCTCGTCGATCACATCGCGGAGCCGAAACGTGCCGTCCTGGTGCCGGGATTTGTGGCCGTGAAGGCCGCCGCGCTATCGGCCGGGGCGCTTGGCTGCAGCTTATCGGGATCGGGGCCGTCGGTTTTCGCGCTGACGCCGTCGCTCGAACTCGCGAAGTCGGCCGGCGCCGCGATGCAACGCGCGTTCAATGGCGAAAGTAAAGCCGGCGCCGACCTATGGGTTTGTCCCGTCGGCCGCCAGGGCGCGCGCGTGATCGGCCTCCACAGATGACGCAGATTCCACAGATTCCGGCCCGTATCCGATTGAGCCGCCGGTCTTCGACCGGCGCCGCGGGCGAGCCGGGTCAACGGCGCGGCCTAGCTCTGTGAAATCTGCGAAATCTGTGGACAAGAACTCGGTGGACGGTCGCGGATGATTTGTGTCAGCACACGCGGCAAGGCGCCCGCAGTTTCGTTTCGACAGGCGGTGGTCGCCGGACTCGCCCCTGACGGCGGTCTGTACGTTCCGCAAACGATTCCGCGTCTGAGCGACACCTGGTGGGCGCGGCAGCGCGGCCGCTCCTTCCAGGACCTCGCGGTGGCGATTGCGGAAGAGATTGCCGGTGACGAGTTCACACACGGGGTACTGGAGTCGATTGTCCGCGACGCGTTGAACTTTCCCGTCCCGATCGTCGAGCTCGGTCAAGGCCTGCATGTCGTCGAGCTGTTTCACGGGCCGACGTTTGCCTTCAAGGACTTCGGCGCGCGGACCCTCGCACGGCTGATGGCGCATCTCCACGACGGCGCCGGAACCATCACCGTTCTGGTGGCGACGTCGGGCGACACGGGCGGAGCCGTCGCTCACGCGTTTCATAACGTTCCCGGCACTCGCGTCGTGGTGTTGTATCCGGAAGGCCAGGTCAGCGACGTTCAGGAAGCGCAGTTCACCACGCTCGGCGGCAACGTGCGCGCCGTCGCGGTGCGCGGCACATTCGACGATTGCCAGCGGCTCGCAAAGGAAGCGTTCGCGGATCCGACGCTGCAGGCGCGCGCGCGGCTGACCTCGGCGAATTCGATCAGCCTCGGCCGCCTGATTCCGCAGACGTTCTACTACGCGTACACGGCGCTGCAATCCGCCGGGCCGCCGCTCTCTGTTCCGAGCGGCAACTTCGGCAACCTGGTCGCTGGTGTGATTGCGACGAAGCTCGGCGCGCCGATCGAGGGCTTTTCGGCGCCGACCACGATCAACGACACGTTCCCGCGCTATCTCGCGACCGGCCGCGTCGAGCCGCGGCCCTCGGTGACCACGCTCGCCAACGCCATGGACGTGGGCAACCCCAGCAATCTCGAGCGTCTGCGCTGGCTGTTCAGCGACGATTTGCAGGCCATGCGTGGCGCGATCGCGTCATCGCCCCACGCCGACGCTGACGTGCGGCGCGCGATCGGCGAGTTGCACGATCAGTTTGGCTATGTCGCCGACCCGCACACGGCAATCGCTTTTCTTGGCACGAGGCACGCAACAGCCACGAGGCACGAGGCACGAGGCACCTTCTTCTCAACCGCGCATCCCGCGAAGTTTCGCGATGTCGTCGAAGGGGTGATCAAGACACGTGTGCAATTGCCTGATGCACTCGCGGCGGCTCTTGCACGCAAGAAGGTCGCCGATCGCATCGCGCCGGCCCTGGGTGAGCTAGGGGACTTGTTATGATCGAGAACATGTCCGCATTCGCTTCTGTTGCGAACCAGCTGCGGCGAGACCTCGCCGGAGCGGCCGTCGGCCGCGGCGGCGGGTCTTCTGCGGCTCCCGCGTCTGCGACGCTCGTCCCCTCTCGCGGCGCGGTCGATCCCAAGTACACCTGGGACCTGGAATCAATCTTCCCGAACTGGGAAGCGTGGGAAGCGGCGTTCACCGATCTCGACCATGGCATCGAGACCTACCAGCAGTACGCCGGCACGCTCGCGAAGGGTCCGGGCCAGCTCTTGCGCGCGCTGAAGGATCGCGACGTGCTCGGACAGCTGAGCTACAAAGTCTGGTACTACCCGTCCCTGCAGTACGACGAAGATCAACGCAACAACACCATCAACGCGCGCAAGCAGCGCGTGCAGCTGTTGATCGCGAAAATGCAGCAAGCGACGTCGTGGTTCAATCCCGAGCTGCTGAAGCTGCCGCTCGACACCGTGCGCGGGTGGATGCACGAGTCAACTGAGCTCGCGACCTATCGGTTCGCGATTGAAGAGGTGTTTCGCCTCCAGGCGCACGTGCTCAACGAGCAGGGCGAGCGCCTGATTTCACTGTCCGATCGTCTGGGCAGCGTGCCGCGCGATTCGTATGCCGCGTTGTCGACCGCCGACGCCCGTTTTCCGACCGTGACGTTGTCGACGGGCGAGACCACGCAAGTGACCTACGGCCAGTACCGCAAGTTGCTGTCGACGGCGCGCGCCCAGCCGGATCGCCGGCTTGCCTACGAGGCGCTCTACGACACCTACGCCGCCACGCTGAACACCTACGCGACGATCTACAACGGCGTGATGCACGGGGAATGGTTCGAGGCGCGTGCCCGAGGCTATCAGACCACGCTCGACGCGGCATTGTTCGGCAACAACATTCCGACCAGCGTGGTCGAAAACCTGATCCGCGAGACCAAGAACGCCATCGCGCCGTTTCGCCGCTACCACCAGCTGCGCAAGCGGGTGATGAAGCTGACGGACTATTACCTCTTTGATGCGCTCGTGCCAATCATCGACTTCGACGTGCGCTACCCCTACGGCGACGTGCTCGACTGGATTGTCGAAGCCGTGTCGCCGCTCGGCGCCGAGTACCAGGCGCGCGTCCGCCGCGCGTTTTCCGAGCGCTGGATCGACGTCTATGAGAACCAGGGCAAGCGCAACGGCGCCTATTCAGCGCCTGTCTACGGCGCCAATCCCTACATGCTGCTGAACTACAACGACACGCTCGACGCGGTGTTCACCCTCGCGCACGAGCTCGGCCACTCGATGCACACGATGTTGTCGCACGAGACCCAGCCGTTCGTGTATGCCGGCTACACGATTTTTGTCGCCGAGGTGCCGTCGACGTTGAACGAGGCGCTGCTGCTCGATTTCATGCTGCAGCGCGCCAGGACGCGGGAGGAGCGCATCGTCCTCTTGCAGCACGCCATCGACGGCATTGTCGGCACGTTCCACAACCAGGTGCTGTTCGCCGATTTCGAGCTCGAGGCACACCGGCTGGTCGAGCGTGACCAGCCGATCACGTCGGAAGTGCTCAGCGCGATTTACGCGCGGCTGCTGAGCGAGTACTGGGGCGAGGCGCTGTCACCCGACGCGCGCGCGCAGCACACCTGGGCCCGTATTCCGCATTTCTTCCAGTCGCCGTACTACGTCTATCAATACGCGACTTGCTTCGCGTCGACGGCGAAGTTGATGGAGGAGATTGGCTGCAGCAATGCCGCGACGCGACAGGCAGCGGTGACGCGCTATCTCGATCTGCTGCGGTCGGGGGGCTCCGATCATCCGATGACGCTGCTCAACAACGCCGGCGTCGACTTGAGCAAGCCGGAAACCGTGCGAGCGGTGTCGGCGCAGCTGGACGGTCTCGTGAACAGACTCGAGAGCGAGCTCGGTTAGAAGCCCCACGGTGGCTCCGTGGCGCTTTTACTCGATCCGCAGCGCCGTCACCGGATCGACGCTCATCACCTTTCGCGCCGGCACCAGCGCGGCGAGTGCCGCGATCGCCAGCAGCGCCACCGGCACGGCGACGAATGTCGCCGGGTCGCTGGCGCGCACGCCGTACAACTGACTGTCCAGCAGCGGCATGATCAATGCCGCAGCCGCGACACCGACCACGATGCCGATGCCGGCGAGCTTCGCCGCCTGGCCGACGATCATCGTCAGCAACTGCGTCGGTTCGGCGCCAAGCGCCAGGCGCACGCCGACCTCACGCGTGCGCTCGCTGACAACGAGCGACATCACGCCGTAGACGCCAATGGCGGCCAGCCCGAGCGCCAGCGCGCCGAAGGCGCCGACGATCAGCAGGATGAATCGGCGCATCGACACCGCTTCGGATCGCAGCGTTGACATGGTGCGCATGTCGTAGATCGGGATGACCTTGTCGATGGCGCGGACCTCGGCGCGCACGGTCTCGGCCAGCAGCGCCGGATCGCCGGCGGTCCGCATCACGATGAAGGGCGCCACCGGCGCCCCCTGCAGGTAGGAGATGTACATCTCCGGTTGCATCACTTCCTCGAGGCCGCCATGCTTGATGTCGCCGATCACGCCGACAATGGTGGTCCACGCGCCGGTCGGGTTCGGTCCCATGCGCACGTGCTGGCCAATCGGATCCTGATTCGGGAACAGCTTTCTGGCCATCGTCCCGTTGATCACGGCCACGCGGGGCGCCGTCGGACCGTCGGTCGCGTCGAAGCCGCGGCCCTTTCGAATCGGAATGCCCATCGTCGCGAAGAAGTTGTGCATGGCGCGCCGGAATTGCACCTCGGGAAGTTCGGAAACCGGCAGCGGCCGTCCTTCGATCTGCACCGTGGTGCTCACCGACGTGCTGCCGAGCGGGACGCGCGTGGTGCCGCCCACCGAGACCACACCGGGCAGCGCTTCCATGCGGGCGAAGAAGTCGCGGTAGAACGCCAGCCGATCGGGCTCACTGGTGATCCGCAGCGGCAGGTTCATTTGCCAGGTCAGCACCTGCGCGCTCTCGAATCCGAGATCGACGTTGGTGACGGAGACGAAGCTGCGCAGCAGCAGCATGGCGCCGGTGGTGATCGCCACGGCCAGCGCGACCTCCGCGACCACCAGCGTGGCGCGGGCGCGCCGCCGCAGCGAGCCGCCCACCGACCCGCGGCTGGCGTCCTGCAGCGTCGCTTGCGGGTTGATGTTGGCCGAGCCCAGCGCCGGCAGCACCCCGACCAGGAGGCCGGTCGCCAGCGTGGTGAGCGCCGCGGTCACGAGCACGCGCCAATCGACGCCGACTTCATCGATGCGCGGGATGGTCGGGGGCGCGAGCACAATCAGGCCCTGCAGCGTCCACCACATCACTATCAAGCCGACCACGCCGCCGGCCGCCGCGACGATCACGCTCTCGGTGAGGAGCTGGCGCGCGATGCGGGAGCGTCCCGCTCCGAGCGCGGCCCGGGTGGCCAGCTCCTTCTCGCGGGCGATGCTGCGCGCCAGCAGTAGATTGGCGACGTTCACGGACGCCATCAGCAGGATGAAGGCGATGCCGGCCAGCAGGATCAGCAGGGCCGGGCGCACGGTGCCCACCGACTGATCGAGCGACGGCACCACCGTGGCGCTCCAGCCCTTGTTGGTTTGCGGATAGCTTTGTTCGAGCTGCGCCGCGATCGTCTTCATGTCGGCCTCAGCCTGGTCGGCCGAGACGCCGTTCTTGAGCCGGCCGATCGCGCCCCACCAATGCACGTTGCGCACGATCTGTCCCGACTGCGTGAGCATGCGGCTGTTGGCGGCCACCGGGCCGGAAAACGCGATCGGCATCCAGGCATCGATGCTGTTGACGCGGGTGAATCCGCTTGGACCGAGCATGCCGGGGTAGGGGAAGACGAAGTCCGGAGGCATGACGCCGACGACCTGGAAGGGAGTGTTGTTGAAGGACAGCGGTTTGCCGATGATGGTCGGGTCGGCGCCGAAGCGGCGGCGCCAGTATCCGTCGCTCAACACGATGACGCCGTTTTCCTCGCCGAGTGCGAAGGCACGGCCGAGGGCGGCCGGGCGGCCGAGCATGTTGAACATGTTGGAGGTGACGAACACGGCGTAGGTGATCTCGACGCCGCTTTCCGTCTGTAGCTGTGACGGCGTGACGAACGAGAAATAGCCCTCGAGGCCATCCAGCGTGGTGTTCAGTTTCTGGAAGTCGAGGAAGTTGGCCGGTGAGAGCGGATTGCGCGGCAGGTTCTCTTTGGTGTTGAAGCTCCACACGTTGACCAGCCTCGCGTCGTCGCGATACGGAAGCGGTCGCAGCAACACGCCGTTCACCACGGCGAAGATCGCGGTCGTGGCGCCGATGCCGAGCGCCAGTGCGAGCACGGTGAGCACCGTGAAGACGGGCGTCTTGATCGCGAGACGCAGGGTGTGGCGGATGTCGGCGCGAAGCGTGTCCCAGAACATAAAGTGCCTTCCGTCGGGTTCGTACAGATGCGGGGTTGAATTCGGAAACAGCGACCAGCGCACAATCGCCGAGCCACGCTCAGCAATACCGTTCGCCACGGTTCGAACGAGCGTGGCGAACCCGCCGTTGGCGCGCGCGAACTCGTCGCGCATCTCGTCGCCGAAGCGGCGGCGGAACGCCCTCGGGTACGAGAGCAACGCGAGAGCGAAGAGGAGGCGCTTCATGCCCTCGCGCCCTTCAATAGTCGACGCGTGCGGGCGGCCGCCAGTTGTCCCTCGAGGCGTTCCACCTCCGCGCGGGCGACCGTGATGCCGCGTGGCGTGAGACGGTAATAACGGCGCCGCTCGTCGTCGTTCTTGGGGTCCGGCGAATCCAGTTCTTCGATAAGCGCGCTCTCCAGCAACCGTGCCAGCGCGCGATAGAGCGTGCCGGCATGGAGTGAGACGGCTCCACCGGAACGGGTCTCGACTTCCTGGAGTATCGAGTAGCCGTGCCGCTCGCCGTCGGCCAGGGCGAGGAGGATCTCGAAAGCGACCGGGGTCAGCGGGAGAAAGGATTCGGGCCTGAATCTGTCCATATGTGCAGTGAGACTATATGCTCAACGCACATAGACGATCCAACAGGAAGAATGGTTGCAATCACTCTTCGTCGGGTGGACCACCGCCGGCCCTGACGACGTCTTCCTGCTTGACCTTATCCACGTTGAACTTCCTAGTCGACGCCGTCATCTTGTCGATCACCTCGTCGAAGTCGAATTCCGTGGCTTTCGAGAACCGGATCGGATTCACGCGGGCGACGACGAATGCTTTGAGGTAAGGGCTGGTGAGCCCCTTCGCCTTCAGCGCCTCCACGATCTTGGCGACGGCGTCGTCGAGCGCGAGCACCTTGTTGCCGCGCCGCTCGCGTTCCTTGAGCGCTTTGGGCATGGATTCATTCAGGAATTCGTCGATGCGGCGGAGCACCGATGTGTAGGCCCCGCCGCTCAGGCTGCGGCGCTGCTCGTATGCGGCGCCGAGCGTGAGGAACTGCGCCTGCTCGAATTCAAAGGCGAAGTCGGTCTCGTGGCCCTCCTTGCGGGCCGCCAGCGCGCGCGCCATGCGAATGGTCTCGAGCGACTTCTCCTTGACGTTGTGCGCCTTCTCGGTATTCAACGCGAGGATCTTGAAGGCGACTTCGGGGTCAGGCACCAGCAATCCCGTCACGCTTTTCGCCCCAAGTTTCTTCATCGCCTGCAGGCGGTGATTGCCGTTCGGCGTCCAATACGCTTCGTCTTGCCTGATCAGCACCAGCGGATCGAGGAACCTGCCGACCTTCTCGATCACCGTCATCAACTTCTTGATGTGGGTGTCCGACGGATCGCGTTGATAGGGCGTGGGCTCCACTTTGTCGATAGGCATTGCGACCACGACCACTGGCGTGGCGCCGAACGGGTCGCGGTAGGTCCCGAGGACGGCGCCGCCGTCGCCCTTGACCGCTGAGGTCAGGTCGAGAAGTTCCTTCGCATCGACGGTGGCCGTTTCAATCGCCGAGAGGCCCAGGGAACCTGCCGCCGCCTTCTTTCGCCGGGGAGCCCGTTTTTTCGCCTTCGCCATCCGCACAGGATAACCGGGTCCAACCAATTTTGCGGTTGGGCCATCCAACCGGCATGTCGACACCAGCCTTGGCGACGGCGGTCATCGGAGCGGCGTTGATGGTGCCGGCCGCGGCACAGCGCGAATCCCGGTACGACGTCGTGGATGAGTCGTCGGTGACCCGTACGCTGTCCTTTGCCGCCGGTGGCGGCCGGACCCTCGACGTGCGGAACATCAACGGTTTCATCCACGTGGAAGCGACCAGCGACTCGACGGTCCAGATGAGCATCCGCAAGGTCATTCGCGCCGAGACGCGCGACGACCAGGCGGGGGCCGAGCGTGATGTGCGTCTCGATTTCCGCGAAGGCGGGGCGCGCGTGGAAGCGACGGTCACCGACCGGCGCGGCCACGTCTGCGGCGAGCCCTCGAACGATGACGGGCGCCGATGGGATCGGGTGCGTTACCACGTGCGTTACGACTTCACCATTCGCGTCCCGCGCGATGCGGCGCTGCGGCTGTGCACGATCAACAACGGCGACGTGAAGGTGACGGGCACGCAGGGCGACTTCGACGTCGACAACGTCAACGGCCTGATCGAGATGAGCCAGGTGGGAGGCGCCGGGACCGCGCACACCGTCAACGGCGCCGTGACCATCACGTTTACGGCGAATCCGCAGCGCCAGTCATCGTTCAAGACCGTCAACGGCAATGTCGACGTCTCGTTCCGCGACGGGCTCGGCGCCGACTTCGCGATGAAGACGTTCAATGGCGGTCTGTTCACCGACTTCGACGTGCAGCCGCTGGCCGGCCCGGCCGCGGCGGCCGGCGAGCGGCGCAACGGCCGCTTCGTCTATCGCGCCAACGAATTCACGCGGGTCAGGGTCGGCAACGGCGGCCCGCAGATCACGTTCGAGACATTGAACGGCAACGTTCGCGCCCGCCGTTCTGGTGCGCAGCCATGACGATTGCGGATCTCAGATTGCGGATTGCTGACCGAAGGCTGATTGCGGCATTGCTGATCGGCGTCGGATCGCTGTCGATCGGCTGCACGGCCGGGGCACTGGCGTCTTCTTCGACGCGCGTGGTGCAGGGCGTGGTGAGCCAGCCTGACGCCGATCGCGAGACCGTGCCGTTGAGCGACCCGTCACGTCCGGCGATGATCGACGTCTCGCTGGTGCAGGGCAGCATCACCGTGCGCGGGACCAATCGCAAGGACGTCCTGGTCGTGGCGCGCCCGGACACCGATCGCCCGAGCCGCCGCGACAACCCGGATGCCAGCGGCCTGCGCCGCATCCCTCAGGCGGCAGGTTTCCGCATTTCCGAAGCCGACAACCGCGTCAGGATCGGATCGGAGAGTCCGAATCGCGCGATCACCTTCGAGATCGAAGCGCCGGCGCGCAGCAACCTGAAGCTGTCCACGGTCAACGGCGGTGAGATTCTCGTCGAGAACATCGAAGGCGATCTCGAGATTGGCAACACCAACGGCGGGATCACCATGAATAACGTCGGCGGCGCGGTCACCGCGAACACCACCAACGGCAGCGTCCGCGCCACCATGACGCGCGTGACCGCCGAACGAACCATGGCGTTCACGTCGCACAATGGAACGGTGGACGTGACGCTGCCGCCCACGACGAGGGCGAACCTGCGGATGCGCAGTGACAACGGCGACGTCTACTCCGACTTCGAAGTGCAGCTCGCGGCGGCGGCGCCGGTGGTGCAGGAGACTCGCAGCGGCAATGGCCGCTATCGCATCAGCCGCAACCGTTCCATCGTTGGCGCGATCAACGGCGGCGGCCCTGAATTCGAGCTGCGGACCTTCAACAGCAACGTCTACGTCCGCCGGGGCAAATAGACGGCAAGAGGGATGATTGGGGTCAGACCCCGAAATTCGCCCTCGCGAGGGCGAATGAGGGCCGCACCGCTATTGAGCTATCGCGTAGAGATACTTGTAGCCGCGAAGATAGATTTCGTAGTCCACCAACGCCGGCGACGCGTCGAAGCCGTCGTCGAGCGTGTTTTCCGCCAGCACCTTGTAGCTCGGGCCATGTTCAATCACCGTCGTCGCGCCGTCGCGGCTGGTGATGTACACGCGTCCATTGGCGCCGACCGGTGAGCTGAACACTTCGCCGGGTGCCTTCGCGATGCGCTGCACCGTGTAGTGCGGCGTGCCGGTCGCCGCGTCGTACGCCGACAGCAACCCGTTATTTGTCTTCAAGAAGTACAGGATATTGTCGTAGAGCAGTGGAGACGGCACGTAGGGTGTGTCCCGATCCAGCTGCCATGCGATAGCGCCGGTCGTCGCGATGTCGCCCTTCGCGTCGGCGAGCTTGATCGCTTTCAGGTTGTTACCTCTGAAACCGCTCATGATGAACACCATCCCGTTGCCGAACACGGGTGACGGAATCACATTCATGGTCGTGCCGGGGCCCTCCCAGACAATCTTTCCGGTTTCCAGGTCGAGGCTGCGCACGCGATTCATCGCGTTGACGATCACCTGCTGCCTGCCGCCGTGCGTGACCACGAGCGGCGTGGCCCACGTATCCATCTCAGGGTGATCGACGCGCCAGAGCTCCTTGCCGGTGCGCTTGTCGAGGGCGATCACGTACGACGGCTGGTTCAGATGATCCCAGACCACGATCAAGGTGTTGCCGAACAGAGCAGGCGTCGACCCTTCGCCAAACTGGTTGCGCATTTTCTTGTCGCCGAAGTCGGCCTGCCAAATCAGCTTGCCGTTCATGTCGTACGCGTAGAGCCCGCGCGACTCGAAGTAGGCGATGACGTGCTCGCCGTCGGTGACCGCCGAGCTCGACGCCCACGTGCCGTTGTCGCCGTGCGCCGCTTCGTGCGGCTCCTCCTCGCGCGGGACGTGCTCCCACACGGTCTTGCCGGTCTTGCGATCGAGTGCCATCACCTTGAACTGGTGCACGCCGCGTTGCGGCATCGCTCCGCGCGGCGCATGCTGCGCATCGCCGCCCACGCCGACGGGGATCGCGGTGAGCACGTAGACTCGGTCGCCGTAGACGATGGGTGAAGCCGAGCCGCGGCCAGGGATCTGAACCTTCCACTTGATGTTCTTCGTTTCGCTCCATTCGAGGGGCGGCTTCGCCGTTCTGGAAACGCCCGTCATGTCGGGTCCGCGCCACTGTGCCCAATAGCGCTGGTCGTTCACGGTCGCGCTGAGAGAAATCGTCGACAAGCACAGGGCAGCGAGGGCCAGCCGGATTCGCATGCTTTGCATACTCATTCGGCCGATTCCGTGCTTACAGGCGGTGCGGCCCCAAGCCGCCCAGCTCTAGGGCGAATTTCGGGGTCTGACCCCAATTAGCCCTGGTGACCCCAATTCTCCATGGCGGTTGACGGCGCGGGCTTCGATTCGTATAATCCCTTAATCCGGATATACGGATAGATATGACCGCCGCTCCGATCCTCGACCATATGGCCGCCTTGGCCGACCCGATCCGGTGCCGGATGCTGCTGCCGCTGGAGCGGCACGAGCTGACCGTCAACGAGATTTGCTCGGTGCTGCAGCTGCCGCAATCCACCGTCAGCCGCCACCTCAAGACGCTGGCCGACGACGGATGGGTGGTGTCGCGGCGGGACGGGACCAGCCGGTTCTACGGCATGGCGATGCAGGATCTCGATCCGGGGGCGCGACGGCTCTGGCCGCTGATCCGCGAGCAGGTTGCCGGCACGAACGGCGCCGAGCAGGATGAACGACGGTTGAAGACCGTGCTGGCGAAGCGGCGATCGAAGTCCGAGGAATTCTTCGCGTCGGCCTCCGGGCAGTGGGATCACCTGCGGGCGGAGATGTTCGGCGACCGGTTTCACCTCCACGCGATGCTGGCGCTGCTCGATTCCGCGCTGGTGGTTGGCGACCTGGGTTGCGGCACGGGACAGGTGAGCGAACTCGTGGCGCCGCACGTGAGCAAGGTGATCGCGGTCGACGGGTCGACGGATATGGTGCAGGCGGCGCGCAGGCGCCTGAAGGGCCTGACGCAGGTCGACGTTCGGCGCGGCGACATGGAAGCGCTGCCAATCGACGAGGCGCAGCTCGACGCCGCGATCGTGGCGCTGGTGCTGCATCACGTTCCCGAGCCGGAGCGCGCGCTGGCCGAAGTGCGCCGCGTGCTGAAGGGCGGCGGTCGCGTGCTGATCGTCGACATGCTTCAGCACGACCGCGTCGAATACCAGCAACAGATGGGCCACGTGTGGCTGGGTTTTTCCGAGAAGACCATCACGAAACATCTGGAGAGCGCAGGTTTCGACAAGCCTGTCATCAGAGCTCTGCCCGCCGATGAGACGGCGAAAGGCCCGAGTTTGTTTGTCGCCCGTGCAAGAAAGAGTTAAAAGTTAAAAGTTAAAAGTTAAAAACGGAGAGTGACATGGCCACCGCAGTGAATGAAGCCCACGCGTTCGACCTCGCGAAGAAGGCGGGACGCGAGCCTTACAAAGTCAAGGATCTCACCCTGGCCGAGTTCGGCCGCAACGAGATTCGCCTCGCCGAGCACGAAATGCCCGGCCTGATGGCGCTTCGTGCGCGCTATGCCGGCAAACAGCCGCTGGCGGGCGCGAAGATCATGGGCTCGCTGCACATGACGGTACAGACCGCGGTGCTGATCGAGACCTTGACCGCGCTTGGCGCCGACGTGCGCTGGGTGAGCTGCAACATTTTCTCGACGCAGGATCACGCCGCGGCGGCGGTGGTGGTGGGCCGGCCCGAAACCGGCGGCACCCCGCAGGAGCCCAAGGGCACGCCGGTGTTTGCCTGGAAGGGTGAGACGCTGCCGGAATACTGGTGGTGCACCGTGGAAGCGCTGGTATGGCCCGACGGCAGCGGCCCGACGCTGATCGTCGACGATGGCGGCGATGCGACGCTGTTCGTGCACAAGGCGCACGAGTTCGAGAAAGCCGGCAAGGTGCCGGCGTTCGACGCCGCTGATGATCCCGAGGAATGGGGCGTCATCCTCGACACGATCACGTCCGAGCTGAAAAACCGGCCCGGCACGTGGTCGAAGATCGCGAAGGGGATCAAGGGCGTCAGCGAAGAGACCACCACCGGCGTCAAACGGCTCTATGAAATGACCGCGGCCAACACGCTGCTGTTTCCCGCCATCAACGTCAACGACTCGGCGACGAAAAGCAAGTTCGACAATCTGTACGGCTGCCGACACTCGCTGATCGACGGCCTGAACCGCGCCAGCGACGTGATGCTCTCGGCGAAGGTCGCAGTCGTGTTCGGCTACGGCGACGTGGGCAAGGGCTGCGCGCAGTCGCTCAAGGGCCAGGGCTGCCGCGTCATCGTCGCCGAGATCGATCCGATCTGCGCGCTGCAGGCGGCGATGGAAGGCTACCAGGTCACCACCGCTGAGGATGTGCTCGAAACCGCCGACATCTTCATCACTGCAACGGGCAACAAGAACATCATCACCGTCGAGATGATGAAGCGCATGAAAGACAAGGCCATCATCGGCAACATCGGCCACTTCGACAACGAGATCGACATGGCCGGCCTGGCGAAGAGCGGCGCCAGGCGGGTGCAGGTGAAGCCGCAGTACGACGAGTGGGTGTTCCCGGCCGCCGGTGGCCGCAAGGAACACAGTATTCTGGTGCTGGCGGAGGGACGCCTGTTGAACCTTGGCTGCGCGACTGGTCATCCGTCGTTCGTGATGTCCTCGTCGTTCACCAACCAGGTGCTGGCGCAGCTCGACCTGCACTTCAGCACCGCCGGTCAGCCGACACTGTCGGGTACCAACTACGACGCCAACCGGGTCTACATCCTGCCGAAGAAGCTGGATGAGGAAGTGGCGCGGCTGCACCTCGGCAAACTCGGCGTGAAGCTGACGCAGCTGACGAAGGATCAGGCCGATTACATCGGCGTGGCGGTGGAAGGACCGTACAAGTCGGCGCATTACCGTTACTGATACGGGCTATGCTGTGTGGCTGGCGGCGGGGCCGCGCGGTTATCGCCCGTCACCGGCCCGGCCACGGGGCGAGAGGTGCGGACTATGACTCCAATCATTCGGTTCGCCGGTGTTCTGGTCATCGCGGTCCTCGCCTCGTTCGCCGCGGTTGCCGCGCAGCAGCGTGGATCGAACAACAGCGCGTCTCAGGGGTCCTTCAGGATCGTCATCATCGAAGGCGAGGACGCCGTCAACATCATCCAGCAGAAGTCCGCCGTCGCGCCTGTCGTCGAGGTGCGTGATCGCAACGATCAGCCGGTCGCCGGGGTCGCCGTCCGATTCGCCATCAGGAACGGACGCGCGACGTTCAGCGGCGCGCGCACCTTGAGCGTCACGACCAACGCCGCGGGCCGCGCGGCGGCTGCGGGGCTCACGCCTACCGGGAGCGGCGCGGTGCGGATCACCGCGTCGGCGGCATTTCAAGGTCAGACCGCGGTCGCCACGATCGCGCAGACCAACGTCATGACCCTGGCCGAAGCCGCGGGCGCTGCCGGCACCGCAGGAGGTGCCGGGGGAGGCTCAGGAACGGGTGCAGGTGCGGGCGCCGGTGCCGGCGGCACGGGCGGTGGCCTCTCCGTCACGACGATCGGCATCGTCGGCGGCGCGGTGGCGGGTGGCGCCATTGTGGCCCAGCGGGTCATCGGTAACCCCGTGAGTTACCAGGGACCGTTCAACATGTCGACGACGCTCACCCGTGTCTTCAGGTTGCGGCCCCTTCCGACGTGCTTCTTGACTCAGACGTTGACTGGAACGGTCACCGTGGAAGCGGAAGATCAGAACGGCACGCTCCGCGGAGATATTGTCGTCGAATGGCGAGAGGCGCAACGAGTGCAGTCGGGTTCGCAGTGCGGCGAGAACAGCGGCTCGTTCAAGGAAGACACCGGCTTCGAAAGCCCGGCGAGCAACATCCAGGTGAGCTGGTCGACGGGCCCTCGTCAAGTCAGCGCCGGCGGCGGTGGCACCGTGACTCGAGACTTCGTCTTCTCCGGTTCGCTCAACGGCGACGCCATCGCCGGAACGATCGGGATCGGGTTCTCGGACGATCTGGCCGATGGCATCGAAACCCACCCGCTCACCACAGCATCGGTGATTCTGCAGAGGCAGTAGATTCCTGAGCAAGTCGGCGCATTACCGTTACTGATACTGCGGTGCCTCGCATTTCGTTTTCATGACCGGCCTAAGTCGGCGGCATACCACTCCGCTCGATCCTGCCATCTTTCAAGCCCGCACCCTGGTCAGTGGTCACGGGCTTCGGCTCAATAGCGTGGCACTGACGCACGAACCGGATCGAGGCCGTCAGTGGATTCTGTTTTGTCCGCCCGCGGGCGCGTCCACTCTCGTGGCACGCGTGCAAAATCAGCTGAAACAGCTGTGGACTCTTGGCTACAACGTGATGGCCTTCGACTATCGCGGGTTTGGCAACAGTCCGGGGCCGAATCGAGTCATCCTGTCTGGCCGCTCGCTCGGTGCGGCGGTAGCCGTCGAGTTGGCGACGCGAGTGGAGGCTGCCGGGCTGTTGCTGTTCGCGCCAATCGATTCCGTGCCGCAGGCGGCTGCCCGCTTTTACCCCTTCCTGCCGGCGGGGCTGCTGGTGGAAAACCGCTTCGACGCTGCGCGGAAGGCCAGCAGCATTTCCGTGCCGGTCGTGATCTTTTTTGCCAGGCGCGATCAATACATGCCGCCGGCCGAGGCACGGGCGTTCGCGGATCTGTTCCGCGGCAGAAAGCTCATCGTTGAAACGGGTGGCGGCCATCACCATGCGGGCTTCGTCCACGTTGCGGAGTTGAACCGCGCCATGACGTCGTTCTGGCCGCCCTCAATCGATGGAACGCCTTGATGGGCCGCGCGCGGCCTGGCGATCGGAGTGTTCGTGAAAGGTGTTTTGGACTCTTCGGAGGACGCATGAGACTGCGCTATCAGGCTCTTACTCTCGGCCTCCTGGCTGGAATCGTGCCCTCTGCGGCCGCCGTGGGTGCGAACCAGGCGCCTGGCGCAGCCGCCAAAGGCGGCGACGATCGAAACGGCGAGTACTACGCCGTGCCCGGCTGGTGGAAACCCGCGCCCGAGCACGATGCGATCTGGACGTGGGGCGAGGTGTCGGGTCTTGCGGCGGATACCCCTGACCGCATCATCGTCGCCGTGTGGGGCGACCGCAACCGACAGATCGAAGAGCGTCCGAACGGCACCAATTATCTCGTCGTCGTGAACCGCAACGGCGACATCGTCGAACGGTGGCGACAGTGGGACTCGATCCTGAACAAGCCACACCAGGTCTACATCAGTCCCTACGATCCCGAGCGCCACGTCTGGATCGTCGAGCGCGGCGGCGGCCGTGATGTCCCGATGTCGATCCTCAAGTTCAGCAACGATGGCAAGCGGCTGGTGATGAAGCTCGGCGACGGCGTCGATCCTCGGAACCGGGCCGAGGCGCGAGCGAATCCCAAGCCGGGTCCGTTCGACTACGGCGATCCGGCGTGTCTGGCATTTCTCCCGGATGGCAGCTTTCTGCTCGCCGACGGCTACTGGAATTCACGCATCGTCCAGTACAACGCCACGGGCGAGTACGTGATGGAGTGGGGAACACTTGGGAAGGGGCCTGGACAATTCGATCTGGTCCACGGCGTGGCGGTCGATCGCGACCGCCGTGTGTATGTCGCCGATCGCACGAACAACCGGATTCAAGTGTTTACCGAGCAAGGCCGAGCTGGGACGGCGGCTGGGTCACGAAACACGTGCCGAAACCGGCTGCCGATCCACGTAAGCTCGTTGGGCGACAGCTGGTGATTCCACAGCGCTGACGTTGGATCAAGTCGGTCAGCACTACAATCCCCGCATGACGCTCATGCACCGCACGGTGACTGCCGGCATTGCGATCTGGCTCGGCGGAGATGTCCTCGCGCAGAAACCGTCAGCCGCCAATGCGGTCGCTCCGGGTGAGTTCATCGTCGAGCCGCCCACCTTGATCAATCTCGGCTTCGAGTGGCGCATCGACGGCGACGCCAATCGCAACGCGACCGTGGCCGTGTCGTATCGAAAGGCTGGCGACACGCCATGGAAAACCGGCTTGCCGCTCCTGCGGCTGCAACATGAGCGGGTGATCCAACCGAACGTGTTCAACCTCGTCTCGCCGAACATGTTCGCCGGGAGCATCCTCGATCTCGAACCCGGCACGAGCTACGAGGCGCGTTTCACCCTGAGCGATCCGGACGGCGTCAGCGGACCCGCGAGCAACGCCACCAAGACGATTGCGGTTCGCACGCGACCCGAGCCAAGGCCAGCCGAGGGAGGCAAGGTCTACCACGTCTACCCGGTCGGTCACACCGGAGCCAAGGTCGAACCGTCGTTCACCGGCATCATGTGCGCCTACCACTACTATTGCGGCGCCGGCGACACGGCGCCGGGCGGACGGCCGCGGGTGAAGCCCGGCGACACCATCCTGGTTCATGCCGGCACCTACGCGTATCGCTACGAGATCTACGCCAACCAGACCACCATCAACGCGACGACCACGTTCGAAGGCACGTATTACCTGACCGCCGACGGCACCGCCGAGAAACCGATTGTGATCAAGGCGGCCGGCGACGGCGAGGTCATCATCGACGGCCGCGGCAACTTCAACCTGTTCAACGTCAAGGCGGCCGATTACAACTACTTCGAAGGGATCACGTTTCGGAACACCGACATCGCAATCTGGGCAGGGACGCAATTCATCGCCGGCTCGAAAGGGCTGACGGTCAAGCGCTGCCGATTCGAGCAGGTCGGGCTCGGCGTGTTCTCGAACTACTCGGGATCGAGCAACTTCTATATCGCCGACAGCGTGTTTCTCGGCCGGAACGATCCGAAGCATCTTACGGGGTGGAACGGCGCGTTCTGGGAGCAGTTCAACGGCGTCAACGGCCAGATCTTCCCGCCGGTGATGGCGTCGTACACCGCGATCCGCCTCTATGGTCCCGGCCACGTCATCGCACACAACTACGTCGCCGACTTTCATGACGGCGTCGACACCGAGATGTACGGGATGCCCGACGGGTCGCACGCGCATGACGGCCCCGACTATCCGCCGCGCGAATACTGGGACCGCCGGCCGGTGGCGATCGACATCTACAACAACTACATCACCAACGCGCACGACAACTCGATCGAGATGGATGGCAGCATGCACAACATCCGCGTGATGCGGAACGTGCTGATCAATTCGGCATCACACCCGATGTCGACGCAGCCGTCCGTCGGCGGCCCGATCTACTGGATTCGCAACATCGTCTACCATGCGCCGGGCGGGTCGACGCGCATGACGGCCGGGTCGCCGGGGGTGTTGTTCTACCACAACACCGTCACCACCGAGACCAGCGCGGCCTCCTCGGCCAACAGTCACTGGCGGAACAACCTGATGCTGGGGCAGGACGAGGCGCCGCCGATCTTCAGCGTCAATACGACGACCGGTTACAGTTCGTCCGACTACAACGGGTTTCGGCCGAATCCCGGCGCCAAAATCGCGTTCCGATGGAACGTCGGGCCTCCGCCGGCGCCAGGCGCCGCGGCCACCGGATTCGCAACGCTGGCCGAATACGTCAAGGTCAGCGGGCAGGACCAGCACAGTGTTCCCGTGGACTACGACGTTTTCGTCAAGGTGCCGAAGCTCGATCGCGATCCGAAAACGGTGCAGCGACTCTACGACTTCAGAGCGCTCGATTTCCGTCTGAAGGCGGGCGCCGCCGCAATCGATCGCGGAGTCGCACTGCCGAACATCAACGACGCATTCGCAGGCAAGGCCCCCGACCTCGGCGCGCTGGAAGCAGGACAGCCGCTGCCGGCCTACGGGCCGCGCCAATGACCCCTGCCGCGACCAAGCCCACCGTGTCGATCGCGGACGTTGAAAAGCTCGACGTTCGCGTCGGCACCATCCTTGCGGTCGAGGATGTCGCGGCGTCGAGTAAGCTGCTCAAGCTCACCGTCGATTTTGGCGACCACACGCGCTCCATTCTTGCCGGGATGAAGACCGAGCGCAGCCGCCCGCAAGAGATCGTCGGTCTGCAGGCGCTGTTCGTGGTGAATCTCGAACCGAAGCGGATGGCCGGAGAAGTGTCGCAGGGTATGCTGTTCGACATCGGATTCGCCGACGGGATCACGCCGGTTCTCGCAGTGCCTGAGCGAGCGGTCCCCAACGGCGTTCGAGCCGGCTGACGAAAGGTGAGCCAACGTGCCTGTGATGATGAACCGCCGCGAGGCGATTGCCGCACTCGCGTCAACCGCGGCAGTGCCGTTCCTTTCCGGCTGTAGCGAGCCCGCCTCGACACCGATGCCCGCAAACCGAGACGCCGACGCGCTCGCCCTGCTCGATGAGATCGGTGAGAACTATCTGCGGTTTGCGCCGGAGAGCGCCACCTCGCTCGGAATCGACACGGGCGCGCGAGCGGCGCTGCGCTCGCAGCTCAGCGACCGATCGGCGGCAGGGCAGCAGAACATTGCGGCGACGGTGCGGCAGGATCTGGAGCGGGCCCAGAAGTTCGAGACAACGGGATTGTCGCATGCGATGCGCACCAGCATCGAAGTGGTGCGAAGCGCGTACGGGCTCGCGAACGAGGGGATGAGCCTGCCGTACGGCGACATCACTGTGGGCAGCTGGCGCAACACGCCGTATGTCGTGATTCAGAACGTCGGCGCCTATCTTGATCTGCCGCGATACCTTGACAGCGATCATCCCATCGAGACGGCCGCCGACGCCGAAGCGTATCTCGCTCGTCTGGAGTCGTACGCGAAACAGCTCGACGGCGAGCGTGGTCGCATCCAGGCTGCACGCGGGAAAGGCCTCGTCCCGCCATCGTTCCTGATCGACAAGGCTCTCGGCCAGATGCGCCTGTCGGCGAAGAACACCCGCGCCGGCGGTTCGGTCGTCGAGTCGATCGAACGCCGCACGAAGGAGAAATCGATCGCCGGGGACTGGGCGGCGCGCGCCCGCGCGATCGCGGCGAAGGAGATCTTCCCCGCGCTCGAGCGGCAGATCGCCGAGCTGGAAGCGCAGCGCGCGGTGGCGACCGACGATGCGGGCATGGCTCAGCGGCCGAGTGGCGACGAGTTCTACCGCTGGGCCCTGAAGGCGTCGACCACCACCAGCATGACGCCGGACGAGGTGCACGAGACCGGTCAGCGCGAGCTCAAGGAGCTGCACGCGCAGATGGACGGCATTCTCAAGAGCATTGGCTTGACCACCGGCACTGTAGGCCAGCGCATGCAGGCGCTGGCGAAGGACCGGCGCTACCAGTTCGCCGACGGCGACAACGGGCGCGCGGAAATTCTGGCGTTCATCGATGAGCGCGTGAAATGGATTCGCGCGCAGTTGCCGCGCGCGTTCAACACGCTGGTGAATCCGAACATGGAAGTGAAGCGGCTGCCGCCCGAGGAAGAGCCGGGAGCGCCGACGGCGTATGGCGGCGCCGGTTCCATCGACGGCAAGATCCCGGGACGCTATTGGATCAATCTCCGGTCCACCGATCTGCACAACAAGTACAGCCTTGCCGACTTGACGTTTCACGAGTCCATCCCCGGCCACATCCTGCAGGGTGAGTTCACGCGCAAGATGCCGCTCATCCGTCAGTTGCTGGCGTTCAACGCGTATTCGGAAGGATGGGCGCTCTACGCGCAGCAGCTGGCCGATGAACTCGGCGCCTACGCCGACGAGCCGGTCGGCCGGCTTGGCTATCTCCAGGCGATCGCGTTCCGCGCCTGCCGCCTCGTGGTCGATACCGGCATCCACGCGAGGCGCTGGACGCGCGAGCAGGGAGTCCGTTTCTTCGTCGAGGTGAACGGTTCGAATGAGATGGAAGTGGCGAGCGAAGTCGATCGCTATTGCTCGTGGCCGGGGCAGGCCTGCGGCTACAAGATCGGCCACAGCGAGATCAACCGTCAACGTGAGCGGGCCAAAGCTGCTCTTGGACAACAGTACGACGTCAAGGCGTTCAACGACAGTGTGGTCCTCGGTGGCAACGTGCCGCTCGACGTGCTGGCAAAGAACGTCGACGAGTACGTCCGGCCCCTCGGATACACTCTGCCGCGATGACTTCTCACGGTCGGCGCACCTTCCTGAAGGCGACACTCGCCGCTTCGGCGGCGCTGGCGCATGACGTGAACGCGGCTGGGCAGACGCCGGTGTTGTTCCCGGGCTTCACCGCGCAGAAGATTCAGACGTCGGGCGCAACGATTCATACACTGCGCGGCGGCAGCGGCCCGCCGCTGCTGCTGGTGCACGGCTATCCACAGACGCACGTCGAGTGGCACAAGATCGCGCCGGAACTCGCAAGGACATTTACGGTAGTGATGACCGACTTGCGCGGCTACGGCGACAGCAGCAAGCCGCCCGACGGCGAGAACCACGCCAACTACTCGAAGCGCGCGATGGCGCTCGATCAGATCGAAGTGATGCGCGCACTCGGATTCAGCACGTTCGCGGTGGTCGGCCACGATCGCGGGGCCCGGGTGACGTGGCGGCTGGCCGTCGAACATCCCACAGTCGTCACCAAGGCCGTGGTCATCGACATCGTCCCCGAGCCGTACTCGAGAGTGACGCGCCAGTTCGCCACCGAGTACTTTCACTGGTTCTTCCTGATTCAAGCCGCGCCGTTTCCGGAAACGCTGATCGGCAATAGCGCCGAGTTCTATCTGCGGTCACGATTCCTGCGCCAGAATGCGGCGGCGAACGTGTTCACGCCGGAGGCCATCGCGGAATATCTGCGCTGCTTCAAGGACCCGGCGACGATTCACGCCACCTGTGAGGATTACCGCGCCGGCGCGACCATCGACTTGGAGCACAACGCTGGAGACACCAGGAAAGTGGTGTGTCCGCTGCTCGTGCTGTGGGGCGAGCGCGGCTCGGTCGGGCGACTCGAGCCGGTGATGGACATCTGGCGCGAGAAGGCCGTTGACGTGACAGGGAAAGCTTTACCGGCCGGGCATTTTCTGCCTGAAGAAGTTCCGCAGGAGACGCTGGCGGCGTTGCTGGCATTTCTCTGAACGCCGATGCTGCGTTCCGTAGGGTCATTGGTATTCGTGCTCGGGCTCTCTGTCGCTTGCGCCGACTCGAGGCCGCCCACGACCCCGACTCCGACACCGCGACTCTCGCACACCAGGTTCCTCGCCTTCGGCGACAGCTTTACCGCGGGCGAAGTCACCGATCCAGTGTCGAGCACGTCATCGCTGATTGGCAAGCTGGTGCTGGTGCCGACGGCGTCGTATCCCAGCGTCCTCGAGGCGCGGCTGCGGACGACCTACGCGCCGCAGGCGGCGACGATCAGCGTCACCAACGGCGGCCTGGCCAGCGAGCGCATCCTCGACGGGGCGCAGCGATTCCCCTCGGTCTACGACAGCACCCGGCCCGAGGTCGTGCTGATCCAGGAAGGCGCGAACGGATTGCCGCAGGTCGGTCCCGACATCTCGACCGGCGTGATGCGGACGATGGTGCAGCATGCGAAGGCGGGCGGGTCGCGGGTGTTCGTCGGCTCGATGCTGCCGCAGGTGGCAGGACGACCGCGAGGCAACACGCCGGTGAGCGAATTGCTCGCCTACAACAACACGCTGCAATTGATGTCGCAGCAGGAAGCCGTGGTCTACGTTGATTTGTACAGCGCGATGCTGCCGGATGCGGCGACGCTGATCGGAAGCGACGGCCTGCATCCCACCGAGGCCGGTTACCGTCGCATCGCCGACATTTTTCTCAACATTATTCGAGCGAATCTGGAAGCACGGTAATATCCCACCTCCCCTAATGAGGTTGGCGATTTGCGTGCTCTCCTGCGCCGTCGCCGTGGCCTGCGGCGGATCGCCAACCGGTCCGACCGATGCCGCGCGTAGGGGACGGCTGTCGCGGACCCGTTTCATGGCCTTTGGCGACAGCCTCACCGTCGGCGACGTCTCCAATCCCGCCAACTCCTATCCGGCGATTCTGCAGACGCAGCTGCGAGCCAGTTATCCATCACAGGCCTCGTCGATCAGTGTCGTCAACGCGGGCGCCGGCGGCGAGCGTCTACTGGAGGGTGCGCTGCGGTTTGAAGACGCGTTCGAGGCGCATCGCCCCGACGCGGTGCTGTTGATGGAAGGCGTCAACGATCTCTTGACTCTCGGGCCGGATGTTTCGGCCCAACTGCTGCAGTTCATGGCCCAGCACGCGATGTCGCGCAACACACGAGTGTTCCTGGGATCGATGCTGCCAACGATCACCGGCCGCCAGCGATCGCAGCCGGTTCCGCAGCTGACCGCGTTGAACAGCAGGCTTCAGGCGATGGCCATTCAGCAGGGCGTGGTGTATGTCGACTTGTATGGCGCGATGCTGCCGGAGGTGGAAACCCTGATCGGCAGCGACGGACTCCACCCAACGGAAGCCGGATACCGCCGGATAGCCGACCTCTTCCACGCCGCTATCCGGCAGCACCTCGCGCAGTGAGCCGTTATTTCAAGCTCACTCGTTGCACTCGCCAGTTCGTCAACTCGCCGATCAGGAGATCGTTCTCGTTGCGGCAGTCGATCGAGTTGGCGAGACCGAATTCCTTCAGCAGCTTGCCGGCGGCGCCGAACTTGCCGACCACCTTGCCGTCGAGCGCCACCTTATAGATGGTCGCGTCGTCCATCCCGTCTTCGTCGCCGGCGTGCGACACGTAGAGATACTGCGTCGCGCCGCGGGTCATGCACATGGCCAGCGGCGTGCCGATGTTGCCGAACTCACGCAGAAACTTGCCGTTGCCGTCGAACACCTGGATGCGCTTGTTGCCGGCGTCGGCGGCGTAGACGTTGCCCTGTGCGTCGAGCGCGATGGCCTTCACGCCGCTGAATTGACCCGGCGCGCCGCCGGTCGATCCCCAATTGGTGATGAACGCGCCGTCCCTGTCGAACTTCGCGATGCGATTGTTCGTGCCGATGCCGTCGGCGACGTAGATGTTGCCGGCCTTGTCCCACGCCACATCAGTGGGGCGATTGAAGCCTGAACCGGGAACGCCGGAGCCGGGCGGCAGCTTTGCTCCGGCCTGACCACCACCACCGCCGCCTCCGCCACCGGCAGCGGGTGCGCCGGGTGCCGGCGGCGCCGCCGGACGCACGGCGATCGTCTCCGGTTTACGCCCGAGCACCAGGCCGACCGAGCCGTCGGCGTTGAACTTCACCACCTGATTCGCGGCGACGTCGATGGTCCACACGTTGTCTTGCGGATCGACGCGCAGCCCAATCGCGGCGTTGAAGCCGTAGACATCCTGGCCCCACTCGCGCACGAAGTTGCCCTTCGCGTCGAACAGGAACAGCTTCGATCCGCCGCGCGAGAAGGTCCGGTTGTCGCCCAGCGTCGCATAGGGATGACCCGTGCGCGTGTAGACGAAGATCTGGCCGCGCGAGTTGGCGCCGACGCCGGCCACTTCGCCGACGAATGGACCCTCGGTTGGCGTGCGGAGGAGATCGGTCGCTGTGAACGAGATCTCCGGAACGGATTGCGCGGCGATCGTTCCACCGGCGAGGATGGCCGCGATCGCAGCCGCGGTGATGATGCGTGTCATGGCTCCTCCTCTCACGGCTGGCTGGTGGTTTTCATCTGCTGCGGCTTGAGCAGGATCTTCTGCGACCGCCAGTTGTTGATCTCCGCGGTATAGATCACGTCCGGGTCGCGGCAATCCATCTGGTGAATCGTTGCGAACTGGCCGGGCGCTTTGCCGGCGCGGCCGAACTTGCCGACGATGGTGCCGTCGAGTTCCAGCTTGTAAACCTCGCCGGTGTATTCGGCCGGTCCGGCCGGAGCGCTGTCGGGCCACGAGTTCGACACGTAGAGATACTGCTTGCCGGGATTCTTGGGGCCCGGTCCGCCCGACACGCACACCGCCCACGGATTGCCGACGTTGGGATAGATCGCCTTGAAGTTCAGATCGTTGTCGAGCACCTGCACCCGCGCGTTGCCGCGGTCGCCGACATAGACGTTGCCCTGGAAATCGGTGGCGATTGAGTGCGGGGTATTGAACTGCAACTGGCCGTTGCCGCGCGTGCCCACGGCTTTGACGAAGCGGCCGTTCTTGTCGTATTTCACGACGCGGCCGTCGAAGTAGCCGTCGGAGACGAAGATGTTGCCCTGCTGATCGAAGGCGACGTCGGTCTGGCGTCCGAAGCGGTACTTCGCATTACGGCCGTGGAAGCGCCCGGCGCCGGGCATATTCGCCAGCATCGCCACCGGGTCGTCGCGGCGGCCGATGGTCATCAGCACACGGCCTTCGGGTGAGAACTTCACCAGCATGTCGGTGCCTTCATCCACGGCCCAGATGTTGTCCCGGGCGTCGACGCGCACCGAATGCGCGAACGCGAAGCCGTAGTTGTTGCGGCCGATCTCGCGCACGAACTGGCCTTGCGAGGTGTACTCGAACAATCGCGTCTCGTAGGCGCGGTGATAGATGTAGATGGCGCCCTTCGAGCTGGTCGCGATCCCCATGTTCTCGCCGGTATAGATTCCCGGCGGATTCTTGAAGAAGTTCGGGACGGCTTCGTGCGGGATGACGGGAACGTTGGTCGCGGTCGCCCGGGATTGCGCAGAAAGCCAGGACCCGGCCGGCAGGAGCGCAAGTGCCAGCGCGGTCATCAATAGGCGTGTCATGAAGTCCCCCTTGCGGCCGCCATTATCCGCGCTTTTCGCGGCCGATGTCGGTGGCTTCTCCGGCCCGGTTTCTCCTTGCGTGAGGTTGGCATTCGGCGTAACGTCTCCCCCAAATCGTCGCGGCGTCGGTCCTTTGTCTTCGGTTTGACGTTTCCGGGAGGACGGTATGCGAATCAAGCCTCTTGTGTGCGCGGCGCTCGCCGCGTTGCTGGGCATGGCCGGACCGGCCATGGCTCAATCCTCTACTGGTGGATTGCGTGGTGCGGTGCGCGACGCGCAGGGAGTGATTCCCGGCGTGACGATCGCCCTGACCAATGAATCGAACGGCGTGACGCGTGAGACGATTTCGAACGAGTCGGGCGCGTTCTCGTTCCCGGCACTCGATCCGTCGAACTATTCGATCCGCGCGGGCGTGCAGGGGTTCAAGACCTTCGAGCGGCGCGGCATCCGCATTGGCGCGCAGCAGTTCGTCACCCTCGACATCACGCTCGAGGTCGGCACCGTGTCGGAAACGATCACCGTCACGGCCGACGCGCCGTTGATTGAGACCTCGAATGCGTCGCACGCCGAGGTGCTCGACAGCAAAACGCTCGAGGCGCTGCCGAGCGTGGGCAGAAACGTCTTCCTGATGGCGGTCACCGTGCCGACGGTGCAGAGCAGCGGCGACACCCACTGGAATCGCATGCAGGATCAGAGCGGCGCGTCGACGCTGTCGGTGGGCGGCGGCGGCGTCCGCGCCAACAATTACCTCCTCGACGGTTTTCCCATTACCGACCTGCAGAATCGCTCGTCCACGAACCCGAGCGGAGAGATGGTCGAGGACATTCGGGTGCAGGTGCACACCTACGACTCGGAGATGGGCCGCACCGGCGGCGGCGTGTTCAACACCGCGGCGCGATCGGGCAGCAACACCTATCGCGGCTCCGGCTATTACCTGACGCGTCCCAGCGCGCTGGTCGGCGGCAACTTCTTCAATGAGATTCGCGGTCTGCAGACCAACGATCAGTACTGGCAGAACGGCGGCGGCGGCTTCGGCGGCCCGATCATCCGCGGCAAGACGTTCTTCTGGTTCGCCGGCGAAGGCTACCAGGACGGCCAGGCCCAGAACACCACGCTGCGCGTGCCGACGGCGGCGATGCGGCGCGGCGACTTCAGCAACTTCCGCAACGCCAGCGGCCAGATGATCCCGATTTACGATCCGCTCACCACCGACGCGGCGGGCAACCGGCAGCCGTTCCCCGGCAACATCATCCCGGCGAACCGCATCAACCCCGTCGGCCAGGCGTTCGCCAACGCGCTGCCGCTGCCGACGCTGCACCCGGAGTACGACGACGGCACCGCCAACCTGCCGGCGCAGAACATCATCGAGTCCACCGCGCGGCAGTTTTCACTCAAGCTCGATCATCATTTCAGCGACAACATCTCGCTGAACGGCGTCTTCCTCAACCAGAGCACGTTCGAGCCCGACGCCAACTACTTCCCCGACGCGCCGTATGCCGCGGCGGCGTTTCACCTGCAGCGGGACGTCAACGTGATGGTGCTGAACAACACCTACATTCTCAGCCCGTCGACCGTGGCGACGTTCCGCGTCGGCATGAACACGTTCAGCGACGACAACGTGATGCCGTATCCGTTCGACATGCGCACGGTGACGGGCATCAACGCCAACTTCGCCAACTCGCTCCGGATCCAGAAGTTCCCGGCACTGACCTTGAGCGGTGGGTTCCCCGGCACCGGCAACAGCGGGTTGTCGGACACGAACTATTACTCCTGGGGCGTCAACGGCGCGGTGACCAGGCTCGCCGGGTCGCACAGCTTCAAGACCGGCGCCGACTACCGCATCATCGGCGTCGACGCGCTCCAGAACGGCCAGTCGGCCGGCAGCTACACGTTCAGCGGCATCTTCACGCGCGCCGGCAACGCGGCGGCCAACAACAACGCGATTGCCGACCTGCTGCTCGGCTATCCGGCGTCGGGCACGCTGACGCTGCCCAGCCCGTTCAACCAGTACGTGAAGTACTACGCTTGGTTCGTCCAGGACGACTGGCGCGTCAACGACAGGCTGACCATGAACTACGGCGTTCGTCTCGAGCATGAGGGCGGGCTGAGCGAAGCCAACAATCAGCTGGTCGTGGGATTCGATCGCAACACGATCAGCCCGATGAACGTCACCATCCCGGCCGATCCAGTGGCGGGCACGCCGGCGCGGCAGGTCAGAGGCGGCCTGATGTATGCCGGCGTCGACGGCAACAACACGCACGTCGGCAAGCCGCCGGCGATCAAAGCCTCGCCGCGCGCCGGCGTGGCGTATACGCTCAACGACCGGACCGTGGTGCGTGGCGGCTACGGGCTGTTCTGGGGGCCGTGGCAGTCGGGCCTGCAGAGCACGCCGGGCTACTCGCAGACCAGCACGCTGCAGCAGGACACGCTGGTCCCGATCACCTCGATCCACAACCCGTTTCCGAACGGGTTGACCCCGATTAGCGGCAACACCCTCGGCATGCTCACCGGCGTGAGCAGCGCGGTGACCTTCATCGATCAGAATCGTGACGCGCCGCGCGTGCACCAGTATTCGGCGGACATGCAGCGCCAGCTGGGCGGCGACATGAGCGTCGGTCTGACCTACATGGGATCGATGGGACGGCACCTGACGTGGGGCGGCACCGCGACGGGCAGCGTCAACATCAACCAGCTCGATCCGCGGTTCCTGCCGCTGAACAACGTCAACGGCGTGAACGCGCTGACGCAGCTGGTGCCGAACCCGTTCTTCGGCAACCCCGGCGCCGGTGCCTTCGGGACGCGCGCGACCATCCAGCGCAATCAGCTGCTGCGGCCGTTCCCGCAGTTCGACAACGTCAACATGATCTACAGCACCCGGGCACGGTCGCGGTACGACGCCGGAGTGATCTCGATCAGCAAGCGCGCCACTGGCTGGTGGGGCGGCCGCATCAGCTACACGTATAGCCGCCTCTACGACAACCAGTTCGCGCAGGGCAACTATTACGCGAGCGCGCCGGGCATCCTCAACCACCTCACCGCCGACCCGGACTCGTCGTATTTCGATCCTGACGCCGAGTACGGCCGCAGCCTGCTCGATTCGCCGCACAAGCTGGTGGCCAGCCCGATCATCCGGCTGCCGTTCGGCAGCGGCCAGCGCTGGCTGCAGAGCGGCGCCGGCAATGCCATCGGCGGCGGCTGGACGGTGTCGTTCGTGATCCAGCTGCAGAGCGGCTTCCCGATCGGCGTCAGCCAGAACACCAACAACACCAACCTGCTCGGCGCCGGCCAGCGCCCGAACCTGGCGGGAAGCGTGGACGTTCAGGTGGGCGGCAGCATTACCGATCGGCTGCGCGGCAATCCGGAGGACAACCTCTACCTCAATCCCGCGGCCTTCACGCTGGCGCCGCCGGGCACGTTCGGCAACGCGCCGCGGATTCTCCCAGGCGTCTACTCGCCGTGGCGCAACTCCACGGATATGGCGCTGAACAAGGAGATCCCTCTCGGCAGCAATCGCCGGGCGACGCTGCGCCTCGAGGTGATCAACCTGTTCAACAATCCGTGGTATCAGGCGCTGGGGAGCTCGGCCCACGGCAACACGCAGTTCGGGCGCGTCACCGCGCAGGCGAATTACTCGCGCACGATGCAGGTCACGGCGAGGTTCACGTTCTAGTGTGACGGGGTGGGGGCGCCGAGCAGCGTCAGCGCCTCCACGCCTGCTGCCAGCCGCGGCAATGCCCAGCGCATTGCCGCGCCGCCTTCCGCCTGCAACACATCCACGCTCTCCATCAGCGCCTCGCTGAACAGCTCTCGATCGACGGCCCGGCCGGCGGCGTGCGCGTTCATGATCGCCAGCGAGCACGCAGCGTTGAGGCACGACACCGCGATTGCGATGTCGTCGACCACCGGCCGCTCGCGGGCGCCGATGGCTTCGAAACTGGCACGCAGGTAGTGATAGGCCACCGGCTGGATCTCCGGCGCATTGATGTCGATGCGCTGCCGGCGCAGCAGCCGCACATCAGCGCGATCGAGAGGTGGAGCGAGGCGATGAAAGTGGGCGAGCAGACGCACGCCCGCAACCCGACGGGCGAACGGCGAGGCGGTGCGATGCTCGATGCCGTACCGCGTCGCCGCAACCACGAACAGAAAGCCGAATTGCATCAATCGTCCGATGCGCCCCGGGCGGCGCGCCGCCGGCGGGGTGGCCGACGCCGCAGCAGAGGGCAGCGTCAGCTTGATGTATTCGGCGAAGTCGGCGCCGGGGAGCCGCAAGACCCGGCTCCGGGTCAGATCGTCGAGCGCGGCGGCGATGCGCCGCACGTTCGAACGGAGATCGATCGTGCCGGCGTCGGCGCGGGCGAGCATCCGCAGCAGCGATTCGCGGATGATGTGGATCGACGGGTTGTCGATCGATCGGCCGGCGACAAATTGACGCCGGGCGACGGTGCTCGATGATCCGCCGGTGCCCGCAAGATCGTCGAGTGAGCGACGCGAAGCCTCGCTCGAGATCAACTCGCCCTGGTTGGCGACAATGGTCGGGCAGCCAAAGCTGGCCGTCGCCACCGCGCCGCCGGCCACGCGATGGAACGTGAATGGAAACATGCGGCAGGTGAGCGGCTTGCCCGCGCCGCCGAGCTCCTCGTGGATGCGGCAGCGATTCGCGCTCGACAGGAAGCCGCAACTGCC
>Ga0187893_10002011_pt1 | contig 46121 bp, 44 predicted proteins | sample MA1701074metaG_FD_139574 | JGI IMG/M metagenome (GOLD analysis project Ga0187893, IMG submission 139574) | White microbial mat communities from a basaltic lava cave in the Kipuka Kanohina Cave System on the Island of Hawaii, USA - MA170107-4 metaG ... | reverse complement strand
TGTTGAGCGAGCTCGACAGCGACAGTATCAATCAGGTGCTGGCGGACCTGCTGCACTCGGATATCGCTTGGTTGATTAAAGATCTCGGCCCTGACGACGTGGCCTACCTCCTTGGGGTTCTCCCGGAAGAACGGGCCAAAGAGATTCTCTCGCTGATGCGGGCGGAGGACTCCACGGAAGTCGCCGACCTACTGAAGTATCCGAAAGATACGGCCGGCGGCATCATGACGACGGAGTTTTTTGCGCTCTCTGAAGATGCGACGGCGCAAGACGCCATCCGACGTCTCCAGCTGGCGACGGATGCGGAAATGGTGTTCTATATTTATGTGACCGACAAGGATGAGCGCTTGGTCGGGGTGCTCTCTTTGCGGCAGCTGCTGACGGTTCCTCCCGCGACGCCGCTGAAAAATATCGCCACGCGCGACGTGATCAGCGTGACGGTCGACATGGACCAGGAAGAAGTCGCCCGTCAGGTGGCGAGTTACAACTTGCTCGCGATCCCGGTCATCGACAATGATAACCGCTTGGTCGGCATTATCACGGTTGACGATGTCGTGGACGTGATCCGTGAAGAAGCGACTGAAGATATGCTCAAGATGGCCGGCGCGATCGAAGAGGACTCGGTGTCGAAATCCTCCAGCGTGGCGTCGGCAAAACACCGGCTTCCGTGGCTCTTTACGAATCTCGTCGGCAGTCTGTTGTCGGGCGCGATTCTGTGGGAATTCCGGTACACGATTCAGGAAGTGGTAGCCATCGTCAGTTTTATTCCGGTCATCGCGGCTATGGGTGGAAATGTGGGTCTGCAGTCCTCGACCCTCATTATTCGAGGATTGGCGACAGGGCTGATCGAGCTGACGGATGTGCGCAGCGTGTTTTTCAGGGAAATCAAAGTCGGACTCTTGATGGGGCTCGCCTGCGGCGTGATTCTCACGCTTGTCGGCTGGATTTGGCATCAAGAGTTTCTGGGCATGGTCGTGGGACTCTCGCTGATTATCGCGTTCATGGTCTCAACCAGTATGGCGACGTTCATGCCCATCATGCTGAAGCGGATGAAGATAGATCCTGCCGTTGCGGCCGGGCCCTTTGTGACGACGGCCAATGACATCACGGGCATTACTATCTATCTCTCCCTGGCCACGCTGTTCATGGAATACCTTCGCTAATAAGACCCATAAAACGTGAGGCGTGAAACGTGAAACGCAGGACTGCCGAGTGCTCTTCCTCAGAAATCTTTCACGGTTTACGATTCAGGTCTCATGGATTTCCTCCATGCCGCTGATCAAAACCGCGGCCATCACGCTGAAAAGTCGAAAGTGGGGCGATGCGGATCGTATCGTAACCTTCTATACGAAGAAGATGGGAAAGATTCGCGGTGTGGCGCGGGGGGCTCGTCGGATGAAGAGTCGCCTCGGCGCATCGCTCGAACCGCTCACCATCTGCCATCTAAACCTATTCGAAAAGCCAGGCGATCCGCTCTATCGAGTGTCTCAAGTCGATCTGGTTGAATCGTTCATACAGTTTCGCGAAGACTTGATGCTGATGACCGCTGCCGCGCGGATGGTCAATGTGGTGGGTGCTGTGACGCCGGACGGGGACCCGGACCCGCAGCTCTTCGAGACGCTGGAACTGGGCTTGCACGCATTAGTCACGAGCCAGGACCCGGCGTTGACGGCGCTGTTGTTTCAGATTCGCTTGCTGGGCCTTATCGGGTTTCGTCCTCAGACCGATCATTGTGCCGCCTGTGGCAAGGGCCGGTTGAAGGGGGAACCGCAGTTCTCGCCTCTGTCCGGAGGCCTGGTCTGTTCAGCCTGTGCTGCGCGCCAGGCCTTCCGCTGTTTGCCGCTCTCACGAGGGAGCCTGGCGTTTCTTCAACAGGCGTTGAGGTTTTCGCCTGCGGTGGTCGATCGTCTGAAGGCTGCCGGACAAGTGCGGCGCGAGGTGGAAAATGCGATTGAAGGGTATGTCACTGTTGTGGCAGGCAGACAACTGCCTTCTGTGAAATTTCTGTCGTAACCATCGTGAAGATGACACGCGTGCCGGTTGTGAAAGGCAATTCCTGATCATGACAGAGACCCTGCTTGAACCGAAAGACATGGCCTGGATTGAGAAGGGTGTGTTGGGTATCGAATGGAACGACGGGCACAAGGCGCTCTATCCCGTGAGGTATCTCCGCCAGCAATGTCCCTGCGCAGCTTGCGTGGACGAATGGTCTGGCGCACGGCGTTTGCAGCCGGACGATGTGCCTCTCTTGGTCATGTTGCAGGATGTGCAGCCGGTCGGACGTTACGCCCTGCAATTCTCTTGGAGCGATGGCCACGACACGGGTATTTACTCCTATGCCCTTCTTCGACGGCTCTGTCAGTGCGATGTCTGTCAGCCTGTGAAACCTGTTGAGCCAAGGAGCCGACGCCTATTGTGAGGATAATCGCGGGGATATTCAGATCGACCCGGTGGGGTGCACAGCGATTCCGGGGCTTTGATTTTCTGAGGCGCGCTGGGTGTGCTGGTGTGTTTGTTGTGGCCGCGGCCGGGTCGGTTCTCAGTTGCAGCGAGATGCCTCCATTGGAAGAACAAGAGCGCCACGTGCGAAACAACGAGTTAGTCCTCAATCAGTTGACCCCTCGCGCGTTTGTCGGGACCTGGGGGATGCCGACCTATCAGCGTACCGAGTTCATGCAGTTCTTCGGCATGAAAGACGGCGAGTTGATTCCACGATCGAGGTTGGCGAGCGGTGAACCGCCGCGAGGGTGGGAGATCCGTATTGAGGCCGGTGAAGGACTCTTTCTGGCTTACCCGGATCGCGGGTGGTTGGTGGTGTTTTTTGAAGAACGGCTGGTCTATCGCGAAGCGCTGGCCGCAGCGAAACTGCATGAGTTAGGGCGCAGTTGGCAACACGAAGACAAGTTTCGCTCCAGGTTTGAAGCGCCGGCTGCTCCATAAATATGATGCGTTTTGTAGGCCTTCCGTGACCCAGCATCCGCTCAATCTGCTTATGGTCTCCTCCGAAGCGGTTCCCTATGCCAAGACCGGTGGGCTCGCTGACGTCGCTGGCGTGCTGCCTTTTGAGTTGGCGAAGCTTGGCCATGATGTCATCCTCCTGCTCCCACACTATGGTTGTCTGAGTGAGTCAGGCCAATCCTTCCATTCCGTCTGTCAACTTCAAGTCACAACCCCTCACGGGCTTGTAGATACGTCGATTGAAGAAGACGTTATCCCGGTCGGCAAAGGTGATTGCCGAGTACGGGTGTGGACAATTCGGAACGACGCCTTCTTCGACCGTCCGGGGCTGTACCAAGATCACGGCGTCGATTATACCGATAATCTCGACCGATTCTCATTTTTCTGCCGCGCGACAATAGAAGTGATGGCCTATCTCCGAACCGGATGTCGGTGGAATACCGATATCCTCCATCTGCATGATTGGCAAACAGCGTTGTGTGCGGTCTATCTCAATACCGTTGATCGAGATCGGCCAGAAGTACGAGGAGCGCGCACCGTACTGACGTTGCACAATGTGGGCTATCAAGGCCTTTTCCCTGGGGAGCAGTTCGAGAAAACGGGTCTGCCCCAATCGCTGTTTGCTCCTGTGGGCCTTGAGTACTATGGCATGGTGAATTTGCTCAAGGGAGGAATGGTGTTTGCTGATTATTTGACGACGGTCAGCCCAACCTACGCGCGAGAAATCCTCACACCCGAATTCGGTTTTGGGCTTGAGGGCGTACTGCGCAACCGCGCGGACCGTCTTCTGGGCATTCTGAACGGTATTGATATCGATCGATGGAATCCGGAAACCGATTCCTATCTGCCAGCTAACTACTCAGTCATTGACCGTTCAGGGAAATTGGTGTGTAAGCAGGCGCTTCAACGAGAGTTTCAATTGCCGGAAACATCGGTTCCGCTTCTTGGCGCTATTGCCCGTCTGACTTCGCAGAAGGGCTTAGATCTTGTAGCGGCCATTATTCCACAACTGATGGCGATGGATCTGCAACTGGTGATGCTGGGAACTGGCGAGCCGGAACTCGAAGCCAAGTTTAAGATCCTTCAGTCGCGCTATCCGCATCGCATGGGGCTTCGTATCGGTTTCGATGAAGGACTCGCCCATCGTATCGAAGGCGGAGCAGATATCTTTGTGATGCCATCGCGGTACGAACCATGTGGCCTGAGCCAGCTTTACAGCCTCCGCTATGGGACAGTTCCTGTAGTGAGAAAAACCGGTGGGTTGGCAGATACGGTCCTGCCGCTGACCGCATCGGCGCGGCAGGCGGGACAGGCAACTGGGTTTCAAGTTGAAGAGGACACGACAGACGCCCTTCTGTCTGTATTGCGCCAAGCAGTGGCGGCATATCAGGATCGATCGATGTGGGGTCAACTAGTTCAAGCAGGGATGTTTACGGACGTGTCCTGGGCTCGTTCAGCGAAGGCCTACGACCGGCTGTTTGTATCGTTAGCCAAAGAAGGGCAGTCACACGTGTCGTAATGCGTAATGGCTCACGAACAGTTTGATAGGGATGCGTTCACCCTGAGGATGACAGAGAGCAGTCAGGCTCTTATGGGAGGTTTAGTGTAACCTCAATGGCGTTCGTCTCGAGCTCCGAAAGCAAAGCTTTGGCCTGCAGGGTATAGTAGGCATACTCGGATTGAGGCTGGTAGTTGAGGATTGTCCGGAGGAGATCTTTGGCAACGTCAGGTTTTCCTGCCTCTACAGCAGCGGAGCCGGCCCGCAAAGAACACGCTGCAGCCATCGCTTTTATGTCCACCGCAAATCGGGCTGCAGGAGTTGACACAATCTGTTCAAGTTTGCCTGGTAGAGGGAGAACAAAGCCCTCCTGGGTGACCGAACGATTGACAGCGTTTGTCAGGGTCAACGCGTCCTCTCTCAGCTGGTCGATATCGGTGGTGGCTTGGCAGTGGGAGTAGCTACTCCAAAGGCTCATGAAGCTTCCGTTGTCTATTGCGGCTGCTTGTGCTGATTGACCAGCCTGGATCCCAGACACCGCAACCAGAACACTTACCAAGAGTAAACGAAGGCCCTTCATGCTTTACCTCGGAGTTCGTCTTGCTTAATCTTGCTCATAATCTCTCAGGACTCAATTCAGGTTTACTAGTACCTAGTGCAATCAGTAGGCCAGCTACTTTCCACACAAGTCATTGATTATAAAACACACTATTGCTTTCACAGAACAGTCCCTGTGCTGAGAATAACGCACCATGGTATTTTTAACACGAATACTGTGGCAGATTACGAATTGAAGATGTGGACGAGGATTCCTGTCCTGGTGGTGGAATTGGTTTTTCTCATGATGTGTTTGATATGTTCTTTCACGGTCTGTTCGGTAATCTGAAGGGCATTTGCGATTTCTTTGTTGGTCCATCCCTTTGCCAGGTGCTCAATGACGGATTGTTCGCGATTGGTTAATTGAAACTTTTCCTTGGCTTGGTCGGTATTAAGCTGCTGTCGCCGTGCTAACTCTTCCAATGTAACCACAAGTCTCGCATACTGGACTCCCCCTCGATCCGGTAGGCCGAACCCTCGCAACAGGATGGGTTTTTCGGGGTTACCTGCCACACGTTTAATCTCGAATTGCTCCCAGTCTTTTGCTTCAGTGCGAACGTGAAGAGCCTTGATGATTTCTCCGCAGAGTTCTGTGAGCGCAGTCGGTAGAACTCCATGTGCAGCCTTCAGACTCCCTCCACTATGTTCTGCCGCGTTAATCTGTTTTGACAGCTCTGAGGCATGACGATTCATATGGAGGAGTTGCATGGAAGCCGAGAGAACGACAATCCCTGAGCCCACGCGTTGATCGGCGAGAGTGTCGGTTGGGTCTACAGAGGGTGATGAATCACTCATGGATTGGGAAGCCACTATCGATGTGGTGACAAGAACAATCCTAGACAATCCAATATGTTCTGCTAGAGTAGCATGGAAATATGGGGAACGTATCTTTAAAGTGGAAATAGTACCTAACCCTTTTGGGGGAGTCAACACCCACCTTTGGAGAAACGAGGCCTACATCGTCGGTATTGTTCCTCTTGTTCACCTCGCCTATAGTCGAGACAACTGAATTAGAAAAGGAATAGGAGTAAACGGGCTTCCTTTTTGAGCGCACTGCTTTGAGACAGAAGAAGGAATGCTACCCACAACAGAAAACTCTGAGCAATCATGGAAGCGAGGACGGAGATATCCCCCATACAGAGGAGGCGCGACGTGGCACAGACAGAGTGGGAGTGGCGGATGACAGATAGTCAGAAAAGTCATACTGAGCGGGTGGCTTTGCTGAGGCCGATACCGTATGAGATGACGACACCCATAGAAGGTCCAGGTGCGTCGACCCAAAATGGGAAAGCGCTCTCTCTGAACATCAGCAGTGGAGGGATGTTGGTCTTGATGGATCAGGCTCCGGATATTGATCAAGTAATGAAGGTTTATGTACCGACACCAGTAACCTTTGCGGAAACACCCACGCTCGCCGAAGTTCGATGGGCAAGGCGCGTTCCTTTTGGCAATGGAAATAGGCCTTATTTAGTGGGGCTCAAATTCATGTTTTGAAGTAATTCAGGTGAGGGAAGGCCGGATGGTTATTGCTTAGGAGCGCTTCCGGATTCTTCTGAGTAGGATGACAGCGTAGTATGGTCGGCCAAGGAGGGACCGACCATGAAGACACCGCGTTCTCTCAGTCCCTGCTGGGTCTGCAGTCGCCATGGACCGTGAGTCACATGACCCTGCGTCAAAGGGTAAAGTGTGGACTTGTAATCGGAGCATGCGGAGACCGTAACGTGGACGTGCCTGCGGTGGGCAAAAACACTGCCGCCTTACAACCAGGACGAGGAAAAACCTGGCGGCATCTGGACGGTCATCACTTCCAGACATACCTGTATGCGAGAATTTCCCGCGTGGTTTGCGGCGAGCATGGCTTGCGGCTTCCGGAACATCGAATACTTCAAGACGACGATCACTTCTACTGTCGAGGGTTCGATCTCTACCCATGCTAAAACAGGAAGTGCCATTGTTCCGTAGTTAGGGCAGATATGCAGAAAATCATCAAAGAGTACGATTTGGGGTAGGGTAGTGGTTTCAGGGCCAGGCAAAGGAAGACGGGAAATGCAAAAGTGGTATGCAGTAATGGCGAAACCTCGACAGGAGCAGACCTCTGCTTCTCTGTTAGAACAAGCGGGTATTGAGACCTATTACCCGGAAATTAATGAATGCTTAAGCTTTAAGGGAAGACGATGCGTGCGTCGTACAGGCCTCTTTCCTGGATACTTCTTTGCGAGCTTTGACTACGACCAACAATATAGAACGGTTTCCTATTGCAGAGGTGTACGGAAGATCGTTAGATTCGGTCAATCTCCAGCAGAAGTTGAAGTAGGTCTACTCGACGAGATCCGTGGAAGATTGAGCCAGCAAGAGGTGCTTTCTCTACCAAGACTAACACACGGAGAAGTTGTTCGTATTTGTCACGGACCTTTAGCTGGTGTCGAGGGAGTGTTCGATTCTTGCCTGTCTGGGAAAGAACGAGTCGTCGTGTTATTGCGGGCCCTTTCTTATCAGAGCCGAGCAGTATTAAAGCTTTCTGATGTAGAACGGTTTTCAGAAGCTGTATAAGTTGAGAGTCAAATGTATTTCTACGGTATCGTCTAAGAGGTATAACCTCTAAAGGGCGGTAGCTTATCTTCTACAGCTCTAGATGCAGCAGGAGTACAGGACATGCGATTCATCAAGTCTTTGGCTTTGATTCTTGGAGTTGGGTTAGGTATCTTGATGGCATCCGCTTCAGCTATTGCGGAGGGTGTGGATACTAAGAGGCCGCTCTCTGTTTCATCGAAAACAGATTCGGGTGCAGCAGACAAAGCTCTCTTGACAGTTACACCGGACTATATTATCGGTCCTGAAGATATCCTGGAAATTACGGTGTGGAAGAACGCGGATCTCTCCAAGCAGGTACAAGTAAGGCCGGATGGAAGAATCTCTCTCCCACTGTTGGGAGATATTTCTGCAGTTGCGAAAACTCCAGTCCAGTTGACAGATGAGATCTCTGCTGGGCTCAGAGTGTATATGGAAAATCCCACAGTATCCATCATGATAAAAGAGGTCAACAGCTACCAAATATACGTACTTGGAGAAGTCAATAAACCTGGGAAGTATCCCTTGAAGAGTAAAACAACCCTCTTGCAAGGAATTACCGTGGCGGGTGGATTTACGGCTATGGCTGCAAGAAACAAGATCGTAATCTTCCGTTTTTCGAAAGATGGCGGTCACGAAGGTTTGACGAAGCTTAGGGCAAGCTACGACGACATTGTGGTCCGAGACGGATCAAGCCAAAATATGGAATTGAAACCTGGGGATCAGATCGTCGTCCCGTCTGAAACGATGGTGGTATTGCCCAGTCGCTAGCGGGGGCCGAGCTTAATTTCGAATACTGCAATACCAATGACCACAATGGGCTAAGAAATAAGCTGAGATGTTTGGGAGAGGCAAGACAACGATGAGGCGAAAGATCCGTAAGTTGGGTGGCCATGTTCTCGTTGCCGCATTCCTGATGGCCATGCAAGTTTGGGCAGGAGGCTGCCTTCAACAGGATGTGCAGTACCGGGGGCTAGCTGCGCCCCCGGCGGAGTTCCTTATCGGCCCAGAAGATGTCTTGATTGTGACAGTTTGGCGCAATCAGGAATTATCCAAGGAAGTCATCGTCAGGCCAGACGGGAAGATTTCGTTGCCCCTTCTGGGGGACATTACGGCTGCCGGCCTCACCGCTGAGGCCCTCTCGAAGCACGTGGCTGATAAACTGGTCGAATTCATGTCGACCCCGACTGTGTCAGTTCAAGTCAAAGAGATCAATAGTTACCATGTCTTTGCAGTCGGTGAAGTCGGAAAGCCCGGTAAGATTGTTCTCAAGTCGTTTACCAGTGTACTACAGGGAATATCCTATGCGGGCGGTTTTACGGTCTTCGCCTCCCGTAATAATGTCCATGTTCTTCGCAACGTCAAGAATGGGCAGGGAGAAACCAAGCAAGTGATGATTCCCGTGCCCTATCAAGACATTGTGCGAGGAAAAAATCTGGAATCCAATATCATCCTGAAAGCTGGTGACGTCATTGTGGTACCATGACGTCACCCTGGGGAGACAAGGCGCCGTTGCTTTACTCACTCTCCTTATAGCCCAGTGGGTATTGAGCACCCTTGTATTAGCACAGACGACCATCATTCCAGCTCTTTCGGTGTCGGAAAGATATGACTCGAACGTTTTCTTTACCCCAAAGTCTCTCTTGGCACCAGGCAGCAAGCCAGAGGATTTTATCACCACGGTGACCCCTCAGATCATGATGGCGCACACAGGCTCGCTCGTGCGCGGCAGCCTTTCCGGGGGGGGATTAGTTACCAGATACATCAACAATCCCGATCTTGATTTTACGGGATATAACGCCGCTGGCATGTTGGACTTAAAAAATGCCGCCGCCAAAGTGTCCCAGCGTATTTCGCTTTTAAGCGTGCGGGGTACATATCAATCCACGCCTGCCATCTCCGGCTTTACAGTAGCTACTGCAGGCGCAGGCCCAGGCATTGGCGCAGGTGGAGCACTTAATAGTGGTTTAGTAACGAATCGGACAGATGCAAACCGGTTCACCATAGGGGTAGTAGGGGGGTATCAGCTCACACCCACCACGACGCTGAGCGGATCATATGACTACACCCAGCTAACTTTCGGCAATCAATCAGGAGGCGTAAACAATCTACTGTTCGATACGACTAGCCACACAGGAACGACCTCGATTAGCACACGGGTTACTGAGAGAGATACAGTGGGAGCGAGTGCCACAATGTCTCACTTTATTCAAGAGCAAAGCAGCGGCGGTAGTGGGCAAGGAACTTTTACGACCTTTTCAGAAACGTTGAACTGGCACAGGCGGTGGACACAGGAATTAACCACCTCCCTGGCGGGCGGTGGGATTCTTACCCCTCCTGTAGGGTCATCAATTCCCGGACAATCTGTGAAATCGCAGTTTGGGCCGACGGCGGCGGCTGTAATGACCTACACTTCTTTCTCGGAAGCGCTGAGGGATTCAGGCTCTTTCATGAACCCGTTTGATAATGTGCCGGCATTGGCCGGCAGCTTAAATCCAGGGGGAGTCATGGCACCCGGGGCGTACACGGCGTCGATGAGGTATATCTACTCCGTATTTCCCAGTTACGCATTCGGATCCGGACCGACAAAGGCGCATGTGGTAGGCATAGATTCAAGAATGGGGATCATGCCTAATCTCACAGGCCTAGTGGGAATAAACTATTCGCATGGTACCAGGAGCTCACCCACCACGACATTCGATTCCATCGGAGCGAACTTTGGGGCCACCTATCTTATAGGGCCCGTATTGGCGAGCTTAACGTACAATTGGATGTATTTCTCGAATTCGACTGCTCAATCGCCCAATAGTCAAAGCGAGTACGAGTTCTCAAAAAAGATTGTAATGCTGACTTTTTCCTATGCGTTTATGAGCCCGGGATTCTTTAGAATAGGTGAATGGGGAAGTACAGGAACACAAGGTTCTGGCGAGGGTATTTCTGCTCCATCGGGTACTGGAACTGGAACTAGCTCCCCTGGAGATGGATCTGGAGTTTTGAGAAAGGAATAGATGGAGTGTTTACCGGCCTGAATACCCCTGAAGACTTTCTCAGGGTAATAAAAAATCATCGCTGGTTGATTATTGTGCCCATCCTGCTGTCTGTTGGACTTGCGTGGGGGGTATATCAATGGCTTCCAAAGAGCTATCGCGCAAGTACCTTGCTTACTTTTGAAATGCAAAAAGTACAGTATATCAAAGGCGTCGACGAGTCTGGTGGGGAACAGGATAAGCCGGCTGCTGTCATATCGTCTCGTATGAATTTGATGAGAGAGGTGTTGTACAAGAAGGAGCTTCTAACGCAAGTAGCACAGGAATTTCATCTGTATGGGTACGAAAAGGCAAATGCGACTGAAGCCAAAGACGATGCCGTGACCGCGCGCATGAGGTCGCTAATACAATTTGATTTCAAAGAGGCTCCTTTCCTTCGGGTATCTTTTGCCGATCCTGAACCGGCGGTTGCAAAGGAAGCGACGACGAGATTGGCCGAGCGTTTTATCCAAGAATACACTCAAAATCGTGAGGTCATCACTACAGCTTCTACTGAATTTATCCAACACGAGTTGGACATATTGAAGATGAATCTGGAAGCCAAAGAACGGGCTCTTACACAATTCAAACAGGCTCATCTAGGTCAGTTGCCCGAGCAAATGGATACAAATCTTCACGCGATGGATCGGTTGGAGAACGAGTTATCAGCTCAGCAGGAAGTGGAGAAGACTCTAAGTCTTCGTCTGGATTCTGTGGATAAGGCTATCAGAGAGTATGAAGATCCTATGAGTGATGTAGGTCCCAAGCGTGCAGAAAAGGATCCTCGGTTGGCGAAGATCAGGGAGCTTGAGCGGACAATGGCAGGGTTTAAGTCAATGTACAAAGAGACCTATCCCGACGTTGCGCGCGTCAGTAATGAACTTAAACAATTGAAGGCAATGACGACCGAAGACTATATCGCGCTGTATATAGAACAGGAGCCAGCTGAGGTCGAGGGTGGAAGCAGTAGAAAGCGCAAGATTGTCGATCCGTATAAGAATGAGTTGCTCAAGCAGCGTGGAGATGTATTGCGCGAGATGGAGCTTACACGCCTTCGGCAAGACCGTATCGCCGCGAATATGAAGAAGTACGAATCGAGAATCGAAGGGACGGCAGTGCATCAACAAGAACTCATGTCAATACAACGAGATTATGAGAATTTACAGAAGAACTATCATGCGCTCCTAGAGAAGAAACTCACAGTGGGCATAGCTGGAGACTTGGATAAGAAGCAGCGTGGAACGCAAATACGTGTCATCGATCAGGCCAGGGTGCCTTCATGGCCGGAAAAGCCCAATGTGGGCATGATCATGTTTGGCGGACTCGCGATAGGCTGCATTCTAGGCTTTGGAAGTGCGTTCGGTATTGAAATAATGCGGCGAGGATATGTGTCTGCGGAAGAAATAGAGATTGGCTTAGGGCTTCCTGTACTAGCCGCGATTTCCCAGTTTGAATCCGCTTGGCCCGGTTCAGGGAAGACACCGGTAGGGCAGCCTCGCCGTCAGGAGCGGCTGTTGGCTTTGCCGGGGTTAAAAAAGGAAGGGTCGTCCGTTCCTGGCGAAGCAAAGGTTGCTATAGGCCCAGAATTGGTTTCGATGTGGTATCCGAGGTCCGCAGTGGCAGAACAGTATCGGGTTGCAGCCACAAGACTGGGTTTGGTTCTGAGTAAGCAGAAGAGCATCGTTGTCTGCATGACCAGTGCGCTTATGGGCGAAGGGAAAACCTCCACGGCCCTCAATATGGCGTATGTGCTTTCTCGAGACCTCAATAGGAAAACGGTCCTCGTAGATTGTGATTTGAAGAGGCCGATGGTTCGTGGCTATACCGGGATGGAGTCAACTTCGGGACTGACTGAGATCTTGCTCGGTCACAAGACTCTGGACGAATGCCTTGAGTACCACGAACAGTTGGGGATCTGGGTTCTCCCTGCTGGAATTGAGGCATCCGGAACCGCCGCACTCGCGCATGTGGATCGACTATCAGAACTGATTCAGGGTCTTCGCGAGAGGTTTGAGTATATCGTGCTGGATTCCCCGCCGTTGCTGTCTGTTGCAGAGGCCATGCTGATCGTGCGCATGGCCGATATCGCAGTGCATATCATCCGTGCGCGTTCTACTCCCCGCGATGTGGTAGGCGGCGCAATCAAGATGATTGGGCAAGAAAGAGCCGTGGCCGTGATTCTCAATAGTGTTGAAGCGAAGGATGCTCCATACTCGTACTATAACTATAGCAGCAGGGTTTATGAGTCACAGCCTAAACAACTCCGATAGTTCCGCGCCTATCGGCACAGTACCAATTACGATAGATGATGCCCCCAAGGCGATCTTTCGCGTGCCGGGCTTGCGAAGACGCATCTTGATCTTGGGGGTTGGCTCCCTGGCCCAGGGGCTGTCCCAGGTGCTCCTTTCCCGCAGCAGAATGTTCACGGATCTAGTAGGCCTCATCGCTAAGGACAGTGAACAAGTGGGAGAAGAGCTGGTTGGAACAAGGGTTGTGGGGGGCATTAATCAACTTCTCTCCATTGTTGAGCGAGACCGCGTTGATACCATTGCGGTATGTTTGGAAGACCGGCGTTCGGTGTTGCCCGTTCAAACATTACTTGATTTGAAGGGTATGGGCATCGATATCTGGGATGGTCACCACCTATACGAAGAAGAATCCGGACGTCTACCCATCGACGACTTGAAACCAAGCGCGATCATATTTTCAAGAGAGTTCAAACAGGGGATTGTTGTGAGGGCGATCAAACGTTCTATGGATCTTTGTATTTCTCTCACAGGACTTGTTGTTGCTCTGCCGCTCATGACGGCGATCGGCATTCTCATCAAGCTTGATTCGCCGGGACCCGTGATCTATCGACAAGTACGTGTCGGGCTTCGTGCCCAGCCCTACACGATTTGGAAATTTCGCTCGATGTTTCTCGACGCTGAGCAGGGAGGGGCCAGGTGGACTTCAGAAAAAGATCCTCGGATCTCGCGTGTGGGTCGGTGGTTGCGAAAATGGAGGCTTGATGAAATCCCACAGCTCATGAATGTGATCAGAGGCGAAATGAGCATGGTGGGCCCTCGTCCAGAGCGTCCAGTGTTTGTGCAAGAACTCAGAGGGGTGATCCCATACTACGATATTCGGCATACTGTCAGGCCTGGGATTACGGGCTGGGCACAAACCCAATTTCGTTACGGAGCTTCACCAGAAGATTCCCATATAAAGCTGCAGTACGATCTGTATTACGTAAAATACATGTCGTTCAGCCTGGACTTGCGCATCTTGATTGAAACGATACGAGTGATTCTTCGTGGTGAGGGTGCTCGATGAGCTTTGCTGGCGGGAAGCCCATGCATTGCATTTCGTTCGATGTCGAGGAGCATTTTCAGGTTTCGGCATTCTGGTCTGAAGCCAGAAGGCAACAATGGGACAAGTATGAGAGTCGGGTCGAGAACAGTACGAGAAAGCTTGTAGAACTGTTGGACCGGCATGACACGAAAGCCACATTTTTTGTTCTTGGGTGGGTGGCTGAACGATACCCAGATCTAGTTAAAGCGCTGGCGAAGCAGGGGCACGAGCTTGCCTCGCATGGATATGGACACGAACTGGTTACAACTCAATCCCCAGAGCAATTTCGCCATGATATAAGAAAAGCAAAATATATCCTAGAAGACCTGACGGGGAGTCCTGTTCTTGGGTATCGAGCCCCTAGCTTCTCCATCACGGCTGTATCTCAGTGTGCACTATCGATCTTAGTTGAAGAAGGTTACAGATACGATTCTAGTATGTATGATCGATTCCAACGATCCGAGAACGCCAGAACGAGTAATGGAATTGTTCAAATCGATACGGCTGCTGGAAGGATATGGGAGATCCCTCCTTCCACTCTGAATGTCTGGGGTTTCCAAGTTCCTGTAGCGGGTGGCGGCTATTTTCGTCTCCTCCCATATGCGGCGTCTAAGACACTTTTGCAAAGGCTTGAGGAGCAGGGTGCTAAGCTCGTGATGTATCTCCATCCCTGGGAGATTGACCCCGATCAGCCTCGTATGGATGGGCCGTGGCTATCACAATTTCGGCATTACCTCAACCTGCATAAGATGGAGAAGCGTTTGATCGCACTGTTGGGAGATTTTCGGTTTGGCTCGATTGCCGACGTCTTCGGGTCATTATGGTGCAAGGAGCATGAAGTGAGTGCTATGGCAGATTGGGGTCAGCCTGGCGGCAGTTGAATGTGCTAAAATCGGCGTTCGAATCGAATATATTCGAATGTACTTGCGCAAAATTGGATGGTCACATCGCCGGACTGCTCTAGTATCGGTATGAATCTCGCGTGAAGGGACAGATCCAGCTAAATGGATGTAGATCAAAGCAAGCTGGCAGGATTCTTTTTCTTCTCAAGTGTGTCTTGTTGCCATTCAAGTGTGTTCAGCTCCTCTCACAGGCTGCAGAAAGACCATTTTGGCCCAGCAGAACCTGGTAGTGGGTCAGTTTGACTTCAGCTATGCCCCGCACGTGAATTCGAAAATGGATGCAATACCTCATGCACCCAATTGGAAGATGCTAAATTTTTGACCACTCTCTGTTTGGTGGAAAATGCTAACGTCGCTCTGTGAGACCGACCCACTACGCAGAACCTTAATGGCTCGCACGCCTGAGACAGGTCCGGTCGGTCTGCCCGGTCATCTAGTCTGGTCCGTCCGGTTGGGCTCATGCACCCAAATAAACCGGACAAGCTGGCTGCCTTTTCATCATCCTGCTGGACACAGCATGGCGTCTTGATGGGCACCATAATTGTTGGCGGGAGCTGTTTATAGAGAAGGGGACCACGTTATTACGATTGGAAGCCCTTATCTGTGGTAACCTCCTCGCGGAGTACATCTTGGCAAGCATTGGTCGAGTAACTATGGCAGAGAATATGCGGCAAATGAATATTGAAGGTCCAGACGAGGCGGTGGAACACTCCTCGCGCCTCCTGCATCAGACCGTAATTGAGCCCAGCAAGAGGCTATTTTACCTCAATCTGCGCGGGATCTGGGAGTGTCGAGAACTGCTGTTCTTTCTCGCCTGGCGTGATCTCAAAGCTCGGTATGCACAGACCACCATCGGGTTTGCCTGGGCGATTGTTCAACCGCTTGCGATGATGTTGGTGTTTACAGTCGTGTTCAGCAACTTTGCTAAACTCCCATCAGACGGGGTGCCGTATCCGCTTTTTGTCTATGCGGCTCTTTTGCCGTGGGGTTATTTTTCAAAAAGCCTCGATAGGAGTAGCTTTAGTATAGTGGTGGAGTCGAACCTCATTAGCAAAGTGTACTTTCCTCGGATTATTGTGCCGATTTCGGCCACGTTTGTGGGGTTGGTCGATTTCGCGATTGCTTTTTTGCTTCTCCTTATGATGATGGCGTTCTACGGGGTTATGCCGTCGTGGGAGGCCCTTTTCATTCCTATGTTTCTGCTCTTGATCGTGATGATTTCACTCGCGGTGAGTTTATGGCTGGCGGCACTGTTTGTCCGATTCCGGGATATTGGGGCCGCGATGCCATTGGTGACGCAGATGTGGATGTTTGCCACGCCTGTCGTCTATCCAGCGAGTCTGGTGCCGGAACAATGGAGATGGCTTTACTATCTTAATCCTCTGGTGGGAGTCATCGAAGGATTTCGATGGGCGTTGCTGAAGGCTCCTCCTCCAGGCTTGGAAAGAATAGCTGTCACGGTTGTGTTTGTAATTGGACTCCTCCTCTTGGGTATGTCGTATTTCAATCGTATGGAGCGCAAGTTCGTGGATGTGATCTGATGCCTCCGTATGGCCGTTCGTGTATCCTTTGTGCTCGAAACGGCACAGGTGACAATCAGTTCTAGGAAGGTCAATGGTATCTTGACATGAGTGATGTGCGTATTCGTGCTGAAAATCTGTCGAAGAAGTACATGATATCCGTCAACAAGGACGATGGCAGCGGATCATTGGCGGAGCGTTTAAATGATGCGGCCAAAAGCTTGGTCAGGCTTCGGTCTCCCTTCGGTAAGCAGAATTTGGTGAAGGAAGAACTGTGGCCGGTCAAAAATGTCTCGTTCGAAATTCGCACGGGAGAGGTCGTCGGCATTATCGGTCGAAATGGGGCGGGGAAAAGTACGTTACTGAAGATCCTGTCTCGCATTACAGATCCCACCAGCGGTCGAGCACAAATCTTCGGGCGCATCGGAACGTTGCTGGAGGTCGGGACCGGTTTTCACCCAGAGCTGACGGGACGGGATAATATTTATCTCAGCGGGATCATCTTGGGGATGAAGAAGGCAGAAATTAGTCGGAAGTTCGACGAGATTGTAGAGTTTGCCGGGATCGACAAGTTCATCGATACGCCGGTGAAACGGTATTCCAGCGGGATGTACGTCAGGCTTGCTTTTGCCGTGGGTGCCCACCTAGAACCAGAGATTCTAATTGTGGACGAGGTGCTGGCGGTCGGAGATTCGCAATTTCAAAAGAAGTGTCTTGATAAGATGGAGGATATTGGTGAGCACGGCCGGACGGTGTTGTTTGTTTCTCACAATCTGCAGGCCATCACGCGGCTCTGTAAGAGAGTGATCTGTCTGGACAATGGGAAAGTGATTGCCGATGGGCCTGCAAACCAGGTGGTAAGCACATGTATGAGTGTTGGAGCGCCTTCTCGAGGATTCAAAGAATGGACTGATTTGTCGACCGCTCCGGGAGACGACGTCGCGCGGCTTAGAGCCGTTCGAGTGAAAACTATAGACGGCCGGATTGCCGACGTCATTGATATACGTCAAACTTTCGCGATTGAGTTTGAAATAGAGGTGTTGCAACCAGGCTGGGTACTCACCCCAAAAATCGAGCTTTATTCCGATACCCGGGAATGCATCTTTGAATCGTTCGATTTGGATCCTGACTGGCGGCGACGCCCGCGTCCGGTCGGGAGGTATGTTTCGAGGGGGTGGATTCCAGGCAATCTTCTCTCGGAGAGAGCCCACGTTATGAACGCGCGCTGTGTCTCGATCGACCCCTACCGCGTGATGTTCAAAGTCCAAGATGTCCTCGGGTTTCGAGTTGTGGATAGTCCCACCGGTGACTCGGCCCGTGGAGATTTTATGGGTGATATGTTAGGGCTGGTCAGGCCGATGCTGAAGTGGACCACGGAGTTTGTTCCTAGACAGGAAGGTGCCAACATCAAGCGCGGCGCGGCGGGCACGGTATCATGAAAGCAGTAATTCTCGCAGGAGGATTGAGAATCAGATAAAGTGTATCAAGAGGTGGTTCGGAAACGAGGTATCCTTCCTCTTCACCTACGGAGACGGTGCTTCAGATATCGACATTCAGCCCACCATCAAGTTTCACAGGCCTCAAGAAAAACTAGCCATGGTGACTTCCGTATTGCCCCTTGCGAGGTTTGGGGCGGCTTCTATGCTTTTTAGGGAAAGGCCATTGACTACATCGATGGCGATGAAACTGTGTGGGAACGAGAGCCGACCGAACAACTTGCCAAAGTGCGTCAATTCATGAGCTGCCGGAACGACCGCTTCTGGTCTTGTACGTATACGTTGTGCGAAAAAACCACATAAAAGAGCTCTGGCCGTTCTCGAAGGCCCCCCGGAAGATCTGGTAAGAAGCCGTGCGAACGGACTTTCTCGTCATCGGCGGTGGCGTCATCGGCTTGAATGTGGCTAGAGTACTCCGACGTAGATTCCCCGATGCATCTGTGCATCTACTTGAAAAAGAGGTCGATTGCGGGTTGCATGCAAGTGGCCGCAACAGCGGCGTCCTGCATGCCGGATTCTATTACTCACCCGATAGTCTCAAGGCCAAGTTCACCTGGAGGGGGAATCGCCTGCTGACTGAATATAGCGAGGAGAAAAAGATTCCACTGAACAAATGTGGGAAATTAGTTGTGGCTAAGGATCATGCCGACCATGCCAGCCTCGACGAGCTGCTCAGAAGGGGGCGCGCGAATGGGATCCTGCTCGAGGAAATATCCGAGAAAGACGCCAAAACCATTGAGCCTCGAGTCAAGACCTGCGAACGGGCATTGTTTTCTGCTGCGACCTCCACCGTTGATCCTACTCTGGTGATGCAGGCTATGAAGAAGGATGCAATCGATGAGGGCGTGCAGTTCCATTGCGGGGTTCGATACCTCGGATCATCAAAAGGGCAAGTGAAGACGACTCACGGTACGTATGAGGTAGGGTACGTTGTGAATGCAGCAGGGCTCTATGCTGACCGCATCGCTCGGGACTATGGATTCTCCGAGCACTATTGCATTCTTCCATTCAAGGGGCTTTACCTCTATTCCAGTGAACCGGTTGGGTCGATTCGCACAAACATCTATCCGGTCCCGAATCTCAATAATCCGTTCCTGGGTGTCCACTTTACGGTAGCTGCCGGTGGGAAAGCCAAGATCGGCCCGACGGCAATCCCGGCATTGTGGCGAGAGAACTACCGCGGTATGGGCAATTTTGGATTGGGAGAGTGTGCTGAAATTATCGGAAGAATCCTTGCCCTGCTGGCGACGTCGAATTTTGATTTTAAGAGGCTGGCGGTGCAGGAAATGGCCAAGTATTCCAAGCGCCGGATGGTGAGGCTCGCCGGCGCGCTGGTGGAAGGCGTGAAGGAAGAGCATTTTCAGAAGTGGGGAGAGCCCGGAATTAGAGCGCAATTACTCGATGTCAGGACGAAACGGCTTGAGATGGATTTTGTGATTGAGGGAGATGACCGGTCGATGCACGTCCTGAACGCGGTGTCCCCGGCGTTCACCTGTTCGCTGCCCTTCGCGGAGTATGTTGGTGAACGGATTCAGGCCCTGCTCCATTGAGAAAGGCGAAGGCGATGAAGATTTTGGTTGTAGGAAGTATTGGGTATGGGGCACCGGTTGTTGTCCTGTTGATTTGAAAAGTGCATGCCGCGTAAGTCTTATGATCGAGCCAATCAAGTAACTATTCCATCCCGATCTGAGAGACGTCTGGCGTATAGAGAACTGCCGGCGTTTCTAGTACCACAAACCATTGATCATGAAACATGACGGTGACACAGCTTTCGATCGGCATTTTAGCGAGCGTCCAGGCTTTCATGGGCAACTGCCTTGGGGCAGTTGCTTGCTTTTCTCGTCGGTGCAGCTCACAGGCTCTCGCTCGCGGTACGGTTGGGCATACACATCGAGCACATCGTATATCCACATATATCCGTCTGCGGTATTCCTCGATCAGTGTGCCGATCACCACATCACTTCGCGCCAGGGTGTGAGAAGGTTTTTAGGTCAGCGACATATAACCCTCGGGGTGGAGACCTGTGAAGCGGGTGTGCTTTCAGAGTGGAGGCAGAGTTAATGAGTCACGTGAGGCTTGCGGTTCCGTTCGGATTTTACGGGTGGGGTAACATCGGCGATGAGTCTACGTTGCAAGGATTTGGTCGGTTGATTTCTCGCTATCGCGGCGAGATAGGGGTCTGGGTTGCCTCAAGGAGTCCGGCCCATACCGCAAGAATAGAGCCTTCCTTCAGTTACTACAATGCTGTAGGTCGTGATGTCAGAAGATGGTGGGCACAGTCCCGTGCGGGAGCTAATGTGTTTGTCGGAGGGACGCCCATCATGGACACGTTGGGAACGTGGCCATTGTCTGAGGTTATTCCATTGGTCTCTTCGGTCCGTGATAAGGGGCTCCCAATAGTGTTTCTAGGGATTGGGACTGAGCATCTGCTGCGGCAGGACTCCAAGAGCCTGTTTGCCCAGAAGCTAGCACCACATGTACTGCATTGGAGCGTAAGGTGTAGTCGAGACAAATTGAGGCTGGAGGAGTATGGGGTGGCGTCTGATCGGGTCACTGTAGCTGCCGATCTGGCGTGGATGCTCGACCCAGTGACATCTAGTTTCGGGAGGGACTGTCTCACTCAGCTTGGCCAGGATCTGCAGTCGACATTTATTGGGGTAAACATCAATAGCGAGGAGTTTGTGGTGAAACGGTATCCCGAGATGCTCGAGAACTTCGCGATGCTGCTGGACCGGCTAGTTGAAGAAAAAGGAGTACGCATTCTGTTTTTCTGCAATGAAATACGGGAAGGAGAAACTTTCGATAAGGCTGCTAGTCGAAAAGTAATGGACCGCATGAGCCGTCGCAGCAGTGCATTCTTGGTCCCTAATGAATATTGGTCGCCCCAGCAAATGCTCTCCTTGATTTCACTGTGTCGATTCACAATCAGCATGCGGTATCATTTCTGTCTATTTTCTGCTTTGCAGGGCGTGCCGTTTGTTGCGGTGAAACGCTCGGATAAAGTTGATGATCTGTGCTGGGACTTGAATTGGCCATATAGTGTATCTCTTGCTGAAATGTGTGATTCAGGTTTGCTTAGTAAAGTTTCGGTGATGGATCAGGATCGAGCCCGTGTTAGCCGGGATTTATCGGCAGGCGTCAGAGTGATGCGTGAGCGGGCGGCGACGAATTCGATCGTGATGGATAGACTCTTAGCGTCGGTGCGGGATGGGTCACCTCGATGAATCTCAAAGTCGCTATTGACGTTCAGATTCTTCCCGGCACAGATGGCGGTGTTGCATCGGCTGTCAAGAGTCTCATCCACACTCTGGGAGAGCTAGCCGATGGGGATGAGCAGTATACAATAGTTATTGCAAATAAAGAGCAGCGGAAATGGCTGTCTCCCTTCCTTGGGCCGAACCAGAAACTCTCCTGCAAGACTGAATACCGAACTGAATACCGAAGACCAAGTATCGCAAAGCGTATTCTTCGCCCTGTATTGTCGGCAGCCAGAAGAGTTCATGATCGATTGGATACCCCTCGATACTGGCCGGAGGCTCCAATTTCGGATGGCTTCTATGAGAACCTTGAGTGCGATATTCTCCATTTCCCGTCGCAGGAGTTTCGTGTGTGTGCGCTGCCGACCATATACAATCCGCATGACCTCCAGCACCTTCATTTCCCTAATCTCTTTTCGCCCGAAACCCTTGCTTGGCGAGAGATGATTTACCCGGCCGGATGTAATTGACGAGATTGTCTTGCGTGGAAGCCTTCGCGACATTACACTATCGACGCGAGAGAACGTTTTATGGAATACCCTTGCTGAGGATGCGCTGCTCACAGACGGTACCAATGAATCCCGGAGCGTCCTAACATGACCATTGCCGCGCAGAGTGCGGGGACAACGGCGATCCAGGGCCTCTCGATTTGGCCTTGGCTTGACACGTGCGATAACCGGAGCAGATCTCCCTTGTTAGAGACCAACAATTGGCCGCGGATTAGTATTGTTACTCCAAATTTCAACTATGGTCATTTGATCGAGATGACTATGCGCTCAGTCATTCTCCAGAGTTATCCGAACCTCGAGTACATCGTCATTGATGATGGCAGCACCGACGAGAGCGTCAAGGTGATCGACAGGTATTCCTCGCAATTAGCGTACTTCGAACACCAGTCCAATCAAGGACAGTACCCAACAATCAACAAGGGCTTTTCTAAAGCCACGGGCGAAATTTGTGGTTGGCTCAACAGTGACGACATCTACCTGCCTTGGACTTTGAAGACGGTCGCGACGATATTCTCGCGATTTCCAGACGTGCATTGGATTCATGGGCACGTAACTCAGATTCAGGATGGTGTAGTCCATGCCGTAGGTCCTTATCGACCATTCCCACGCGAGATGATCCGGGCCGGTCTCTTCCACGAAATAGGTGGCGGGTATGGATACATTCAGCAAGAAAGTTGCTTTTGGCGTCGTCGTCTTTGGGAGAAAGCCGGAGGCTTACGGACAGACCTCGGATATGCCGCCGATTTCGAACTCTGGACGCGCTTCGCTCGACATGAAAAACTTCATGCAGTTTCCACCATTCTCGGCGGCTTTACGGAACGGATGAACCAAAACCGGAGCCGACTAAATCGCCAGCAATATATAAATGACGTTGATAAGTCTATCCGTGAAATAAGACGCGACCCCAATTCTTGCGAAGCACGGCTCGCGCGACGCCTCGCTCGCCATGAGTATGTCGCGGGTCGACTGTCTTATCGAGTGGCTAATAAGTTCTTCTCGGTCAGGGATCTGCGCGGTCCAACCTTGATGTGGGATTTTTCTCAGGGCTGCTATGTTGCAGGAACTGCGAGCATCTTCTAGACATCACCAAGTAGGTGACATTACAGCAGGTTCGCGTGGTATCCCTGCGGATCCGGGGACCTTTTGGATTGACGGTGCGCTCCTCGGCCAGCGATGCGAGTCCACAGCTGGTATAGCCGCGTTGCAAAAAGCCGTATCAGCGCGACGCGCAACCGTGACACTCCAAGTACGCTCAGACAGAAGCGATCTAGAAAGTTGACCATTATGTCGTCAGACCAACCTATTATCGCCCTCGACACCCGCGTTCACCCGCGAACTTGGGGTGGCGTTGCTCACGCGACAATGGGCTTGGTGCGAGCGCTTGGTAAGCTAGACGGACCAGAGATCTACTATCTCATTGTCGAGGACCACGAGCAACTGGACTGGCTCCGACCGCATTGCGGGCCGAACCAGCGAATCGTTGACAAACGTCGCTGGCAGGAAGACCAGGTCAATCAGAGACGGCCTCTGACCAAGCCGACATTCCTTAGGAGACTGATCAAACCCGCAGTCAACCTTGCGAGGTCCATTCATCACCGGTTGCATTCTGAATTTCCTAGCTTGCCACAGCTTGAACTATCGGATGGCTTTTTCGAGAGTCTGGGCTGCGATGTGCTTCATTTTCCGTCCCAGCAGTTCGTCCTCGCCGCCGTCCCGTCGATCTATACCCCGCACGACCTTCAACATTTGCATTACCCGCAATTCTTCACCCCTTTCGAGCTTGCCCGCCGAGAGACTGTTTATCCGGCCGGTTGCCACTTTGCCCACACCGTGATTGCGGGAACGCAATGGATAAAGGACGACATTGCGAAGCAGTATTCCATCAACCCCGAAAAGATCCAAGTAGTTCCCTGGGCATCTCCAACACTCGCCTACTCCGATCCAACGCCTGCAGATCTGCTGGCTGTGCGAGACAAATACCGTCTCGAATCGCCATTCGCCCTGTACCCGGCGGCGGCCTGGCCACATAAGAATCATATTCGGCTGCTTGAGGCGATTGCGTATCTCCGAGATGCCAGGGGTATCACCATCAGACTTATCTGTACAGGCTCCATCGCGAACGACTACTGGATACATCATTGGCCCAAGATTGAGAGGCGCATGCATGAGCTCAGCCTAGGCGACCAGGTGAGATTTCTCGGTTTTGTTGACGAGAAAGACATGCGCCCCATTTACCGGCAGGCGCAATTCCTGGTGGTTCCCTCTCTTTTTGAGGCTGATAGCTGCCCGATTCACGAAGCATGGATCGAAGGGGTGCCGGTAACCTGTTCCAATGTAACTGCGCTTCCGGACCAAGTGCAGGACGCCGGTTTGTTATTCAATCCAAAGGATGTTCAGGATATCGCCCGAGCGCTGTCCCGGATGACGACGGAGGCAGACCTTCGAGAGAGATTGATCGTACTTGGATACCAACGAATTAAGGACTTTGACTGGGACAGAACCGCGAGAGCGTATCGGGCTGTGTATCGCCGCGCTGCAGGTGTGCAACTTACCGAAGAGGATTCGGTCCTCCTGAGCTGGGACTGGATGCGCGAGTCGCGGAGAAAACTGGAGCACGTGACGTCATGAGTAATCGTTTCATCCCTGTAGCCGCGCCGACACTCGCTGGAAACGAAAAGAAATACGTGCTCGATTGCCTCGATACGAACTGGATCTCCTCCCGAGGCAAATACATCGATCAGTTCGAACAGGCATTTGCCACCTTCTGTGGAGCCAAACACGCGATGACTTGCACCAACGGTACGGTGGCCTTGCACCTGGCTCTCCTCGCACTCGGAGTAGGCCCGGGTGACGAAGTTATTGTGCCTACTCTAACCTTTGTTGCAACGGCCAATGCGGTGACCTATTGTGCGGCGCGCCCCGTGTTTGTGGACTGTGAATCTGAGACATGGAACATCGATCCAGCCCGTATTGAAGCAAAGATTACCCCACGAACCAAGGGGATTATAGTGGTGCACCTGTATGGGCACGCGGTCGACATGGACCCTATTCTTGAATTAGCCGCCCGGCGGGGCTTGTTTGTGCTTGAAGACGCGGCTGAGGCGACTGGGGCTCTCTATAAGGGGAAAACTGTGGGGTCAATGGGGCACATTTCAACGTTCAGTCTCTTCGGCAATAAAGTAGTGAGCACCGGTGAGGGGGGCATGGTAACGACCAATGATGCGCAACTCGCAAGCCGTGTTCGCATGTTGAAAGAGCAGGGCATGGATCAGAACCGACGGTACTGGTTTCCGATCGTTGGATATAATTACAGGATGACCAACATCGCAGCGGCCATCGGGCTCGCGCAAGTGGAGATGATCGATTGGCATATCGCGCGTCGGATCGAGTTGGCCTCGTGGTATCGCGACTCACTCGAGGGCGTTTCAGGCATCTCCTGGCAATTGGTAAAACCCTGGGCCCGGCACGTGTACCAGTTCTTCACAATCGTGGTTGACCCGAATCAAGGAATCAGCCGCGATCAGGTGATTATTGACTTGAAGGAGCGAGGAATCGAAGGGCGTCCGGTTGTGTATCCCATGCACTCCTTACCGCCATATGTTGATCTCGCGGGCGACGAACGCTTTCCGATCGCGGAGCACATTTCAAAGAATGGAATCAATCTTCCGACGTCAGCGAATTTGACCTACGACGAAGTGCGCTATGTTTCCGATAGCCTCAGAGCGTCCCTAGCCAATTCAGCCGCCAAGTAACCGTGTTGACGCTCGAGTTTGCATAGTCGCATGTAGAGATTGCGAGTTGCAGCATCGATTTACGCGACGCAGATCGTGCTAAGGCGAGTGGCCATCTGGTAGAGTGCACCAGGGATGTGTGGCTATCGTACGGTATGGTATTGCCAGAAATTTTTGGGCGCCTAACGGCAAGACCTGAGTGAGGGGACAGCTATGAAGATCTTGCTAGTCACCGGTTCGAACGGGCTCATCGGTTCCGAAATGGTCGGACACTTTCATGGGCTCGGCTGGAATGTCCACGGCGTAGACAACAATATGCGGGCGGAGTTCTTCGGGCCGCAAGGTGATACACGTTGGAATCAACGGCGGTTGGCAGAGAAGTATCCGGGATTTGCCCATCATGAGTTTGATATGCGCGACAGGCAAGGCGTGCTTCTCCTCGTCGAGCAGCTAAAGCCTCACGCGATCATCCATACGGCCGCACAGCCGAGTCACGACTTGGCCGCGACACGTCCCTTCGATGATTTCGACGTCAATGCCACAGGGACACTCAATCTACTCGAAGCCGCACGCCGTTTCTGCCCAGAATCCCCACTGGTTCATTTATCGACGAACAAAGTGTACGGAGATGCACCTAATCGAATTAAACTGAAAGAGTTGGAGACGCGATGGGATTATGACGATCATGCATACGCCGGCGGCATTGCGGAGGATTTCACCATAGACCAATCGAAACATTCACTCTTTGGTGCCTCAAAAGTTGCAGGCGATGTGATGGTCCAGGAGTATGGGCGATATTTCAACATGCCGACCTGCTGTCTGCGCGGTGGATGTTTGACCGGCCCCGCGCACTCAGGCGTGGAGTTGCACGGCTTCTTGAGCTATCTGGTCAAAGTGAACGTAACCGAGGGCGGCTATAATGTCTACGGATACAAGGGTAAGCAAGTCCGTGACAATATCCATTCCTACGACGTGGCACGCTTTGCCGAAGAATTCATCAAGGTTCCACGCATTGCAGAAGTCTATAACTTGGGGGGCGGGCGAGGGAATTCCTGCTCGATTCTTGAAGCGTTCGCGTTGGCAGAGGCGGTATCGGGGAAACCCATGAAGTGGCAGTACGTCGACAAGGCACGCGAAGGCGATCATATCTGCTACATCAGCGATCTCACGAAAATGAGACGGCACTTCCCGTCCTGGAATATTACGAAGAGTTTAGACGACATTGTGAGAGAGCTTGTTGGGGGATGGGGAGGGCGACTATGAGCGCAGACCTGATAGTGGTCCTTGTCGAATTGACAATGGCGGAGTGATGTCCATTCAGCCGTATCCTTTTCGGGTAAAATTTCGGGTGGGGATTTTCAGTGATTTACCAGGGGAGTCCAGGATCGCATGAAACTTTTAAGGCAGGCAATCAAGAGAACTCCCTTATCTTTAGGCTATGGACAAAATCGCTTATCAAAGCCACGAATTGAGATCTCAGAGCCACAGCCACGCATCCTTGATAACTTTGTGAACCTCCCACAAGGGTGTGAGCAACGTCTCAACGAATCAAACAATCTAATTTTGGCAAACGACATTCGGCTAAGCTACTTGCTCGACTAGAGCGGCACTCGACTTGTTAGAAAACGTGTCGAAGGACAGGGGCCGAGGCAGCCGTTTTTCTGGTACACGATGGGATGCCGTTCTTTTTTTAATGGGATGCCCATTTTGATGCAAGAGGGCTCGGTTTTATGCGGACCAATTGACGCCGATGGTTCTAGAATAGGTCAGAGCCGTTTCCCAAGGCAGATCGGGAGGCAACTGAGAAAAGGGAGAAGGATTTGGCTTGCACATAGTGTGATCTTTTGATCTCCTATCAGATGAAACGCGTAAGGTCTATCTCTCCACGCACATCACAGGCCCTTTCCGGTGTGACGGCTGTTCTCTTAGCCGGCGGGTTAGGAACTCGTCTTCGTTCTGTCGTGGCGGATCAGCCGAAGGCCTTGGCGAAAGTCAGAGGCCGTGCATTTCTCTCATATCTGTTGGAACAAGTGGCCACTGCTGGTGTTAAGAAGGTGGTGCTTTGTACAGGATACCTCGGAAGCCAGGTGCAACAGTCATTCGGCGATTCATATGGTCATCTTGAACTCTTGTATTCGCAAGAAGCGACGCCACTCGGCACAGGGGGGGCGTTGCGATTTGCGCTGCCACTCTTTCAGTCCGAATATGTCCTCGTTATGAACGGGGATTCGTTCTGCACGGTGGAGCTTGACGCGTTTTGGAATTGGCATCGCAGCCGGGAGGCGCGGGCGAGTATGGTTCTCGTCAAGGCAGCAGATGCGAGGCGATATGGTCGCGTCTATACTCGTCGCGACGGCCAGATTCAGAGGTTTGAAGAGAAATCGTCTGAGGAGGGGGCGAGTTGGATCAACGCGGGAATCTATCTTATACGTTCTGAGTTAGTGGAGACTATCCATCCCAACAATCACGTTTCGCTGGAACAGGAAGTGATCCCTGCCTGGATTGGTCAAGGATTGTACGGATATGAGAGTGACGGACGTCTCTTGGATATTGGCACCCCTGAGTCCTATTTGTCGGCAGAACAGTTCTTGCCTGCGCAGGGTCACTAATAACAGAAACGAGCATGCGCAAGACGAATTCACCCTGTCGTCTCCCCTGAACATCAAGATTGAATGGCCCATTGAGTAAGGGGCACGAAGTATAGATATTATGCAGTCATCCATTGATCCCCATCGAAAGGCCCATGCGCATCTTCTCGCCAGTGCTGAGATAAAGCGTCGCATGGCTGAAACCTGTCTGGAGTCAATCCATCTGGCAGCCGATAGGATTCTTCGGGCATTTCGTGCCGGAGGAAAAGTGCTCCTTTGTGGGAATGGGGGGAGTGCTGCTGATTGCCAGCATATGGCTGCGGAGTTTGTCAGCCGTCTTACCAAAGACTTCGATCGACCTGGACTGCCGGCCGTTGCCTTAACTACGGATAGCTCCTTCCTGACGGCCTTTGCAAATGATTGCGGATTTGAAGGTGTGTTTGCGCGTCAAGTGCAGGTGTTGGGGAAACAGGAAGATGTCCTCATCGGAATCAGTACGAGTGGGAACTCTCCCAATATAGTTCGCGCAGTGGAGGTGGCCAAGGCTGCAGGCATTTCTACCATCGCGTTAACGGGGAGTGGTGGGTGTCTGGTGAAGTTAGCCGAGGTGACGATTGCTGTGCCAAGCACTGATACTCAATACATCCAGGAGGCACATCTCGCAGTGGAGCATATCCTGTGCGAGTTAGTTGAACGAGCATTATTTGCGAACAGAAGTTGAGAGGGGCCAGGATTGGGGATCCCGCTATTCATCTTTGAGGTGTTGCGGAGGCGACCATGATCATCAGTAGAACTCCTTTTCGAATCTCATTTTTTGGTGGGGGGACGGACTATCCGGCTTGGTATCGCAAGCACGGCGGTACGGTGATCGGCACCTCGATCGACAAGTATTGCTACATTACATGTCGATATCTTCCCCCATTCTTCGAGCATAAATATTGTGTCATCTATTCGAAGATGGAGTATTGCCATACGCTCGATGAGATTGCTCACCCGGCTGTTCGAGAGGGCTTACGGTTCTTAAACATCGATCGTGGAGTTGAGATCCATCATGACGGCGATTTGCCGGCTCGTAGCGGAATGGGATCGAGTTCTTCCTTTACGGTCGGGCTGCTCCATGCCTTGCATGCGCTGAAAGGGCAGATGGTGAACAAGCAGCAACTGGCCATGGAAAGTATCCGTATGGAGCAAGAAATACTCAAAGAGACCGTAGGGTCACAGGATCAAGTGCTTGCGGCATACGGTGGGTTCAACCATGTGAGCTTCATGCCGAATGGGGAAATTGCCGTTCGACCGATCACGATTACCTCGGATCGTATGACAGAGCTCAACTCACATCTCATGTTGTTCTATACAGGCGTCAAACGTACAGCCTCCAACATTGCAGATACTTTTGTAAACGACCTTGAGGAGCGCAAGCGTCAGCTACGGATGATGAAAGATCTGGTCGAAGAAGGCGTTGCAGTATTAACCGGCAGCCATAGCATCGAGGGCTTTGGAGAATTACTGCATGAGGCCTGGCAGGCCAAGCGGAGCCTGAGTCCAAAAGTCTCCAATTCGCACGTGGATGAGCTCTATGAATGTGCAAGGTCAGCAGGTGCCATTGGGGGCAAAATCACTGGTGCAGGCGGAGGCGGATTCTTACTATTGTTCGTTCCCCCGCATAAGCAGAACGACGTGAAGGAGAAGCTCAATAAGCTGATCCATGTCCCCTTCAAGTTTGAGTTCTCCGGCAGTCAAATTATCCTCTTTGATCGGGAAGAGGATTATTCTGCTGCGGAGAAGGTGCGAGCGGGCCAAAGTATTCAGCCATTCATCGAACTGTCACATGGTTAGCATTGAAGAAGGACGATAGCGGGGCTCCTCCAGTTGGTTCAACGTTGAACGGCGAGTGCAGCACACCAAATAATACAAAGTAGGAGGCAAGCAGTGAACATTCTCGTGACAGGTGGAGCAGGGTATGTGGGGTCTGTGTTGGTTCCTCTTCTGCTCAGCAAAGGGCACACAGTTACGGTGCTCGATAACTTGATGTACAAGCAGGCCTCGTTATTAGATTGTTGCATTGACAGCAAGCTTACTCTTGTCCGCGGAGATGTCCGAGATGAACGGCTTCTGTCAGAACTCGTCAGGAAGGCAGATGCAGTCTTCCCCCTCGCGTGCTTAACCGGAGCGCCAATTTGTGCGCGCGACCCAGAAGGCGCAAAAGCGATCAATTATGAGGCGAATATAAACATTGCCAAGCTTCTGAGCCCTCGACAAATGCTCGTGTTCCCATCGACGAACAGTGGCTATGGAGTAGGACAGTCCGACATCTATTGCACCGAAGAGACGCCACTTCGTCCGGTCTCTATATATGGGCGCCTAAAAGTTGAGGTCGAATCGATATTGCTGGACACAGGCAACTGCGTGACGTTTCGGTTTGCCACCCTTTTTGGCGTGAGCCCACGGATGCGGCTTGACCTGTTGGTGAACGACTTCGTCTACCGTGCCGTGACGGATCGGTTCCTTATTTTATTCGAGCCGCATTTTAAACGGAACTATCTGCATGTTCGAGATGGCGCCAATGCCTTTGTGCACGCGCTGGAGAATTATGGCCAGATGAAAGGCCGTCCGTTTAATGTGGGGCTCAGTGATGCCAATCTCAGCAAGATGGAATTGTGCGAAGCGATTCGAACGTTTGTGCCGGAGCTGTGTGTGATGGTTGCTGAGGTCGGGAAGGATCCGGATCAGCGAAACTATGTTGTCAGTAACCAACGGATAGAATCCACAGGATTTAAGCCTGAGCACAGTCTGCGTGAGGGGATCGAAGAGCTCATCAAAGGTTACCAAATTATCCGACGCGATCAATATGCCAATGTCTAGCGGGATTGTGAGGGACCGTCTTGGCATACATGGAGTTCTGGCGCGACCACTGTTCTACTGGCTGATAAAGGTATGGCAACTCCATTCGCACGCACGTTCCAGTCAGGCCCATTCTGCGGGGGACGTTCAAGTCCATTCCGGCACTAATGATTCCGTGCCTCTGTTTGCGAACCGTTCGGCTATGTACTAGGAGAAATGGGTGATGGCAGCCAGAAGTTCTCCTTTGGAAGTGTCTCCTTGACTGGGGGGCTTATTTGAAGACCATCCTGAAATCAGTGTTCCCGGCGCCGGCTTTAACGCGATTCAAGCGTCTGGTCCTTGTTCTTTGGTCAAAAGTGGGTGGCAAGGCGTCACATGTTGGGAAGACACGGCTTGCCTGCGTGACCAGGTCCACCGAAGTAGGTGGCGCAGAGAGGGCCTTGGCGGAATTCATTCAGAGGCTTGATCTTGCCACCATTGATCCCGTCATCTTGTGTTATGGGAGCAGTACATGTATTCGACAGGTTATGCGACACTATGGGCTCAAAGTCGAGACTCTAGAGGCGGGTGCTGACTGTAGCGTCACGGACTATTGGTGCTCCTTCGTGACCGCGCAACCACAGGTCGTGTGGTTCATTAATACAGATTTCGGCATCTTCCCGTGGCAGGCATATGCGGCTGCGAAGCTGTGCGGGGCGAGGCGAATAGTCTCCATCGAACAGTTATTGACTGATCCAGTCATATATGAAAAACGAAAGAACGCTTTGATCACTCAGGTGTCGCGGTGGATTGGGTGGCCTGGTCGACATCAACGCAAACTGCAGCGGCTGTTCTGCGATAAGATAATTTGCGTCAGTGATGGCATTAGGCGCAGGTTGGTAGAGGAGTATGGATATCCGAAGGAGAAGATGGTTGTGATACTGAATGGCGTCAACTTGAGTCAGTTCAATGGCAGAGGGGAGATGTCAGTCAGGAAAACCCTCAAGATAGGGGAGTTCGACGACGTCTTGGTCTACATCGCTCGCCTGGAGCAACGAAAGAGGGTGGATGTGCTACTACGCGCGGTCGCTCTCGTTTTGCAGGCTGGCCACTCATGCAAGTGCATCATTGTCGGAGACGGTCTTTTACGAGAGGCCCTGATTAATCAATCTCTCGAACTGGGTTTGTCTGAGAGCGTGTTCTTTGTTGGATTCGCTCAGAATGTTAGACCGTATCTCGCAGCAAGCAACATCTACGTCGCTACTTCTGAGAAAGAAGGCTCACCCCTGACTCTTGCAGAAGCTATGGCGGCTGGACTTCCTTGCATCGCAAGCGATATCGCCGGGCACAACGAGGTTGTTGTGCATGGATACAACGGACTGCTTTTCGAAGTAGGCTCGCCAGAAAGTCTCGCCAGCTGTATACGGAACTTGTTGGCCAATAGGGAAAGGCAACTCGCAATGGGTGCCAATTCCAGAAAAAGAGCCGAGGAACATTTCAATAATGATGATCTCATGGCGAAAATGAGAGCTATTGTACTCAACTGAAGATAACCAGTGAGGATCGGCCTTGTGGGGCTTGCCTGTTTGAGCTAAACACGTTTTCCATTGGTAATGGTTATCCCACATAAGCAGTATGGACAGGATGGGCGAACGCCCTTATGGTTTCAGCATGAATTGACGATCTGACTCCAGAAATGAAACTAGAATTTCCCTGTCAACTGGACAAGCGGAGTAGGACCCTGCATCCCGTATTTCCGTGTGTTGAGCACTTTCGACACATCTTCGAGCGAGTCGCAGATGCACGTTGTGAAAGGCTATCCGATCAGATCTTCTCTTCAGCATCATGCGTACTGATCGGTTTATGTGCGGTTTGAGCTCATGACTCCAGGATTGGCGGTCACACGTAATATGTGCTACTTGGAGAGGCGATGAAAATTGTTTTGGTTACCGGATCCGCAGGACTGATCGGCTCAGAATCGGTTGCATTCTTTTGTGAGCGCGGGTTTAGAGCCGTAGGGCTGGACAACAATATGCGCCAGACCTTCTTCGGGAAAGAAGCATCCACGGAATGGAATCGCAATCGCCTGCTCGAAAAGTATCCGGACCAATATATCCACTGCGATGTGGACATCAGAGATCGTGGCGCCGTCAAGAGGGTCTTCGACAAGTATGGCAAGGACATCGAACTGATTATTCATACCGCCGCGCAGCCATCGCATGATTGGGCAGCCGGTGATCCTTACACCGACTTTACGGTCAACGCCAACGGCACTCTTGTGATGCTGGAAAACACCCGTCAATTCTCCCCAGAAGCCGCCTTTATTTTTTGCTCCACCAACAAGGTGTATGGTGATCGGCCAAACTCATTGCCGCTCATCGAAAAAGAACAACGATGGGAAATTGAAACCGGTCATCCCTACTATCAGGGAATCGACGAAACCATGAGCATCGATAATTGTAAGCATTCTCTATTTGGTGTCTCCAAGGTGGCTGCTGATATTCTGGTGCAGGAATATGGACGATATTTTGGCATGAAAACGGCGGTTTTCCGAGGTGGTTGCCTGACGGGGCCTAGCCATTCCGGCACCAAGCTGCACGGCTTCCTCTCGTATCTCATGAAGTGCACGATGACCGGGACCCCCTACCAGGTCCTCGGGTATAAGGGCAAGCAGGTACGTGACAATATTCACAGTTACGATCTGGTGAATGCCTTTTACCATTTCTATTCGGCTCCACGAATCGCCGAAGTCTATAATATTGGGGGCAGTCGCTTCAGTTGTTGCTCGATGCTCGAAGCGATTGAGTTCTGCGAGAACGTATCCGGCAAGAAACTTGATTGGACCTACCAAGAAACCAACCGCGTTGGCGATCACATTTGGTGGGTCAGCGACGTCCGGAAATTCAAGAATCATTACCCCCAATGGAATCTGACCTACAATGTCCAAGACATCCTGACGGAAATCCTTAGCGCAAATTCTTCGCGGTGGTTCCAGTAGCCAGTTAACCCTCGTGATAATCAATTTTAAGACACGGCCAATCGACGGTAGAATTCATTGAGTCAGTCAGTAACTTGGGTGAGTAGCGCATTCGTATTGCGTACAGGACGGTCAGTCCTGCTCGAAGATTAATGGGACCAAATGCGTGTGGGGCTATGGAGACAATGACAAGAGGAGAGAAGGTCGCAGCCGGGAGAGAAGCATGAAAGTGCTACTCGTCTCAGCCTTTCCGCCAGATCCTGCCCCCGAAGCGAACCATGCGCTTCACATGAGTGAGCAACTGGCCAAGTCAGGACACACGGTGTATGTCCTATGCAAAAAAGGAAGTATCGCCGCCACTCAGCCTAATATAGTTGTCCGTGCGATCATCGGGGATTGGTCGTGGTCGGATCTGCCCAGGCTAGCCAAATGTATAAAAGACTGCCGGCCGGATGTGGTTCTCCTCCTTTATCTCGGGTGGGTATTCCAGCATCACCCGATGATTACGTTCTTGCCGACGATCTGCAAGACTGTCATCCCCGGCGTTCCCTGCGTAACACAATTTGAGAATATCGATGAGGATCTCCCCCGCCGATCTCTCTTAGCGCGTGCGCTGCGCAAGGCCATGAAGCTTTGGGCTGAGGAGAAAAATGTGCACTCGTTATTTGGGACTCTGTTGCGAGACAGCGTCCGTATCATCGTTCTTAGTAGCCCTCATAGAGATCGCCTCGCGAGGCACTATTCAGAGGTTAAGGGAAAGAGCGTGATTCTACCGCCCTCGCCCATCATTCGTGTCTGTCTGGATCAACCGGCCACCGCCCGGCAGCAGGTTCGCGAAGCCATAGGGGCTACCGAGAGAGACTTTGTCTTAATTTACTGGGGCTATATCTACCCGGGCAAAGGGGTGGAGACCCTGTTAGAGGCGTTTCGGATCGTATGTCGTCGAAATGAGAACATGCGTCTTATCCTTGTAGGTGGCAGCCTTGAGATCCCACATAATAGCGGTAACAACTACGTTCAAATGGTCCAGCGACTCTCGGAAAACCTCGGTATAGCCGATAAAGTAACCTGGACAGGGCACTTCAGTTGGGACAGCGACGAAGGCTCTCGGTACCTTCATGCCGGCGACGTCTGTGTGTTGCCTTTTGATAACGGGGTGTCACTCAACAACAGTTCCTTGGCTGCGGCAAGTACCCACGGTGTGCCCGTCATAAGCACTGAGTTACCTGATGGGCGAGATGAGGCGCTGGAGCATGGAAAGAATATTTACCTTTGTCGGCCAAGAAACCCGGAAATACTGGCGGATGCGATTCAATTGCTGCGCGAGAATGCCGGGTTGCGCGAACATTTGCGGCTGGGGATTCTGGATCTGGCGCGGGACTGGCATCGTTGGGAGGCGACGACGGAGCGCTTGGTCGGGGTATTGGAATCGGCTGTTTCAGGCGGCAAAGTGCCTGGACAGGAGCAATCCCCGTCCTCTGTGGTAACGAATGAAGCAGGATCAAGCAAGAAGAGCATCTCCTCAGCCATTTAACTTGAATTCCCCGTAGCTTGCTACAGGGACAATCTTTTCTGGTACCCTCTGGAGTATGGCGGACCAGAGGGACGAGGCAGTGAGAAAGGGAGCGCACTGTGCGTGGCAAAACCACTACCACAGTGTCTTTCCCGTGAAAGACCGGAAGGCGCTGCTGGATGAGGTGGTGACGACGATCATCCAGGAGACGGCTGCCGAGATCGCGGAACGGGCAAACTGGCAGACCGTCGAACGGTATGTGCAGCGGCGAGGGCAGCCTCAAGAAGATCTCCGGCAGTTCCGAATGTTTTAGTTCTGTGATACCCCACAGCTTGCTGCGGGAGAGCTTCATTAGGGGCAGGTCATTCTTCTTGATATGTTTCGGCTGCTGCCGAGCATCCTACTTGCAGCGCACGATTTGGAAGACCTCTCTGAAATCAACGTTCCCGTCACTGGCTCTAACGCGACTCAAGTGTCTGGTCATCTTCCTCTTGTTTATAAGGCGCTTGAGGAAATGAGTCGACAGTCCTACGTGTTAGATTTCTAGATTTTCCCATCCGCCCCTCTCAACTGACAAAGAAGGGATATATCACGCAATGAGGATCTTGCATGTTAGTCCCATGTACTTTCCGATTTTGGGAGGGGCTGAGTTGCACATGAAGGAAATTAGCGAGGGGCTTGTGAGGCGAGGGCACAAAGTGACAGTTCTAACGACTAATGCCCGCAATGCATGGGATCTGTGGGATGCCAAGTCAGCCAATTTGCCAGATGTAGAGTCGGTCAATGGGGTGAAGATTGTCCGTCTGCAACCAACAAATGGAGGGGCAGTGGAGAAACTGATTCCTCTATGCAGAAAATTGCGAGGTGGGTACCGAGGCGTAAACTGGCTTCTTTCTTCTCCTTCAGGTTTTGACCTATTCATGCGGGGGCCTCGTGCGTTCGGCGCGATTCCCTACCTACTAAGTTCCAATGCCGACGTGGTAGCTAGTATGAATTGGGTGTGGCCGCTGGGGCATTACTGCCATCTTGCTAGACGGCTCAAGCCCTATAAGCTTGTGGGCATACCGTTGTTTCATACGGCAGAGGATTGGTGTGGTCTCGAGATATACCGGCGGATGCTTTGTAACTGTGATGCAGTCGTTTCGAATACTGAATTTGAGGCCGAGTTTGCTCGGGGCAGGGGCGCGCGGAACGTCCAGGCGGTGGGTGTGGGAATTCATCCAGAGGATTTTGAAAAGAGGGATGGCCGTGCCGTGAGAGAGGCATATCATATTGGCAATCATCCAGTTATTGGGTTTGTCGGAAGACTGCTGGCAAACAAAGGAGTCACAACTGTTATTGCGGCGATGAGGCAAGTGTGGAAAACGAATAGCGAGGTACGACTTCTAATCGCTGGCGCAGCGCCGGCGTCTTCGGCGGAGGACGTGCTGCGCCTTCATGAATTATCGACTTTGGAGAGAAGTCGAGTCATTCGAATATGCGACTTCAAAGACGAAGATAAAGCGTCGATATTCGACGCGCTGGATGTGTTCGCTCTGCCTTCAGTGGGGGAATCGTTTGGCATCGCCTACCTCGAAGCATGGATGTGTGGAAAGCCTGTAATAGGTGCCCGAATAGGACCGACTAGCGATGTGATCGATGATGGCGTAGATGGGTTGCTCGCGAAGCCGTATGATCCGGATGATCTCGCTGCAAAATTGGTCGAGCTTCTCTCGGATCCAGAGAAGCGAGAACGGATGGGGCAAAATGGGCGAACCAAGACACTTAATCGATTTACATGGAACCAGATCGTCGACAAGATGGAGCACATTTATCGTGATGTAGTCGACGAGACGACAATGCCTCTATGGTAGGGAAAGCTTATGTGCGATCAGATATTTTGGCTTAAGCTGGATATGTGGGCAGGCCTCAGCCGCAACCTTCCATTGACGCCGGCAAACTTTTTCAGCATGCTGCTAGACTTCGGCGATCATCAGGCCGGGGGGAGATTCTAGCATGCATGAGACTATCCAAGAGGCCAGTCCGAGTCCCAAGGAGCCTATGCGAAAGAAATGGCAGATTGCCTGGGTCCATAATGGCGATATAGGCGGATCGAAGCGCTTTGCCTTCGAAATGGTTCGTAACCTGTCTGCGCGTGGCCATGTCATTGACGAGTTCATCTTCCCCGGCTCCTTGTCAAACAGGGATTACCTATCACTCAAGCCTTATGTCCGCAACTCTTCCGAGGTAATCATGCTGAAGCCTTATCCTCTTTGGCGTCTGCGGCCGCATCTCTTGGGTCGCTATGCCCAACTGGGCGCTACCCTTTGGACGATGCGCAAGGTCAAGCAACAATTTGAGAGGCTCGCAAACGTCATCAATGCCACAGAATATGACTTTGTACACATTGACCAATGGCCAGCTTGTCGAACGATTGGCATACTCCCGTACCTTCGGCGGCCGAGCGTTGTCTATAGCCATGAGCCGTCAGCAGTACGGTACGAAGAGTCTTTGCACAGCACGAGTCTCGGCCAGAATTCGGCCCGCAAAGGATTCTATACATCTCTCTGTGATGTCGCCTCAAAGCTTTCCACCCATGCCCTCAACAAACGCGACATTATTCACACAAAGCTCGCGCACTTAATCCTCGCGAATTCATACTATTCAAAAGAGATATTATTCCAACGCTACGGGTGCCATTCGAAGGTTTGCTACCCTGGGGTCGATTGCTTGGCCTTTGGGTTAGCGACATTGCCGGTCGAGCCGATGGTGCTATCCTCAGGCCGAATCATCAGACTCAAACAGCATCATTTGGTGATTGAGGCAGTTGCGCGGATTGAGCGGACTCAACGGCCGCACGTCGTTATTGCTACACCAGAACACATCGAGCGCTTGGAGGATCCATGCTATAGCGAAGAGCTAGTCCGAATGGCAAAAGATCGCGATGTCGATCTAACGGTGAGGTACAGGCCGAGCCAGCTGGAATTAGCCGGCCTGTACAGCCAGACTCTTGCGTTGGTCCTTGTCCCCATCATGGAACCGTTCGGACTTGTCGCGATTGAAGCGATGGCGAGCGGAACACCGGTCATCGGGATCAAGGAAGCCGCCATTAGAGAGTCTGTCATTGATGGTGTTACGGGAATCCTCGTCGATCGAGATGCTGACCAGATCGCAGCGGCGATCATCCAACTCCAACAACATAAAGAGATGCGCGCTGAAATGAGTAGGCAAGCGATTGAACATGTTCGTGCCCATTGGACATGGGAATGTACGGTTAAGCGCTACGAAGAGGAAGTTCGGAAGGTCCTCAACACTCGGGCACATCCAACACCAGCAGCTTAAGAGATTCATGAAAATCGTGATGGTGACAAACCTTTACCCGCCCCACTATCGGGGGAGGGAGTATGCGATTCATTGTGCCCGGGTCGCAGGAGCACTGCAGGGAACTGGCCGTGAGGTACGAGTTTTGACGAGTACCTATGGAGTGCCGCAGACCTCTGTGGTAACTAGATGGCAGCGTGATGATGAAGTAACGGGAGTGTCCGTACATCGTTGGTTGCACGAGTACTATTTAGATCCTCTAATAAAAAAACATGAACGGGGGCAGCTGAATTGCGCTGTAGAAATCGGTACTGGAGACTGTGGAAATGATTGCCGTTCTAACAGTTCGCTCTGTGATCAACCTTCTTGTGGCGTTCACGAGTCTCCTCTTGTCTCTAAGTCTGCCACTCGTCGGCTGTCGCCTTCTACATGAAACAAAGACGGCGGCAGGATGGGAAGCGCAGCAGAATTCAATCCCTTCGGTTGGCCCAGCTGAACCAATATTGGTGTCTGAGAGAAAGCCCTATTCGTGGCCCGATGGGACCATGGGATTACTCAGGGAAACTGATGGAAAGTCGTATCGTTTCTTTGCGGCCTCCGCCGGCTTTCCTTTAATGACGAAGGGGAGTCTGGATAATCCCATTCGGGACGAAATACATGAGCTAAAGATTGAAGGAGTTCCAGCCCGATACCAATACTTCGCCGGCGGACCGATTTACAAATCCGATCGCAGTGAGCTCCTTCTGATGTTTTATCATGCCGAGATTTATATATCTCCCCCTGGCTACCTCCCGTTCTATAGCGAATTAGGATTGGCTCGATCTACGGATGGTGGAGTGACCTGGAAAGATTTGGGGCGCGTTATCACCCCTCATGCCTCAGTGACGAGTGATTATTTCCAGATTGCGCACGGAACGTTGGATGTGGGGTGGGGGGCATACGCAATTGTTGGGGAATATTTTTATCTATACTTCAAGGATCTTCTCCACGTGGGAGACCAATTTAGACCCGTGACTCTTGCTGTGGCACGAGCAAAAATCGAAGACGTGCTCGATGCCGCTGAGTACGCTTCGGAAGTTTCAAGATGGGAAAAATTCTACCAAGGTTCCTGGACTGAACCTGGAATTGGCGGACGCTCGAGCCCTCTCACTGAAAAGGATGAGGACGCCATTATAATGGCCGATGTGGCCTATAGCAGCTATTTGAGAAAGTACATCAGCATTGTAATTGGTGGGCCATGGCCCACCACCGATCTAAACCTGTGTGAATCAGCGGATGGCATTCACTGGAGCAACTACCGAAGGATAGTGGATGACGAAGGCCACAATTACTATGCGACGCTCATAGGGTTAGAACATAACCCTCATCTGCTCGAACGGGAATTTTTTGTTTATTACATCAATTCCAAAGACTATGCCGCAACAGGAAATCGAAACAAAGACGGCGTGCTTTACCGCCGACGGGTCACCATGCAGTGATCATGGGGTGCGATCCCGGATGACGGGGTCTGAGCGCCGCATGATAACCTTATTCGTGACGCCGTTTTCACTGCTCAGACAGGCGGCGTGGTGCGTTCTTGGAGGATACGCGCCGGCTCCTATCGCAGCGAGAGCAGGAGATATACGTGCTTCGTGCCGGGGAGGCTCGAAGTATTCAATCGTGTGCGCTGAACTATGACGACCACGCGGGAGCACGCTCTCTTGCCAAGAAATATTCAAACAACGACTGAGTCTAGGGTTGCTAAAGCGATATGCGAAGGCCGGTGTAAGGCAAGGTCCCGCTCAGAGCAATCGCGATCATCCTTCGCTCGCGGCCGGTAAGACTAAGGCGTCCATGAAGATATTGATGGTCAGTAATTTCTATCCTCCCCACTATCGCGGAGGCTATGAAATCCGGTGCAAGCAGGTGGCCGAGACTATGCAGCAACGTGGTTATGAGATCCGTGTGCTCACCAGCGTCAGCGGATTGCCAATGAATTCCTTGGGCGGCTTTCCGCGACAAACCGAAGTCATAGCAGGAGTGCGGGTGGATCGCTGGCTCAACATTTATGCCTATGGCCCTCAGCCTCCACTTCGGCCTTGGACATTTTCCCAAGCCAAGCGACAACTTGCGGATGCTCGCCGGTTTGTTAATCTCCTGTCAGAGTTCAAACCCGATATAGTAAATTGGTGGAGCATGAATGGGTTGGCCATGAATTTGCTTCCAATACCGGGAGCAGTTCACATTCCAGACGTGCATTGGATTGAACACCCGTGGATGATTGGTGAATATGGGGCGGCAGGCGAGAAGGTGACGCCTTTTTGGGAGAGTGTGTGGGATGGACTTTGGGGACCACGACCATTCCAGCCTTTGTTCAGATGGCTCGGCCGGCAGTGGGAACAACGAGTCGCGAGCGAAGGGCTTCCCACAAGAGAGTTCCCGAATTCGCCTCGTCATGTAGTGTTTGTCAGCGAATATCTACGGACTCTATATCGGGAAGCTGGGTTGGCGTTTCCTTCCTCAGAAATAATCTTCGGAGGTGTTCCTGCCGGCAGATTCTATTCACCAGTTCGCCGACACGACATCGAGGGCCCTATACGGATTCTCTACGCAGGGCAGATTACGTCTGACCGTGGCTTGCATACGGCAATTGAGGCGCTCGGGCAGATAGCACCACGGCTTCGGACCCGCCTGACTCTCACGGTCGCTGGGCACAGCACGGGGGATTATTATGAGGGGGTCCAGAAGCGCGTTCAGGAACTAGGGTTAGCCGGTTCTGTCAATTTCCTCGGCAAAGTCCCGCACGACCGCATGCCGGATGTGTATAAGGAGCATGACATCCTGCTCTTCCTTAGCACCAGGGAGGAAGGACTCCCGTTAGTGATGGTTGAGGCAATGCTGGCAGGCTGCGCAGTTCTCACGACAGGAAGCGGTGGTGCAATCGAAGTCGCCGAACTTGCCAACCTGCCGCTTATTCCCAAAGCCGATCCTGTGGCATTACGAAGCTTGCTGACTGAACTTGTGACTAATCCAGCAGATCTGGACGACATCGCCTTGCGCGGACAAGCAGTCGCACAAAAAGAATTTACCTTGGACGTGATGATACCACGGTGGGAAGCCACGATAGCGCGAATGGGGCTCCCCCGTGCGTACTCTCATGGAGAATCTCGATGAATGTGCTTATCGTGGTTCCCTGGGACCAAGAGTTCGGAGGTGTAGCATCGGTCGTAGGCAACATTGCCATTCAACTGCAGAAACGTGGCCATCAGGTCTGGTTTCTTCATCCAGGTGAATCGCACTCTCTACTCGCCAAGCACACGAAGTGGAACTTCCCTGGGTATGAACTAAATCTTCGCAATCTCTATATTCCTGAGTGGCCTGTGAAATCAGTGTTAGGCTTTTCCGCTTACTTCTGTCATACGCTCTACCAGCTGTACACGATGTTAGTGCGGCACGATATCGACATCGTGAACATTCATTACCCAATCGGCAGTGGCATATACTTCACCTTTCTCCGCAGGCTACTTCGATTTAAGCTTGTCCTCTCCGTTCATGGGGCTGATCTGTTGCCAAAGGGAATACCTGAGGACCATTACCCTAAATCACTCCAGATTCTGATGAATTCTGCGGATTGGCTTGTGGCTCCATCCCGGAGCACGCTTGATGCTGTTCTGACAAAATTCCCCGGGCTTCAAACGAAAGCTTCAGCGATTCACAACGCAGTGGATATCGCAGAGTTTGAACCAGGTGAGCCGGAAGAGCTTCAGCGGGGGCAATATATCTTGTGCGTGGCCTTGCACCAGCCGCGCAAGGCGATTGATGTGCTCATCAGAGCCTTCAAGAGATTCAGTCCGACCCACCCTGAAGCTGAATTGCAGCTAGTGGGTGACGGCCCTCTTAGAGGTCAGCTTGAAGAATTAGTGCAACAATTGGGGTTGACTGAGTACGTGAAGTTTCTGGGCCTTCTAGACCGAACAGGCGTGAGGAAGTTGCTGCGTCAATGTTCTTTTTTTGTTCTGCCCTCTCGTGCTGAGCCCTTTGGTATCGCCATACTGGAGGCGCTCGCCAGCAAGAAGCCTGTGGTAGCTTCGGCAGTCGGCGGAATACCGGAGATCATTGAAGACGGCAAGAATGGTATCTTGGTGGAGCCAGAGAATGCCCAAGCCCTGTGTGACGCTATGACAACTGTGTGGGACGACCATGAATTGGCCGAAAGGCTTGCCTGTGCTGGATATGCAACCGTCAAGCAGCAGTTCCAGTGGGAAACTGCTGGTGCACGGTATGAGGCCACATTCATGAAACTTCTTGGACAAACACACCGTTCGTACGTTGCGTCGAACAGCTAGCTTCAGCTCATCCTCACTGGAGGAAAACCCGTGACAGCCATTTTGGATGTTTCAGCCTATTATCATGACAGCGCGGCCTGCTTAGAGCGAGACGGCGACATTGCGGCTCCGGTACAGGAAGAACGATTCATCAGGAAGAAGCATGATCCTGGATTTCCTCACCCTACCAGCGACTGTTGTCTACAAGCAGGCGGGATTCGCCTTAGGGATGTTAGTCTCTGGCGTGTTACGATAGGCCGCTCGTGAATCTTGAGCGTCTCCTGGAAACCTACTGGCGTTCGCCTTAATTGGCTTGCAGTCGTTTCTAATGCGATGCCTGTATGGATGAAAGAGAAGCTCTTCCTGAAGAGCTTTCTGCGAGACAAGTTCCTCAAGCAGGAGTAGTTGTGTCTTCTACACGGTTTATGGCCCGTTCCTAGAGTCCAAAGTTCCAATCCAACTTTTGGTCATACTGTTTCTATAAGCAGTGCGCTGGAAGCGGCATCTTCTTGCTCTCTACCCATACTCGGGCAGTTTATCATTGAACGTTACCCACAATAAGACATGAAGAAATTGCGCCAATCCCCAAAACAGGAATACAGTGGTGCAGCCTATGCTGTGCGTGTAAATTGGTTGATAGGCCTTAATTCCTACGACTGAACTCCCCGTTGCGATCGGCCGATGGAGAGAATACATTTGTAGAAGAAGGAGCATGAACCCATGCGCATACTGATCACAGGCGGAGCAGGCTTCTTGGGAAGTCACCTGAGCGATTTGCTGATTGGCAAGAGGCATGAGGTTGTTGCCATGGACAACCTCATTACGGGTCGCGTGGAGAACATCGCACACTTAATGGGGAATCCGAAGTTCAGTTTTATCAAGTACAACGTCTGTGACTATATCCATATAGACGGAAAGTTGGACGCGATCTTGCATTTTGCTTCTCCGGCGAGCCCACAAGATTATCTCGAGATGCCGATTGCCACGCTAAAAGTCGGGGCTCTCGGTACTCACAAAGTGCTCGGCCTGGCAAAGGCAAAAGAGGCTCGGCTGCTGTTAGCCAGTACGTCAGAGGTCTACGGTGATCCTCTGGTCAATCCGCAGCCTGAATCGTATTGGGGGAACGTGAATCCGATCAGCCCGCGCGGCGTCTATGATGAAGCAAAACGCTTTGCCGAAGCGATGACGATGGCCTACCACCGGTATCACGGTGTCGACACGCGCATCGTACGGATCTTTAATACCTACGGTCCACGGATGCGTCCGCACGATGGGCGGGTGGTCTCAAATTTCATAGTCCAAGCGCTTCAAGGTAAACCGCTTTCCGTCTTTGGAGATGGCAACCAGACTCGCAGTTTCTGTTATGTCGATGATCTAGTTCGTGGCATCACGGAGCTTTTGTTAATCGACTCTGATAAGTCGGTTGCAGAACGTACGAACAGGGCGAGTTTCTTAACGAAGTCTGAGCCCCCGCTTCGGGAAACGATGCACGATCCCGTGAACATCGGAAATCCGCGAGAACTGACCGTCAAACAGATTGCGGAGATGGTGCTTAAGCTCGTTGGCTCGAACAGCAAGATTGAGTATAAGCCATTGCCGGCCGATGATCCAAAAGTAAGGCGTCCTGACATTCGTCGTGCCAAGCAACTGCTGAGATGGGAGCCGCAAGTCGAGTTGGAGGATGGCCTGAGGAAGACCATCGAATACTTTCGACAGGTTGTCTGATGTGTCTATTAAGCTTCAGTAGTTGCCGTGCGGAAGGTTGAATCAATCGGAAAAGGGTGACCACGATGAAAATCAGTGTATTCGGACTGGGATACGTCGGGACCGTTTCGGCAGGGTGTCTCGCGGCCAGCGGCCACACCGTGTGGGGCGTCGATGTTAATACCGATAAGGTGGCATCGATTAATTCAGGTGCTGCCCCGATTGTCGAGCCTGACATATCGGATTTCATCGCCAAGGCACAGAAGCAGGGCTTGTTGAAAGCCACTGCATCCTCGGCGGAGGGGATCCTCAACACGGATGTCTCTTTCATCTGCGTCGGAACGCCGAGTCAAGCCAACGGAAGCCTCGATCTGACTCATCTGAAACGAGTGTGTGAGGATATTGGCGCGGCGTTACAGAACAAGAAGTCCCCGCACACAATCGTCTTTCGAAGCACGACATTGCCAGGAACGACAGAAGACGTGGCGATCCCGATTCTTGAGAAACATTCCGGAAGGACCATCGGGAATGGCTTCTATGTCTGCTATAATCCAGAATTCCTCCGCGAGGGGACCTCGGTGAAAGATTATTACCATCCGCCGAAGATCGTCATCGGTGAACGGAATGCCGGCGAGGGAGATGCTGTGGAAGAAATCTATGCCGGTATCAAGGCGCCCACAATTCGGACCTCGATCAGGGCGGCCGAGATGGTGAAGTATTCTGATAATGCGTTCCATGCGCTGAAAGTCACCTTTGCCAACGAGATCGGGAACATGTGCAAGAGGCTCGGCATAGACAGTCATGCAGTGATGGACATTTTCTGCCAAGACACAAAGTTGAATCTGTCGAAGGTCTACCTGAAGCCGGGGTTTGCTTTTGGCGGGTCATGTTTGCCTAAGGACCTTCGCGCGTTGTCGTACCAAGCGAAACGGACAGATGTGGACGTACCGGTCTTGAATGCCATTCTTCAGAGCAACGCATCTCACATCAAGGGTGTCATTCAGCGGATTGTTGGGTTAGGTAAGAAACGAGTGGGATTTCTCGGGATGACGTTCAAGCCCGATACGGATGATCTACGAGAAAGTCCTCTTGTGGAAGTGATCGAGGCGCTCCTAGGCAAAGGTTTTCAAGTGAAGATCTATGACAAGAACGTGGCGACCAGCCGCCTGATTGGAGCCAACAAGAGATTTATCGAAGAACATATCCCGCACCTTTCATCGTTGCTTGTCGAACGTGTTGAGGATGTGGTGGATACGGCCCAAGTGGTTGTCGTAGGGTATCCCTCAGCGGAGTTCGTGCCCGCTCTCAAGAGTATGCGTGCCGATCAGCTGATCATCGATCTGGTCAGGATCGAAGGGCGCAAAGGTTTTACCGCTTCTTACGATGGTATTTGTTGGTGATGGAACTACGATGGCTCGATCCACAGCAGGGTTTAGCGGATGAAAATCCTTGTATTGGCTCCAGATGTTCCAGCGACTTCCGGAATGCCCGGGTCTCCTCGACTCTTCAACTTGTGCCGA
>Ga0187893_10002010_pt1 | contig 46135 bp, 34 predicted proteins | sample MA1701074metaG_FD_139574 | JGI IMG/M metagenome (GOLD analysis project Ga0187893, IMG submission 139574) | White microbial mat communities from a basaltic lava cave in the Kipuka Kanohina Cave System on the Island of Hawaii, USA - MA170107-4 metaG ... | reverse complement strand
TCTCGGCGCCACATCTATCGCGGCCGTCGGGCTTGGCCAGTTACTGGCCTTCATGGCGACCACGCTCGTCTCCGGGTTATCGGTGGGGGCAAACGTCCTCATCGCCCAGCTGTGGGGCGCTCGCCGTACCAAAGACGTTGGAGAAGCCGCCACGCATCTCCTTGGATTGGCTGCCATCGTGTCCTGCTCGCTGGTCGTACTCGGATTATCCTTGAATCGTATCACCATGGAGCTGTTGGGCGCGGAACACGACGTGGTTGTACTGGCCCTTCCCTATTCGAATTTCGTCTTCCTCGTCATTCCCTGCGCGATATTTTTGCAGGTCCTCTCTTCGATTATGCAAGGCACCGGAGATACGAAAACTCCTATGTACGCCTTAATCGCGGTGAATCTCCTGTATCTGACGATCGCCTACCCGCTGGTCTACGGACTCTGGGGCTTCCCTGCCTGGGGTATCACCGGAGCAGCCGTTGCGACTGGTCTCGCAGAAGGAACGGGCGTGGTCTACCTCCTCTGGACCTGTCGAACGCTTTTTAAGAAAACACTGCAAGTACGACGCGATCTCTTGCGCTCCACCTGGCAGATTGGAGCATCGGTCTCCGGCGAGCGGATATTTCAACAGACAGGAATTATCCTCTACACCAAGATCGTTCTGCTGTACGGCACGGTGACCTACGCAGCCCATCAAGTCGGCTTGTCGATCGAGTCCCTATCATTCCTGCCGGGATATGGCTTCGCGATCGCAGCCGCCACGATGGTGGGACAGAGTATCGGTGCGGGTAAATATGTCCGGGCCAAACTCGAAAACTGGGAAGCGAACCGGATGGCAACCGTCGCGATGGCGTCGATGGGCGTACTGTTCTTTTTCTTTCCCTACATGCTCATGCGCGCATTTACCAGCGACGAAGCCGTTGTCGAACTTGGGACGCTGTTCTTGCGTATCGTCGCCATTCTCCAAATTCCGCTCGCCCTCACCATGGTCCTGGCTGGATCGCTACGTGGAGCCGGCGATACTCGCTTCATCATGGTGGCGACGACGATCGGCATGTGGGGAGTCCGTTTGCCCCTCGCTGTCATTGCCGGTCCCTGGCTCGCACTCGACGTGCTCTACGTGTGGTGCGCCATGATCGCAGATTGGACTGTCCGAATGGCCTTGCTTTTGTGGCGCTACCGATCGGAACGGTGGAAAGCGATTCAAGTCATTCGCTAACGTTCAGGATAGCCTGGCGAGACTAGCGGGATGGCGAGAAGAATCGGCAATTTATTCTGTTCACGTCGCGGTTTTCACACGTGTCACGCATTAGACTTAGAGCTTCTGACAGATGCCTGCCTCCTAGCAGTAGATTTTTTTATTGATTTCATTGTCGGCTTGTCAGTATCTTACTCACAAGTGGCCGGGAAGCCGAACATGTCGGCTACCTTAAGCCTGCCATCGTTTCTACAAAAGAGTAGATACGGTAACTTCATCTAAACTGTCACGTCAGAAAGGAGATCTTTATGAAAACTAAGGCAATTTTCTATCATGCAGGATGCCCAGTGTGCGTCGCAGCCGAGCACAGCGTTGCCAACGCCCTGGATCCGTCGAAATATGCTGTGGAAATCGTCCATCTCGGCACGAACAAGGCACGGGTGAAAGAGGCGGAAGCAGCCGGCGTCAAGTCGGTCCCGGCCCTAGTGATGAATGGAGCGGCGTTTCACATCAACTTTGGGGCCGGCCTTGACGCCTTGAAGTAACCGTTTCAGTTTGCTGATGACCCTGAGTTTAGGGGGCGTGCCTAACGGCACGCCCCATTTTTTTCACCCACGGTAACAGACACGCTTAGCAATTCGTTGACCTCGTGTCCTTTCCGGCTCCCAAGGTCACCTCGATTCTTGCGACCCCCTTCACATTGGCGCACAGATCTCCGAGACCGGGTGTCACCAACCGGAACGGACCGCCTTTCGCATCAGGCAACGCCGCTCCATCGAGTTCATAGACGAGAACCCCATACTCTCTCGCCTGTTGGAGCGTGAGGCTGGCGGAATAGTTCCCGTCTGAAGCATGGAAGGTGACGTGGTCCGCCCCGATGGCCAGCGCCGGAATGTCGAGCAGACCTTTCACGCGAATCCCTTTACCCTTCATACCGGGCATTACCGTCGAAACATCGAGCTGATACTCCGCCGGCAACGACACGACCGCGGCACGATCAAGCGAAACTGGCTGGACCACAGCTCCGTCGATCCGTACGATACCAGGACCGGTTCGTTCCCGCTCAGTGATAGTCTTGATCACCGCCGTCAGCAGATCGTTCATCGGCGTCGGAATGCCGAATTTCCGCCCAAGCTTCGCGACATACCCATTCAGAAAATCGATCTCGGTCGGCCTCCCGGCCTTCCAATCGTCATACATCGAGGTATGGATATCCCGAATCTCTTGTGTCCAACGGACCACCTTCTCCGCCATGTCGGCGGCTAACGGCACTTTCGCGCTGGCCGCCACCGCCACGATTTCATCCACGATCTGATGGATTACTCGCAGCATCTCGGGATGATCGAGCGCCTTGGCTACTTTGTCGTCGATCATCACGGTCAATGGATTGAAGACGCAATTCCAACAGAGCTTCTCCCACTTGCTGCGCCGGATATCGTCGGCCAGCTGACAAGGTATCCCCGCCAGCTTGAACAGATCCGCGATGGCCAGCAGACGAGCGCTCTGATTCCCCATGAGTTCCCCGATCGTCACAGCCCCCTTCTTAAAATGGTCGATGACGCCGGGCTCCGCGATCTTGGTATAGATGTACGCGATACCACCAACGACGCAGTCCCGTTGAACACGCGCAAGAATGCGATCTTCCGTATCGACACCATTTTGCAGGGTCAAGATGACGGTCCGATCGGTCAGGACCGGCTCGATCTGGGTCAACACCTCATCCAGATCGTAGGCTTTCACAGAGAGGATAATCAGGTCCGGCTTCGGGAGATCTCGCGCATCGGAAGCGGCCGGCGGGTGCACGGTGAAGGAACCCTTGGCACTGCGAATCGTGAGACCCTTCTGCTTCACGGCTGTGAGCGTCTTGGGTCGCAACAGAAGCGATACAGACAGATTCGCTTTCGCGAAATGTGCGCCGAAGAACCCACCGACTGACCCAGCCCCCACCATGAGAATCTGTTTCATGATGCACCTCACAAGAATAGCGGATGCGTACTATATCACGCAGATCCATCGGCTCGAAATGCGATACAATTTGCGCAACAATCAGGTAGATAGGCTGAAGGCTTTTAGGGACCGGGCTTCTTACGCAAAGAGGATTCATCTCTGTTTTAACATAAGGTCGTAGAAACCGAGAAGGTGTTGAATGGCTTGGTTCATGTCTTGCGAGATATTTTTCAGCCTTCAGCCTTGAGTCTAAACACCTGAGTAGTTCCCAATCCGCCCATGGCCAGCGACGACCAGATCCTCCTCGCCCGCACACATCTCGCGTCCGCTCGCCGTGTGACCGTCCTCACGGGAGCAGGAATTTCTGCGGATAGCGGCGTGCCGACCTTTCGCGGGGTAGACGGCTTGTGGCGCAGTTTTCGTGCAGAGGATCTCGCCACTCCGGAGGCTTTTGAGCGAGACCCGCGGCTGGTCTGGGAATGGTATAACTGGCGGCGTGAATTGATTGCCACGAAACAGCCGAATCCTGCCCATATCGCCCTTGTAGAACTTGAACGTCGCACGCACGAAGCCTTCTGGCTGATCACGCAAAATGTCGATGGCCTCCATCGATCCGCCGGCTCGCAACGGATCTCCGAAATTCATGGGAATATCTGGAAAGTTCGCTGTACAGGCTGCGGCATCATCTCGGAAAACCGTGAGATCCCTCTTGCCATCCTACCGACATGCCCGCTGTGTCATGCCCTGCTCCGACCTCATATCGTCTGGTTTGGAGAATCGCTCCGGGATGAAGACCTGCGCCGCTGCGATGAAGCCCTGCGGGCCTGCGACCTCCTCCTTGTCATCGGCACATCGGGAGTCGTCTATCCCGCTGCAGGATTTGCGTCGGTGGCGAAGGAAGTCGGTGCGCTGGTCATCGAGATCAATCTCGAGAGCACGCCGCAGTCTGACCTGGTTGATCTCTCGCTGCAGGGACGGGCGAAAGATCTGGTTCCACTCCTTCTCTGATGTAGGCTAAGGCCGAGGTCTAGGTTGAGGATGAACAAACATACACGTTTGTTATCTCAACCTCGGCCTGAGCCTCAACCTTCTTCATGTTGATGGACTTTTCAGCATCCTACTAGCGGAAGAAGTTCTTCCAACGTCTTAATCACAATCCCACCAGACGCCTGAACACACCCTGTCCGGTCCAGCAACACACCGGTCAGCCCGGCCTTCGTCGCACCCTCCACATCGTCCCGAACACTGTCACCCACATGCATCGCTTCATGTGGGTCAGCCGCATGCTTTTCAAGGGCAATCTCGAAAATCTTCGGAGCCGGCTTGGCGGCCCTGGCGAGGCTTGCAATCGTCACAGAATTGAGGAGCCGGTCGATGCCGAGTCCCCGCATTACAGGAAAAAGCCGTGAATCGAAGTTGGACACGATTCCCAGCTCGAATCCTTCTTCACGTAGCCTCGTCAGCACGGCATGAGTTTCAGGAAACAGCGCCCAGGAGCGAGGATCTTCAAATACCTGGAAAACCTTTTCGAAGAATTCATCAAATCGCTCGAACATTCCGACACGATAAAACACGTTGTGTACGATGTCGAACCACCAGAGCCGTTCACACTGCTTTAACTCGACAGGATCCGTTGCGGCAAAGACCGGCGGCGACGCGTCGTGAAAGGCACGTTGAAAGGCTTGCGCGATCGATGTCTGCGAGTCAGGAGTCTGACGAAAGCCGTGTTGAACCGCGTGGGTCAGATAGATGTCAGCCACCGAACCATTAATATGAAACAACGTCTCAGCTGCGTCGAAAAAGATGACGTGGATTGGGGTCTTCATTGGTCGTGGGAATCCTGCTCCCCGCATCATTCACAAGGACCAAAGACTACGGAGTTTTCGCGCACCGAAACCCGTTATTGTGGCTCGGGTGGTGCTCCGGTGGGCTGTAGTTCCGATTCGCGGAATGGAGGGACTCTGGCCTGCTGTGCCACGAGCCGCCCCGCAACACTTTGAAGTCACCGTGTTCCGGTCCCTTCGGGTTCTGCGACGGACTCTTCTTGTAATAGACCTTGTCATACCAATCGCTGACCCATTCCCAGGCATTCCCGGCCATATCATGGATGCCATAGGGACTCTTGCCATCTTCCATTGTCCCCACCGGCACCAACGCCGCATTCTTGTCCCACTTCTTTTTCCCATAGTTCGCTCGTTGCGGGGTGGGCAAATCATTGCCCCACGGATACATCCGCCCATCCGTCCCCCGTGCCGCTTTCTCCCATTCCGCTTCGGTCGGCAGCCGCTTCTCGGCCCACTGGCAATACCTGTTCGCATCCGACCAATCCATCATTACGATCGGATGCTGTTGATGGGACGGCTGATTCATGACCTTCCATTCTGGCGGCGCTTTCCGACTCGTCGCTTCCAGAAACTTCGCGTACTGCCCCACGGTCACTTCGTACTTGTCCATGTAATAGGCATCGAGGGAGACCTGATGCACGGGCTTTTCCTCCACAGCTTCGTTGCCCCCCATCGTAAATTCCCCCGCCGGCACCAGCACCATTGGCGCCCCGTCTTTCCCCGTAATCTCCTGTTCCTGTGCCTGCCCGCCCCCCGGCAACGCCACGAGAGCGACCAACACAATCGCAATCGCCCCATACCGCTTCCCGTGTCTTGTCATACTCTCTCCTCCTTAATGATACGATCGTGCCAACCCAGGTGACTGTACCATAATCTGCATACCTCGCGGCCAAGTTCAAAGAGGAAATTCTGCACGGGAACTCGGCGATGATGTTGCCGAACCTATTTCGGACACAGGTTCTTCCATTTGAGCACTTCCCAATGGTGGCAATCTCCCACATGTTGCGGTATAGCCACTTGAGCCCGAATCGCCTTCGGAATGCGGTGAATCAGGGTAGTTTGGCCAAACCTCACGTTGGAACTGGTAGTACAATCAGGAGTAATACACCGCAGCATCTAGCAGCCATGCCGCTGATAGGCCCCCAAGTATTTAACCCGATTCATGAAACAGCCTGGGTGGAGGACCAGAATCCTCCACTAAGTAGTCAGTTCGAAAATCAGATGTCAAAACACGCGCCTATCGTGCGATTTCTTGACAAAGAATACCCTCACTGCTAGCTTCGATATAGTTCAATAACATTGGAGGGTTAGGTGGCTTCAACCATCTTTGTCGTCGATAGTAGTCCCGCCGTCCGCCGACTGGTCGCGCACATCTCAAAACAGGAAGGGTGTGATGTCCAGGGATTCCAGGATGGTCCCGCAGCTTTGGAAGCGGCGCGCCGGATGAGCCCAAATCTCATCATCGCAGACTATCATTTGGAGAACATGACCTTCTCAGGGTTCTGCAAAGAAGTCCACAAACTGGATAATCTGGCAGAAACATATATTGTGTCCCTGATCAGCCCTTCAGATCGTGTAGATGAAACCCACTTGCGTTCGCTGGGGGTGAAGGCCTTTCTCAACAAACCCTTTCAGTCGGAAAATCTCATCGATGTGATCAAGGATTTGGAGGCACAGCACGCATCTAGCGCGAATGGAACGAAGAAGAAATCTCGCTCCTGGCCGCCGGTCTCAAGTGCGACGGACTCCGATGATGATACCTTGAGCGATGACAGCCTGACCGATGAAGAAGAGGAGCAGGCGATGGAGCCCCACTCCCAGCCGAAATACCCCCCCGTGACCGCCACCACAACAGCGAGGGTTTCGACAACCGAACCGGAAGAAGCGATGAAGGGCCTCTTCGGTCAACTCCTTCACTCCATGTCGGAACGGACGGAGAAAAAGATAGCCGATCTGTTGCCCGAGATGGTGGGGAAAAAACTCACAACCCTCGTGGCCAAAGCCGTGGAAACGGAAGTACGCGCACACATGGGTGCGTCTCTTTCAGAAGAACGGCTGATCCAAGTGCTTGAACCGTTGCTCATGACGACCCTCCCGAAGGTCCTCTCCCGGGAGATGTCCCTCCTCGAACCCATCATTCGACACAGCGTGTTCGAAATCGCTAGCCCCCTGATCAAAGAGCGCATCGATCAATTCGTCCGCGAAGAAATCAATGCCGTTCGCACCGCACTGTCCGATATGGTTCGGGAACAACTCGGATCGCTTGAGGGACTCATCAAGGATGAGATCCACCAGGCTGCTGCCAAGCAGACTGCTGGAATGGCCGAAGCGCTCGTCCAGGCAACAGCTCGAGAGCAAGTTGAACAGGCTGTTCTGCGTCTCGTGCCAAATCTGGCCGAAGAACAGATCAAAGCAGAGATCACACGCCTCACACAAGCTGCCTAGGCTCGGACTTATCCCTTCTTGCTCTTCTTACTCTTATTCCGTCTGGCTGTCGCCAGCGCCTTCACCCGCGCAACATTCTTCCGATGCTTCTTTCGCGTCTTGCGGTCTTTTTCACGCCCTGTGCCCATAGTCTCTCCAAATTGTAAAAAGTGGAAGTCGAACGGACCCCTCCCCCTGTGCGAGTCTGTATAACACACGGCTCTACACCCCTCAAGCTATGTGTGTCCTCCGCTTCGCCTTGAGAGGCCGATACCCGCGTGCTAAGATGCCCCGCACTTCTGGCAGGATGCTGAAAAAGTCTGCCAGCATGAGGAGAGCGTTGGTTGGTTTGTCTCGTCTGTCTCGTTATTTGGTTGAACGAAACTAACCAGATAAACCAAATCAACCAGATAAACAAAACAAACCAAATCAACCAGATGAGCACACCTCAACTCGACAAAACGTATGATCCCAAGGCGGTTGAGGCACGCTGGTCTCAGATCTGGAGTCAGCGAGGCTATTTTCATGCTTCGCCCGCGCATCCAGGCCAACCGTACTGCATCGTGATTCCCCCACCCAATGTCACGGGGTCACTTCATGTCGGACACGCGCTGAACCATTCATTACAAGACATACTGATACGCTGGCGGCGCATGCAAGGCCGCAACGTGCTCTGGTTGCCCGGCACCGACCATGCCGGGATTGCCACGCAAAACGTCGTGGAAAAACAGCTCATCGCCGAAGGCGCATCTCGGGACTCCCTTGGACGCGAGCGTTTCATTGAGCGTGTCTGGCAATGGAAAGCCACTTACGGAAACACAATTGTCAATCAACAGAAGCAACTTGGAGAATCCTGTGACTGGGGCCGTCTGCGATTCACAATGGATGAGGGGCTTTCGAAGGCCGTCATGGAAGTCTTCGTGCAGCTCTATGACGACGGACTGATTTATCGAGGGGAGCGGCTGATCAATTGGTGCCCCCGCTGCCTGACCGCCCTGTCAGACATCGAAGTCGAGCACGAAGATGTGAAAGGGAAGCTCTACCATATCCGCTACCCTCTTGTGGACGATCCCCTCACTTCACTTATCGTGGCGACAACACGACCAGAGACGATGCTGGGCGACACCGCCGTGGCCGTCCACCCTGAGGATCCACGTTATAACGGGTTGATTGGCAAAAACGTGCGTCTGCCTCTGACCAGTCGAACCATCCCGATTGTTGGCGATTCGATCCTGGTCGATCGCGAATTTGGGACCGGAGCAGTGAAGATTACCCCGGCTCATGACTTTAATGATTTTGAGGCGGGTGAGAGACATACCCTTCCAAGGATTTCAATCTTTGACGATCATGCGCGCATGGATTCGGATGGATTGACTGAAGCAGCAGTGGACCAGAGCGTCATGGGAAAGATCCTTCTCCGTCCTGCACGCGAGGCTCGCGCAATTATCATAGAAAACCTCCAGCAAGCTGGTCTTCTTCTCAAAACCGAAGATCATAAGATGTCCCTGGGAAAGTGTTATCGCTGTAAGACTGTGGTCGAGCCATATCTGTCACCGCAATGGTTCGTTAACATCAAACCGCTAGCCGAGCCAGCGATCAAAGCAGTTGAAGATGGACGCATTCGGATTATTCCTGAAGGCTGGACCAATAACTACTTGGGCTGGATGCGGGAGATTAAAGACTGGTGCATCTCACGACAAATCTGGTGGGGTCATCGGATTCCTGCATGGTACTGTCGAACATGCAATGGCGAGGTGCTGATATCAACCAAACCGGATGGCACTTGGATCATTCCTCGTGAGGCCCGGCCAGTCGTCGCGAAGATCCAACCTCCGCTCTGCCCGGCGTGTGGGGGCAAGGATTTGATTCGCGATCCCGACGTGCTCGACACCTGGTTTTCTTCTGCCCTCTGGCCCTTCTCCACACTGGGATGGCCTGAACAGACTCCCGAGTTGAAGACCTACTATCCGACATCAGTGCTCGTCACGGGGCTCGACATTCTTTTCTTCTGGGTCGCCCGCATGATCATGATGGGTCTGAAGTTCATGGGTGATGTCCCGTTCCACGACGTATACATCCATGCCTTAGTCCGCGATGCCGAAGGGCAGAAAATGAGCAAGTCGAAAGGTAACGTCATCGATCCGCTGCATGTCATGGAGCAGTTCGGCACCGATGCGCTCCGCTTTACACTCGCCTCGATGGCCTCACCGGGGCGCGACATCAAACTCGCGGAGGAACGGATTGAAGGCTATCGTAACTTTGCGAACAAGATCTGGAACGCCGCCCGGTTCGCCCACATGTACTTAACCGACAAACATGATTCACAGCCTCCGGAGGATCGGTCATTTCCCGGTCTCTGGATACGAAGCAGGCTGAACGACACCATCCAGATTGTGACGATGGAGCTGGAAGCCTATAGGTTTGATCGAGCGACTAGTGCTCTCTATCAATTCTTCTGGCACGAGTACTGCGACTGGTACCTTGAATTGATCAAGCCTGTTCTCCAGGATCCTCTCCATCCTCAAGGTCCTGCAACCCGACGATCGCTCCAGGATACGCTTGAAGTGTTTTTGCGACTGCTTCATCCTTTCATGCCTTTCATTTCTGAAGAGATTTGGCAGACATTACCTCACGAGGGGGAGACCATTGTCACCCAATCCTATCCGGTCCCCAAGACGCACTGGCATAATTCGTTCGCAGAGGAAACTTTTCGTCTTTTAGAACAGAGTATCAGTTTGATTCGGACCACTCGTGTGCTCCTCAATTATCCACCGGGAAAAGAGGTACGAGTCTTTGTGACCCATGAGGAGCCGGCGGCGAACGCGACACTGGGCACGCTTGAACTGGACCTTGCACATCTCGGACGAGGACGAATCTCGCCCATTCCTCTCTCTCAGTGGCCGACATCGAACGTACTCCGCCTCGTCTCAGGCGGCGTCACGGTGGGTGTGGCCGTTGAGGGTGACGTGGATCTCAAGAAAGCGCTCGACCGCCTCGTGAAACAGACCGAAGAAACCGACAAGGAATCCCAGCGGCTCGACGGCAAGCTGAACAATGCAGACTTTGTCTCAAAAGCGCCGCCTGAAGTCATCACCGACCATCAGGACCGTCTCCGCGCACTCTCTCGTGACCGCGCCATGCTGACCAGCAGCGAACAACAACTGCGCGCGATGCTGGGAGCCTAAGCATGGTGGCGCTGCCGGCTGTTGCCATCCGACGTGCAGTTCGCATGGGGCTCGAAGAAGACCTCGGCCAAGGCGACATCACGACAGCGGCGCTATTTCCCGAACCTATTCCCGCCCGCGCCAGGATCGTCGCCCAACAACCCCTCGTGGTTGCAGGGATGGCAGCGGCCATTCAAACATTCATCGCAGTGGATGCCTCTCTCAAGTTGACTCCATCGCTACGCGATGGGTCGCATGCCAACAATGGAGATGTCCTACTGCAGATCGAAGGCGATGGACGATCCATCTTAATGGCTGAACGAGTCGCCTTGAACTTCCTCCAATATCTCTCCGGGATCGCCACCCTAACCAGCTGTTTCTGCCATGCCGTTCATGGCTATCCGGTCGATATTATGGATACAAGAAAGACACTCCCTGGCTGGAGAGCGATTCAGAAATGGGCAGTATCACTTGGCGGGGGCAGGAATCATCGGGTGTCGCTCGGTGACGGAATCTTGATCAAGGACAATCATCTGGCCCTCATGAACAACAAGAAGCCGGCTGTTCTTGCCGCCTGCCAGAAAGCGCGCGCGATGGCTTCCAAAGCCAAGCCAGTTATTGTCGAAGTGGAATCGCTATCGGAAGTTCAGGCCGCCATTCGAGGCAAGGCCGACATCATTCTCATGGACAATATGACTCCCGCCACAGTCAAGCAAGCGGTGAAGCTCGTCGACGGCCGGGCGCTGGTGGAAGTCTCGGGAGGCGTCACCCTGAAAAACGTACGTGCCATGGCAGCGGCCGGCCCAGACCGTATCTCTATCGGAGCCCTCACTCACTCAGCTCCCGCCGCGACACTCAGCTTGATGCTTGAACCACGCCGGCACAGTCGCTCGTGAAAGGTGAAACGTATAACGTGAAAGGTTTCGGATGAAGAGTACTCGGCATTCCAACGTTCCACGGACCCTGAGAGCGACTGTTTCAGCATCCTGCTAGCTAACACGTGCAACCTTCGCCACCACTGACACGCGACACGATCCACAGCACCCTATCGACTAGGTGGCTGGGGCGTCGCATCGAGCTATTCGAGTCTCTCCCATCAACCAACCGGGAGGCCGTTCAGCTTGCGCAGGTAGAAGTAGAACATGGCACCGTCGTCGCTGCAGATAGCCAGACTGCCGGGCGCGGGCGCCTCTCCAGAACCTGGTTTTCTCCTCCCGGCGCCAACCTCTACTGTTCCGTCATTCTCAGAGCAGCACGCCCACCGGAACACCTCACAGAATGGCTCTCCTGGCTGCCACTGATCTCCGCGTTGGCCGCGGCCGAAGCGATCGAACAGGTCTCGTCCATTCACGTCTCCGTGAAGTGGCCCAATGATCTCCTGATTTCTGAACGAAAAGTCGGCGGAATCCTCTGTGAAAGCGGCACAGGAATACGATCAGACTCTTTTCAGATCATCGGAATCGGCATCAACGTCAACGCGGACCACGATGATTGGCCCGTTGAGCTTCGCGAATCAGTCACGTCGATATGGCAGGAACGGAGGATCGTCGTCGACCGCAACAGACTGCTCGCACAGGTACTCCTCGAGCTCGAACAGTGTCTCGATGAATTGGTCGTTCACGGAACGAAGCGGATTGCAATGGCCTATCACCAACGATGCTCGACCATCGGCCACACGGTACGAGCGACGTTGGGCAATGGAGACATAGTCGTGGGGCTTGCCGAGGGAATAGGTCTGGATGGATCCTTGCGCGTCCGGCCGCAGGCGACTCAATCAGGTTCAGGAACGCCGGAGGTGGTCCACCTGCGCGTAGCGGACATCAGCCACTTGAGGACTTAGCAGAATGCTCAAACAGTCCGCCAGCAGCGTTCTCGCATCGTTCAGACCCTCAACGTACCCCAGAGGGTACGCCTCGGCCCTTCACTCGCTGCGGCCTTGCTGGACGAACTGTTCGAGCATTCTGCGGGACGTGTCCTGTTGCCCCGGACATACGGATCACCGGATGTCCGACGAGCCGACTTAGGTTTTCCGTAGCCCGCTGGCCAAACCACCCATCCGAAACGTACAATATCGCCTATGCTCCTCGTCGTTGATATCGGCAACACCAACATTGTCTGGGGCGTCTATGATGGCCGCACCCTGGCAGCCCATTGGCGGTTGGCTACGGACGTGAAAAAAACCTCGGACGAGTACGGCATCCTCTTTGCCAATCTTCTCACCGCAGCAGGAATTCCCTCTCAACGCCTTTCCGGCGCCATTATCTCCAGCGTCGTGCCTGCGCTCACGGAGACCGTCGAGAACATGCTCAACGAATATTTTCATCAGCATCCCCTGATCGTCACCTCGGATACGGACACGGGGCTCACACTGAGTTACGCCAACCCAAAAGAAATCGGCAGCGACCGGCTGGTGAATGCCGCAGCCGCGTATCATAAATATCGCCGGGATCTCATCGTCGTCGATTTCGGCACCGCCACAACCTTTTGCGCCATTACCGCAGAGGGCCACTACCTAGGGGGGGTCATCTCCCCCGGCCTCGGAATCTCAGCAGAAGCCCTGTTCGCACGCGCAGCCAAATTGGCTAAAGTGGAGTTGATCCGTCCGAAGACAGTGATTGGAACCGACACCGCCGGCAGTATTCAAGCCGGCCTATTATTCGGGTATGCAGGAATGGTCGATACCGTCGTCCGGCGAATGGAGCAGGAACTTGGACGCTCAGCCTATGTTATCGGCACCGGAGGACTCAGTTCCATCCTGGCAGCCGAAACCACTTCTATTCAAAAAATCGAACCGTTCCTGACATTAGAAGGTCTTGAGCTTCTCTACCGGCGAGCCCAGGGTAGCCTCCCTCCCTCCATACAAGTCTAAAGACCGCCGTCCTACACAAGTAATTAATTTTTCTGGCCCGGTTGACTTTATGGTCCCTGTGGCTATCTCCACACAAACAAAGGAGTCTTTGATGGCTGAAGAACACCAGAACGCAAATACAATCGAGAACTTGGATGCTTTATCGCAAGACACATCCTCAGCCACAGAGGAAGCCAGCCTAGTCGCAGAGCTTCAGCAGGTTATCGTGGCAAAGGCGGAAGAGGTTAAGAGCGTAAACGACAAATACCTTCGGCTTGCCGCCGAGTTTGATAACTATAAGCGATTAACCCAGCGGGACCAGCGGGACCAGATCCGATTCGGTAATGAACAATTGCTGAAGGAGCTCTTACCAGTCGTCGATAATCTCGAACGCGCCATTAAGGCTTCACAAGAGGGGGGGAACACCGACGTCCTCATCCAGGGTGTAGAACTCACGCTCAAACAATTGACGGGAACCTTGACGAGATTTCACGTCACGCCCATCCAGACGATCGGCCAGCTGTTCAATCCCGCCACACATCACTCCGTTATCTCCATTGCGTCCAAGAAGGTTCCGGAACAACACGTGGTGGAGGAGTTTCAGCGAGGATATCTCCTGCATGACCGTATCTTACGGGCGGCCATGGTGAGCGTATCGACGGGGCGGGCCAACGGCGCGCAGGGAACAGATGACACGATCAGCTCGTCGTAACAACATTATCAAAGTCAGATCTAGTGAGGAAGGAGTAGGCACATGGGCAAAGTGATCGGCATAGACCTTGGAACCACGAATTCTTGCGTTTCTATCATGAGTGGCGGCGAACCGGTTGTGATCGCCAACGCAGAAGGGGCCCGCACGACACCGTCCGTCGTCGCCATCACAGAAAAGGGCGAACGCCTCGTCGGACAGATTGCGAAGCGCCAGGCGATTACGAATCCGGAGAACACGATTTTCTCAGTAAAGCGCCTCATGGGTCGCAAGTTCCGTAGCCAGCAAGTGACCGACGCGGTCAAGCGGCTGCCCTATAAGGTGACCGAGGGAGACAACGGCGATGCGTACGTCGAATTACGCGGCAAGCGCTACAGCCCGCCGGAAATCTCCGCCATGATTCTGCAAAAGATGCGGCAGACCGCGGAGGATTATCTGGGAGAGAAAGTTACTGAAGCGGTCATCACCGTTCCGGCCTACTTCGACGACAGCCAACGCCAGGCCACCAAAGATGCTGGCCAAATCGCAGGCTTGAACGTTCTCCGGATCATCAACGAGCCGACCGCTGCGTCTCTCGCCTACGGTCTGGACAAGAAAAAAGACGAACGGATTGTTGTCTATGACTTGGGAGGCGGTACATTCGACGTTTCCATCCTTGAGATCGGCGACGGCGTCTTCGAGGTCAAGTCGACCAACGGCGATACCTATCTCGGCGGCGACGACTTTGACCAGCGCGTGATGGACTGGTTGGTCGATGAGTTCAAGAAGGATCAAGGCATCGATCTTCGGAAGGATCGCATGGCCCTCCAGCGCCTGAAAGAGGCGGCGGAACGCGCCAAGATCGAACTCTCATCGTCGCAAGAAACCGAGATCAATCTGCCCTTTATCACCGCAGACGCCAACGGACCGAAACATCTGGTTGTAAAACTGAGCCGCGCAAAACTTGAACAGTTGGTCGAGGACCTGATTAAACGATCCATCGACCCCTGCAAGAAGGCGCTCTCCGACGCCGGCGTATCCGCGGGCGACATCAAGGAAGTCGTCCTCGTGGGGGGCATGACTCGTATGCCGAAAGTCATTCAGGCCGTCAAAGACTTTTTCGGCAAAGAACCGCACCGAGGTGTGAATCCGGACGAAGTCGTCGCCATCGGCGCCGCCATTCAAGGCGGTGTGCTCAAAGGCGAAGTGAAGGATGTCTTGCTCCTCGACGTGACGCCGCTGTCTCTGGGCATCGAAACCCTCGGCGGTGTCTTTACAAAGTTGATCGAGCGGAACACGACGGTCCCGACGAAAAAGAGCCAGGTCTTCTCTACGGCTGCCGACAATCAAACGGCGGTGACCATTCGAGTCTTCCAAGGCGAACGCGAGATGGCAAACGATAACAAGCTCCTCGGTCAGTTCGACTTGGTCGGGATTCCTCCCGCGCCTCGCGGGATGCCGCAAGTCGAAGTGACGTTCGACATCGACGCCAACGGCATCGTCCATGTTTCGGCCAAGGACTTGGCGACTCAAAAGGAACAGTCCATCAAGATCACGGCATCCAGCGGCTTGAGCAAGGAAGAAGTCGAAAAGCTGGTGAAGGATGCACAGGCCCATACTGACGAAGATAAGAAGCGGCGGAAGACTGCCGAAGCCAAAAACCAGGCCGACAGCCTGATCTATCAGACGGAAAAGAACCTGACCGAACACGGCGACAAGATCGCTGCGGAAGATAAAACCAAAATCGAGGAAGCTGTCGCTGCGCTGAAGAAAGCCATGGAGGGAACGGACCCCGAGGCGATCGAGTCCGCCACCCAGACGTTGACGACTGCGTCTCACAAATTAGCCGAGGAAATGTATAAGAAAGCTTCGGCGTCGACAGCATCAGGTAATGGCGCCGGCACGACAGACGGAGCCGGAACCGGCGAGACCAAGACGGACGAAAAGGTCGTCGATGCAGAGTTCGAAGAAGTAGACAAAGACAAGAAGTAAGGTAGAATACCGTCAGTAGACCGAGCTTCGCCGATACACGGGGCTCGGTCTTGCTGCTCTTTCACCCTGAGAAATGGCGTCTGTGTCCAAACGCGACTACTACGAAACGTTAGGCGTCGATCGTACCGCGTCCGATGACGACCTCAAGAAGGCCTATCGAAAGATGGCCCGGCAGCACCATCCTGATCTCCAGACGGGAGAGGCCCAGAAGAAAGCATCAGAAGAAAAATTTAAAGAAGTCAATGAAGCGTACGAGACGCTGAGCGATCAGGATAAACGCAAACGCTACGACATGTTCGGCCACGCAGGGACTCAGCAGGGTGGCGGTCAGGATGGCTTCGGATTTGGCGGAAGCGGCTTCGGCGACGCCTTCAACGACATCTTCGAAGATTTTTTCGGGGGCCAGCGAGGCGGCACCAGGGCGGAGCGCGGCAACGACCTCCAATACAATCTCGATCTGACCTTCGAAGAAGCCGTCTACGGAAAAGAGGCCAAACTCAAAATCCCGCGATGGGAAGTGTGCGGCGACTGCAAAGGGAGCGGCGCCAAGAGCGCCGCATCGGTCAAGACGTGCCCCAGTTGCAAAGGGGCCGGACAGATGCGGTTCCAGCAAGGGTTCTTCAGCATCACCCGTCCCTGCGGCCAATGCGAAGGGGCAGGACGAATCGTCACAGAACCCTGTCCTGCCTGCCAAGGCCGTCAACGCACCTATCGAGAGCGGACCATCGCCGTACATATCCCGGCCGGCATCGAGTCAGGCATGCGTCTGCGCCTCTCGAACGAAGGGGAGCACGGCCTCAAAGGAGGCCCGCCAGGCGATCTCTATGTGGCGATTACGGTCAAGCCCCACGCGATATTCCAACGCCAAGGGCACGATATCCTCTGTGATGTCCCGATTCAGTTCGTCACAGCCGTACTTGGAGGAAAGATTGAAGTTCCCACGCTGAAAGGTAATACAGTCATCAAGATTCCTGCCGGGACACAGCAGGATAAGATCCTACGCATCAAAGGCCTGGGCATTCCCAGCCTCAAAAACAACAATACCGGCGACCAATTATTTGTCATCAAGATTCAGATCCCCACCAAACTCACTGCTCGGCAGAAAGAATTGCTCGAAGAATTTGCCAAAGAGAGCGGCATGTCGATGGAAGAGGACAGCGACGGCTTCTTCGACAAGATGAAGACCTTCTTCGAATAACGCCGTCGGTCATCACCTCCTACTATGTCCACGTTCTTCGTCGACCCTAGCGGCATCACTCCCCCTACGATCCGCGTAACCGGCGATCTCGTTCATCATCTTCGCGATAGTCTCCGCTTGCGTCTGGGAGACTCCCTCACCTTGAACGACGGGTGCGGAACCCGCTATCGCGTGGAAGTGACCCATGTGACTTTACAAGCCATCGACTGCCGTATCATCGATCGACAGACCGAGCCGATGCGCAAGACCTCACCGATCGTTCTCGGACAGGCGTTGATCAAGGGCGACAAGATGGACTGGGTTGTTCAGAAAGCCACGGAGCTCGGCGTCGCCGCCATTGCGCCCATTCATAGCACTCACAGCGTCATCAAGCCCAACCCGGAACGTCTGGAACACCAACGATCCAGATGGGAACGTATTGCACGGGATGCGGCACAACAGTCGGAACGATGGAGCATTCCAGCCATCGCAGACCCGGTAGACCTCGCAGGGATCTTCCGGCAATATGCCTCAGCGCCCCTGAAAGGCATGCTCGTGGAACGCTCCAACAGTCCTTCGCTCAGTGCCATACCGTTGCCGTCTGATCGTCAGCGTCCGATTGTCTTGTTGATCGGACCGGAAGGGGGATGGGCGCCTGAAGAGCAGCGCGTTGCCCAGGAGCAGGGCTTCCTTCCACTCGCTCTCGGACCGCGAATCTTGCGGGCCGAGACCGCAGCGATCGCAGCGCTCAGCATTCTCCAATCAAGACTCGATGAGATGATATAGAACCGGCTGTCAGGGGTTCATGGTTAGATGAACGATCGTGCCGTTTTCTCCGCTGGCCCAGCCCTGTGTCTCATTAGGAAACGAGAGGCCGAACAGCGAAACCTTCGCAATTGCGCCCTGCTCTGTCCAAGTAAAACCACTATCGGTGGTCCGGTAAACCATACCCCGTTCCCCTGCAATCCATCCGGTCTGCGGGTTGGTAAAGCGCACGCGCAAGAGGTCGGTCAGCTTCGTACAGGTGCGGGTACAGGGTAGCGTGCGGTCGATCCATTGATGGCCGCCATCAGTTGTTTGGAAGATGGCGCCGGCGTTTCCGACTACCCACCCGGTCGACGCATCGGAAAAGTACACATCGAACAGCGTGACAGCTCCCTGCGTCTCTTGCGGGATCCAGGTGATTCCGCCATCGTCCGTCATCAAGACAGTCCCCACCGCTCCAACCGACGTTCCGTGCTGTGCGGTGAGAAATTGTATGCCGTAGAGGGCCGCGTTCGTCTTGCTCGCTTGATCGACCCAATGGGTTCCGCCGTCCTTTGTATGAAGAATGGTTCCGTTGCCACCGACCACCCACCCCTCGCTGGGCGACACGAACGACAAGCCGTAGAATGCCACCTGGGTATCGACGAGTTGCTGATGCCAGGTATTTCCCCCGTCCTGGCTCCGGCGAATCGTCCCATTGGCTCCGACTGTCCATCCCTGCTTCTCGTCGAGAAAGAAAACAGCCGAGAGGCTTGCCGCAGTGCCGCTGACGATCTTCTTCCACTTCTTCCCGCCATCGATCGTCTTTAGAATGGTACCGCCGGACCCTACCGCCCAACCCAGCTGAGGCGAATGAAAATAGATCCCCATCAGGATGGCCTCCGTATGGCTCTCTTGAGGGGTGATCGTGAGATGAGCGTCGGCAGTCCACGAGGGAGCAGCGCTTATCAGCATTGCCGGCACCATGATCGCAAAGCATACAGCCCGGGACAGAGAGAAGCCCCGCCGTGATCCCGGCAAGCCGTATCTCACTGGCTGGTGTCGGCGTCAGGCCGATTGTTATTGAAGTAGCCTGGATCAGGCATGCCTTTGGCTAGAATGGTGAAGGTACCCACTTCCAACGTCAGCCACTTCTTTGGTGTACAGCAAGTATCGTCGGGCTGCACATCCCAGGAACCGCGCCGCACAACCAGTGGTCCGGTGGCGAGCTCGTTGATGAACTCATTGCGCTTTCCCACACCATAGAGATTCCGATGAGGCACTCGCACGACGATCTCCGTGTCCGTCCAGGACATCACCTGTGCTGCAATATTGCTGAAGAGAACTTCTGTACGCGAGACGTTCTCGTCCAATACGATATCTTCTTGTCGCTTGTAGGCCCTCTGGTTGAGGCCCAAATAGGCATGCTCGGCTGTTTTCAAGAAGGAGCCGAACCCTGACCCCTTGATCGTGATCAACTCATCGAGTCCACCTGATTGCGGACTGAAGGAGTCGACCTTTGGCGTGACCAACGTGAAGACTCCCGCCTCAGTTTTCAGGGTCTCCTTCGTCGCACAACAGAGTCCATCGGGATTGGGTGTCGTCGCGCCTCGATATATCACGACCGGCCCACTCCTCGCACTGAAGGGCACCCACACATCGATGCGATCATCTTGCCAGCGATAGATGACGGCGCGGACCCCGCCGATATCGACTCGATTCGATCCCGTATTGAAATCGATAAACGCGTAGGGGGACGCTCCACTTTCCGAATAGAATCCAAAATGCTCACCGCTGATTCTGAGCAGCGTACCGATTGGGGCAGCCGGCGGCGTCAAGGCGATCACTTTTGGCACGTGAACCATAAAAGTCCCAACCGTTCGCTCACGCCCCTGCATGGTCAGAACGATGGGTCCAGTCTCCGCATCCATCGGGAGATGCACGACGATGGCGCTATCGGACCACTGAGCGATACTGGCAAGATGTCCGCCGAACGTCACCTTGTCACCGGCTCCCTTCGCGGCGCCAAATCCCTGGCCGAAGAAGACGACCTTGGTTCCGACCGGCCCGCTGACGGGATCGACTCGAATACTCGGAACCAACTTCAGCGGAACGGCATTACTCACTTTGTACTGGACCGGAGCGCAACAAGAACCATCGGGCAAGGGATCGGACGAGGCCAATCGAACCACCACATCACCCGACACCGCATTCGTGGGAACCTCGACTTCGATGACGTTGTCCTTCCAGCGGCGCGGCCTGACAACCACGCTCCCGATCATCACATCGTTGACTCCGAACATCGTATTGGGGTCGCGCGGGCCGGCCGTGAGACCGAAATGAGCACCGGTAATGTGCATAGTCTGGCCTGGTTCGATCTCTGCCGGTGTCACTGCGGTAATCGTCGGGTGCATTATTATTAATTTCCCGGCTGCCATCTTCTTCTTCCCGACCATGATTTCAACAGGCCCGGATTGAGCGTGGAAGGGAACCTTCACCTCAATCAGGTCGGATTCCCATCGCTGAATCAACGCGAGAACTCCATCGATGCTCACGCGATTGACATGCACGGATCGAAATACGCCGAATCCCTTCCCGCCGATCGTTACAGTAGAGCCCGGAACCGCCGTTGACGGATGCAGCTCGAGGGCGGAAGGAGTGGCCGCAAACCCGGCAATAGTCAAGCCGGCCCACAACGTTATCGTACTTAGCCCGGTTACGAACACCTTCATGAAATAGATCCCCGTCGGGTAAGCAAAAGATCTGTCTGGTTCACTTGGCTTGTTTAGTTTATCTGGTTGATTTGGTTCATCTAGTTCGTCTCTTTCAACCAAAAAACGAAACAAACAAGACAAACCAAATAAACGAGCCTGACCGAACTATAGCAAGCGGTTTTTTCGAGAGTCAATCCGGCCAGCGCGCGCCGAATCAGTACTTGGAACGGGTTCGAGAGATTGTTTAGGAGACTGCGAGGATTATCTCAATTTCGACAGGGGCTCCGCGAGGCAACTCTGCGGCTCCCACAGCCACACGTGTATGACGACCAGCCTCTCCAAAAATCTCAACCAGGAGGTCCGATGCTCCGTTGAGGACTTGAGGTTGCTGCACAAAACCTTCCGCCGACGCCACATGTCCGACGACTTTCACAACGCGTGTAATTCGGTCCAACGTCCCGAGTTCCTGCTTGGCAATCGCCAGTGCATTCAGGAGAGAGAGCCTGGCCGCCTCTATCCCCTGTTCGACCGTCAGATCGCGTCCAAGCTTACCGGAGAACGCCAACTGCCCGTCTCGCATGGGAAGGACACCGGACAAAAACAAGAAAGCGCCCGCCTGGATCGCCGGAACGTAGGTCGCCAGCGGTTGGGGCGGAAGGGGCAACTCTAGATGCAGTTCCTTCAGTTTGCGTTCGTAGGACATCCCGATGACCCGCGTACAGACATAGCCGATGAATACTGTAAAAGGTGAGGCGTGAAACGTGATGCACCGGAATCCCTCCGTCTCCCACGCCCCGACTCATTACATAACGTCTAACATTTTAGGGTTCACATTTCACGCCCCGCGACTACCCTGCACGGAGCGCATCGAGAAAGCTCTCACCCACGGGAAGTTGGCCCCCTTGCAGGGCTTCCACGATGGTATGTCCCAGATCAGCAGCAGAAGCTCTGATGCCGAGATCCACCCCATATGCCAACTTCGGCCCAGTGGCCAAGAGAGGGACATACTCTCGAGTCGGGACCTGATCCGCCTTCGTGATATCCCGTCCATGATCACCGGTCAGGAGAAGCAGGTCGCCTGGACGAAGCCGTTCCAGCAAGCCGGGAAGCTTTCGATCGAAATCATGGAGGGCCGTGGCTGACTGTGCCGCGTTCGATTCCAGGACATCGAGTCCGGCAAAAATCAATCCGCGGGGAACCTTATTCAACATCCCCATGATCTCGGCAAATAGCGCCGTCCAGTGCCCAACGGGAATGGACCGAGTGAGTCCGCGACTGCTGAAGAGATCGCCTACTTTCCCCAGTCCGATCAGGATCTGGCTCGCACGATTCAGCAGATCGAACATCGTCGGTCCGGGCGGTTCAAGGACAAACGCACGGGGTTGTGGACCAAACTCCACCGCACCGGCATCACCCTGGAGAGGATAGGCTGATACACGCACAATTCCCCATGGGTTCTTGAGCAATTTTCTCGCGGCTCGGCAGCGCTGAAAGAATTCGTCCCGACGCATGGCACTCTCGTGCGCCGCCACGTGGCAGGTTCGTCGTCCATCCGTCCAGACAATCAACGCGCCCGACGACAGATGTTCAGCCTCACACTCGCGCAGCATGGCCGTTCCTGAGGCGCGGCGGTTGCCGACGAGCTTGCGACCGAATGCCTGTTCGAGAACCGCCACCATGTCAGGAGGAAATCCGTTGGGATACTGCGGCCCGGCAACGTCCGTCAGACAGCCGGCCATTTCCCAATAGCCGGCGATGGAATCCACACTCTTCGAGAGAAATCCAAGACGGCCGAAGCACCCTTCCGGCTGTCCCATCGTCCGAACACCTTTGATCTCCGAGATGTGGCCGAGCCCGAGCGCTTCCAGCGTGGGAAGAGTAAGTCCCCCAACAGCATCGGCCAGATGGGACAAGGTATGGGAACCGGCGTCGCCGTATTCCACCGCATCAGGCAGAGCTCCGACACCGAGCCCATCCACCACCAACACGATGACACGATTAATCATGGACGCACTATAGCAGAAGCGAGACGCATGGGATATGGAGTTGGTTTGGCTATGAGGTAGATTGTCGTTGCAGTTGCCACTCGGTCAAGATCGCAAGACTTGCACTCGTGCCGATCCGATCCGCACCGGCCTCCAGCATGGCCAACGTGGTTTTCCAGTCTCGAATTCCGCCGGAGGCCTTCACCTTGGCGCGACCTCTCACAGCTTCCTTCATCAGCCTGACATCTGCGACCGTCGCACCAGCGGCACCAAAACCCGTTGACGTCTTCACGTAATCGGCCCCCGCCTCCACCACCAGCTGGCAGGCCGTACGCTTTTCCTCCTGCGTCAAATAGCACGTTTCGAGTATGACTTTGTGTTCGACGCTTGGTGTGGCGTTCACCACTTCAGCAATGTCTTGTCGCACATACTCACGATCTCCTGACTTGAGCCGGCTTACGTTGATCACCATATCCAGGACTTGCGCGCCTCGCGCGACCGCTTCAACGGCTTCGGTGACTTTAGTCTTCGTCGTATGACCACCGAGGGGGAACCCAATAGGGATGCCCACACGAATCGCGGCGCCTGCAACAACTGTCACCGCCTCATCCACGTAGCAAGGCGGGACGAAAATTACGGTAAGTCGATGCTCCTTCGCTTCATGGCACAATCGTAGAACGTCGATCTTTGTGGCGTCCGGCCGAAGCACCGTGTGATCGATGAGATTCGGTATATTCCATTCAGACATTACTCAGGACACTCCTTCTTTGTGAGCTTGAATTCCTTCCCTGGGCACGACGATTGACGTCTGGGAATGGGTCCCGCGACGAAAGGGGCGCTTCTGATATTTCTCCACCGCCTTGTTGTGCTCGATCAGCGTCGCAGAGAACTGATGTGTCCCATCGTTCCGGGAGACAAAATACAAGGAGCGAGAATCGGACGGATAGAGTGCCGCGCGAATCGCTTGAATGCCCGGGTTGGCGATCGGTCCAGGCGGGAGTCCCTGCACGCGATAGGTGTTGTAGGGACTGGGACTCGACAGGTCTTTCTTATGCAAATTCCCGTCGAATGCCGGTAAGCCATAGATGACCGTCGGATCGCTCTGTAATGGAATGTGCTTCTTAAGCCGGTTGTGAAACACCGCGGAAATCTCCGGCCTTTCGCCACCCGACCCGGTCTCCTTTTCGATCACGGAGGCGAGGGTCAGCACTTCGTGCATGGTCATCTTGAGTTCTTGCATTCGAGCATGGAGATCCGGTCCAACCTCCTGCCGTAACTGCTCGACCATGGCCACCAATACCTCCCGCGCCTTGACCGGGCGAGGAAACTTATACGTGTCGGGATAAAGATACCCTTCGAGCGTCTCCGCCTTGATCTCAAGAGACCCAATGAACTCCTGATCCTTCGCAAGCCGGAGAAACTCCGCGCGATCCGTGAGGCCGTCCTGAAAGGCCAAGTCGGCGATTTGGACGAAGGTGAGCCCTTCGGGAACAGTCAACGAATGGAGGAGCACTTGACCGTTGCGCAGCATCGAGAGAATTTCGTCCGGAGTCATGCCGGGATTCAACTCATACTCACCTGCATGAATTTTCCGGTCGGCAGATTGGGACTTTCCAAAAATGACGAAGGCGAAACTGCTCTTGATCAATCGTTCGTTCTCAAGGAGTTCGGCGACTTGTTGAAACGTCGAGCCGTCGGGGATGACGATGACTTTCGAGGGAGGGTGCGATTCCGTGGGAACAGCCGGGCCTTCAGCCCAGCGAATCGTCTGATATCCGACGACGCCAAGTGCGGCTATTGCGACCAGCAGACATCCGAGAATGATCCGTACGCTCATGAGGTGGTTCTGCCGTTTCTTCGTCCCCATTCTCATCCGACCATGATCCCGGCTCTCTCTTCGCCGCCGGGTCAAGGCTTGCCAGATAACTCTGGAGCAAAATCGAAGCGGCGATGCGATCCACCACACCCTTCCGCTTTTTCCGGCTGACATCGGCCGCGATCAAGAGGTCTTCCGCTGCCTTCGTCGTCAACCGTTCATCCCATAGAATAACGGGAACGGTCACTCCCTGTTCCAACCGCGCATGGAACTCGCGCATCGCCTGGACCGCTGGACCCTCGCGGCCATCCAATTGAATGGGGAAACCCAACAAGACTTGCCCGACCTCATGCATCCCGACGAGGGATGCAATATGGGCAATGTCTCTGTCCAACGTGCGCCGATTGAGCGTCTCAAGCGGTTGGGCGGTCCACCCCAGCTCATCACTCAGGGCCACCCCGATCCGCTTGGTCCCGTAATCGAGCGCAAGTATTCGTTTACCCCCCATTAGTGTACCGCTGCAACATCCGTTCGACCAGCCCAAAGACCTTTTCCAACGCTGCATCCAACTTGGCCGGATCCTTTCCGCCCGCATGCGCCATCTCGGGCCTGCCACCGCCGGTACCACCGACCTCCACCGCCATCTCCTTGATAAGTTCGCCCGCTTTCAATCGTGCTATCAGATCCTTCGTAACGACGACCAGCAGCGAGACCTTCCCGTCGTTGGCGGCCCCGAGGGCCACGACACCGCTCTTCAACCTGTCCCGCAATTGATCGGCCAGCGCTCTCATCCCATTCACATCTAATCCGTCCGTCCTTTGCACATGAACTTGTACGCCCGCAATGGTCAGCGCCTTTGAGGGCGTCATCGATCCGGCTGCCATTTTAAGCTGCAATCCCTCAAGCGCGCGCTCCTTATCCTTGAGCTGCTCCATAACCTTGCGCGTCTTACTGACCAATTCTGATTGTCCGACTTTTAACAGATCAGACAACTCACGAATGTCCGCTTCGAGTTTCTTCATTAGAGCAAACGCGCCACTACCGGTCTGCGCTTCGATCCGTCGTACACCAGCCGCCACCCCGGTCTCCGACACAATTCTGAACAGCCCGATGTCTCCTGTATGCCGACAATGCGTTCCGCCACAGAGCTCCTTGCTGAAAGACTCGACGGTCACCACCCGCACCTGTTCACCATATTTATCTCCGAAGAAAGCCAGCGCGCCTCTGGCCACCGCATCCTGAATGCTCATGACTTCTGTCTGAACTAGTTCGTTTTTCCTAATCTCGTCGTTCACCATCGTTTCAATATCGTCGATGTCGCGGGACGACAACGGCCTGAAGTGGGCAAAGTCAAACCGTAGCCGGTTCGGACCAACCAATGAGCCATATTGTTTTACGTGCGGCCCCAGCATATCGCGCAACGCGGCATGGACCAAATGGGTGGCCGTATGGTTTCGTTGAGCGTCCTGGCGCGTTGTGGCATTCACCGTCATGTGCAGCTGTTCGCCCTCGCGAATCCGCCCCTTCGTGACGGTCCCCTTATGCAGAATTACGGTCGGCGCCGGTCTCGTGGTTTCCTTGATCTCCACCTGTCCATCATAGCCGATTAACACTCCCCGGTCGCCGACCTGCCCACCGCCTTCCGCATAGAATGGAGTCTTATCCATAACAATCTCAACTTCATCGCCTTCCGCCGCTTCCTTGACTAACCGGTCGCCCTTCAAAATCGCCAGCGCAAGACTATCGCTCTCCAGGCGATCGTAGCCGATAAACTTTGTCGTCCCGACACGCCCGGCCAGTTCGGCAACCGCGGGACGAGCCGTTTCCTGTTCAAACCCGCCGGTCTTTCGCGCTCGATTCCGCTGTTCCTCAATCGCCTGATCGAAGCCCGTCTCATCGAGCGTCATCCCCTGCTCGCGACAGGCCTCTCCCATCAAGTCCATCGGAAACCCATAGGTGTCGTAGAGCTTGAACACATCCGCGCCCGTCAAGACGTTCTGCCCGGCAGCGCGCGCCTTGGCAATCATCTCGTTCAGTATCGGCAAGCCTTGATCGAGCGTGGCGATGAACCGCTCTTCTTCGCCTCTCGTCGCTTCGGCAATCGTCGTGGCAGCGCCTCGAACTTCTGAATAGGCCCCGGCCATCTGGTTCACGACCGCCGCCGTCAATTCATAGAGGAAAGGTTCGACGATACCCAGCAGCCGTCCATGGCGCGCGGCCCGGCGAAGAATCCGGCGCAACACATAGCCGCGCCCTTCGTTCGACGGCAGCACACCATCAGCCATCAAGAACGTGATCGCGCGAAGATGGTCTGCCACCACACGCATCGACCGATCGATTGCCTCCTTCTCTCCATACCGAACCTGAGCCCTCGCCGCCACGGCGCTGAGCAGCGGCGTGAACACGTCGCTGTCATAGTTGCTGTAGACGCCTTGCGCCACTGCCGCCAGCCGTTCTAATCCCATGCCCGTATCGATGCTGGGCTTGGGTAAGGGATGCAGTTTCCCCCCAGCATCACGATTGAACTGCATGAAGACGAGATTCCATATCTCGATGACGCGATCGCCCTGGCCGTTCGGCCGATCGTCGCCCGGCATCGATGGTCCCTGGTCGAAATGCAATTCCGAGCACGGCCCACAGGGCCCGGTATCCCCCATCTGCCAGAAGTTGTCCTTCTCATCACACCGCACGATTCGCGAGGCCGGGACCCCAACCTTCTTCCACAACTGATCCGCTTCGTCGTCGTCGCGGAAGATCGTCACCCACATCCGATCCTTCGCCAAGCCGACCGTCCGAGTCAGAAATTCCCAGCCGAACGTGACGGCGTCTTCCTTAAAGTAGTCGCCGAAAGAAAAGTTCCCCATCATTTCAAAGAACGTATGGTGGCGTCTGGTGTAGCCGACATTCTCGAGGTCGTTGTGCTTGCCCCCTGCACGGAGACATTTCTGCACGGTAACTGCTCGCTTGTAGGCGCGCGTTTCCTCGCCAAGGAACACCCGCTTAAATTGGTTCATCCCGGCATTGGTGAAGAGTAGCGTCGGATCGGCCTGAGGAATCAAGGCAGAACTCGGCACGGCCTGATGACCACGCTGTTCAAAATATCGAATGAAGGCTTGTCGCAATTCTTGAGTGCTGTTCTTCATGCCATCCTCAGGAGTCTGTTCGAGTAATGCCATTCTACTGCGGCAAACGATTTGCAAACATCTGCGTCGTTCTCGGCCCGAAAAAATCCTCAACGTATTCCACGAATACGCTTCCGGTTTTTTCGAGCCTGCGGCCTCGCATCTGCCAGCAGCTCCTTGCCTCGCAACGAAGGATTACTCTGACAGACTCCTAACTTCTCTCCCGCATCAGCGGCCCCATCACTGTTTCAATCGTATCTTCGTCAAACCCGCGTTGGCTCAAGAGTCTCGCTAGTCGGCCAAGCGCCTGCGCCGAAGCGGCCCGTCCAGCCATCATAACAACCTGCATGGCCAGATCCCGTTCACTCACCTTTCGGTAGATGGCCCGTAGCGTTGCCTGCACGATGTGTTCAGGACAACCGGTGGCGAGAAGTTCTTCTTCCAATCGCGCACGCCCCATCGGCATGCGCGCGAGTCGCCGATCAGCCCACCGCGTAGCGAAGGCCTCATCGTCGAGGTATCGCAATGATGTAAGCCGTCTAACTGCCGCGCGAACCTGCGAGAGAGATGCCCCCTTCGCCGCGAGCATCCTTTCGATCTGCGCCGTCGTGCGATCACTACGGGCCAGCGCGCGCACCCCCAGTTGCAGCCACCGATCAGGAGATGGTGAGGCTTTGTCTGTGACTCGCCTACTCACGATGCCGTGGCGCGTGAGGCGCGAGACATGCGAGAAAAGCGCGACTCGAAGTTCTGAGTTCGAAGTTCCGAAAACCTGGAACTTCGGACCTCGCACCCTCCCCCGTCTCGCTCGCCTTACCTTCCCAATTCTCCTCTAACTCAGAACGCAGAACTCAGAACTTCTTTGCTCGTCTCGCCTCTCCCGCCTGTCTCGTGTGGCTACTGTTCAGACGCCTACTTTGTGCGGTCGCCGCTCCTCGCGTTTCTCCTCGGTCTTTTTTTCCTCTTTCACCGGCACGGCAGAGGGCTTCTCAGGCGTACGTCCCGGCAGACCGGCCAAATCTCGCAGCTTCGCTTCAATCTCACGCGCCAGCGGCTGATTATTCAAAAGCATGTCTCGCACCGCGTCGCGTCCCTGTCCGAGCCGCTCACCCTGATAGGAATACCAGGCCCCGGACTTTTCCACTACTTTCTTTTCGACCCCGAGATCGACCAACTCTCCGGTTTTCGAAATACCCTGCGCAAACATGATGTCGAACTCTGCCTGCTTGAACGGAGGCGCCATCTTGTTCTTCACCACCTTCACGCGTACACGGCTGCCGGTCACCTCCTGCCCTTCCTTGATCGACTCAATGCGGCGGATATCCAGCCGCACAGACGAATAGAACTTGAGCGCATTGCCGCCGGTGGTCGTCTCCGGGTTGCCGAACATCACGCCGATCTTCATTCGAATCTGATTAATGAAAATCAGGGTCGTCTGCGACTTGGAAATGGCTGCCGTCAATTTCCGAAGGGCCTGCGACATGAGTCTCGCTTGCAGCCCCATGTGCGCATCACCCATTTCGCCTTCGATCTCGGCTCTCGGGACGAGCGCTGCGACAGAGTCCACCACGATGACATCGATCGCCCCGCTCCGGACAAGTGTCTCGGCAATTTCCAACGCCTGCTCACCGGTATCGGGCTGCGACACCAACAGATCGTCCACTTGCACACCCAACTTTTTTGCATAGGTCAAATCCAGCGCATGTTCTGCATCGATAAAGGCAGCGGTGCCACCGGCCTTCTGTGCTTCCGCAATCGCATGAAGGGTCAACGTGGTCTTGCCGGAAGACTCAGGACCGAAGATCTCGATCACTCGCCCGCGGGGAAGCCCACCCACGCCCAGAGCGATATCGAGTCCGAGAGATCCGGTTGAAATCGCCGGAATATCCACCAGGGGATCGGCCCCCCCCAGCTTCATGATGGCCCCCTTCCCGTATTGCTTTTCAATTTGGGACAAAGCCAGATCCAGTGCGCGCTTCTTATCGTCTTTTTCAGCCATGGGTGCTCCTCATAGATATTAGAGAGATCGGGGGCGATTATACCCAAGTTGAGAGAAAGAAACCTAGCCCACAATTCGAGGCTGAAGGTTGAAGATCGTGGGTCAGATTTGAGTTCCGAACACTTCAGACCTTCAGCCTATTCATCGGCCTATACAAGAGATTTCATTGACCGGTGGTGGGGATAGAGATACAAGTACCATCATGCCTTCGACTCTTATCCCCGATACAAGCGACCCTAAACCAACAGTCCTGATTGTCGACGATGATGCCGCCCCGCGCGCGGCCCTCACACAGATCCTCAGGCAGGATTTCCACATTCTCACCGCCGAGGATGCACGCGCAGCCCTGGCCGTCCTCGATCAACATGGTGTCGATCTCGTCACGTTGGACTTAAATTTGCCCGATTGCTCAGGATCGGACCTCTTGCACGACATCAAGCGCATGCATGCCGACACCGAAGTCATTATGGTCACGGCCTACGGCAGTCTTCAATCAGCGATGGATTGCATCCGCCACGGCGCGGCCGGTTTCCTCCTGAAGCCGTTCAATGCCTCAGAATTACTGGCCATTTCCCTGCAAACCGCTCAGAAGAAACTGCGGCTCGATCAATTGCGTCCGGTCCTCACCAACTCGACGACACTTTGGAGCCCGGAGCCGGACTGTACGAAGGCTTGGCAGGTCCTTGTCAACGACTACGCCGCCATGAACTGCACGGGAGCACTATCCGCGTCGCACAGCAATGAGACATCGCCCTTGGTTCCTCTGATTTCCGATCTCTTAGAAGCCAAGGATCGCCACCTACTCAATCATGGAAACCGCGTCAGTTTTTATGCGACGCTTGTCGCCAATCGGCTCAACCTTCCCATCGCCGAACAGCAATCGCTCGCACTCGGCGCACTCATGCACGATCTAGACTTGATCAGTGTCCCGGATAGTCACGTGCTGAATATGGAAGCCGACCCGCAGATCCATCGTCCCGACCTCGGCGCCAAGATGGGTCGAGCGATGGGATTATCAGGCGACGCCGTGCAGATTATCGCCCTCCATCACGAGCGATGGGACGGAATGGGATATCCGTTTGGCTTAAGAGAAGACAGCACGCCCTTGCTCGCTCGCATCACCGGGATTGCCCAAGTGTTTGACGACTTGACCGCCGAAAAATCGGAACGAACATCGTCCTCCATCAATGAGGCTCTCCAACAGATCGAGCAGCAAGCCGGCACTGCCTTCGAGCCCACGCTGACCGAACTCTTCTGCCGCACCATGCGCGAACAGCCCCCGCGGCACTGAATTAGAAGCCCAGTCAAGGGGCTAGAGGCGCGGGGCTACAGACTGAGGGTGATCAGAAGGAATATCTTCCCTCGCATCCATCGCCTGGACAAGATCAAAAAATATTCTTGTTCTGAGAATGAAGCTTCCTGATGTAAGCTGCGGAGTATTCGGAGAAAATGAATCAAATTGGATTCAGGCAGAATCGATTTAGATTCAGACAGAATGCTTAGTTGGACCACCTACTGTGCGGACAGCGTGTATATGGACCTGCCAATCACCTTCCAAATCCTATCGTTTTGTCTTTATAGCAAACCCTTGTTACACGATAAGACTCTGGTCTAGAGATTGCTCATAAGTAAGACACAAGCTTGACAGGGCGACGCCGTGCAGTTCAGAGTACCCCCAAACGTGAAGCTCCCCACAGCGAACTACGAGGTATTCGGCCAAGGGAAATGAATAAAGACGTTATTGCTTAGTACCAAGGATTGGGGGGCACATGTCTAGCATCACTGTAGAAAAAATAGTCGAGCCACTCAATGGGCAAAAGCAGGCACAGAGCCTGCCGCAACAAGGCGCTACCGGCATCATTCTCTTCACTAGCACGGGGCAGCTGTTGTTCCTGAACACCGAAGCCCAGGCATTTATCCGACAACTACAACCCCTAACAATCAGAGAGAGCGGCACGGGTCTCATTCCAGAACAGATCCATACGTTAGTTCATGACCTCATTGATCATTTGATGCACCTCGAACATCCCAAGGATTGCGAGTCTATCCAAGTGGAACGTCTCTGTTTTGCCAACGATCAGCGGCTCCTCCTTCGCGGGTTCTGTATTCCAGATGAACCCCTAGCGAAAAACAGCAGATTCCTCGTCATCATCGAACAGTTGAATCAGCGAAAGCTCGAATGCCCAGACGCCAACATCCAGCAACGTTACCATCTAACCGAACGCGAGCAAATGGTCATCATTTATCTCATGCTCGGGTTTACCAATAAAGAAATTGCGAACCGGATCAACCTAAGCGAATACACCGTCAAAGAGCACCTCAAACGGATCATGCACAAAACCCAGACCACTACCCGAACAGGCCTTTTGGCTCGTATGATTTTCCCGACACCTGAATGGCCAGTCCCGGACGTCCTTTCTAAAACGATAGGACTCCCACATCATTTGCCACATCCCACACACTAAAATCGGTCGACTGGCCGTTGCTGAGGATAACAATCGAATCGCTTTCGATTCAGACTGGATCTGTTTCATCACAGCCAGACGCTCACATGAGAGAAACGCCTGGCACGCCCACGCGCCACTTTCGTCATGCTCACCCTGGACAATCATAGTGTTATTGTGTTAGCACAATTCAGCCTTCGATCATCTTATTGACGATCCTGTCTGGTCTATTCATTGCCTTCTTCTATTGAGTAGCAACGGTATCGGAAAATAGGAGGGACTTCTATGAAACGAATAACACTAACAAGGTGGGGGTTCATAATCGGGTTTCTAATCAGCCTCCCGCTCGTGGTAACCGCGGAGGAAAACCCAACCGCGCCCTCATCGGTTGCGAAGGAAGTCAAAGGGCAGAATACCCAGGCCGGACAGGGTGCGAAAACTCTCCTGTATCAGCCACCTCGCGGTCTCGGCGCCCCTTCGCCCGGGCGGCGGGTGGGAGGAGGGACTCGCGGGACAAACAAGTCTGTCCCCATTCTGTCCGTGCTTGCCCCCGGCCATACCGGCTTAACCGTACGCGAACAACCGGATCTCTATTGGTTTGCCTCCGACGTAGTGACCAACCCCGTAGAATTGACCCTGACGCTTGAGAAAGGCGATGCCCCACTATTGGAAAAGCGGCTATCTGTACCCGCGAAGGCAGGAATACAGCGGGTGCGCCTCTCAGACTATGGGGTAAAACTGATTCCCGGTGAGCGTTACAACTGGTCCATCTCTCTCGTCCTCGACCCCAAGCGTCGATCCAAAGATATCATCGCCGTGGGCGCCATTGAGCGAGTCGAACGCGCCGACATAAATCTAGCAGCGGCTCCCACGACCGATGCCTTTTATCGGTTTGCGGCAGATGGGCTGTGGTATGACGCCGTAATGGTCATTTCTGAGCTGATCGAAGCGAAACCGACCGATATGGCTTTACGAAAGCAACGGGTTGAATTGTTGGATCAGGTCGATTTACCCGAGGTCGGAAACTTTGACCTCACTATTCAGGATGGAAGGGCCGGGTGAGCGCCGAAATAGGCACTCATCGCGCGGGAGTTGGTGCGATTACTGCTGGGAAGCTGTTTCCTCCCGTGCGTGACCGATGACCCTGTAAACCATGAGGGCTTGTTCTTTGCCCTTGACGCTGACTTCTCCGATTTGATCGAGCAGGAAGCGATCCCCGAGATATGGCTTCGTGCTCTCGTCGATCAAGATCCGGCACAATCGCCGACCCGGCGTCTCCTGAACGATATCCCGATCCAAGCTTTCCAACCTCGCCGCCGTATTCACCGCATCACCGACCGTCGTGTATTTGAGTCGATCCGAAGTGCCGACACTCCCAGCAACAACCAGCCCAGTGTGAATCCCAATCCGCATCCCGATTGTCGCGAGACCAAGTTGTTCGTGTCGCACGTTGAGCCGATGCATCTGCTGCTCCATGGCTAGAGCACAAGTCACGGCATTCACCGCATCCTGGGCGATCTCCTCTTCTGAGTTCCTTGGGAGTGGCACACCAAAGTTTGCTTTGATCGCATCCCCTGCGTAATCATCAATGACACCTCCATGTTTGATCACCAGCCCCGCCATGACATCCAGATATGCATTGACCCAGTCCATCAGAGCCTCAGGGGTCATTTTTTCTGAAGCGGCCGTATACCCCTTAAAGTCGGAGAAAAAGACAGTCGCGACTAATTGTTGGGACCGAGGGCGCCCATTTTGTAGAAACTGGTCGCGCTGTTGCCAGACTGCTTCAGCCACTTCCCCGGAAACGTGCTTGGAGAACAGATGCATCAGAAGGGCGCGCTCCTTCCGCTCCCGGCCCAACACCCAAACCGTGACGACGGACCCAGAGAGAACCCAAGCCAGGGATGGTGGCACGAGCGGGATCCACCATCCCTGAACAAACGCAACAACCACGATGATGCCAAGGATGAACAACCCGCCTGCGGAACCCAGCGTAAGCCGCCACGGAGAACGCGTCCACGCACCAAGTCCGGCACCGATCACACCCCACAGGATAGTCCACAGCCACTCCACTGATTCACCGGGCGTGGCAATCGGGCGACGTCCTTCCAACCCAGCCCCGAGTAACTGACTGACGATATGGGCATGGACAGCGACCCCGGGAATCATACGGCCGGTGTCATTCCCGGAACTGAACGGTGTATGGAACAGATCAGGAACACTCTCGGCCGTGACACCAAAAAGGACAATCTTGTTCCTGATCGCGGCCGCATCGACCTGCCCAGCGAGCAGAGCGGTCAATGAGAATGAACGTGGCTGGCTGTGCCCACGGTAAAAATCCACTAATATTTGATACCCGCCTGCGTCCGCGCCTACATATCCACCGTCGTAGGACCCAAACCGTCGGATGGTGGTGGGCCCTAGGCGAAGCTGCTCAGGATCATCCGGACTTGGCTGCGGTCCAATCCCCTCCTCAGCAAGAAACAGTAACGCCAGTCGAAGCGCGAAGCCATACGCCGTTTGGTCTCCGACCTCCTGGAATAACAAGCCACGGCGAACAATGCCGTCGGAATCGATGAGGATATCATTGAACGCGACTTGTTCGGTTCCGGCCAGCACCGGAGGCGGAGGGATACCGACCACCATGCCGCCACCAAGCTTCGTCACAGTAATGATCCGGGAATGTTCGACGAAGACCCTGTTCAAGTCTGTGTGACCGGGCTCGACAGGGATGTCACGATAGATATCCAGCCCGATCGCACGGGGCTGGAACTGCGCGAGCCGCTTCAACGCCTCGGCCAGGATCGCGTCGGTAATCGGCCACCGCCCTTGACTTAAAATATCCTGCTCGGTGACCGTGATCAGAACAAGGCGGGGATCAGCCTCGTCAGACCCATGACGAGATTGGATCAACCAGTCGTAGACTGTTAATTCAAGGGGCTCGAGGACTGAGGTGCTCCGGATGCCAAGGATAGAGAGTGAACCCAACACTCCCGCAAGGATACTGACGACAAGATGCGACTGGCCCAGCTTCAGGAGAGTGCTCACGGCGAAAGCATAGACTAGCAGTGTGTTAACAAACAACCTGAGCATAACCGAAACATAAGTCTCGGATGCTCCCAGACTCGTTCAGAAGCAATCGCAGGCTGTTCAGAAAGTCTGTCCAGCAAGGCCGCAGCAAGCGACGAGAAGGGGGCGTATGGGGTCAGGCACCATTTGTCGGAACGACTCCTAGGGCGCGACGCGCAAATGGTGCCTGACCCCATGGCCTACTTCCCTACATCATTTTTAGAGGGAGTGGCCAAGGTTGCCCTTCACTGCGCGCATCGAACGAGCACCTTCTGAGCGTGCGCGTTCTGCGAGCAAGAAGCGCACCTGGCCGCTCCTCGACTGCGCGCGCCGAACGATATATATGCTCCTTCCGAGCTCGCTTGTTATCTCTCCAGAGATGGGGGCTGATTGATCTTCCACTGCGCGCGTCCAACGAGGGGAGTCCGCGACCGCGCGTTGCCCGAGCATAGAAGATCATCAGGCTCCATCTCGCCCACTACAGCCAATTATTGAGCAACAAGAATGCCGCCCAGTAGGCGGGATGATTGTACTCAGGATTTTCGAGAAATCGGATTTGTGCACGCTGGAGAGCCATCGCCTTAGAAGCCACGGAATCGTCATGCAGTTGTTGGTAAAACTCGGTGACCAGCAAGGAAGAAGCCTCGTCATCAAGAAACCACAGCGAAGCCAAGGCGCTCCGTGCCCCTGCCTTGATCGCCACACCGGCCAAACCGAGCGCGGCTCGGTCATCCCCCGCAGCGGTCTCGCAGGCGCTCAGGGTGATAAGGGCCAAGGGTTCTTCTCGAAAACGAAGCATGCCCACGTACTCTTCCAGCCGATCCATCGTCATCTTGCCGTCGTAGGCGAGCAGGAACGTGTCTTTGCTTTCGCTCTGGAACTGCCCATGAGACGCGATATGCATGATGGAGTAGGGATGCGCTTTCAGTTCTTCCGCCACCCGGGACATCATAAATTGATCGTTCAGGAGGCTGGTGCCGCCATACAGTCGATGGATGGTCTCTATCTCACGCGAGACATGGGGCAGCGCCGGAAAATCCTGCACAGCCTCGGTGATGCCTACGGAGAGAAGCTTGATCCCTTTGCGATCCAGCGGACGAGAATCTGTGAGCGTGACGCCAGGTGTTGTCGCCACAGCATATTTCTTGATCAGAAATTGCGTGCCGTCATGCAGGGCCGCCAATGGGATAGTCCGGAGCGCACCGTCAGGTACAAAGACCAGGGTGTCGATCCCGGCATCGGCCCACAACGGCTCAATCGGCCGGATCAGCCACCCATACAACTTCTTGGCAGGAGAAAGATATTCCCGAGTGCTGCGCTTCTCCAGGAAATTTCGAAATGCTCGGATTTCGTCCGTCAATTCTTCAGCACCAACCGGAACGGTTTTTCTCACCATGCCCGAAGGCAGACTCACCAGGATTTCCAAACGGTCCTGCAACATGATGGGATAAATCACGGCTGCGGTCTTTGAAACCAGCTCCAGACCCGTGGCGTGGGAGCGCGCGGCTTGTACGCAATCATCCTGAAAGTAGTCTTGCAGCTCCGCCACTTTGAACAATTCAACCGTGTCGCGGGCTTCGCGTAATACGGCCTCTTGATGCTGTGGGTCGGCATCCCGTTCAGAGCCCCGAAGCAGTAGATCGGCCAGCTCAAAGTACACGGCTCCAACCGTCTCACGAAAAGAGGCCTCCGGCTGGTCTTCAGCGACAGCGGCGGAGACTTCTGGGCGGATGGACTGAACCGCAACGATCGCCTGCCGATACGCGTCGATTGCCTCTTTAGGCCGTCCGAGCGCCTTCAGCACCCGACCCGCCTGCCAATGCCACCGGTAGAGCGCTTCGGGCGCCGCCGCTTGCCGGCCCATCAGAATCGCCTGTTGCGTTACACCAAGCGCTTCCGCATACCGACGCTCATCCTCATAGAGCTTCCCCATGTACCCCCACGCGAAGGAGGACGCTCGCCGATCGCCAAGTTGATCAGCGCCTCTAGCCGCGTCATGAAGCGCTTGAAATGCCGCAAGCGTGAGGTCTGCGTTCAGCTCAACGAGGAAGGCGCGCAGCTTGGCATACGTTAGCCCGACCGTGATGAAGGCGCTGATCTGTTCATGCGAGGGCTCAAGTCCGCGTAAGATGTCGGCGGCCTGGTCGAGTCGCGTCTTACTTTCACGATACTGCTTCAAGGGCAACAACACGCGGGCGGCGTTAACTTGGCTCGTGGCCGCCAGAAGCTTCACCGAAGCCGCTTGAGCCGTTTGGAAACATTCGGTGTAGGCGGCCAGCGCGTCGGCAAACTTTCCCTGTGAGGCGGCCAGATTCCCCAGATCGTTCAAGATGGCGGCAGTCAACGCAGCCTGGGGAAGCGTTTTGGCTCGCCGGAGAGATTCTTGTAGCGACCGCTCAGCCTCCGCGTGCTGACCGACCGCCTGATATAGGCTGCCAGTCCTCCAAAGAATCCGTATCGACAGGAGAGAATCGTCTGTGCCTGCTACAAGGGCCTTGGCTTGATCAAGCCGAATTGCCGCCAACCGATAACGACCAAGCGATTGATATGCCTCGGACAGATGAATCAACGCGTCGATCTGCTCCGGGCGCGCAGCGGATCGCTCGTAAGCCGCCTCCGCGCTCGCCCAACGCTCGGCCGCTTGCTCGAAATCGCCACGCTGATACGCCTGGCTGCCGTCCTGCATCAGCTGATCGACGGGCGTCGTCTCCTGCGCATGAATGTCAGCACCAAATCCCACACAGACACACAGGGAAAGGCTCACGAGAATAATGTATTTCATGACAGTGCTCCTTATTCGCGCGAGCCAAAGTTCTGAGTGCTGCCTACCAATTCTCTCTACCTCTCTTTAGGGGAGCGGCCGAGGTTGCCCTTCACTGCGCGCATCGAACGAGCACCGTTTCATCGTGCGCGTTCTGCGAGCAAGAAGGGCACCTGGCCGCTCGCGCCCTGGCTAAAACGCCTGGACCACCAACTGCAAATGCACACCATAATCCTGCAGGTTAGTGTGGGGATTCGGGACATGATTCAGACGCTGTCCCCAATACACTTCAAATCGGCTCCCTCGCCAGAAATTCCAGATCGTTCCAACTCCCACACTCCCCAACCAATCCGGAGAAGGGTTGACTATAGTATTGGTGTTCCAAGCCCGGCCGTAATCGAAAAATGGTACCAGGTACAAGAGTTCTTCCCCAATCGCAGATGTGTACACCGGGATACGAGTCTCGAGAGATCCCAGAAAAGCGTTGTCTCCAAGCTGCGTGAACTCCCGATAACCTCTCACGCTATAGCGCCCGCCGACCGCCAGCTGCTCGATAAGGAACAGGTGCTCGTTCGTCAGTTGCAGATCGGCTCGCGCCAACAGTGTGACACGCGTGGGGTTCAACCGCCTGACCAATTGCGTCTGGCCTAACCAGGAAAAGAATTCCCCGGTGGCCTGGTCCGGCCCGCTGTTGACGGTCGCTCCCAGAACTGGGAGACCAAAATTCATCCGTGATTGCGCCGAGATAACCTGGTCCTGCGTGCGATGCACGTACTCCTGCGCGAAGCGTAGCACCGACACCTGGGACAGTCCGTTGGTGGATCCTGCCTGGAATTCAAACGGGGTTCCAAGGAGAGAGGTCCTGAACGATTCCGACTGGCCGGTTAACGCCAAAGCGAACTCCTGAGCCGGCGTGCGGAAGACGGGCTGCCGGAGGGTAAACCCAATCGATTCGAACTTGCCTTCGATGTCCAGCGGCTTGACACTGCTCTCGATGACCGTGAAATCGACCCGCCGGTAGTCGACGGCGAAGGTCGTGCCGAATGTGGTGAAAGGGACAACGTAGCTCACATTCAAGTTTGGATTGATCCCGCTGCCATGCGCATTACTATCCACGCCAAACGATTGACCGTACTGGACGCTGAGCGAGTCCCCGAACCCCAATAGATTTTCATCCACGATCGTCCCCAACACCCGGTTGGAGCCAACCGCCGGTGATGTGAAGTTGTTGTATTCAAGCCAAGCCTTGATCGGTCGCCGCTCAGCCACCCGGACGTTCAACACACTTTCCCCGCGCGTCTCGCCTGGTTTCAATTCTGCATTGATCCGCTCGATGCGCGGGTCGGTTTGAAATAGCTGCAATCGTTTCTGGAGCGCATTCACGTTGACCGGCGGACCGGCGTCACGCTGGAGCCTGCTGGTGAAATAGCTGGACCTGAACCAATAATTGCCCTCCACATTAATCCCGCTCAGCTTCCCTTCAATGACCTGGATCGTGAGCAGTCCGTCCGCGATCGCTTGATCCGGCACCAGGGTGCCGGACGTGCTGTAGCCATGTTTCACGTACAGCAACGTCATGGCCACGCGCAGAGATTCGATGTCTTCCGACGTGATCTCCCGATTGCGGTAGGGATCAGTGACCTGGGCTAATTCTTTCGCCGTGAAGACCGTGCTCCCCAGGACCAGAATCTCTCGAACGTATACTTTCACCGTGGAAACGGGCCCGCGGGGTTCCGGAACGGGAGCAGGGGGCAGGATGCTGGGCACGGTCGGCTCGGGTCTTGGAAGTTCCTTGGGCAGCGGAGTGGGAAGAGGCATGATCGGGGGAGGAGGGACGACCTGCGCCGACACCACGTCAGACACGATCCAGACAGCCAACAAGACCAGCGTCGCAACAACCAGTCCCGTGATAATATTCGTGAAACGTGAAACGTGAGCCGTGAAACGTATCACGGAGGTCACCGCACCTCCCACATACTACATTCACGTTTCACGTTTTACCTTTCACGGGTGTCGAGATCTCTGCTGTGCCGAAATGGTTTTCCCGCAGCCTGCTAAGCAGCCCCTCAACCCCGATTTCATCGACTCGCTGCGTGAGTCTTTCTTCGCCGCACTCATCCGTGTGTGACGACCGCTCGCAAGTGAAAGACAGCTCCTATCGCCTGCTGTCAGGTGTTCGGTCAAACACGCAATAATGATACTGCGAGACGAGATCAAATTGACTTCTCATACTTCCTTTAGTAGGCTGGCCGCATTGAACGATCCCTGAGAATGACGACGAGCATGACGACCGCCACGCAACATCCGTACGTGATCTGTACCGAGGAGATTCTCCACGGCGCCCCGATCATCGCCGGGACGCGGACGCCGGTGCGGGCAATAGCCGAGTTGTGGAAGTTCGGCATCGCCCCGGAAGAAATCCTCGTGCGGCTCCCTCACCTCACGCTTGCCCAGCTGTTCGATGCTCTCAGCTACTATCAGGACCATCGCAGCGCGATTGATGAGGACATCCAGCGCCAACGCGTCCTCAACGATCAGATCCATCCTCGCCTCCGGTGAGCGACGCCTCGCTCTTCATCCGGCTGTACCTCGATGAAGATGTCTCGGTGTTGGTGGCCCAACTGCTGCGTCCGCACGGCTTCGAGGTGCTCACCACCCTGGACGCTCACAATCTCGGCAATTCCGATCTGGACGCTGCTCACCCACAATCGCATCGACTACGAACGCTTACAGGCCGAGGGACTGCGTGATCAGCGTCCCCACGCCGGCATTCTCATCGCGAACCGTCGCGCCTCCGACTTTGACCTCGCCCGCCGCATCATGACCGTGCTCGATCGGTTCACCCCCAAAGAGATTGCCAACCACTTGTTGTATCTCTAATTGGTCTATCTCGTCTGTCCGGTCTATCTGGTCGGAGAGGCTGTTCTGTCATTCTAGTCAACTGATCGCACGGACAAGACCCACCGGACAGACCAGATAGACAAGATGGACCTCATCAACAAGATAGACCAGATGAACCAGACAGACCGAATAGACCAGACAGACAGGTTTTTCCACAGCCTGCTAGCGACATACGTTGCCGAGCTTCGCCAGTTGGATGGGCCTGGCATCGTCCTTCGGGAACAGGCCTGTGACAGCCGAGAGCTGAGTGTGTGGGCCCCGCCCGGAGAGGCTTGATCCGAACAGCTCGGGCGTCCACGATGGACTGGCTAAAAATCCACCCGGCTCCACCGGCAGACCTTCACGGGCGGCGACCGAGAAGGTGCTGAACTTGCCATCCGCGGCTCGAGCTGCGCACTGTTGGGCAAGCAGAGCGGCCGCGCTGGAGAAATGCTCGGACAAGGGCGTCAGCTGTTCACCGACGTTCTGGACCGGCGACTGGATATTGACGGTCCCTTGTGGTCCACTTTGCGACGACGCACTCACCACGCTGTTGGGGTCGGCAACGAAGACTCCTGCGGTGACATTGATAGCCCCACCAGCTCCAGCATTGGCTTGGGCAACAATCTGACTGTTCTGCAAAATTACGAACTGCGGGTCGATCGTGATATTGCCGCCGTCACTGTCCCCCGCAACGCCCTTGACGGAAGTGCTGATTCGGCTGTTGGTCAGCCGGACCATCTCCGGAGCATTGATCTCGATCTGGCCACCGCTGGCTTGGCTCGCTTCGGTCGTGATCGAGCTGTCGTTTAACACCACGGTCGATCCGCTCTGAACGGTAATGTTGCCCGCATCGCCGGCATCCGCCATGGTCCCTATGCTGCTGTTGGTGATTTCCGAATGGTTCGCCAGCGTCAGGCTCCCAACATTCATTGTAATGTCGCCGGCCCGACCCGTACCGGAGGTACTGCTGTTCACCGTCGCCCCGTTTGAAAGACTCACGGTCCCTACGCCCAGTTCCACGTCCCCCCCTCGGCCGCCAGTGGAGCTTGAGGTATTGGTCGCTATCGAACCATTGTCCAGGGTTAACCCATTCGCCGTGATGGTCACCTGGCCGGCATTGGCCTCGCTTGCTTGGCTCGAGATGCGGCTCCCTCCGGAGATATCGACCGAGTCGGCATCGATGGTCACATTCCCTCCCGCCCCTGGGGTGCTCGGGGTACCGGCTTGGATCACGGCCTCATCCGTCATGCTGATCGTCTTGGCAAGCACCGTAACGTCACCAGCACGACCCGTGCCTAGGGCATCGGAGACGATACCGGAACCATTTCCTGAAAAGTCCACAGAATCCGCCATGTTTCCCGGATCCCCCAGTCCTTGTACCGTGACCGTGGCGGCCACCAGAGCCTGGGAATCTGCACTTTCGTTAAGAGTTGTGATGATCGCCCCGCCTGAGAGACTGGCATGCTGGACGCTCACGACAATGTCTCCTCCAAGGCCCACACCAGTTGTTGACGACATGATGGTGGTGGGAGCCTCATCCATCGTCAAAGACATGGCAGTAATGGCTACTCCTCCCCCCTCGCCGAAGCCAACGTTTAGACTAAACAGGCTACTGCCACCGGAGAGGCCAACCGACGTCGCCGCGCCGAATTCCGCCCCCGGCAGCCCTTGTATAATCACATTCCCGCCATGACCTAATCCTGGGGTGGGGCTCTGACTTATGCTATTGATGAAGGAACCACCACCCATGAGGCTTACCGTCTCCACGTTCAGGACCACATCCCCTCCAAGGCCACCCCCATCAGCAGTTGCCGTGAGGATCTGCGAGGCATTCTCGATCGTCAGGATGCGAGCGGTAAGCTGCACTTCCCCCCCATTTCCGGTTCCAGATGTGACCGTGTTGATGGTGGAACTATTGGTGAGTACGACCGAGTCTGCCGCGCTGCCAGCCCCCATGCGGCCTTGAATCGTCACATTGCCGCCTGGCTCGTCGCCCGTTGTTTGGCTTAACATGAACACCCCGTCCATCTGGACATTCGAGGCGATGAGCTGTACGTCCGCGCCCGGATCTGTTCCAGAATTTGACGTCATTATTGAACTGCCTAGGTTGAGCGAGATCGTCTCTGGCAGGCCGGGGGTCTGCGAAGTGGTGAGCACCGCGTCGTTCACCGATAACACGAGTCGTCCGCCTTTGACAAAGACCGTGCTTGCGCCGCTGACGGCGATGCTCGAGCCCGGCGCCAGAGAGACGGACCCAAAAGAGGTAAACGATGATGCGGACGCCGCGTCCACCGGATTATTCGGAACCGCCTGGAGTGTCGTCGCATTTGCTAAAGACTCGCCCAGTTGCGCTGCGAACTCACCAGGCGATGCGGCACTGGCCAATTGAATCGTGCCGTTTGGCGCCGACAGGTCTGCCGGTTGGACGGTTCCATCTGGAAGCGTGGCGGCTTCGATGACGACTTTCCCGCCGACGAGCGAGATCGACTGACCCGGAAGCACGGACAGCGCACTCCCCTGGACCGTAATCGCGGCACTCGGATCCGGCGGAGTCAAAAACCCGTAGGCGGCCGGCGATAGAAATCCAAAGTCGACCACAGGCGCCACGGCAAGGACACTATTGGCCAGGCCGTCGTTGGCTGGATTGGCATAGAAATTCGCGCTGTTCACCCCATCGAACAAGCGCAGATACTGCGTGGTGGTGAAACTGACTGACCCGGTCACATTCACCGAGCCGGTAGGTCCCAAGACGATCCCGGATGGATTCACCAGAAACAAATTGGCATTGCCAAAATCGGTGGTTTGAATAGTGCCATAGATGTTTGAGACGTTTCCCCCTGTGACGCGACCGAGGATATTTGAGGTAAGAGGCAAGGACCCGTTCACCGGGGTGTTGAGGAAGTTCGCAATATCCCCTGGACCGACATTGAAGCCTCCGAAGCTGTGAAAGAGGTTGGGGCCATCTCCCGGTCTGGTCCCTCCGGTAATGTTGTAAACCCCATCGGAAGGCGGCTGAAGCGGAACGACTGTGCCAAGACCGCTTGAGGTAATGTTAGTCGTCACCGCTTGTTGCTGCGCGTCTCCGAGGGACGGCGCAATCAGAACCAAGGCGAGCGTCGGAAGGAGCGCCCATAGGAAGGACTGCCTCATACTATCGGGATGGCGCGACCGCGCGGTGCTCTCATCCATTTTCTACCTCGCGTTCGTGACAGAGGGGAGCAGCACCCGCTGCTCCCCACATTGCTAAGAGAAACCGACTCGTGTTCTTACCTAAAAGAGTCCGCGGAGATCAAGGTGTCTGACGACGATCTCGCCGTCAGCCACGCTACGGAACCGGAGCATCCTCTGTGAGACCGAGCCAGGGCCCTTCACCCGAGAGCGAAGGACCCTGGTAAGCTGCGTGAACCACGGATTCACAACTTGACCGTCTTCTTCGATATTCGTTCAATCCCCAATTTGCTAGTTAATCGATTATGATATCAGGATTGTTATTAGGATGGTCATCGTTGAAGAGCCTGTTGCCGAACGTGCAGGTGAGAGTGTCGCTGGCCGCCAGGTTGGTCACGGTAACGTACCCTTGCCTCAAGGGGGCGATTTCGGGATCTGTAGGCAGCGGATCCTCATTAGGGAGCGATGCATCATTACCGAGAGCGTTGCGATTGTTGTTGACAGTACTAAAAGTCGGAGCGAACGTCGTCCACGTTGTCGGCCCAGTTGTATTACCGGGTGCCAGGTTATTCGTGCTCACGCAGCTCACAGTATGTGTCCACCAGAACGCGTCGTGATCGGATTGTTCCGGTAGGACGTTGTCGAAGGTGTCTGGTACATACGGAAAACCGGTTTCCGTAATGGTCCGCGTGAACGCGCCGGCGACGAGGCCGCTGAAAGTCGTGCTCTCCCCACCCACCCCGTCAGTGGTGAGGGTGAAGTTGTTGATACCAGCGCCGGTCCCAGTGAAGCCGAATGTTACTGGGTCTTCGCCTGTATTGAGGTCCAGATCCGTCGTCTTGTTGATTACGATGCACGCACCCAGACAGGTTTCCGCTGCCACCGCGCCAGGTGTATTTTGACCCTCGGTCACAATCGCATTGACGGCGGCTTGTACTGGTGCGTTAATCGTTTCCGCAAACTTTTCACAGCCTAGAGGATGTTCCGCATCCCTTAAGTGGTCAAATTTGTCGAAAATGTGATCGAGGAGCTTCAGCAACGCTAGCTTGGCTCCCTTATAACAAGGTCCACCGGCACCAAAGATACTGTCGGTCAGAAACAACGTGTCTAGTCCGCGAACGGTGATTTCGTAGTCGTACTTGATCGTTGGAGCGCACCGGCCACTCCCCGTATTGCAAGCGGTTTTGACCACCGATGCCGGGTTAGATCTAGCGACATATCCAACAATATTATTGACTGTGGAGGTAGTGAATGAGCCGGTATCAAGCACCCCCAGAGGAAAATTAACCCCGTTCGCTGTGCCGGTGCCGGTGAGTTTCAGCCTGTCACCAATGACGTTCTCAGTAGAAGGGGGATCGAACTGCCCACCCTGCGCCATGCCCCATTGATAGTCGCCGGCTATATTCCCGCCACCGACATTGTAAGTATTCGTGACGACGGCATGGGTCACCTGCGGGGTTGCAACAGTTCCAGGAATCACCGGCGTGAAGGTTACTCCGGTCATCTTCATGGTATCGACACTACCCGTTGTGGACACGTCGTTAATTAACACTCTGGCCCTGTTCGTGGCTGAGACGTCCCCCACGTACCAGTTGACGATTCGAATGGTTTGGGATCGGGTAGATTCAGTAGTTACATTAGTACCGTTGATGGAATAGCAGGTATTAAAGCCTGTGTCAGAACCGCAGCCTTCGCCGTTTAAGGTCAGCGAAACATTCACCCCCTCTATCGTAAGCGTCGCCGGCGCCGCCTCCGAAGGAAGCGGGGTCATCAGTCCTCCCAGGACTCCAACGATCATCAGACTAAACACAAGCCCAAGTTGCATTAGATATCTCATAAGGGACCTCCCAGGTAAAAAATCGTTCCGCACAAAGCCGTGCTTTGCGGGTTCTGTATGCTCTTTGCTCTTCTCTGACAATCCCCACAGATGAGTCCCCCACGAACGAGGGGATACTACAATGCGGGAAAAGCCGCTATAGATGTGCTCTAGCAGGCTAAAGTCGAGGCTAGAGCTGAGGCTCAGATTTGGATAAGATGACGCAGTCACCCTCCCCTGATGCGAAGAACCAGCCAGGGGCCGACTTCACGCGATTAAGTCAGGCGGACACGTCAGAACTTCTCCACTACAAGACGCAGCTCGAAGCGGTCGAACGGATC
>Ga0187893_10002009_pt1 | contig 46136 bp, 47 predicted proteins | sample MA1701074metaG_FD_139574 | JGI IMG/M metagenome (GOLD analysis project Ga0187893, IMG submission 139574) | White microbial mat communities from a basaltic lava cave in the Kipuka Kanohina Cave System on the Island of Hawaii, USA - MA170107-4 metaG ... | reverse complement strand
GCGCGCGGCAACCTGAACCTTCGCCCAGCCGCACCTCTCAGCGAACTTCGTGCTCGCCGGCTGCTGCTGGGTGATGCAGTTCATCCCGCCGCCGCCCCGGTTGACGTTCTCCGAGTACACTTGCACGATCTCGCGGCCGGGAAACGCCTCTCTCAGAACGGCGCGTGCCTCCTCGTCTCGCGTCTTCATCTCGAGAGGCCGCCCGGGCTTCCAGAATTTCGAGACGAGGACCAGACCGTTCGTGGGCACGTAGTTGACGTAGCTGGTGGCCAAGACTCCCAGCATGAGCGGGGGCAGGGTCGAACCGTCCTCCCAGCGGTCGTACGCCGCGTAATAGTCGTATGTCCCGTCGCCCGGCTCGAACACCTCGAGGATCTGCACCGGCGTCGGGATGCGGACGATCCGGATCGGCTCGCCAGACTCCGTCGTCTCCTTCGAGAGAATGTCGTACACGCGCTCGAGTCGTCGGTGGTTCTCTTCCTGGAGCCAGCGGATCAGCCTCTCGACCGCCGTTCTCGCCGGCTCCCTCGACACCTTCTCCTGCGCGAGCACGACGGTGGCGGGGGCAACGAACCGGACGACCTCATCGGCGTGCCCGTTGGTCGTGAACACGGTGTAGACACCGGCATGGGGGATGCGGATACCGCCGAGGTCTGGCACGTGAATGTGCTTCGCGAGCGCGCCCCGAAACGTCCCCTGATCCTCCACAATCCCGGTGGGGATCCAGATCACCTTCCTGACGCCCAGCATCCGCCGATACTCGCTCTCGACGAGGATCTTGCAAGCCGGCCAGTCGGGGTTCGGGGCGTAGGTGTTCGGCGCGCCGAAATCCGTCACCGGGGCTTGTCCGCCACAGAAACGGCCCGGACCCAGGTTTCGCTGGATCACGACCGATTCGACGGCGATCATGGTCCCGCACCCGTTGTGGGTCACGCTCCCACCCTCGTGGATCATTCGCACGCCGGTCGTCCGTCCCTCTCGCGCGTCGATTGCCGGAACCTTGATGATGCGGGCGACGGTCCGGTCGAATGACTCCTCGAATGTGCTGTTCTCGCTGTCGGGCTCTTCGTTCCCCCAGTAGTTGAAGTTCCAATCGTTGATCCGCAGTTGCCCCTCCCGGCTCCGCGTAAACTGAGGCCCCATGTCCCGCGCCCAGATGTCGAGGTGCTCGATCTGAAAGAAGTGCACATGGCTGAGCGGCACTCTCTGTGCGATCAAGATGCTCCTGACGGCGGCTTCCTCGTCGGCGTCCTGCACGGCGAGGTTCACGTGAACGTAGCCGCTCATGGCGCGGATCATGTCGCCGATCGGCTCGGTGGAAGGAAACCCGGCCTTGTTCTCGTAGGTCGGCCACAGCATCCACATGGCCTGGTGGCTCTCGAACTCCCCGGGGAACAACCAGTCGCCAGCACCGCCGGAGGCGGCGTCAAGGCCCACGCAGAGGAACAGCGCCAACGACACCAGTCTTTTCACGGCGTCACCTCCGTCGTCGGTGCCGGGGGCTCCTTCGGCCGCGCCAGCATCCGCTCGATGATCTCGGCCATCGCCTCGGCGCCCTGAAACCGGGCCTTCTCACCGGTCGCCACCCGCTCCACGACACCTGTCACACGACCAGCAGCATCCCGCCAGGCGCGGACGACGAACGCCGTCGGCGCCATCACCGCGTTTTCCTCACCGCCGTCGACGGCGCCCATCTCGCGCATACACCCCTACCGCGTAAGGCGTTACCAGCTCGTGGCCATGACCGTTACAAGGTGCGTGACTCACGCGCCGGGTGGCATCGCTGGCGAACACAGTGCTATCCTCCGACCACAGGCGCAGGAGATCGACGAGTGGCGCGCCTCTGCCTCCAGCTTTTCGGCGGCTTCCGGGCTAGGCTCGAGCCGGGCACTGTCCTGCGCCTGCCCACCCGCAAGGCCGAAGCTCTCCTGGCCTACCTGGCCCTTCCCCTTGGCCAAGCCCACCCGCGTGAGAAACTCGCCAGCCTGCTCTGGGGCGAGCTCCCCGATGCCCAGGCCCGTGCCAGCCTTCGACAGGCCCTCTTCCGCCTCCGCCGCGCCGTCGGTGCAACCGACGAGACGTGCCTTCGCCTCGAAGCTGATGCAGTTGCCCTCGACCCGGCCGCGGTGGCGGTGGACGTGACTGCCTTCGAGAAGGCAGTCGCCAGCGCCGCTCCCGAAGGCCTCGGCCAGGCCGCCGCCCTCTACCAGGGTGACCTCCTCGCCGGGCTGGCCGTTGCCGAACCGCCATTCGAAGAGTGGCTCCTCGCCGAGCGCGAACGCCTCCGCGAACTGGCCATCGAGGCCCTCGCCCGCCTGCTCACGCACCATCGCGCCGCCGGGCGCCCCGAGGCTGCCGTCCAGACCGCCCTGCAGCTCGTCGCGCTCGACCCCCTTCAGGAGGCCGTCCATCGCACGCTCATGCGTCTCTATGTCGAGCTGGGGCGCCGCGGCGCCGCCCTGCGTCAGTACCAGCACTGCGTCTCCGTCCTCCGGCGCGAGCTGGGTGTCGAGCCCGAAACGGAGACGAAGGAGCTCTACCGACACGTCCTGCGAGCGCGACCGGCCACAGGGCCGGGTGGGCCCGCGCGGCCCGGGCGCGCCGAACGGGCCGACGAGCGGGCGGGACTCCCCGCTCCAGCTGCGCCGATGATCGGGCGCGAAAGCGAAATGGCGCGCCTGGCCGGGATGCTTGCTGACGCTTGCTGCGGGCGCGGCGGCACTGTGGCCATCGAGGGTGAAGCCGGGATCGGGAAGAGCCGACTGCTCGCCGAAGTGGTCGTGCAAGCGTCGAGGTCTGGCATGCGGGTGCTCCTGGGCCGGTGCTACGAGAGCGAGCAGATCCTGCCCTTTGGCCCCTGGGTTCACGCCCTCCGCTCCGGAGGGATCGTGTCCGAGGGCGGGGCGCTGCGTGGGCTCCAGCCTGCCTGGCGCGCAGAGGTGGCGCGCCTCTTTCCCGAGCTGGCCAGTCCGGGGTTGCCCACGCCCAGCGACGATGCACGCCGGCTCTTCGAGAGCATGACGCGGCTGCTCGAGGCCGCCGCGGCCGCCAGCCCGCTGGTGCTCCTGATGGAGGACGTGCACTGGGCAGACGACATGAGCCTGCGGCTCCTGGCGTTCGTCGGGCGTCGGGTCGTGGCTCAGCCGGTATTCGTCGTGGTCACCATCCGTGAGGAGGAGCTTGCCGACGCGCCCGCCCTGCGATGGACCCTGGACGAGCTGACGGCCGAGAACTGTCTGATTCGGCTGCCCCTGACTCCGCTGGCCCGTCCGGACACGCTAGCCCTGATGCATGCACTGATCGGCCCCGGCCGGGAGGGAGCCGACCTCACGCGGCTCGGGGCCCAGGTGTGGGCCTTGAGCCAGGGAAACCCTTTCGTGGTGACGGAGGCGCTCAGGGCCGTGGGAGAGCAGGCCACAGCCGAGCCGCTTCCCCTCGCAGTGCCAGACCGGGTGCGCGCGGTGATCTCACGACGGCTCGAGCACCTCGGTCCGAAGAGCCGTGAGCTAGCGGCGGTGGGCTCCGTCATCGGACGGGAGTTCACCTTCACTTTCGTGCGCCACGCTGCCGGGGCGACCGAGCACGATGCGGCGGAGGCCGTCGAGGAGCTGGTGCGCCGCCAAGTGCTCCAGCACGTGGGCGATCACTTCGACTTCCTGCACGAACGCGTCCGCGAGGTCATTTACGAGGAGTTGTTGCCCCCGCGCCGGATCCTGCTTCACCGAGCCGTCGCCGAAGCCATGGAAGCCCTGCTCGGAGATGCCCGGGATGCCCACGTCCTCGCGCTTGGCCTCCACCACCAGCGGGGCGAGGTCTGGGACAAGGCCGTCGCCTACCTGGGACAGGCCGGTGCCAGGGCGATCGAGCGATCCGCCTACCGCGAAGCGGCCGAGTGCCTGGAGCAGGCTCTGGCTGCGCTCACGCACCTGCCGACGGATGGCCAGCGGCTGGCGCAGGCCGTCGACCTCCGCCTCGACCTCGCTCGACCGACCCTCTACCAGCTCGGCCACGTGAAACGCGCGGCCGCCGTCCTGCGCGAAGCGGAAGCGCTTGCACGCGCCCTCGGCGATGAGTTCCGGCTCGGTCGGGTCACCGCACATCTCGTCTTCTGCCTTCGCTTGATGGGAGAGAAGGCCCAAGCCCTCGAGGCCGGCCAGCGGGCTCTCGGCATCGCGCGACGGCTCTCGGATCTCGAAATCGAGATCCCGACGAACATCAGTCTCGGTCAGGTCCTGCACGACAAGGCCGACTACCGCGAAGCGGCGGCGCTCTTCCGGAGGAACATCGCCCTGCTGGTCGGCGAGCTCGCCCTTCCGTCTTTCCGTGGAGGCGCCCCGCGCTCGATCCACTCGCGAACCTGCCTGGTCTCCAGTCTGGCCGAGCTGGGCGAGTTCGACGAAGCCGCCCTGCGGGCCGACGAGGCGATCCGCGCAGCGCAGGGGCTCGAGCGACCGCACAGCCTCGTCGTGGCGTCCGCCGGGCTCGGTCACCTGCTGCTCCGGAAGGGCGAGTGGGCGGGCGCGGTCGAAATCCTCGAGCCCGCGCTCGGCATCGCCCGCGCGGCTGAGGTCGCTCTCTGGTTTCCGCGGACCGCGTCGACTCTGGGAGCGGTGTACATCCTGGCCGACCGGCCCGGCGAAGCTCAGGGCCTCCTCGAGGAGGCGCTCGCTCGCACGATCGCCGGTGAGCTCATGCACCTGCGCTCCCTCATCATGGTCTGGCTCGGCGAGGCCGCCCTCGCGGTCGGGCGGCTGACCGAAGCCGACGAGATGGCCGAAGGGGCGCTCCGGCTCTCGCGGAAGAACGACGAGCGCGGACATGAAGCGTGGGCGCTTCGGCTTCTCGGCGAGATCAGGGGGCACGCGAGTCGGCCCGATGCCGAGAAGGCCGCCGACTTCTACCACCAGGCGCTGGCGCTCGGTGCCCAGCTGGGCATGAGACCGCTGGTCGCCCACTGCCATCTGGGGCTGGGCCATCTGAGCTGTTGCCTTACGCAACACCGCCGGTGCTTCGCCCATTTCGAGAACGCCGTCGGCATGTTTCGCCAGATGGGCATGGCGTGGTGGCTTGCGAAGGCAGAGTCGATGGCCCAGAGGTGTCCCGGCCCGTAGACCCCCGGACGTTCGCCGAGCTGGATCGCTTCGGCCGTCACCGGCGCGCCAGCCGCATGCGGAGGCCCGGCTCCGGGCGCACCGTCACGTATGGCGTGGGAGTGATGCGTTGGCCGGGCACCATGGTGAGCCGGAAGCGGCGCGCGATGGTCGCCAGGACCAGGATCGCTTCCATTGTCGCGAATCCGTTGCCGATGCACTGGCGCGGTCCGCCCCCGAACGGGAAGTAGGCGAAGCGCGGCAGCCGGCGGGCAAGATCGCCCCCCCAGCGCTCGGGGCGGAACGCCTCCGGCACCTCGTACCAGCGGGGATCGCGGTGCACCACCCATGTCGGCAGGATCACGATCATGCCTGGTGGGATGGCATGACCGCCCACCTCCGTCTGCCGCGCTGCCTCGCGCCCCACGGCATAGGCCGGCGGGTAGAGCCGCATGGATTCGCTCACGACCATCTCGGCGTACCGGAGCTGCGGGAGGTCAGCCACTGCCGGTGTCCGATCGCCGACGACCGCACGTAGCTCCTCGGCGAGCTGCGCATCGACTTCCGGGTGGTGGGCAAGGAGATACCAGGTCCAGGAGAGCGCCACCGCAGTGGTCTCGTGCCCGGCCATGAAGAGGGTCATGACCTCGTCCCGGACCTGCCGGTTGGTCATCCGGCTCCCGTCGTCGGCATCCTGGGCGTGCAGGAGGATGGAGAGCAGGTCACCGCGGTCCTCGTCGCTCCGCCGGCGGGCGGCGATCATGCGGTAGACCACCTCGTCGAGGCGGCGGATGGCCCGGCGTGTTCTCAAGTTGGCTGGTGTCGGTACCCAGCGAGGGATGAGCTGGAGAGCACTGCCCACGCGAACGCCGAAATCCTCCATCAGCACCTTGGACGCCTGCCCGATGGCGTCGCTCTCGTGCGCGTCGGCGATGTCGGCATCGAAGAGGGTCTTGGCAACGATGGCCTGGGTGACGGCCATCATTTCCCTGTGTACGTCGCGGACCTCGCCATCCTTCCAGTCGTCCAGCAGGCGCGAGGAGTAAGCAGTCATGACCTCGCCGTACGCTGCCACGCGCTGCCGGTGGAAGGCCGGCTGCACGAGGCGCCGCTGGCGCAGCCAGAAGTCGCCCTCGGAGAGCAGGAGGCCCTTTCCCAGGAGCCAGCCCAGCAGGCGGACGCCAGGACTCTTGACGAAGTCGCGGCTCCGCGTCACCAACACGTCCTCGATGGCGTCGGGGTGATAGATCAAGAGGGCACGGCGCGGCCCCAGCCGCAGGGGGACGACGTCGCCGTACTCGCGCGCGCAGGCAGCGTAGAAGCCCAGCTGATCGCGTGCGAGATCGGGACCGCTTCCGAGCAGGACGCGGCCTTTTGGTCCTCGGGGCAGCGACTTCAGCATCGGGAACCGGTTGGACGGAGCGTCAGCGGCCGAGGGACGACGTCCGCTACGGCAACAGGTCGGCGACGGCGATTTGGCTCGACGCGAAAGCAAGGGGAACGACGATGGCCGGCGGCGCCAAGGTCGTGACCGACCGGTAGCGCCATCCATAGGGCGCGGGCGGATCGGGCACCGGATCGCGGTAGACCTCGAGCACCCGGTCGATGAGGTTCACGATCCAGTAGTCCTGGATACTGGCCCGTGCGTAGAGGCTGCCCTTCTGCCGGCGGTCGAAGCCGAGGCTGGAATCGGCGACTTCGATAGCGAGCGCGGGGCGGTTCGGGTGCGCCGCCCGATAGTCGGCGGGGCGGCCCGGGACCACAGCCAGATCTGGCTCGGGCTCCGATTCGTCATCGAGCGCCACCGGCGCCTGGGTGCGGACGATCCACCCCGCGGGAAGGACCGCCCGCAACGCGTATTCGGCCGTGCCGATCGCCGAGACGTGATACGCGCCCTGGGGCTCCGCCACCATGAGCTGACCGCCGATGAGCTCGAGGGGTTCTCCCTCAAAGACGCCGAGATCGACGAGGTGGTCGTATTCGACGCGGCTCCAGCGGCGAAGCGCTAGTGGGGTCTGCGCCATGCCTCACTCTAGCCGCGCTCGCCGGTCGGAGCAACGTCTCAAACGAGATACACACGCGGGCGCCTCAGCTCCGTTGCCTCGAGCGGATGTCGGCCATCGCGCGCGTGTGCTCGTCGGACGTGAAGCACCCGGCCAGGGCGGCGTTCATCTCCTGGCGGAACGTCTCGAAGTCGAGATCGAAGGCGCGCGTGCTCAGGCGCTTGCTCGCTATCGCGCTCACCGGCGGCAGGGCGACGAAGCGCTCGACCGTCTCGGCGAGCGCCTTGGCGAAGTCCGTCCGCGGCACCGCGCGGTTTACGAGGCCCATGCGCTCACCCTCGCGTGCCGTGATCGTTTCGCCCAACAGGATCAGCTCCTTCGCTCGAGCCAAACCGATCAGTCGCGGTAGACGGTACAGGGCCATGGAGGGGATCAAGCACTCCTTGACCGCGGGCAGGCTGAGCAGGGCATCGTCGACCGCCAGCCGGTAATCGCACACGAGCGCGAGCTGGAGCCCACCGCCGATACAATGCCCGTTGATCCCTGCGATGAACAGCTTGTCCATTCGCTCGATGGCGGTCATCGCGTCTTCCCACCTGACGAGGTCAGGGAGGGCAAGCTCTCCGGCGGCCAGTGCCTTGAGGTCCACGCCCGTCTGAAACGCCCGTCCGGCGCCGGTCATGACGACCACCCGCACGTCAAGGCGGGCCGCGACCGCCGCCACCGTTTCCCCGAGCTCTGCGGCAAATCGCGCATTGCCCGCGTTCAGCACGTCTGGCCGGTCGAACGTCATGCGGGCCACGGGGCCCGTCACCTCCAGGGAGATGGTGGCGGCGGGGGTCATGGAGCATGCCCAGTGAACGCGCGCAGCGAGAAATCCAGGTGGCGCTGGATGAGGGGAAAGTCATCACGATTGTACGTCAGGAGTGTGGCTCCGATCTGTCGAGCGCAGAGAGTGATGAGGACGTTGTTGAGCATCGCCGAGAGTTTGAACCGCCACGCCCGACCTTGCCAAGCAATGTTGTCCAAACGATACCTCAGCGCCGGGGCCTTCAGCGCCGGTGTCGGGCCTGGCGGCGGCGCTCGATCGCCTCCCCCCAGCTGGTAAGAAACGCGGTGATAAAGGCATGCTCCTTGGCCGGCTCCACGACGACCGCCGCCAGGGCCATGGCACAGGCGAGCGCCACGTGGTAGCCCTCGGACCGCGAGGCGGCGGCTCGCCGGTAGGCCGGATGGGCCTCGTTGACCCATACGGTGGATTCCACCAGGCGTCCAAGCTCAGGGTCGTCCGGGCGAGGCTCGAACTGGATGCTCAACCCGTATCGCGCGGCCTGCGGCGCCGCGCCGTGGTCCACCGGTGAATTTGCGATGGCGGCCGCCGACGGCGGCGATTCGGGCATGTCACCCGGCGGCCGTTGTCCGGGGCTGCCCGTAGTGGGGCTCGTGCCGTCCGCGGTGGCTGGCTCGACGACGCGCAGGGGCGTCCGCCCGAGGGCCTCGCCGAGCGTCTCGCCGTGGTTCGCGCGCCCCACCAAGAGCCGCCGCTGGCCACCCGCTTGCTTCTCCACCAACGACGCGAGGAGCGGAAAGCGGTCGGCCAGATCGAGCAGCACGGTTTCGAGGTCGCGTTCGACGGGCCGGGCGGCGCGCCGGCGGCTCTGCTCGCCCGCGTCGTGCACGTCGCCCCATGCCGCAAGCTGCCGCGACACGGCTTCCTGGATCGCCTTGCGATAGAGCAGCCACGTCGCAGCGCGGGCACCGGCGCGGATGAAATCCGCCTTGTTGAGGGTGAGGCATTCCGCGAGCGCCGGCGCCTCCATGAGACCACCCACGTGGGCGGCCGTGCTCGGCATCACACCGAGCCAGTCCCAGCCCCGCCGGATCACCTTGCCGAACGTACTGATGGCGACACCGCGCTGCTCCTCAGGGAGCGGGAGACGCTCGCGCACCAGGTAGCCGGCCGCCGATGGCTTGCGCTTGCGGGCGACTCGCACGGCTATCGGCGCCACCTCGGGCGCCGTCCAGCTCTGGGCATGCAACGGCGCGCCATTGATCGCGAAGCGGATGCCGCGCGGGTAACGCGTGGCCAGAATATCGGTGAGGGCGGGGTCGAGCAGCGGCTGATAGTGCCGGCGGATCGACGCCTCGACGAAGCCGGGATCGAGGAGTGGGGAGAGCGGGTTGTCGATCCGGAGGCGGACTGCCGTGCCCCGGCCGGCGACCAGACCCGGCGGAGGGATCCAGCGCCAGGGCGCGCGGTGACGGGACGTGAGCGCCCACGTCGTCGCGACGTGGTGTTTGCCAAGACGGGTTTCCGTGACGACTTCCTGGCTAACCAGGAGCCCGATCTTGATTCCGACACCCGCGAACCCAATATGCTCGCCACGCACCTTGGTACTGGCCGCGACATCGTGGTAGCGTGCCAGCTCACGGCGGCGCATCCCAGTACCGTCGTCGACGATGGCAAGGGTGCGGGCGACGGGGTCCGTCGTGAAGGTGATGGACGTCGCCCCCGAATCCAGCGAGTTGGCCACCACCTCGGTGATGATGGTCTCTTCGGTGGCCCCGGGGTAGGCGTCGCGAAGGTCCTCCAGGAGGTGGAGGAGGTCGACCCGTGTCTCACCCACGGGGCTACCGTACACCAACCGGCCCCGCCGGTGGGATGCTCTACCCGCGCCCGCCCGTGCGGCCCGCTCCGGGATCCGACCCAGAGCACGCCGCGAGAAACGCCCCGGCCGCCGCGGGCGCCTTGAAGTGGATCACCGTGGCGTGCGTGTATGCCGGTCGCCGGAAGAGCTCAGGAAACTCGCGGCGCCGCTTCCAGTAGGTACGCAGCACCCACCACGGGATCCCCGTGGGATCGAGCAGCGCCCCCCTGATCGTCTCGCGGTTGCCCGCGTACAGGCGTTCGCCGGTAACGATCCTGCGCGCGGTGCGGCGGAGATGCTCTCCCCGACCGTCAGGGGCAACCTCGACCACTGTACATCCAGAGGCCCGGCCACCGGCAGATCTGACCAGATTCGGATATGCTGAAACGCGTGACCACAGGCCGAGGAGAAAAACGATGAGTAACGAGTCGCTTTTCGCTTACGTCAATGGTGAGTATGTACCGAGGGACCAGGCCAAGATCTCCGTCTTCGACGTCGGCTTCCTGCGGGGCGATGCGGTGTTCGACACGACCTCGGCCTGGAAGGGGAGGATCTTCAAGCTGTCCGCCCACCTGGAACGCCTGGAATCGTCCTTGCGGGCCGCCCGCCTCTCCTGCCCGCTCTCCCTGGAGGAGCTGCGCGGGGTGATCATCGAGACGACGCGGCGCTCTGGCCTCCGCAACGCGTACATCCAGACCATCGTGACGCGCGGCGAGCCGCCCTTCGGGGTGCGCGACATCACGCAGTGCCGGCCCGGCCTGATCGTCTTCGCCATCCCCTACGTGTTCATCCTCAACCCGGAGCAAGTCCGGACCGGGGGGCGGGCGATGATCGCGGCAACCCGCGCGCTGCCTGCCCAGTGTCTGGATCCCAAGATCAAGTCGCTGAGTCGGCTACACTTCGACCTGGCCATGCTGCAAGGCAAAGCGGCCGGGATGGATGTTTCGATCATGCTCGACCTGGACGGTCACGTCACCGAGGGCCCCGGCTTCAACGTCTTCGTGGCAAAGGGCGGGGTGTTGTTCTCACCCCCCGAGGGCATCCTGATGGGGATCACGCGCCAGACGGTGTTCGAGTTGGCGGCCGAGCAAAGGATTCCCGCGCGTGAGGCCCAGCTGACCGCCTACGATCTCTATGCCGCCGACGAGGTCTTCCTGACCAGCACCGCGGGCGGCATCATGCCCCTGGTCGAGATCGATGGACATCCGATTGGCGACGGCAAGCCGGGTCCCCTCGGCCAGAGGGTCCACGGCCTCTACTGGGCCCTCCGCGAGAGCGGCCGGCACGGGACACCTGTTTTTCCCGAGAGTACCTGAGCGAGCGCCCGATCGACGCGAGAACGACCGATTCGAGGAGAGGTGGAAATGGGCCATGTCCGCTACATCGACAAGACTCGCGAGTACTACCGGGCTGAGGGCTACGAGCGGGCCTATCAGTGGGCCCATTTCGAGACGATCCCGTTCACCCCGTTTACCGCGCTCGGCAAGGCGCTGGCCCACTGCCGCGTCGGGCTCGTCAGCTCGGCCGAGGTGATGCGGCGCGACGTCGAACCGCTCGCCGACGATCCGCGCCGCTTGGTCTACGCGCTCCCTGCTGATCTGCCGTCGGAGCGCTTTCTCAGCCGCAAGGCTGCCTATGATCGTTACGCCACCACCCTCGAGGACGTGGACGCCTTCCTGCCGCTGACCCCGCTGCAGCAGCTCACCGCCGAGGGTGTCATCGGCGGGGTGGCCGCCCGCTTCCAGGTGATCTTCTCCGAGTACAGCCAGCGCAAGACGCTCAGCGTCGATGCGCCGGAGATCCTGAGGCAGATGCGCGAGGACGAGGTCGATGTGGCCCTGCTGGTGGCGGTCTGACCCGTCTGCCACCAGACCGTGAGTCTGGCCGCGCGGTACCTCGAAGAGCAGGGCATCCCTACGGTGGTCTACGGCTGCGCCCGTGACATCGTCGAGCGCTGTGGCGTTCCCCGCTTCGTGTTCAGTGATTTCCCGCTAGGCAATCCGACCGGGCGCCCGTATGACGAGGGCTCACAGCGCGCCGTGGTGCGCATGGGCCTCGACCTGCTGGTGAGCGCCACCGCGCCGGGCACGACCGCGGTGACACCCTATGAGTGGAGCCCCGATCACACCTGGAAGGAGCGCGTCTTCACGCGGGCGCAGCCGTTCCTCGACCCCGAGGCGACCCAGAAGTGGCTGACGCGCAAGACACAGTACCGCGAACTCCGGGAGCAGGGACAGCTGTAGCCCTCTCGCGGGCACCTCGCGAATAGGCCAATCACTCTGCCGACGGCGGAACGACCGGCGGCGACAGCCTGGCGAGCCAGCCCAGGTACGCCTTGGGGAGCGGATAGGCCAAATCTCCCACCTTGCTGGTGCTGAGGCCGAGGCGGACCAGTACCTCGACGAAACCGACCGCGGCCGCCACCCCGTCGATGACGGGGACGCGCAGGGCCTGCTGGATCTCTGCGGCGAGGTCGGCCATGCCCGCGCAGCCGAGCACGATGGCCCCCGCCCCGTCCTCGCCGAGCGCCCGCCGGCACTCGTCGAGCACGACGCGGCGGGCCTCCGATCCCGGTTTCTCGAGATCGAGCACGGCCAGATCGGTGGCCCGGATGCCGCGGCAGAACCGGGTCATCCCGTAGCTCTCGACCAGGTGCTGCGCGATGACCCGTGTGCGAGCCAAGGTGGTCACGATGGAGAACCCGGTCGCCAAAAAGCTGGCGGCGTGCATGGCCGCCTCGGCGATGCCGAGCACCGGCCCCCGCGCGGCCTCGCGCGCGGCGAGGAGCCCAGGATCGCCGAAGCACGCGATGATATAGCCGTCCACGCCGTCGGCTTCCCCCTGGCGGACCTCCTCCAGCAGGCCGACCACGCTCACCGCCTCGTCGTAGTGGCCCTCGATCGACACGGGCCCGGCCGCGGGGCTCACGGCCACGATCTCCGTACCAGGAGCGGCCGCCGCCCGCGCCGCCTCGCCGATCTTGCAGGTCATGCTCTCGGTGGTGTTGGGATTGATGACCTTGATCTTCATGGTAGTCCGGCCGCGGTCGAGCTCACGGCTCCCAGGCGATTCTATCTGCGGTGGTATTGCATTTCGAGCGGGAATCCGCTCTCATAGCGCCAACCACCACACTGGCGTGCCGGCGCCCGTCTGGTTATGGGCCGGGCGCCGGCCACCGCGGAGGCTGCCTGGATGAGACACGGTGTACCGGTCGCTGCCCGACCCGAGCCGCTCACGCTCGAGCTCCGCGAGACCGCCGTGCTGGTGGTCGACATGCAGAACGCCTTCACCGCCAAGGGTGGCTACCTCGACCTGTTCGGGGTGGACATCTCCGGCGCCGAGAGGGTCATCCAGAACGTCCAGCGCGTCCTGACCGCCTCCCGGCCAGTCGGTATGCCGGTGGTGTTCCTCCAGATGGGCTGGCGTCCGGACTTGCGCGACGCCGGTGGTCCCGCCTCGCCCAACTATCACAAGGCCAACGCGCTCCGCCTCATGCGCAAGCGCCCTGACCTCGACGGGACCCTGATGATCCAGGGCACCTGGGACTATGCCCTCGTGGACGACCTCAAGCCGGAGCCGTCGGACCTCATCGTCCACAAGCCCCGCTACAGCGGCTTCTTCGGGACGAATCTCGACATGCTCCTGCGCGAACGTGGGATCCGTTTCCTGGTGTTCACGGGAGTGGCGAGCAACGTCTGCGTTGAATCCACCTTGCGCGATGCGTTCTTCCTCGAATACTTCCCCCTCTGGGTCAGCGACTGCAGCCTGGCTTCAGGTCCCGCCACGCTGCACGAGGCGACGGTGGAAAACGTCGAGCGGTTCTTCGGCTGGGTGACGACGACCGACGAGTACGTGGCGGCGCTGCGGGCCGCGGCACGCTGACCCACGGATCGAATCGCGAAAGGAGCGAAACATGATCACACGACGCTGGTTGATGATGGTGGGGCTGGGCCTGTGGGTCGGCAGTGCGGTGACCGTCGACGCCCAGGAGACGATCAAGATCGGGGCGCCCATCGCCATGTCGCCGCCCGGCTCGGTGGCTCAGGGCAAAGAGGTACGGGACGGGCTCACCATCGCCCAGGAAATGCTCAACAAGGGGGGCGGCGTCCTCGGCAAGAAGATCGAGATCCTCTACGAGGACCACCAGGGTATCCCGGAGAAGGGCCGGGCCGCGGTGGAGAAACTCATCACGCGCGACAAGGTGGTGGCCATCACCGGCGAGCACGCCAGCTCGGTGACCCTGGCCGACATCGATGTGGCCCACCGCTACAACATCCCGCTCGTGAATACCAACGCCTGGTCGGATGCGGTCCGTCTCAAGGGTTACCCGCAAGTATTCAACCGCTCGAACTACAACACCCGCGTGGCCGAGGCGATGGCCGACGTCATCGCCCGCATGAAGGTGAAAAACGTCGTGGCCTTTGCCGAGAACACGGACTACGGCACCGGCCAGGCCGAGGCCATGAAAAAGGCGCTGGCCAAGGTGGCGCCCGACGTCAAGTTCACGTCACGCGTGCTGGACCGAGCGGCCAAGGACTTCACGCCGGCGGTGCTGCCGCTCAAGGCCGACCGTCCGGACATGATCGTGACCATCATGATTCCCCCGGCGTCTTATGTGCTCATGAACCAGCTTTACGAGAACGGCATCGCCCCCAGCAAGCAGACCTGGCTCTACGACGGCGCCGGGGTAGCCGACTATCCCGAGTTCTGGGACAACGTGAAGGACGCCGGCGTCGGCCTCGTCTCCTTCGGGCTCTATCATCCGAAGGTCGCCCTCACCAAGCTCGGCAAGGACGTCCGCGAGGCCTACATGGCCAAGGAGAAGCGGGAGCCCAACCGCCTCATCTTCCAAGCAGCCGATTCGCTCTTTCTCCTGGCCGATGCCATGACCCGCGCTCGATCGACCGAGGCCGACGCGGTGATCAAAGCCCTGCGCGACACCCGGTTCGAAGGCGTCCTGGGCGTGATCACCTTCGACAAGGAGCCGGGGATCTACTTCCAGCAGTGGAAGAACATTCCGTTCGTGACGTATCAGCTGACGGCGAAAGGACAGCAGCTTCCCGACACGCTGCTCGTGCAGGGTCCGGGAATTGAGCTGGCCGTCGACAAGCTGATGCGCCCGGCGCGGTAACGCCGATCCGGAGCGGGTCGGCCCGACCTGGCCTGCCCGCTCCGGGATCCCGACGTGCTCGTCTTCGAGATCGTCTTCACCGGCCTCCTGATGGGCATCTTCTATGCGTTGATGGCGCTCGGGCTCACCTTGATCTTCGGGATCCTGAAGATCGTGAACTTCGCCCACGGCGAGCTCTTCATGCTGGGCGCCTACGCGTACGCGGTGCTCGTGCTGCGAGCTGGTATGGCGGCGGTCCCAGCGCTGCTCTCGGCCGTCCTGCTGGGGGCGCTGGCCGGGGTCGTCGTCGAACGTCTGCTCCTGCGGCCGCTCTACACCGGCCAGGTGGGAGCGGGTCCCTTGCGCGACGAGTACGCAATCATCGTGACCTTCGGCCTGTCGCTGTTCCTGATCAATCTGGTGCATCAGCTGATGGGGCCCTACCCGCTGAAAGGCCCCGACCTGACGGCCACCTCACGCATCGAGGTATTCGGAATGTTCGTGAGTCCCCATCGGCTCCTGGCCAGCGCGCTCGGCGCCCTGACCTTGGGCGCCGTGATCTGGATCATCCGAGGCACCGTGTGGGGCAAGCGCGTGCAGGCGGTCGCCCAGAACCGCTTCGGGGCCGCCATCGTCGGCATTGACCACACGCGAGTGAGCACCCTCGTCCTCGCCATGTCGGGTGGCATCGTGGCCCTCTCGGGCGCACTGCTCGCCCCCCTCTTTCACGCCTACCCGGACGTGGGCGCCTTTCCCGCAGTGAAGTCGTTCGTGGTGGTCGTCCTCGGCGGTATGGGATCGATCGCGGGCTCCATCGTGGGTGGGCTGCTGCTGGGGGTGCTCGAGAACTTTGGCGCCATCTACCTGTCGTACGAGTACCGCGACACCTTCGGCTTCGTCATCCTGATGCTCGTGCTCCTCCTGCGACCCCACGGGCTCTTCGGCGAGCGCACGCGCGAAGTGTAGGCATGCGACGCCTGGCGCTGTCCCCGACCGACTTCGTCCTGTCGTTCGGGGTCCTGATTGGACTTGGCCTGGCCCCCCTCGGCGTACGATCCGAGTACTGGCTCGGCATCCTGATCACGGCGGTATATTTCGCGATGCTCGCCGTGAGCTGGAACCTCCTGGCCGGCATCGCGGGCCTCTTCTCCATGGCGCCGGCCGCCTTCGCCATGGTCGGCGCCTACACCACCGGCCTTCTCCACCATCATGGGGGGTTCGGCCCGCTGGTGGGAATCCCCGCCGCCGTCGTCGTCTCGGCCCTGATCGGCTTCGCCCTCGGACGCGTGACCCTGCGGCTGAGAGGCGCCTACCTGGCTCTCACCACCCTGGCCTTCGCCGAGATCCTTCGCCTCGTGATCGCCAACTCGATCGAGATCACGCGCGGCGATCTCGGCCTCAGCGTGAGCGGTATCTTGGGCGGGGCCAAGATTCCCACGCTCTATCTGTTCCTCGGCGTCCTCGTCGCCTATCAGCTCGTGCTGGTGTGGCTGCTCCGCACACGGGCCGGGCTCTACTTCCGAGCGATCCGCGACGACGAGCTCGGAGCCATGGGGCGTGGTGTCGATGTCGTCCGCTACAAGACGCTCGCCTTCACGGTGAGTAGCGCCGGCTGCGGGCTGGCCGGCGCGCTGTTCGTGCACTTCCTCCAGCTCGCCAGCCCCGAAATGGGACTGATCCTTCAGACCGGCCTCGTGATCAGCATGGTGGTCATCGGCGGCATGGGCACGGCGACCGGTCCCCTGGTGGGGGCGGTGCTGGTCGAGGTCACCTCCGAAGCCCTGCGGGCCGTCGGCGTCCGGCACATGCTGGTGTTCGCGCTGGTGGTCATCCTGATCGGCCGCTTCTTCCGCGACGGCCTCGTCGGCCTCGTGGCCCGCCTCGCGCGAGGGCCGCTTCCCGCGGCAGCGCCGCCGGCCGCCCTCGAAGAGGGCGCGGCGCGGCGATGAGTCGGCTCGATCTCCTCGAGATTCGTGAGCTTCGCAAGAGCTTCGGGGGCATTGTCGCCGTCGATCAGCTGGGTCTGGTCGTCGGGGCCGGGGAACTCGTGGGGCTGATCGGACCGAACGGTTCCGGCAAGACGACCCTCCTCAACGTCATCACCGGCTACTACCCTCCTGAGCACGGGACGGTTCAGCTTCACGGCCGCGAGATCGGCGGGCGCTCGCCGCACCAGATATTCCGGGCGGGCATCGTCCGCATGTTCCAGCACGTGAAGATCTTCCGCCGGCTCACCGCCAGTGAGAATCTCGAGGTCGCCGGACGGGCGGCCGGCCTCCCGGCAGGGTCCTCACGCCAGCGGGCTGCCAGCCTCCTCGACCGCCTGGGACTTGCCTCGCACACCCACGACGAAGTCGGCGGGCTGTCGGGTGGCCAGCAGAAGCTGGTCGAATTCGGAAGCTGCTTCATGTCCGAGCCGAAGCTGGTGGTGCTCGACGAGCCCTTCGCGGCCATCCATCCGACCGTGAAGCAGACCATGGTCGATGTCATCGTCGAGCGGCACACCGCCGGGCAGGCCTTCCTCGTTGTGAGCCACGATATTCCAGCCATCATGCGACTCTGTCCGCGCACCGTGTGCATGAACGCCGGGACAGTGATCGCCGATGGGCCCACCGAGGCGGTCATGGCCGATCACGCGGTCGTCGAGGCCTATCTGGGCGGCCACGTGGCGCGATGACCTCATCGTCTCGCCCGCCTCTCTTGATCCTCGACGGCGTGACCGGCGGCTACTTCCCCGGGATCGACATCCTCCAGGACGTGAGCCTCGAGGTCCCCTCCGAGGCGGTCGTCGGGCTCATAGGCCTGAACGGGGCCGGCAAGTCCACCCTCATGCGGACGGTGTACGGCTTCCTGGCCTGCCGCCTGGGGCGTATCGTCTATGACGATCGTGAAATCACGGGGCTCCCACCCCACACCATGGTCGATTGCGGGTTGTGGTATGTCCCGCAGGAGTCTTCTCTCTTCCCGTATCTCTCGGTCGCCGACAATCTGGGCATCGTGGTGGACCGCTTGCGGAGTCCTGCCGCGCGCGCGCGTCAGGAAGAAGTCCTGACCGACTTCCCGGCCCTCCGGGCCAAGCTCGGCGCCCAGGCCGGAAGCCTGTCGGGTGGCCAGCAGAAGATGCTGGAGTTTGCCAAGGCCCTCATCGTGCGCCCGCGGCTCTGCCTGATCGACGAGCCCACGGTCGGCCTTGCTCCCAAGCTCGCCGACGAGATCTACGCCTGGGTGGAGCGCCTGGCCCGCGACGGCGCGAGCGTCTTGCTCGTGGACCACAACGTCCGCCAGGTCATCGCCATGAGCGAGCTGGTCTACGTGATGAGCCTCGGCCGTATCGCAGCCGCCGGACCGAGGGCCCAGTTCGCCGAGGACCTCCACGGCCAGGTACGCCAGTGGCTCGGAATTGCCCTCTGACGAGTCAGCGGCGGAACCCCCGGAAGCCGCCGAACCCCCCCATGCGCTCGCCACCGAACCGCTCGAAGCCCCGATTGCGCGCTGTCGACTCTCCGTCGAGCCCGCCCGCCTGGCCTCCCCAGCTTGACTGACGTCCGGCGCCGTCGCCCCACCCGCGCTGGCCCCCGGACTGCTGCCCCAGCGATCGCTGATCACCAGCAGCCGAAGGCGGGGTGCCCTCGCTCGGTTGCGTGCGTGGCGCCGATGCAGGGGACGGCGATTGGGGAGCCGACGTGGTCGTCGAGGACGGCCGCGTGGTCTGCACGTTCTGCCAGCTCTGCGAGCTGCTATTCCACTTCTGCCAGGATCCGTCGTCCTTCTTGTAGACGTTGCCGTCGTGCGAGGCGTAGACGTTGTTGTTCTGGTTGTTGGTGGCCACGGCGCTGTTCGGCGTGCGGTAGATATCGGCGCTCTTGTCCCCGCTACTCACTACCGTCTTGCTGTCCCAGGTGTTGTGGTACACGTTGGAGCCGTTGACGCTGTAGTTGTTCACGGTCTTGTTCACGTTGACGGTGGAGGAGCTGCAGCAGCAGCACCCTCCGCCCCAGGCCACCGCGCCGATGGCCAACCCCGTCATGGTCCCCATCATGAAGCCGGTGGCGGCTCCCCAGGCGAACTGGGAACTGGAGCTGTAGTAGGTCGTGGGCGGCGGGTACCAGACGGTGCCCACCCACGGCGAGTACACGACACCCGTCCCGTACACGACGACCCCGTCGGGCGTGACGACGGTACCCAGATAGCCCGGGGTGTAGCCGACATAGACCACCGTCGGCGTGTAGCCGTAGACCCGGACATAGGTCACGTAGTGGAGCGGCGACGAAATGGGCACGGTGTAGACGACGGCGGGAACATAGGTCGCCACGACCCAGGGTCCGAGGGGAGCCTGTGCCACGAACCACACCCCGTTGGAGAGTGCGTAGTACGTCTTCGCATCCACGCGGATCACCGGGGTCGGCGTGTTGATGGCGTACTGCAAGGGGGTGCTCTCGATCGGCCAGAACTGGGGCGCGCCATCGTAGGGTACGGTGAGGTGCGCTTGGCTGCGCACGACCGTCGCCGTTTGGGGAATGGTGTTGGCGATCACCGCTTCCTGGGCCTGTGGGGTGCCGGCCACCGAGGCCAGGATCGCCCCCTGCGGATGCGTCTCGGGAATCTTCGCAAAGTCCGCCGGGAGCTGATTCGGTGCCACATACTGCCAAGGGCCGCTCATGGAGCGCGCGCGGAACCAGCGGCCCGCGAGCAAGACGTAGGTGAGCTGAGTCTTCAGCTCCAGAAAGACGTGGGCGGCGGTGTTGGTCACATAGAGCAGCTCGGTCCCGGGAATGGGGCTCCAGTCGGGCGGTCCGTTCGTCTCGATCAGCTCGGTGGGGGCCGTACTCACGAAGATCGTGGGGAGGGTGCCCGGCCCGCTGGCCGGAGGCTCGAGCAGGTCTACCTGCCCCGCCGCCACCGCGGCCTGCCTGGCGGACTCCAGAGACGCAGACACACTCTCCGCCGGCGCCCACGGCCCCGTCAGCGACGGGGCGTCCAGCCATCGGTTGAAAACGTACAGATAGTACTGGCCCGACGCCGTATCGAGGAGGATCAGACTGCGCGTGTTGATCACGCGCAGGAGGGACGACCCCGACACCTGGCGCAAGGAGGCCGGCCCGTCGATTCGGATCAGGAGCGCCGGAGTCGCACTGAAGATGACCTGCGGCGGATCGTTCTTCACGGCAACCGCCTTGGCCGTCTGTTTGGCTTGCACCACGGCGAGGTTGGCCTCCATCTGCGCGAGCCCGAGAACCTTCACGCCGGCAGGAATGTGCTGTCGGACGAGCCGCAGCAGGTCATCCGTCTTCTGGGGAAGTCCGGGAAAGCTAGCCTTGGTGACCTTGAGGTCCTCCAGGGTCACCAAGCCCTGGGACTTGTCCACTTCGGTACGGGCAGTGATCCAGATCACGCCATAGGAGAGGGTCGGTGAAGCCCCGGACTTGACCGACAGCGCGGCGCGGGCCTCCAGGCGGTGGCCTTGCCAGGAGTCGATCTGCGGCTGATACACCTCGATGACGGTGTCGCCGGCCTGAATTGGCCGGGGCCAGGCCCCGACCGCGGCTCCAGCGTCCGGCCCGGGCGGGGGCGTCTGCGACAGCGCCGGCCAGGGCACCAAGAGACACAGCGTGAGGAACCCCGCCAGCAACCGTCCCCGCCAATCACGCCCCATAGCGCGCCCTCCCTCAGCCAACACGGAACTCGCCAGTCAGGCTCGATTCTACTCGTCCTCCGCGTCAGCGGACACCCGGCGGAGCGTGCGCACTACCTCCTCGTGTCGACTTTCGGCGAGGAGACCTGTGACGAAGGGGGGTCTCGTCCAGCCGGGTCTTGAGGATACAGTACCTTCCAGGGAACTGGTGAGGCCGGTGCCGATAACAGGGACGACGAAGACCTCGAGCGAAGACGATAGATCAGCGCCGGTCGCGGCGGGGCGGCGAGAGATCCTGCAGTCCTCTCGGTTGCTGCAGGGCCTCACCCCGGCCCAGGTGGACAGCATCGCGGCCATCTGGGAGGAGCGCGTTTACGCTCCGGGTGAGTTCGTCTTGCGGGAGGGGGAGCCGGACCGCTTCGTGTACGTGCTTCTCGACGGACGGGCGGAGCTGATCAAGAACACCTCACTGGGAACCAGTCCCTCGCGCATCGGCGAGCTGCGGGTGGGCGACACGTTCGGCGAGGTGAAGATCGTCGATCGACAGCCGAGCTCGGCCTCGGTGGTGGCGGCCACCGGCGTCACCGTGGCGGCCATCGACCTCGATATCTTCGATCGCCACGAGCTCCTGGCCGAGGCGCGCGCCACGGTGTGGCGAAACGTCGGTCAGATTCTGGCCGAGCGCCTGCGGCGGACATCGATCACCGGCGCCGACGCCATCCACCGCGAGCTCGCGGAGAGCGAGGCGCGCGCATACGCGGGACGCTTTACCCTGCTGATCTTCTGCGGGATCGCCGTCCTCCACCTGGCCTTTTCGGCGCTTGCCCTCGTTCCCGTTTCCTATCGTCCTCCCGACTCGATCCTGGCCTTTGTCTTCGTCTTTTGGACGGCCATTCCGGTGCTCTTGTCGCTCCGCCGGACACCGTTCCCGCTGGATTCCTATGGATTGACCTGGCGTCGAGGGGGGGCCCATGCGCTCCAGGCCCTCGCGTGGACGGTGCCGCTGCTGGGTCTGCTCTTGCTGTTGAAGGTCGTGCTGACGCACTGGGCGCCCTCCATGGCCGGGCGACCCACACTCGACCCGACCGCGCTCTTCGCCGGCCGCCCCTTCGACTGGGGCTTCTTCGGCCTGGCCATGCTGCTGTACGGTGTGCACGCGCCCGTGCAGGAGTTCGTGGCCCGGGTGGGCCTCCAGGGCTCCCTCCAGCACTTTCTTCGGGTCCCACCCGGCCGCGTCGATTGGAGACCCATCGTGATCGCCAACCTCGTGTTTGCGTCGGGCCACGGGTTCATCGGATTCTGGTTTTCGGCGGCCGCTTTCGTGCCAGGCCTCTTCTGGGGCTGGTTGTTCGCCAAGCAGCGTTCGCTGGTCGGCGTGAGCGTCTCCCACGTCGCCCTCGGCTGGTGGGCCCTCTTCGCCCTGGGTCTGCACGCCGTGATCGGGGGAGGCTAGCCGCGTGACGAAATTCGCGCCTGCGATATAACCTTCCCATGCCCTCCCCCACCGCTCCGGTGGCTCTCATCGACCTGGAGGCGCTGGCCGACAACTACCGAATCCTGTGCGAACGTGCCAAGCCCGCCAAGGTCGGCGCCGCCGTCAAGGCCAACGCCTACGGTGTCGGCCTGGCACCGGTGGCCAGGATCCTGTTCGAGAGTGGCTGCCGCACTTTCTTCACGGCTCACTTTGAGGAAGCGCTGACGTTACGGACAGTGCTCCCACAGGCGATCATTGCCGTTCTGCATGGTCTGACGCCGCCCGCATTCGGCGAGGCGATTGCCGCCCGCATCGTCCCCGTCATCAACACCCTCGAGGCCCTGGAAGCCTGGCAGCGCTGCGCCCGGCGGCGTGGTGAGGCGCTGCTTGCATTCATCCACCTCGACACTGGTATGAACAGGCTCGGCCTCGCGCCGCCGGAAGGGGAGATCCTTGCCGCCGAACCGGCCAGATTGGACGGTATCACCGTCAGCGCCTGGCTCAGCCACCTGGCGTGCGCTGACGACGCCGAGCATCCCAAGACGACCGCGCAGCTCCACGCGTTCCAGGCTATCTTGAAGAAACTTCCGGCGGCGCCGGTCAGCCTCGCCAACTCTTCCGGCATTTTCCGGGGGCAGGACTATCTCTTCGATCTCGTCCGTCCCGGCGCCGCGCTCTACGGAATCAATCCGACACCCCCCTTGCCCAATCCAATGCGTGCGGTCGTGACCCTCCGGGCGCCGATCCTGCAGGTCCGCGGCGTCGACGCCCCCATGACGGTGGGTTACGGGGCCACGCATGTGATTCCCAAGAAGGGCCGAGTGGCCACGGTCGCCCTCGGTTACGCCGACGGCTTTCTCAGGAGTCTCGGCAACAAGGGGCGGGGCAAGATCGGCGATCATCTCGTACCCGTCATCGGCCGCGTCTCCATGGATTTGGTGACCCTCGATGTGTCCGCCCTTCCGGACGGTGCCGTGTACCCGGGGAGCATGGTCGAGTTCATCGGTCCTCACTACACGCTCGATCAGCTCGCGGCCGACGCCGGTACCATCGGCTATGAGATCCTGACTGGCCTCGGATCGCGCATCGAGCGGGTCTATCGGTTCACGGAGCCGAGAGAGGCTCGTTCCTGATCCGGCCGGCCTCCGAGGCCTCGCTCGCGGTGCCGACCGGGAACCACTGGCGCCGGCCCTCCGCCGCAACGTCGACGGCTGCGGCTGACGACCGCGGCCAGGCCGGCATGATCTCAGGGGAGGCGTGTCACGGGAGCGTGTCGAGCAATGTCCTCGCGTCCTGCAGGTCGGCGGTCTCGAAGCCTTCCGTGAACCAGCCAAACGTGTTCGCCACGACCTGCCTGGCCTCGTCGCGTCGGCCCTGATCCCGCAGCAGACAGCCGAGACTCATCACCGCGCGAAGCTCCCACGACTTGGCCTGCTGAGCATGGGCCACCTCGATGGCTCGGCGAAACCAGGCCTGGGCCTGCACCTCGTCGCGGGCCACCTGCTGCAGGAGCAATTCTCCCCTGAGCCGGTAGAGCTCCGCGTCCCAGCAGTGTTCCCCAGTTTCCCGGCCGACGCCGATCGCGTCGGCTTGGATTGCGAACGCTTCGTCCACGGCCCCGAGGAGCCCGCACGCCTTGACCAGCAGCACCAGGTAGTACGGCCACCCCGTCCGGAGTCCCGTGCGTTGCAAGGCCGCCACAGCCTCGCGCAGCTCGGCGGTACCCGTCACGACCCGTCCCTGATCGACGTGCGCCCAGCCCCTCATGAGATATCCGTACCCCAGCCAAATCGGATACCCCTGCCCGCTCGCCAGCGTAATCAGGGCCTCGGCGCGCTCGGCGATGGCCTGTCCCTCCCGGCGTAGTTGATCGAAACACGTTGGCAAAATGCAGGGCCCCCGCCAGGTCATGAGGGTGAGAACGCTCGCGGGCCAAGCTCAGGGCCTCGCGGCTCCGCTGAAGGGCGCGCTCCGGGAATCCGAGGAGCCAGAGGCTCCAGGCGTCATAGGACAGACACACCATGAGGGGGTCCTGTCCGGAGGGACGGGGGCGATACTGCGTGAGTGGTAGAGCCCGATCGCATGGCCCAGATGCTCCTCGGCCTGCGCGACCTCTCCGAGATGAAGCCCTACCTGTCCCAGCATTGTGTTGCTTCGCACGACATGCGCGGGGTCCGCCCCACCCTCGGTGAGGGTCAGGCACTGGCGGGCGAACTGCCGCGCTGTCTCCAACTCGCCGCGGGCGAGGTAGAAGACGTGCAGGCCACCCAGCACGCGGAAGAGCAACGGACTCTCCTCGATGTGTTGACACAGCGCTCGCGCTCGCCGGTACTCGAGTTCGACCTCCGGCGCCGCGTGACCCTTGGCAGCCATGAGCGAAGCTCCACGGACAAGGCGGAGCGCGATTTCCCGCTGTACTCGGGCTGGGCTGGGCGGGAGGACGTCGAGCAGTTCGAGGGCTTTCGACAGGTGGCTGATGGCTTCGAGGTAGGCCGGGCGGCCGGCAGCCTTCTCGCCCGCCCGTTGCCAGTAAGGGATGGCCTCGGCACCGAGCCCCGCCTCGGTGTAGTGGTGCGCCAGAAGCTCGGGCTGGGTCTCCACGAGCTCGGGAAAGTGCGCCTCCAGGACCTGGGCGATGCGATGGTGGTATTGCTGCCGGGTGCTCTTGAGCAGGGTCTGGTAGGCCGCCTCCTGGATCAGAGCGTGCTTGAAGGTATAGGTTGCCTGGGGCGGAACCCCCCGCTGATAGAGCAACTCGGCCTCCACAAGCTTGCTCAGGTCGCGCCGCAGGGTATTCGCGTCCAGCTCCGACACCGCCTCCAGGAGCGCGTAGGAAAAGGCCCGACCGATGGTGGGCTCCGATCTGAGCCACCGTCTTCACCGTAGCCAGCCGATCCAGGCGAGCCATGAGCGAGTCCTGCAAAGTGGTGGGAATCGCCAGGTGGGGCAGAGCGCCCACGAGCTCGTACCGATCAGTCTGCTCACGTAGGAGCCCCGACTCCAGCACCATCTTGGTCAGCTCTTCCACGAACAGCGGAACCCCATCCGTCTTCGTGACCACCTGCTCGATGACCGCGGCCGGCAGGGTCTTTTCCCTGGCGACGCCGAGGATGAGATTCTCGATCTCCGCTCGTCGGAGGCGGCTCAGGGTCAGCGGGGTGATGTGCGTGCGAGCGGCCCAGGGCTGGGAGAAGTCTGGCCTCGCCGTGAGGAGGGCAAACAGCCGCGCCGTGGGCGCTTGCTCGACGAGGAATGACAGCCAATCCAAGGTTGAGGGGTCAACCCAGTGGAGGTCTTCCACGATCAGGAGCACGGGCTGTTGGGTGGACAACTCCAGGACCAGAGCGAGGGCCGTCTCGAGCGTGCGTTGTCGATGCCGCTCCGGGCTCAGCGTCAGCGGCGGATAGCGGCTCTCGGGAAGCGGTACGGCCAGCAACGGGGCCAGGAAATTCACCGCATCGGGCTCGGACAGACCGATCTGCCGCAGCTTCTGCTCCAGGTACGCGATCCGTACCTCCACGGATTGGCGCCGATCGATCTCGAGCGCGCGCTGGAGCAACTCTGTCACCGGATGGAGCGCACTATGCTGGTGGTAGGGCGAGCAACGAGCGTCCAGCAGCAGATGAGGCTCGCTCGCGGTGAGCATCTTGAGCGCGTGCACCAGGCGGGACTTGCCGATTCCCGCCTCGCCGCTGATCACCACAACCTGGCCGAACCCCTCCTTGACCTCGGCCCAGCGCTCCAGGAGCAGGCCGGTTTCCCGCTCCCGGCCCACCAGGGGAGTTGACCAGGCTGGACCGATGCCCTCGAGGATTTCCGCCGCCTCCGGCTCGCGAAGCACTCGGTAGAGTGGCACGGGGGCCACGATCCCCCTGAGCGGACGCGGCCCCAACGCGGCGCACACGAAGGTCCCCCGCAGTAACCGGTGCGTGGCGTCGGTCAGCAGAACCGTGTCGGGATCGGCGCAGCCCTGCACGCGCGCGGCCAGGTTGGGTGTCTCTCCCACCGCAGACATGTCGTCTCGCTGCGCGCTGCCGCCCATCGTGCCCATCACCGCCAGGCCCGTGTGCAGCCCGACCCGCACCTGCAGGGGAATGTCACGCAGCGGCGCCATTGTCGGTTGCAGCCGGGTCTGCAGCTCGCGCACGACTCCCACGATGCTGAGACCGGCTCGCACCGCCCGTTCCGCGTCGTCCTCGTGGGCGTGCGGATACCCGAAGTAGATCAGGAGCCCGTCCCCCACGTATCGCGCGATCACCCCCCCGAAGTGCTGCACGACCTCGTCGGCCGCTTCCTGATAAGCGCGCAGCAGATCGCGCAGCTCTTCGGGATCGAGCCGCCCGGCCAGCTCGGTCGAGCTCACCAGGTCACAGAACATGACGGTCACCTGCCGCCGCTCAGCTTCGCCCCTCGCCGCCGCCCACGTGGAATGGTGCTCGGTCCGGGCCGCTCCCCCCTCGACCTCGCCCAGCCAGACGAGCACGGCGTCGTTTTCGTCACGGGCGACCCGCTGGACATCAACCAGCTCGCCCTTGAGATCCGCCAGAAGTTCATCGTCGAAGGCGAACTCTCGCTTCAGGGCCCGATAGGATACCCGTCCCCGTTGTCGGAGAATGGCGACGATCTTGTCGAGCTGGTCGTAGAAGCTCATTGGCCTGCGATAGCCGGGTTGTCCTTTGGTTATCGGCCTGACGGCCGAGTTTCGGAGACCGACCCGAGCGTGGGCGGCCGCGATCTTGCCGGACAGGGAGACGACGACCTATGATGCCTCTTCACAGAATATGCCGAGAGGGGGGGCGCACCCATGTCGGGATCGTTCGAGGGCAAGGTCGCGTTGGTGACCGGGGGAAACGCCGGGATAGGCAAGGCGACGGCGGTGGCCTTCGCCGCGGCCGGCGCTCGGGTGGTCATTGCCGCCCGCCGCTCCGCGGAGGGTAGGCAGACGGCCGAGGAGATCCAGGCGAAGGGGGGCGAGGCCGTTTTCGTCGAGACGGATGTGGCCCGGCCCAGTGACGTGGAGGCCCTGGTACAGAAGACGGTCGCCACCTACGGGCGGCTCGACTGCGCCTTCAACAACGCGGGCGTCGGTGGCGGCGGGCTGCTGCACGAGTTTGCGGAGACGGACTGGGACCGCATTGTCGATATCAACCTCAAAGGCGTCTGGCTGTGCATGAAGTACCAGATCGCCCAGATGCTTCGGCAGGGTGGGGGGGCCATTGTCAACAACTCGTCGGCGGCTGGGCTGGTCGGCTTTGCCCGCAGCCCCGCCTATGCCGCCAGCAAGCACGGCGTGATCGGACTGTCCAAGTCGGCGGCCCTCCAGTACGTGAGCCACGGCATTCGCATCAATGCCATATGTCCCGGCCTCATCATGACGGCCATGATCGAGCGCGCTTTCGCCAGTGGGCCAGGCGTCAAGGAATGGTACGAATCCAAGCAACCGATGGGTCGCGGCGGGCACCCCGAGGACGTGGCCCGGGCTGTGGTCTGGTTGTGTTCGGAGGCTGCATCCTTCGTTACCGGGGTCGCCTTCCCGGTCGACGGCGGCGTCCTCGCCGGCTTCTGGTAAGAGAGCGGCCGGATGATCCAGCACGGTCGATGAACAGAAGGAGGAGCCTCGCTGAAGCAGGCGGCCTCTTCCGCGACCAGGCCGCCGAGATGGACAGGAAGCGGCGCGAGTCGTTGCTGCACCGCATCCAGCAACTCATGCACGAGCGGGCCATGTTCGCGCCGATCCTGGAACCGGCCTTTCTGAGCGGGGTGGGATCACGATTGGCAGAACCGCCGACCATTGCCGGCCACCCGTACTTCTCGCCGTACGAAGATCTGACCGTCAGGGGGCCGGTGATCAGACGAGCCAGGGACGATCACCCTCGACAATGATCCTCCACAGGATCCGGCTCTGGTTTCGATCGTAATTGTCGTGCGCGCGGTGCATGGTGGCTCGATCGTCGATGATCAGCACGTCCCCCTTGCGCCAGACGTGGTGATAGACGATCTCGGGTCGGATCATGCGATCGAGAAGATCGCGCATGTAGGCCTGGCTCGCCCCGGGCGTCATGCCGTCGATGTGGGTGGCCTTGGAAATATGGAAGTACACCGCGCGTGACCCGTGCACGGGATGGGTGCGGACCATCGGATGCGCGATCGGGGCGCCGTACTTCTCTCGATCTTCCGGGCGCGTGTCCGGGCGATCTCCGTCCAGGCTGTTGAAGGTCTTCAGCGAGGCCACGCGTCGGCGCTCGTCGGTGGGAAGGGCCCCGTACGCCGCTCGCATATTGGCCACGCTGGTGCCGCCACCGGCCGACGGAATCTCCACCCCATACAGGATGGTCGCGGCCGGGGGACGTTCGCGATTCGTATGGTCGGTGTGCCACTGTTCAGCCGGCCGCTGCCCGTTCCGGTGCCATATGAGCCCGATCAGAGGGAAGTCCGGCATGTTGTGCTGCGAGTAGTGCTGTTCCATCGCTGGGCCAAACAGCGACGCGGCGGCGAGATACTGAGCCGGCGTCAAGACTTGATCGTGAAACACGAGCACCAGATGATCGGCCAGCGCGTGCAGAAGCGCCTGCCGCGTCGGCGCGTCGGGGGGATGGCTGAGGTCGACACCCTCGATCTCGACGCCGAGCGAGGGATGAAGCGGCGTCATCCGCAGGCGAGCCATGGCGCGTCGCTCGCTCAGCGGGTCAGGCCGGTCGTCCCGGCCGGCACCGCATAGAAGTTCATCGTCAACGAGACGGCCGTGTAGTACCCCATCAGGACGATCACGTCGGTCACGCCCTCGTGCCCGAGCACCTTGACCGCCCGCTCATAAAGGCCTTGTGGGACCAGGTGACGGCCGGCGAGCGCCACCGCCACCTCGTAGACGACTTGCTCACGCGCATCCGCGAACGAGACCGCCAGACCGCCAATGATCGCCTCCACGGTGGCGGCGGGCAGGCCGACCTCTTTACCACGTTTCTCGTGGGCGGCGGTGGGATAGGCGGAACGCCAGCTGCTGGTGATGACGACCACGGCAATCTCGCGCTCGCGCTCGCTCAGCGACGACTGGCCCGGCGTGAAGTGCTGTCCGAGGGGGGAAGCCGCCTGCAGCAGCTTCGGATTGTGCACCCAGACCTTGTAGGGGCCAGGAAGCCGGCCGCGCGGACCGTCGATCATCAAGCGGTATGCGTCGCGCTGCTGAGGCGTCATCTGGTCGACGGGAAGTTCCGCGTAGCGTCCGAACGTTGGCGTGCCGCTCATGGTCCCTCCTGTGTCTTGGCGCTCCCGGTTCCTCTTGGCCGACGTCGCGTTAGATCACGCGCTCGTCGCGCAGGGCCGCGATCTCGTCAGCGGTCAGCCCAAGCAGGCCCGCGAGAACCTCGTCGGTGTGCCGGCCCATGGCGGGCCCGGCGTGGGTCACGCGCCCGGGCGTGAGAGACAGCTTGGGCACCACGCCGGGCTGCGGCAAGGTCCCGTGCTCCTCGGTCGGCACGTCGATGATCATCTCGCGGGCGCGGTAGTGTGGGTCGGCGAAGATGTCGGCCATGCTCATGATGGGGGCATGCGGAATGTCGTGGGCCTGCAACTCTCCAATGGCTTTCTCGAAGGGGCGGGTGGCGAACCACTCCGTCACCAGCTCGAGGATCACGTCGATGTGCTTCGGGCGCTCGGCGGGGTTGGCGAACCGCGGATCGCGGGGCAGCTCCGGCTGGCCGAGCATCGCGCAGAGCCGCTCGAACAGGTGCTGGGCGGGCGCGGTGAAGACCACCCATCGCCCGTCGAGCGTCTGGTAGGCACCGCCCGGCCAGCCCGCGTGCTGGAGACTGCCACGCTCGCGCACGACCCCTTGCCGGCCGTAGAGGGTGGGGGTGTATTCCATGATGCGGAAGGCCGACTCGTAGAGCGCGGCGTCGATCCACTGGCCTTCGCCGGTGACGTCACGATGGCGAAGCGCGGCCAGGACGCCGAACGCCGTGAAGAGCCCGGTCATGTAGTCCGGATACACGGGCGTGGGACGAGCGGGCGGCCGGTCGGCATGACCGTTCACGTACCATGTGCCGCCGAAGGCCGACCCGATGGCCGCATACCCGGGCCCTTGATTGCGCGGTCCCGTCTGGCCGAAGGCGGTCACACGGGCCATCACGAGGCGCGGATTGATCGCGTGGAGCGTGTCCCAGCCGAGTCCCCACCGCTCGAGGACGCCAGGGCGGAAGTTTTCCAGGACGACGTCGCACTTGGCCACCAGAAGGCGGGCGATCTCCTGACCCTTCGCCACGTGGAGGTCGAGCGTGATGAGCCGCTTGTTCCGGTTGTCGGCGGCGAACCAGTAGTTGCAGCCATCTTCGGAGGGGCCCAGGCGCCGCAAATCGTCGCCGCGGCCAGGCATCTCGGTCTTGATCACCTCGGCCCCGAACTCGGCCATGAGCACGCCGCAGAAGGGGCCGGCGACGACCTGGGCCAGCTCGAGCACGCGGATTCCCTCAAGAGGCAGGCGCGGCGCCGTCATCGTCCCGGAGTCTAGCATCAGCCGTCCCTGGTGGTTTGCCGGCGATCATGGCACAGTCAGCGCCAGGGAGGGGGCGGCCATGAAGTGGTGCCGATTCCAGGTCGGGTCGCACGTGAGCTACGGCATCGTCGAGGACGCGCGGGTCGTTGAGGTCAGAGGCAATCCGTTGGCGGAGCACACGATGACCCGAACCAGCCATCCCCTGGCGCAGGTGCATTTGATTCACGAGATGAGCAAGACGGCAACGCTCCATCCGGGTGACGTGCTGTGGATGGGCACGGAGGGTGCCGACGGCGACATGGTCCCTGGCGACGTCATCGAGGTCGAGATCAGCGACATCGGCACCCTGCGCAACTACGTGGTGGCCGAGACCTAGCCCGGACTATTCAGGAACGATAGGCCGTCAGGCGAGCGGGTCCTGCCGGAGCAGCGCTCTTCCAGTCCTCTCAGAGCTGGAACGTCTTGACGTAGACGCCGGGGGAGCCGGGGGCGTGACGCATGTGCGTCCGCATCCGGGCCGACGCTGGCACCGCATCGCGCTGGGCGGCCCAGGCGGCGCTTTCGGACACCGTCGGGTGCTCGAACTCGTACAGGGTGAGATAGGTCGGCGTCCCCGCCGTCGCCCGATAGCGCCGGCCCCGAATGACACCCGGCACCTTCTCGTAGTTCGGGACGTAGATGGTGTTGTACCAGGTGTTGAACTCCGCATCGATGGCCGGGGGCACGTCCATGCGGCCGATCTGGAGGGCGGGCGCCATGCCGCTCTCCGCGATGGCCGGGGTCACCGCGGTCGGATGGATCATGGTGTAGACGTTGCGGATGAACGTGGTGCCGATGACGTTAGGCGAGCAGCGCTGGGTCCATGGCGTGGGGTTGACCGTGACTCGCTGGTACGCCTCACTCTCCAGTACTGCGGTGTTCTCGAGCTCGTAGTAGGCCAGATGCTTCGGGGCGCCCTTGACGGCCTCGTAGCGGGCCGCCGCCAGGAAGCCCGGCACCGCCAACCGCTCGGCCAGATGCTCCTCGTTATACCAGCGGTTGAACTCTGCTTCCTTATCGGCGGGGACGTCCGTCCACACCATCAACAGCGCCGTGCCCTTCTTCTTGGCCATCGCGCTCCTCCTCGGGAACCGGTATCAAAATTCTTGTCGAGGCCTCAGCGTCGGATAGCATGCCCGTTCCCGAGGGCGATGTCATCCGGTCGCGCGTTTGAGATCGGGCGCCCGGTGGCCGCCTACGCCACCTTGATGGCCTCGTAGACGCTGCGCTCGTACCGCCCGTAGAGCGCGAGCACGCGTGGATCGGCAAAGGGCAGGATCTGGGTCATGATCAGTCCCGTCACGCGCCGAGACGGGTCGAGCCAGTAGTAGGTATTGAAGATCCCTCCCCAGCTCACCGTGCCCGCGCTGCGGCCGTTCGGTCCCGGCTGCATGTTGAGCGGCTCCCCGGGTCACTTCATCAGCCCCCGGGTGGCCATCCACTGCTGGATCATCTGAGCGATCCGGTCAGAGTTCGTGTCCATCATCAGCATGTGGGTGTTGCCGGCCACGCCCATCTTCGGCAGATCCCACCAGTCGGCCACTCCGCCCTCCGCGCGCAGGGCCTCGCTGTAGCGCTGCGACGCCGGGACGAAGCGCTGCCAGAGCGGGCTCTGCCCGATGTAGTCGCCCCAGACGACGAGGTGTGGCACGTCCTTGAGCTTGCCGCCCCCGGCCGCCTCCGGCTTGGGCGCGCCCGATGGCTCGATGGCGACGAGGGCCTTCACCTTGTCCGGCGCGGCCAGGGCCGCGTTGAAGCCAAAGTTGCCACCCTGGCTGTGCACGATGATCACGCAGGGGCAGACCTTCTGCACGAGCTGGTTGTAGGCGGCCTGGATCTGCGCGTCGGTCGTCGACCAGCGCGGCACTCCCTGCTTGAAGAACTGATCGAACGCGTGGACGGGGAAGAGCTGGCCGGGCAGGGCCACCCGCTCGGTGGGGTTGAGCTTGTAGCTACCTGCAGGGCCGATGCGAAAATCTTCCCAGGCCTGCTTCTTGGTGCGGAAGAGGGGTTCGCTCGTGAAGATCTCGGGGTAGCGCGCCCACGAGGCGCGGCCGCGTTCGACGGCGTCGGAGACGTAGACGTCGTGCCCCGCGCGCAGAAAGGACATCTGCCAGCCGGGGTTGCCGTCGGGCTTGGTTTCCCAGGTGACCCCGGTGAGGCCGCCCCCGTGCCACAGCAGCAGGGGATACTTCGCCTTGGGCTGGGCGAGTTTCACGTATTGCACGTACATCTGCTCGACCTCGAAGTCGCCGTTGGGATCGACCTTGATGGGCGCGGAGCCGGCGGTGAAGACCACGTCCCGCGTCGGCAAGCCGGCGAGCGAGACGGCGCGACCACCGACGTGGAAGCTGCCGACTTCGGCGACGGACAGGGTGTCGGCAAGGGCGATGGTGGAGGTCAGAATGGCGGCGATCCCCAGGGCGGCGGCGGCCTTGCGCATGTGTCGTCCTCCTTAGCTCGCGATGGAGACAGTGTCCCGGTCCCTCCGCGGCGGCATGATAACAACGAGGCGTTGGCCCCTGGCATCGTCGTTGGGAACACCGTCATCGCCGTTGACGATGGCGGTCCGTTTCGTCCAGAGGGGTCGCAGCCGTTATCGCTTGGTGAGATGCTCCACGAGGAGCCGGGCCGCGGCCGGCAGGGCGGCCATGTCCTGTACGCAGAGGTCGAGCCGTCGTACCGCCCACGGCTCGGCGAGGGTGATGGCCGCGATCTTGAGCGACGCGCGGTAGCTGTCCGCAATAAGCTGCGGCATGATCGCGACCCCGAGCCCAGCCTCCACCATGCGCCCGATGGCGTCGAACCCTGCCGTGCGGATCCTGAGCCTCACGGGCTGGCCCAGGTCGGTCGCGGCTTTGGTGATCAGCGCGTCGATCGAACTACCCTCTTGCATGCCCACCAGGTCGTACGGCAGTACCGCGTGCAGTCGGACAGACGGCTGCTTGCGCAGCGGATGCTTGGCGGGGACGACCACGACCAGCCGGTCCTGTCGATAGGGCAACACTGTCAGTCCGGACGCCGGGATGTTGCCCCCGTAGATGCCGATGTCAGCGGCGCCGTCGGCGACGGCACGGACGATGACGGGGCTGATCGCCTCCTCCAGCGCGACGTGTATGAAGGGATGGAGCGTCAGGAACCGGCTGAGGTCGCCAGGCAGATACTGCACCATGGCCGAGTTGTTGGCGAAGACCTTGAGGCTACCGCGCACCCCCTGCGCGTGCTCGCCGACCTCGATGTCCATCTGGGCGAGGTCGCGCATCAGCACGCGCGCGTGCTGCAGGAACGCGTGACCGGCCGGCGTAGGCGAGAGACCGGTCCGGTGACGGCGGAACAGCTGTACCTTGGCCGCCTTCTCCAGGTCGGCAATGCGCTTGCTGATCGCGGACGCCGCGATGTGCTCGCGCTCGGCGGCCTTGGCGACGCTCTGCTCTTCCACCACCGCCACGAAGAGCTTCAGGGTGAGCAGATCGATGTTCACGTCCCTAGGAGCCCCAGCTCACCCCTTCCCCGCCGTCGACCGCGAGTGACACGCCGGTGATGAAGCCGGCCTCGTCGGAGTGCAGGAAAAGCGCGGCGTAGGCCACGTCCCAACCGGTGCCCATGCGGCACCGCAACGGCACCCGGCGGTCACGCGCGGCGATCACCTCCTCGCGGCTCGTGCCCTGCGCCACGCGGGCCTCGATGGCCATGGGCGTGTTCATGAGCCCGGGCAGGATTGAGTTGGCGCGCACCCCGTAGCGGGCATTGGCGGCGGCGAGGTTCTCGGTGAGGGCCACCACCGCGGCCTTGGTCGTCTTGTAGCCGACGAGCGGATAGGCGTTGCGGGCTGCCATGGAGGAGATGTTCACGATCGAGCCGGCCGACTCACGCAGGGCCGGCAGCGCGTGCTTGCAGGCCAGCCACATACCTTTGAGGTTGATGGCCACGCTGCGATCGAATGCGGCCTCGGTCAGCTCGGTGGCCGGCGCGTCGCCCAGCGCAATGCTGGCGCCGACGTTGTTGTGCAGGATGTCGAGGCGGCCGAGTCGCTCCAGGCCGGCCGCTACCAGGTGCCGAACCGCCTCCTCATTCGTGATGTCCGCCTCGATCGCCCATGCCTCGCCCGCCTCGCGACGGATCATGTCCGCGGTCTCCTCGGCAGAGTCGAGGCGCCGGTCGGCCACCATGACCCTCGCGCCTTCCCTGGCCAGGACCAGCGCGGTGGCGCGGCCGTTGCCCACCGTCTCACCGGCGGTCTGCCCACCTCCCACGACGATTGCCGCCTTGCCTTCCACCCGCTTGGCCATTGGTCTCCTCGCCCGAGCGTCAGGCCGATTGTCGGTCACCTCAGTCGAGATCCGCCGGCCACTCGGGATGGCGATGATGCTCGAAGAGCCGCCGCAGCTGGGCCGGCGTCACGCGGCCCAGCGATAGCTCCGGCAGGTCGTGTTCGGCGAAGAAGCTCACCGCGCTCGTCTCCTGGCTCGTCGCCGGTTCGCCGCCTATCAGCGCGCAGCGGATGAAGAGCTTGTACACGTGGAAAGGGAAGGCGGGCGCGTGCCCGTGCTTGCTGCGGTCGTCACACGGCGAGCAGCTTCACGGGCCTCGTCTCGTAGCCTGACTCCTCGCGTACCTCGCGCACCACGGATTCTGCCGGCGACTCGTTCACGTCGGCCCACCCGCCCGGAAGCGTCCACCCTCCGTCCGCGACCTCCTTGACCAGGAGGATCCGGTCGTCGCGGAACACCACGCCCCGTACGTCGACCTTTGGCGTGGCGTACCCCGTCTCTCCACAGGTGAGGTCGAGCACGACGCGCTTGTCGACCTTGCCTCCCGCGGCCATGATCTCCGCCGCGATCTCCCGTACCCGCGCGTAGCGCTCCGCATCGAAGTGATTCTCGGTGGCGTACGTCAGGCCGATCTGCGCGATGGCCTGCAGCTCCCGAGCCCACCGCAGCCATTCAGGCTCGCCCGGCGCATCGTGGCCGTCCGTCACTTTTCGAACCCGGGGAGGCGCAGCTGGCCACGGGCGATCGAGCCCAGCGTCTCGACTAGGAGCGTTCGCTCGCATTCTTGCACTCGTAGCGCCAGCCCCTCCGGGTTCTCTTCTCGGTCAATCACCACCTCGCGTTGGGCGATCACGGGGCCTGCGTCGTACTCTTCGGTCACGACATGGATCGAGGGGCCGGTCACGGTTTCTCCGGAGGCCAGCACCGCCCGATGGACGTGAAGACCGTACATTCCCTGCCCGCCGAACTTGGGCAGCAGCGCGGGATGGGTGTTGAGAATGCGACCTCGAAATCGCGTGAGCGTGTGGGGACCGACTCGCTTCATGTAACCGGCGAGCAGGACCAGCTCCGCCCCCGCGTCGACCAGCACCTGACAGATGACGGTATCCAGCGCCTCAGGACCAGGATGAGTTTGACTCGAGAGGTGATGCGCCGGAACGTCGGCTGCGCGCGCCCGCTCGAGCGCTCGTGATTCCCGATTGTTGCTGATGACCACGACCACGCGACAGGGAATCGTCCCCGCCGCGCACGCATCGAGGACGCTCTGCAGGGTCGTTCCCTCGTGTGAAGCGAGCACCGCGAGTCTCACGACGGGCGGATTATACTGGCAGATCGATCGCATTCGACCCCGGAGGATTCGATGCCGCTTCAGCCCATGATCACCGGTGCACGCTTCATGATCTCGGCCGGCCACTACCTCGCCACCGAGGCCGGGCACGCCGTGCTGCAGGCCGGCGGGAACGCCGTGGACGCCGGGGTCGCGGCCGGCATCGCCCTCGGGGTGGTGCACAGCGATCAGGTCAACGTTGCCGGTGTGGCGCCCATGATCATCTATCTGGCCGACCGCGACGAGGTTGTGACCATCGCCGGCCTCGGGGGCTGGCCGCAAGCCGCACGCCTGCAGACGTTCGTTCAGGACCACGGCGGGACGATCCCTCTCGGCCTCCTCCGCACGGTGGTCCCCGCCGCCCCCGACGCGTGGATTCTGGCCCTCGAGCGGTACGGCACCATGAGCTTCGGTGACGTCGCCACCGCCGCCATTCGCTACGCCCGCGAAGGCTTCACCATGCATCCGGTCATGGCCCACTACATCCAGAGGAACGCCGGGACCTACCGCCGCTGGCCTCAGAACGCCGCCATCTACCTGCCCGCCGGCGTGCCCCCCCGCGAGGGCGAGCTGTTCGTGCAGGCCGATCTGGCCAGATCGCTCCAGTACATGGTCGACGAAGAGCGCGCGGCGGGCCGCCGGGGCCGGGAGGCGGGCCTGGCCGCTGCCCGCGACGCCTTCTACCGCGGCGATCTTGCCAAGGCGATGGTCCGCTACCACCAGGAGAATGGCGGCTGGCTCAGCCGGGAGGACCTCGAGTCGTACCGGTCGGAGGTCGAGCCCCCGTTGCGCCGGACGTTTCACGATACCGAGGTGATGAGCTGCGGGCCGTGGTGTCAGGGCCCGGTGCTGCTCCAGATGCTGTCGCTGCTCGAGGGCTATGATCTCGAAGCCCTCGGCCACAACACGCCGGCCTACGTGCACGTCGTAACGGAGGCCATGAAGCTTTGCTTTGCCGACCGCGAACGCTACTTCGGCGATCCGCGATTCGTCCCCGTGCCTATGGAGACCTTGCTCTCCCCTGCCTACGCGGCCGAGCGCCGCCAGCTCCTCCGCGAGGATCGTGCCTGGCCGGAGATGCCGCCGGCGGGCGTGGTCCCGGGATTCGACGGCGAGCCGGCATCACTCGGCACTCAGCATGCCGAGCGCCCCCCGCTGGCCGACAGCAGTCCCGCGCTCTCGGGGGACACGTCGTACGTGTGCGTGATCGATCCCCACGGCAACGCGCTCTCCGCCACGCCCAGCGACGTCTCGTGGGAGGGCCCGGTCATCCCCGGCCTCGGGTTCTGCCCCTCCGCGCGCGGCTCCCAGTCCTGGGCGGTACCCGGTCATCCCTCGTGCGTCGCTCCCGGCAAACGGCCGCGCCTCACGCCCAACCCGGCGCTGGCCATGCGTCGCGGCCAGTTCCTGATACCGTTCGGCGCGCCGGGAGGCGACCTCCAACCCCAGGGCATGCTGCAGGTATTCCTGAACCACACGGTGTTCGCAATGAGCGTGCAGGAGGCGATCGACGCCCCCCGCTTCGTGACCCACAGCTTCCCGGGCAGCTTCGAACCCCACCCGTACTACCCCGGGCGGCTTGATCTGGAGCGGGGCATCGGCACCGCCACCGGCGACGCGCTGGTCGCGCTCGGGCATGAGGTGCAATGGCTGCCGGATCTCTCGATGAACACGGCCGGTGTGTGCGCGATTGTGGCCGACCGCGAGAGAGGGATCCTCTACGGGGGGGCCGACCCCCGCCGGGCCGCCCGCGCCATGGGGTGGTGACCGGCTCCCCGTCTGCCGGTGCTGTTGTCGATTCAGTGCCCCGTCGCACGACTACCTGATGGATAGCCGCGAAAGGAGAATCCGATGAAGGCCGATGTGCAGAAGGAACACCGCTGGCTACAACAGCTCGTCGGCGAGTGGACGTACGAGGGCGAAGCGTCGATGGGGCCCGATCAGCCTGTGCAGAAGTGGCACGGCTCGGAGACGGTCCGTACCGTGGGCGACGTCTGGGTGCTGTGCGAGGGGCGCGGCGAGATGCCCGGTGAAGGTATGGGGACGACCCTGCTGACGCTGGGCTACGACCCCCAGAAGCAGCGATTCGTGGGCACCTTTATCGGATCGATGATGACATATCTCTGGATCTACGACGGATCGCTGGACGCCGCCGAGAAGGTGCTGACCCTCCACGCCGAGGGTCCAAGCTGCACCGGCGACGGGAGCATGGCCAAGTACAAGGACGTGATGGAGATCGTGAGTGTGGATCACCGCACGCTGACCTCTCACCTGCTGGGCGAAGACGGAAGCTGGAACAAGTTCATGACGGCGCACTACCGGCGCACGGGGTAAGCTGATCACTCCAGTCTCAGGCCGATCGTCGGATGTCTAACTGCGCCTGCTCCAGATAGAACCGCATGTCCATCTCGCGGTACATCGTCGTGGCGGTGCCGAGATTCTCGCGGGCCTGCTCCTCTCGGCCAGCCACGCGATCGATCCGGCCGAGGCCGCGGTGGCAGTGGGCCGCGAGTGGGCGCATGCTGAGCTGCCGGGCCAGGTCGAGCGCCTCGCGGTAGCGTCGCGCGGCCTCGCCCAGATCCGGAGCCGGGCCGGCGGCGGAAATGTCACCAAGCCCCCGCAGGACCCACGCCTCCACGCCCCGGCGGCCAATGCGGCGAGTGGTGTCGAGGGCGTCCGCGGCGAGGGCGGCGGCCTCTTCGAGCCGCCCGTTCAGGGTATGAACGTCGGCAAGAATCTGCTGCGCCCCCAGCACCATGGCCGGTCGCCCCCCCGCGCGAGCGTCGCGCCCCGCTTCCTCGAGGAGCGCGATGCCCTCCTGAACGCGCCCCGACTGGGCAAGCCCAAGGCCGAGCAACGCCGCCACCGCGGGGACTAGGAAGACCACGGCGCGCGTGCGGGCGATGGCGACACCCCGCTCGAGCGCAGAGACCGCGCGGGGGAAGTCGCCTTGACGCACGTGCGTCGCCCCGAGCGCGAGGAGGCCGTTGACGAGGCCGAGGGCGTGATCGCTAGCCTCGCTGGCCGCGATGGCTTCCTCGGCGCGGACTGCGGCCTGCCCGAACTCTCCCACCTCGGCGAGGGCTCGAGCCAGGAAGCAGCGCGAGCTCACGGCGAGGGGCTGCGGTAGGAACGAATCCTCGGCGGGCCGGAAGGTCTCGAGCGCGGCCACGTTACGGCCGAGGAGCTCGATGGCGCGCCCGAAGCTCCCGCGGCCCCCATGGCACTGCCCGAGGAGGAACGTGGTGAACGCCTCGAGCCCCGGGTCGCCGAGGTCGCGCGCGATGGCCATGGCGCGCTCGCCATACTCGATGGCGGGTTCGTCCTGGGCGGTCTCGTAGCGGTGGCTCCCCAGGTGCGCGAGAGCGAGCCCCAGCCTGCGCTGGTCTCCGATGGAGACGGCGAGGCGCTCGGCCTCCTCGACTATCGCCGGGATCCGGGATGTCTCGGCCAGCGCTAAGAGCGCGGCTCGTAACTCGAAGCGCAAGTCGATCCCCTCCACACGATTCTCCCGGCTGTCGGGCAGATGACCGAGCGCGCCCAGGGCCAGCTCACGCCAGACCGCCGCTTCACGGTGCGCGAAACGCATGGTCGCCTTCTGGCCGGCCTGGCGCGCGTAGCGTACCGCTCGCTCCCACGCCTCGGCGTGGCGGGCGTGGTGGGCGAGCCGCTCGATCTGCTCGGTCAGACGATCGGGGTACAGCCGTTCGAGCACCTCCACGATCCTCCCATGCAGCGCGCGGCGCCGGTCCTGAAGGAGACTCCCGTACGCAACCTCGTGGGTCAGGGCGTGCTTGAACGTGTACTCGAGGTCGGGGAAGAGGCTCGCCTCGTACAGAAACTCGCCGGCCTGAAGTTGCGCGAGGCCCCTCCGAAGCTCCTCGTCCCCAGGCTTAGCGCTGCCTCGCAGGAGTGGATACGGGACATCCTTGCCGATGACCGCTGCGGTCTGCAGGAGTGTCTTGCCCTCTGGCGGGAGCCGGTCGATCCGGGCGGCCAGGATGGCCTGCACGGTGGCCGGCACCTGAACGGTCGAGAGCTCCTTCGCCAGGCTATAGGCTCCCCGCTCGCCCACCAGGGCGTGGGTCTCGACCAGAGTCCTCACGCTCTCTTCAAGGAAGAAGGGATTTCCCTCGGTGCGATCGATCAGGAGTCGCTTGAGCGGGTGAAGACCTTCACCGTCTCCGAGGAGCGCGCGGAGGAGCTCCTCGCGCTCTCGAGCGGCAACGGGTCGATCCGGAGCTGGCTGTAGTAGGTCTTGCTCCCCCAGCCCTGCTGATACTCGGGACGGTAGTTGACCAGCAGCAGCACGCGCGCTGCCGGCAGGCTCTCGACCAGGCTGTCCAGGAGCGCCTGCGTCTCCGAATCGATCCAGTGCAGGTCCTCGAAGACCAGGCAGAGGGGCTGCACTTGGCTCTCCCGAAGCAAGAGCCGCTTGATGGCGTCCAGAGTCTGCTGGCGGCGCTGGAGCGGGTCCAGGGCTTGCCACGCTGCGCTTTCGACCGGGACGTCGAGAAGCCCGAGAAAGGCAGGAAAGGTGGGCTGCAGCGCCTCGTCCAGGGTGAGCAACTTGCCGGTGAGCTTCTCGCGGATTCTGCGGGCATCATCGCGGGCCTCGATCCCGAAGTAGGCCTTCAGCAGATCGATCACTGGTAGGTAGGACGTCGCCTTCCCATAGGAGACCGACCCCGCCTCGAGGATGAGCCAGCCTTGAGTCCGGTGGGAATGGGTGAACTCCCAGAAGAGGCGCGACTTGCCCACGCCCGGCTCGCCGACGAGCGCGACGATCTGGCCCTGGCCCTGGGCGGCCCGCTCGATGGCACGCCGGAGCGCTCCAGCTCCGCCTCGCGGCCCACGAAGCGGGTGAGGCCCCGGGCCGCGGCGGCCTGCAGCCGGGTTCGGGCGAGACCGGCGCCGCTCAGCTCGTAGACCTCCACGGGCTCGGGGAGACCCTTGATCGGCACGGGGCCGATGGGGCGGACGGCCACGTAGCCCTCGGCAAGCCTGAGAGTCTCGGGGCTCATGCGGATGCTGCCCGGCGTGGCCAGCTGCTCCCGGCGGGCGGCGAGGTGCGTGGTCGGCCCCACGGCCGTGTAGTCCATGTGAAGGTCGGACCCGATGGCGCCGACGACCACCCCTCCGGAGTTGAGGCCCACGCGCACCTGCACCTCGATGCCGTGGGTGCGGCGCAGATCCTCGCTGTGGCGGTGGATGGCCTCCTGCATCCGCAGCGCTGCGTAGCAGGCGCGGACGGCATGGTCCTCGTGGGCGAGCGGCGCCCCGAACAGCGCCATGATCCCGTCGCCCATGACCTGGTTGACGGTGCCCTCGAAGTGATGGACGGCCTCCATCATGCGCGCAAGCACCGGCTCGAGGATCCGGCGCGCCTCTTCCGGGTCGCGGTCGACGATGAGCTCCGTCGAGCCTTTCATGTCCGCAAGGAGCACGGTGACCTGCTTGCGCTCGCCTTCCAGGGCGGCCCGGGAGGTGCGGATCTTCTCGGCCAAGTGCCTGGGCGTGTAGGCTTCAGGCGTCTTTAACCGGCCGGTGGCGGCGGCGCCGGCGGGCCCGTGGGGCGAGCACACTCTGGGCAAAACTTGCCGGTGGGCGAAAGGGCTGCGCCGCAGTGCGAACACGCCCGCGCCAGCGGCGCGGCGCACTCCTCGCAGAACTTGGCCCCGGGACGGTTGTCGTGCTGGCACCGCGGACAGTTCATCGATGCCCCCTGTCGCGCTGACGGCGTCCCGAGCCTAGCCCAACTACGTCCGGCTTAGCCACGCACTCGTGGAGGTGGTCCGCTTGACAGCCTCGTCCAGCTCGTCGCGCCCCCAAGGACGGAGTTATAATGGCCAGGCGATGGCCCAGATTCGCCTGTCGCCGGATCTCGCGAAGAACGCGCGGGCGGCGCGCACGCCGATGACCGTGGACGAGTTCCTTGCCCACTTCCCCGAGGTGCCTCGCGACCTCCGCGATGAGCCCACCCTCGGGGAGTACGTGAGAGCATTCGGGCCGCTTCTGCGGGTAGCCCAGAAGCCGTCACCGTGCATGGGCAGCGGCGGTGACGCCCAGCACGTGTTCTATACCCGTCTCGTGAACGATTTGGCGATCTACGGGATCGGCCTGGCGAAGCGTGACCGAACCCTGGCACGGCTTCAGGCCACGCTCGACCAGTACCGCCAGCAGCCCGCGACGTTCGCGTGCACTCTCGTGCCCCGCCGTGCCCCTGGCGCGCCGCAAGTCGGCTGCCGCTAACGCGTCCGGGTTCCCGTCGAGACTGGCGCCCTCCGGCCGCGAGCCCCTTCCGCTCACCCCCGCAGCAACTTCGCGCAGCTGTCCAGGCGCGGAAGCACGACGTCCCGGGGCTCGGAGGGTAGCCCGAAGATGGCGCGCTCCACGCCGGCCGCCGCCAGTGCATCGAGCGCTTCCCGCTTGGGTGGGGCGAAGAAGATGGACACCGGCGCCGATCTCGGATCGCGCCCGGCCTTGTCGAGGCGCTCGCGCAGCTCGGGGATCCGCTCGACCGGGTTCTGGCCCCCGCGCAGGATTGGCATCCAGCCGTCCCCGAACTCCACCACGCGATCGAACGTCCTCGGCCCGTCGCCACCGATGATGACGGGCGGGTGCGGCTTCTGCATCGGCTTGGGGTCAGCCCAGATCTTGTCGAAATGCACGAACCGGCCGTGGAACTCCGGCTCGCGCTGTGTCCAGATCGCCTTCATGGCAAGCACACGCTCGCGCAGCAGCGGCCATCGCGTCTTGAAGGAGGTCCCGTGATTCTCCATCTCCTCGGCGTTCCAGCCGCCGCCGATGCCGAAAAGCACGCGCCCACCCGAGAGCCGGTCGAGGGTAGCCACTTCCTTGGCCGTCGTGATGGGATCTCGCTCAATGACGAGGCAGATGCCGGTGCCGAGCTTGAGGCGCTTGGTGGCGGCGGCGGCCGCCATCAGCGCCACGAACGGATCGTAGGACGACCAGTAGTCCCTCGGCAGCTCGCCTCCGCCGGGCCAGGGACTGCGGCGGCTGGCCGGGATGTGCGTGTGCTCTGGGAACCACACCGACTCGAAGCCGCGGTCCTCGAGAGCGCGGGCCAGCTCGTCGGGCGCAATAGCATACTCGGTGGGGAACATGACGGCGCCATAGTTCATGGAGTCCTCCTTCAGATGACCTGTCAAGCATACGTCAGCCCGCGCCCAGGACGACCAGCGCAGGCCGGCACCAGGCAGGCGAGGATGCTGCACCTGGTCTAGACTGCTCTACGAAGTGGCCTCCGCTCCACGTCGCATCCGTCCACTCGATACCGGTCAGGTCGCCCATGAGCCGGGCCCGGGCAAGCATGAGGCCCGACGCCTTCGATGTGGGAGTCTCTCTTTGCAGACACCACCGGCCCGGACATGCCGGATCGAATCTTCACGGCGAGACTAGAGAGCGTTCCGCCGAAGTTGTCGCTCGGGTCGGGGGGACGCGCTTGAGATTCTCTTGACAGCCCCGTCCGTCGCGAATGGCGACATATCGGCGGTGCCGCCAGAGGCCGGCCTAACGGTTCGGAGAGGCTCGGCGGTGAACAGACGCAGTTGACGGGATCGAAAATCATTTCCCGGTCGGGTGTCGCCAGTCCTGGAGGCGGGCAGGGGGCTCCGAACTCCGGGTGTAGAGTCGCCCCAGCACAAGGGGGCCGCGCCATGGAGATCGATTCCCCGACCATCCCCGCTCTCCTGAATCCTGCCGCAGAGCTGGACCGTCTGGGCGACGAGATTGCCGAACTGTCGGCGCACCTCGAGGCTGCCACCGCTCGCCTGCTTGATCTCATCCGCGAGTTCGACACAAGAGGGGGCTGGAACACCGGCTTTCGTTCCTGCGCCGCCTGGCTGAGCTGGCGGGTGGGGCTCGACCTGGGGGCGGCCCGGGAGCGCGTACGAGTCGCGCGTGCCCTGGAGACGCTGCCGGCCCTGGCGCAAGCCCTCGCGCGGGGTGAGCTGTCGTACGCCAAGGTCCGGGCCCTGACCCGTGTCGCCACGCCCGAGACGGAGGAACGGCTGCTGGCGGTGGGGCGGGCCGGCACGGCTGATCACGTCGAGCGGATCGTGCGGGGCTGGCGGCGCGTGGACCGCCGGGCCGAGGCGCGGGAGACGGCGCAGCGGCACGCCAGCCGCGCGCTGCACGTCTATCAGGAAGAGGACGGCATGGTCGTGCTCCGCGGTCGGCTGGAGCCGGAAGCGGGAGCGTTGCTCCTGCGCGCGCTGGCCGCCGCGCGCGAGACGCTGTATCAGCGCTCACGAGCCGAGCCGGCGATCACGGCCCCGGCTGACCCGGCGGCGGAGCCCCCGTCCATGGCGCAGCAGCAGGCCGACGCGCTGGCGCTGCTCGCCGAAACCGCCCTCCACCACGGGCTCGATCCCGGTGCCCCGGGCGAGCGCTACCAGGTGGTGGTCCACGTCGACGCCCCGGTGCTGGCCGACCCCGATCAGCCCGGCCAGTCGGTCCTTGAAGACGGCGCGCGCGTTTCCGCGGAACCCAGCATGTGGCGATTGCCACTCCCCGTCGTGATGAAACTGAGTACGATTGCAGGCGGAGGGCCCAGAGGTCGTTCGCGTTACTGGTGCCGACCGAGCCCGTCGCGGAACCTGACCCGGGGCGTTTCGAGGTACCCCGTCGTGTCGCCACAGCCCTCGCGCTGTGAGCACGCATCAGGAAATTCTTTCCCATATAACGCCCTCGCCCTCCAGAGAGGCGGCGACCATGGACCTCGTGTATGCCCGGTGTGCGGGCCTCGACGTGCACAAGGCGACGGTGGTGGGGTGTGTACGAGGGCCGGCGTCGCAACGCGGCGAGCGCGCGACGGAGACCAAGACCTTTGCGACCACGCTGCGGGGGTTGCGCGAGCTGCACGCGTGGCTGATCACCCACGGCGTCACCCACGTCGCGATGGAGTCGACGGGCGTCTACTGGCGGCCGGTGTATGCGGTCCTGGAGGGCGCCGTCGAGGTGCGGCTGGTCAACGCGCGGCACGTGAAGATGGTGCCCGGTCGCAAGACCGATGTGCGGGATTGCGAGTGGCTGGCCCAGCTGCTGGAATGCGGCCTGTTGCGGGGGAGCTTCGTGCCCCCCGCCGCCGTGCGGGACCTGCGCGACTTGACCCGCTTGCGCAAGACGGTGATCCGCGAGCGGGGCCATCATGTCAACCGCATCGCCAAGGTCCTCGAACTGGCCAACGTCAAGCTCGGCACGGTCGTGACCGACATCATGGGTAAGACCGGGCGCGCGATACTCCAGGCGCTCAGTGCCGGGATCGATGACCCGGAGCAGCTCGCCGCGTACGCACAAGGGTCGATCCGCACCAAGAAGCAGGCCGCGCTTCGGGAGGCGGTCGAGGGCCGGCTGACGCCCCATTACGCCTTCCTCCTCCAGCAGCACCTGGCGTTGATCGAGACTTTGGACGCCCACATTGCCACGCTCGATGCCCGCATCGACGCCGCCATGGCCCCGTTCGCCGAAGCCGCCGCGCGGGTGCAGACAATGCCCGGCATCGCCACGCGCGCCGCCGAAGCGATCCTCGCCGAGACGGGCGTCGACATGCAGCCCTTTCCCACCGCCGCGCACTTCGCGTCGTGGGCGCGCCTGTGTCCCGGGAACCATGAGAGCGCGGGCAAGCGGCGACCGACGACCACGGGCCAGGGGGGCACCTGGCTGCGGGCCACCCTGCAAGAGGCGGCCTGGGCCGCGGTCAAGACCAAGAAGAGCTACTACCGCACGCTCTATCATCGCCTCAAAGCGCGGCGCGGGCCCAAGAAGGCGATCGTGGCCGTGCAGCACGCCATGCTCGTGGCCCTCTGGCACATGCTCAAGCACCGCGTGCCGCATCAGGACCTCGGGGCCGACTACTTCGATCGGCGCAACCCGGCACGCCAGCGCCGTCACCTTCTCCGCCGACTCCAGCAACTCGGCTGCCACGTCCTCCTTGTCGAGAAGGTGCCTGACGGCGCGCCGCCACCATCTCTGCCGACTCCAACAACAGTCGAGGAGGCGCCTGACGGCGCCGGAGTTTCATAGGAAACGT
>Ga0187893_10002008_pt1 | contig 46145 bp, 34 predicted proteins | sample MA1701074metaG_FD_139574 | JGI IMG/M metagenome (GOLD analysis project Ga0187893, IMG submission 139574) | White microbial mat communities from a basaltic lava cave in the Kipuka Kanohina Cave System on the Island of Hawaii, USA - MA170107-4 metaG ... | reverse complement strand
TCCCGATCCTCCGCCGGAAGAATCGCCGCGGCTATAAGAAGAAGTAGGATACGCAAACTCTTATGATAGCGATTCTGCAGTTTATGTGAAGCGTGGCGCTTTCGATCCGAATTCTTAGAAGCGCTATCGGTCCGATAGGTCTCAAAGACAACCTCCGAAAGCGAAAGCGTCGCCGCCCGAAAAGCGATGCCGCCTTGCCTCCGGCCATCCAGCGTTATAAGATGCGCGCATGGAAAGGAGCGGGTCGAATGTTGAAGCAGTTCGGCGTGTTGCTTTCGGTGCTTGCAGCCCCTTGGCTGCTTGCCCAAAATTTCGGTGAGATCACCGGCACCGTCTCCGATGCGAGCGGCGCGGTAATGTTCGGCGTGAAGGTGACCGTCATCAGCCGAACCACGAATCAGGTCCGGACCGCAACTACCAATGAAACCGGCAACTACTCGGTGCCGTTTCTGGTGCCGGGTCTCTATGATGTTAGGGCCGAGACCAGCGGTTTCAAAGTAGGATCGCGCCGGGGCGTGGAACTCGAAGTCGGCGCCGTGGCGCGGATGAACTTCACTATGGAGATCGGCGAATTATCCCAGCAGGTTGAAATCGCCGCCGGGGCTCCGCTGCTCACCACCGAGAGCACCGCCCTCGGTACGGTCATCGAAAACAGGCGGATCGTCGAGTTGCCGTTGAATGGACGCAATCCGCTTCAACTGATCGCGCTGAGCCCGAACGTCACGGTGGAGGGCGGCGCGGGTGGTGGCGGCGGCTTGCAGGGAGGCGCCCGCGCGTCAGCCTCCTACTCGATCGCCGGGCAGCGCCTCGAGTTCAATCGCTATACATTGGATGGCGTCGAAAACACCGATCCGAACTTCAACTCATATGTCATCAACCCGTCCGTGGATGCTCTACAGGAGTTCAAGGTGCAGACAGGCGTATACTCGGCGGAGTTCGGCCGCGCAACCTCCCAGATCAGCGCTACTACCAAGCCGGGGACAAACCAGTTCCACGGTTCTGTCTTCGAGTTCGTGAGAAACTCGACCCTGGATGCCCGGGAGTGGCGCCAGAGCGACGGCTCCAAGAATCCGTTCCGCCGGAACCAGTACGGCTTTACTCTCGGCGGTCCGCTTGTGCGCGACAAGCTCTTTTTCCTCGCGAATTTCGAGGAGACACGCGATCGCAAGACGTTACAGCGCGAAGCTTCAGTGGCCACGGACAGGATGCGCGCTGGCGACTTTTCCGGCGCGGGCGTCGGTCGCATGATCTATGACCCTCTGACACGTGTCTATACCGTCAATCAGCAGGGTCTCGAACGGGCCGTTTCAGCGACTCAGTTTCCCGGCAACAGAATCCCGATGAACCGGTTCAATGCCTCGACCGTGAAGCTGCTGGAGTTCTACCCGCGCCAGACGGTGGCCGGTGACGTTCTCGCCCGCAATTACCTTTTCAACTCGCCTAGGAGTCAGGATGCCGATCAATTCAATCTGCGGATGGACTGGGTTCAGAATGACAAGTCGAACTGGTTCGCACGCTACAGTTGGGGTGACGAGCTCGCGCAGGACACGCCGCCATTCCCCACTGAGGGTACGCAGACTCTGACCACGGTTCGCCAGGCGCTCTTATCGAACACCTGGCTGCTCGGCGCGGCCGTTGTCAACGATGCGCGGTTCGGCTGGAACAGTTTTGCAAACGACCGGGTTGGCAAATACGCCTACACGCGGGATATTCAGAGTGAGCTCGGCATTCTCGGCCTGTTCGCGGCCCATCCGGCCTTTTACGGGATTCCCGCGGTTTCGGTGGGCAACGGAGTCGCTGGGTTTGGCGGCGGCGATCCTTGGGTAGCCCGGAACCACACGTTCCAGTTCGTAGATAACGTATCCATCGTGCGCGGACGGCACTCGGTCAAATTCGGGGGCGAAGTTCGCCGCGATCGCTATAACAACTTCGGGAATCAGAAGGCGCCCGGCGAGTTCATCTTCAGTAGTCAAGCGACCTTCGATCCCGCCAACCGCAACGCCACGGGCTTCGGATTTGCCGACTTCCTGATCGGAGAGACGAACCAATCCGCCCGCGCCCTGGCCTCGGCGAACGCTATGCTGCGCGGCACTTCGTACTACTTGTACTTTCAGGACGACTGGAAGATTACTCCACGGCTGACCGTGAACGTCGGCTTGCGCTACGAGAACACGCGCCCCTGGTATGACAAGTATCGCGGGATCATGAACGTTCAGATGTTCGATAACGGCCTCGGCCCCGATGGCTTGGCCGCGAGTACGAAGGTGCCGATCCTGACCCGGCCGGGATCAGGCGACTTCTACCAGGATCTTAACTTCCGCTTCCACGACGCCATTCCGATCCAGGCCGGCGATCAGTTTATCGGGCGTAGCCTGGTGAATCCCGACAGTAATGACTTCGCGCCCCGAATAGGCATCTCATATAGTCCTACGAATCGCTGGACGGTCCGCGCCGGCTTCGGCGTTTTCTACACCAAGGACACGGGGAACCCCGTGTTTGATATGGCTCGAAACATGGCTGGCCGTGGATTTATCGCCTCCGATATCGAGCGGCCGAATGCGAACCTCAGCGATCCGTGGCGTTATCAGCGCGAGCAGTTTAGCTGCTCCGGTTGGAGCGGTACTTGCCTGGGCCCGTTCCAGGTCCTCGGGAACATCGTGGGCCGCCGCACTCCCTACGTCCACCAGTGGCTGTTGAACATCCAGCGTGAGTTGACGCAGGACACCGTCCTGGAGCTCGGGTATCAGGGCAACGCGGGACACAAGCTCGAGCGCTTCCGGACGTATAATCAGGCGGTCCTGAAAACTGGTCCGACAGATGCCCGCACGATTCCGCAGCGCCGCCCCTGGCCGGCGTACGACCGGATCCAGCAGGTCGACGGAAGTATCAACTCGAACTACCATGCTCTCTCTACCAAGATCCAACAGCGGTTCAGCCGGGGGCTCACGTACCTGATCGGCTTCACCTGGTCGAAGGCGATCGACGGGGGCAGTGCCATCCGCACGAATAGTGGCGACCGGCTGTGGCCGACCAACAGCTACGATCTCTCCAAGGAGCGCGGCCTGTCGCAATTCCACGTTGGCCGTCGCTTCGTAGCCTCGACGGTTTACGAGCTGCCGTTCGGGTTCGGCAGAGCGCTCCTCAACAGCGCAGGCGTTGTCGACAGGATCGTTGGAGGTTGGCAACTTGGCGCGATTGTCACCTTCGCCGACGGTGCGCCCACGAATATCGGCAGCATCGGGGACAGCTTCGCTGTCGGCGGTCTCGGCAACGTGCCGCACGCGACCGGGACCAGCCCGGTTCCGGCAAACCGGACCGTGGACAACTTCTGGAATATTTCCGCTTTCGATGCCACCAATCCGAACTTAAGCTACCTCGCCGGCAATGCAGGCAGGAACGTTCTTCTCAAACCGGGAACGCGGCAAGCCGACATGTCCCTGTCCAAGAACATCCGGATTCGGGAGGGTCATAGTCTGCAGTTCCGGTGGGAGGCGTTCAACTCTACGAATCATCCCAACTGGAATACGCCCAGCACCGACGCGCGGAACGCCGCGACTTTCGGAAAAATCAACTCCGCGCGTACTATGCGGGAGATGCAGTTTGCCCTGAAATACTTGTTTTGACAATTGACACTGCCCGCGCCCACGCGGGAATTGAGGAGTGAAACAGAAATGAAGACTTTTGTTCCGTACGCTCTGACTGTCAGTTTCCTGGCCGCGCTCCCCCTGCCGGCTCAAACCCCGAAGCCGAAGCGAATCAACCGGGCCATCGAACTGCTGGACGCCGGCCAGCCGATTTACTACTCCGGGGGACGGGGTGGCTATGAGGAAGGCAAGAAGAGCGCGGCTACCAAGGCCGACTACATCAACTACGAGATGGAGCACGGCGCCTTCGATATGAAGGAGCTTCGAGACTTCATGCGCGGTCTCGTGGACGCCGGTCCCACCCGGACCGGCCACCGCACCCCGGCGGTCATTGTGACTCTTCCCGTCCTAGGTAAGGATCCGGTGAGCATGCGCGCCAACTCGTGGGTGGTTCAGCAGGTGCTCGCGGCAGGCGTCCATGGGATTCTGTTGTGCCACGCCGAGTCTCCCGAGGCGATACGCGAATTCGTCGAAGCCAGCCGGTATCCGTTTGCCGAGAAGGCAATGAATCTCGGCCAGGGATATCGGGGAAGCGGCAGCCAGGGGTATGCCTCCCAGATCTGGGGAATCTCGGCCACGGAATACCTCAAGAGGGCCGACACCTGGCCCCTCAACAAGAATGGCGAGATCATGCTGGGTCTGAAGATTGAAAATCCCAAGGCGACTGCCAATGCCGACAGGAGCACGAAAGTTCCGGGCATCGCATTTGCCGAATGGGGCCCCGGAGACCAATCGTTCTATCTCATCGGACTGCCTCAGGGCCCGGGCGGGGATGAGAGTGGAGGTCGAGGTCGCGCGATGCATCCAGCCATGCAAGATGCCAGATCTCGCGTTTTCAAGGCGGCGAAGGCAGCCAAAATCGCATTCCTGAACGCCTGCAATGAGTCCAATGTAATCGACATGATCAAGGAAGGCGTCATGATATGTACTGGCGGCGACACGCCTGGGGCTGAGAAAGGCCGGCAGTTCACGAAACGGCAGGGACCGTGGTAATGAGGAGGCGTCAGTGAAGAAACAAAGTCTTATTTCACCCGGCGCAGCTAAAGGTTCGGCCGCTCATTGCGCGATAGTGATCGCAGGCCTCATGATTCCACAGGTCGGCGCCGGACAGATGTTCAGTCTCACGCGGGAGCAGATGCTCAAGTATACGGCGAAGAACCCGTATGAGCGCTTTCCCGATGGCAGGCCGATGGTTCCGGATTCCGTTCTCGAGAAGTTCAAGGGGATGTCCGCGGAAGAGGTGCTTCCGATTGTCCGCCGGGGATATCCGAACCAGTACGTCGATGGTCTGCGAATCCTGAGCCCGGGCAAGACGATGGTTGGACGGGCGATGACATTGCAGCTGATGCCTTCCCGCCCCGACGTCTCGGATGTTGACCAGAAGGAATGGACCGGGAAAGGACAGGGCCGGCTTTCGCACCAGACCGCGCTTGACATGCTCCGCAAAGGCGACGTGTTTGTTGTCGACGCGTTCGGCAACCTCGATGCCGGAGGAATCGTCGGGGACAACCTCGCCTACTACGTCTGGAAAACGACCGGTGTCGGGTTCGTCATCGATGGCGCGATCCGCGACCTCCAGGGCATCGCCGCCTTCGGGATGCCGGGATACTACCGGGGAGCTGTGCCACCGGCAATCAATAACGTCATGGTGTCGGGCATCAACGTTCCGGTGCGCATCGGCCGGGCGACTGTTCTACCGGGCGACGTGGTCTTTGGGGACCGGGAAGGCGTCTATTTCATCCCACCACATATGGTGAAGGAGATCGTCGATCAGGCTGAGATCACCCACATCCACGACGAGTGGACGAAGAAAAAGTTCGACGAGGGTAAGTACAAGTCCAGCGAGATTTACTCGACGCCGCGGGATCCCGCGCTGGTCAAGGAGTACGAAGAGTATCTCAAACAGAAGCTAGGCACAAAAGCATATGAGGATTACATGAAGCGGCGGCAGCAACCATCGCAGCAACCGGCACGCCGGCAGTGAATCTGCCGTCGACGGAGCCGTCAAGCGCTTAGCGGGGGATTCCGAGCCGGCTCCAAAGCGATTGCGCCCTTTCCTCCCAGGTTTCGCGGTACACCGCCAGGATCAGCAGGTCGAGATATCGTCCATTCCAGAACGAGTGCTGCCGCAGCCGGCCCTCTTCGGTGAATAGGATCCCAAGCCCACTCCGGAAGTGCTGGAAGCTTTCCTCGGTCGCTTCCATGTAGATCTTGCGGAAGGGCCATGTAAGAAAAGCGTAATGAAAGGCAAGCAATACGCCCTCCGCGATCAGTCCAGCGCCCTGCGCTGCTGGAGAACCGAGCGCCGAGATGTAAGTGAACCCGTCGCGAAAGTTGGGGGAGGTGATCGCGACGAGCCCGAGAGGCTCTGAGCCAGAAACCCCTTCTATGATGAACTGGGCGAGGACACTCTCCCACAGCGCGGCGACAACTTTGTCCGGGCTTGGCGTAGCGCCGGCAAACCGGACGCGGCCACCTGAATACGGTGATGTCATCAGCTCGTACAGGAAAGAGGCATCTCGTTCGGCGATCGTCCGCAGCCGAACCCTGCGGGTGGCCATCTGTGCGCCCCAGAGTTCGCGCGCGGGAACGGTGGCGGCGGCGTGGTCAGACAAGAATCGCAACTCCGATCAGGACCAGCACGCCAGCGGTATTCGGCGCAAAGTCATCGTGCCCTTGAAGGAAGCTCCTGGTGACATCTTCGCGGCTATGTGCGCTCAGATGCACGATCAGGGGCGCCGCCCGCGCCAGACCAAAGCCCAAACCGATCAGCCAGGCATGCATCAGGGTGAGCTGACCGAGCACGAGAGCGAGCAACAGAAGATACGGCGCGGGAGAAGGTACGAAGGTGCGGACGCCGGTGCCGAGCTCGGCTCCGAATTGGAAAGCGCCCCGCACCATACCGTAGTTAAAAACTTCCGACGGAATGAGCCGCCTGTTTTCCGGCAACGGCCACTTGTGCGACAGTGGTCCGCGCCAGCGCAACCAGACCAGTACAGTGCCGAAGCAGAACAATGCGATGCGCGCGGACTGTGGAATTGGCGCCAGGAATCCACTCATGATCCAGGCCGCTGTCGCCGTGGTGATCGCTCCCGCCGTTGTACCCAGGGCGAAAGCACACGCGATGCGCCGGCCAATTCCACGTCGCAGTCCTGTGAAAGGCAGCAGCACGGCTGCGCTATTGAGCGTTCATATGGAGCCAGACAAGGAAAGCCCGCCGGACAAGCCGATCAGCAGTGCGGCCAGACCACCGGCACGAAACCACACCGCGGCGACCACCAAGGCTGTCACGGCCACCCAAACCCAGGAATACTTCGACAAACCCCTCCGGTTCAGCATGTCTTCAGCTTCCCATCGCACGAGATCAGTCCCTCGCAGATGGTGGGATCCCAGGAAGTGTTATCCGGATACTTTTTGTAGCCGTCATGACATCGGAAAATGGCTGACTCCCGGCACTCCCCGCAGGCTCCGACGGTCCATTTCCAAGCGTCGCGTCCATTGCAGGGCTGATAAGGATTGTCCTTGTATTGAATGCTTCCTCGCGATCCGGTGAAATGCCAAAAGTAGGCTGGATTGTGGGACGGATCCGCGGCCTGCTCCGCGCAGGTGGCGCAGTAGAACGGATCCATGTGATGGTCTGCGAAGCCGAAACAGGGCTCTTCGCAGGTGCCACCGTAGCCAGCAAAGACCGTACAGTCCGAATAGGTGGTGTAGCTGGGCGCCGCCCCGGCGTGGCCGAAGGCGATGATGTCTCTTGGGGAGGGAAAAGCTTTGCGCTGAAGCAAGTGCAGTCCTTGCAAACCGAGCGCGAGTCCGGCGGCGCCGGCCATTCCAACCAGCGGCGGACGGATCGATCGATAAGCATCGGCGATCGCCGAATCCTCAGCCGGCGAACGTCCCAGACGGCCGGCGGTGTCGATGACGGGAATCTCATTCAGGTCGAAGCTCATGTTCTCTCCTATCGTGCGGTCGGGTGAACGGGTATGCGGGTGGCTTCGTAAGACGGGCGCAGAGCGGACAAAGAAGTGGCGGGCGCGGCCCGAACAATCCGGCCGTCCTCATCCAGCTCGAGAAAGAAGGGGGTCACGCGAATGCGGAGTTCGGCGGCCAATCGCGCCCCCCGATCCACTGGTTGCACGGCCGCCGGGAGCACCGTAGTCAAAGGCGGCGGGTGATCGGTCCATGCGATGACGGATCGCTCGGTCCACGACAACGAGTTGAATTCCTCGATTAGACGTTTGCAAGTCTCGCAGTTTGCGGAAAACAGGAATATATACCTGGGTGCGGGAATTCCAGCTTCCGCGAACCATGGCCCAAGTTGCCGTCCGTGAACATGCGCATAGGCGGTGCGGTGGTTCATTTCGGCTTGGTCGCGCTCGAGGCGCATCATGCGGAAGTGCAGATTCAACGCAATCAGCGTTACGAACACCAAGGCGAGCCACGTCGCAATCAATGCGGCAATTTCGAAGCTCATCCGTGCATCAAGCCATGTCAGCGCCAGAATCATCGCGCGGCGCTCCTTTCGGCGCCGGGTACAGACGCCGGGAACAGCAAGATTAAGCCGGCCAACACCGCCGCCAACGCGGTCGGCATCCACAGCGCGAACGGACCGAGGGACGTTGCAGTTGCGGCGGGCCATCTTTCGAGTGACAGCCCGGCTGTCATGCTCACGCAGGAACACAGGATCAAGGCTGCCGCGGGGTAGTACGACGCCGGGCTGACTGGGCTCTCGATCGGCGAGCACCCACAAGAGACGGCGCGAACAGGTGCCCGCATCAGGCGATGAACATAATAGAGGAACATCCCTCCGAGCCCGCCACACACGACCAGCCAGTACTTCAATCCATCGAAAGCAAGAAGACCGGCCACACCAAGGGCCAACACAGTTGCTAAGGCGAGCTCGATGCCAGTGACCAATGCGGCCGATGCCGCGCTCGCTCTACCGGGGATCATGCGTTGCATGTGGATCAGCGCCGAGAACTGGCGAAAGCGAAGCAGATGTCCCAGGCCCGTGGCCGCGAGAGTGAGGCCCAAAAACGCCAGCGAGAACACAAAGACGAACTGCCGCACCGGATGATCTCCTTCTCCGTAGCTCTAGAACACGCGCATATCGCGCTGTCTTGGGGTCCACTCGACCCGCAACGAGCGCGCTACCGGCAGGAAATCAGCGCCGTCAGGGTCTCCCTGCGGCTGGAAGGCAACCACAGAGGTCTTCGACACGAACAGTAAGGAAGAACTGGCCGCATGGTGGCGGAACAGCTCTCCGTTCTGAATCAGGAAACCGCGGGCCTTCGGAACGCGCTCAAGCTCCGCCGCTATCGCCGGGCGGATCGAGAGGACGCCTAATCGCGGAATTTCCTTGATGAGCTCGGGAGGTCTTGGTTGGGTCACAACAGGGGAATCGATGAAAACGCCTTGGCGGCTTTCGGAGAATGCGAGCGTATCAAAAGCCTCGACCAGTTGGGCGACACTGGCTCTTGCGAGGGAGGTGCTCAAGCAGCCAGTAGAGCCTTCCCATCCGCCCACAACGAGAGAACGCGTCCCACCCGCCGGGGTGGGCATATCGACCTGGGCCACCCGTAGTTTTCCATTCTTCAGCGAGAATTCCTGCGTCTGCGAGATACGGATCGTGTTGCCGAATTGCGCCCGCACATGACGCTCCACGCGAGCGGAGTGGCCAGCGGGCGAGATAGTGAACGGATGTGCCCTCATCAGGGAGGGAACGATGGCCCAGCCGGCTGCGGTTGCCCCAGAGGAAACGTCGGCATCGGCTTCGATCGCGACGACAGAACCGTCAATCGCCAAGTGCTCAACACGCATGACTGGACACCTCCGACGATGCAGTCTTAGGTCATGAATACAGGAAGCTCCGGCGGATGTCAAGGACAAATTAGTGGGCAGACAGTTCAGTTACGACCCTGAGTACGATTGATGCTGCGTCGAGAACACTGAATATCGCCGTATTGGCCCCGATCCCCAGAGCCAGCGAGAACACCGCCACGGCCGTGAAACCTGGATTCAGACGCAAACCTCTCAGCGCGTATTTCAAGTCCTGGCAAAGGCTCTCGATCCACCCGATCGTGTTCATCGCGTAAACTCCTTAGGGCGCCGTTGGCGCGCACAACGGCAGCCATCCCAACATAACTTTACTCCATCGCGGTCCAAACACTGGCAGCATCTTCGCCACGGGCCTCACGGCCGCCACTTTGGTATTTGACGGAGCAATTGAGAAAAGGAATGAAGGCTACCATAGTAGAGTCATTTCATCGAGGATTGCCAGATGCTATGGGTAAACATGCTTTGGGTAGCGGAGCTTTTGGGAATGAAGCGAGCTAAACGCGCAGCTATTCTCGCACTGGCCACCTTCTCGATCCTAGTTGCTTCCGCCTGCAGTCGTAAGGCATCGCCTCTCTCGCCGAAGGACGCGCTCAGGACAATTCAGATCGATCCTGCCTGGCGCATCGAGCTATGGGCCAGCGAGCCGATGTTCGCCAGTCCCGTGGCGATGGAGATCGATGAGGACGGGCGCATTTACGTTGTCCAGAACCCCGGCTACCCGCTGGACACAGAGCATGCCGTCGGGAAGGTATCGCTCCTCGAGGACACCGATGGCGACGGCAAGCCCGACAAGTCAACCCTGTTTGCGGACAAGCTGATTCTGCCGACTGGCGTGATGCGCTGGAAGAAAGGCGTCCTTGTCACCGATGCGCCGAACGTCTGGTACATGGAGGATACCGATGGCGACGGTAAAGCAGACTTGAAGCACGTTGTGCTCACAGGCTTCGCTTTCAGCAACCCGCAGCATACGGTCAATTCACCTACTTATGGCCTCGATAACTGGATCTACCTAGCCCACGAGGGGTTCGCCAATGCAGTCGTCTTCGCAGACAAGTTTGGCGATAAGGGCTCGGACATACGCTTTCCGGATCGCCCCGCTGGCCCGGTCGTCAAGAACGAAAGGCGCAACGTACGCTTTCGTCCCGATACATATCAATTGCAGACCACGTCGAGCACGTCCCAGTTCGGCCTCACATTCGATGACTACGGCCACCTGATCACGGTAAACAACTCGAACCATGCACGGGTAGAAGTGTTAGCGGCGCGCTATCTGGCGCGCAACCCCGACCTCCTCGCCGGATCGAGCATGCAAGACGTTTCCGATCACGGCGCGGAGGTGTATTCCATCGCACGGAACCCGCGATTTGAGCTATTGAGCGGCGCGGGGATCTTCACTTCGGCCTGTGGCATCACCTGGTTCCGTGGCGGGACGCTGGTGGCCGAGCCTGTGCACAGCCTGGTGCATCGTGATGTGTGGCGAGCTTCCGGCACCACGTTCCAGGCCCGGCGCGACAAGGAAGGTTCGGAGTTTCTCGCCTCGACCGACAACTGGTTCCGCCCGGTGAATTTCTATATCGGGCCGGATGACGCGCTGTACGTCCTGGACTACTACCGCAAGGTGATCGAGCATCCGGAATGGACCTCCCGGCAAGTATACGAATCCGACGAAATTTACGAAGGCAACGACTTGGGCCGCATCTACCGCGTCACGCCTATCGAAGGACAAGCACTGCCGATCCCGCGCCTGCGCCTGAGCCAGGCATCGGATGAGGAGCTGGCCGGTCATCTCGAAAAGCCGAACGTCTGGTGGCGGCGTACGGCACAACGGCTGCTCGTGGAGCGAAAGAGTACTAAAGTTGCGCCGCTATTGCAGGAAACAGCATTGACGGGTAGATCTCCGCTGGCGCGTCTGCACGCACTGTGGACGCTCGACGGCCTCGGAAAGCTCGACGCGAGCGTGGTGGAGAAGGCGTTGCGGGACACCGATGCAGGGGTCCGTGAAAACGCCATCATTCTGGCGGAAGCGCGACTTGCCGGGTCGAACCTTGCCGCCACCCTGCTCAAGATGGAGCAGGAGGAAGATCCGCGAGTGCGCTTCCAGCTTCTCGCGACGCTGGGGGAAGTACGCACAGCGGTGGCGGCGCGAGTGCGCAAACGCCTTCTCGATCGCCACATGGAAGACCCGTGGGTGCAGATGGCAGCACTGAGCGCATCTTCAGAAGAAGCGCTTCCCGCGCTCGAGGCCGCGATCGCTTCGCGGGAACCAAAGACCAGCGGGCGGGCGAGTTACTTCCGCCAACTCGGCTCCGTGATTGGCGCCAGGGGGAAACCCGCGGAGCTGGCGAGGACTCTTCATGCCGCCGCAAGTTCGAGTGCGACTGACTCCGAGTGGTGGCGTTCGGCGGCGCTGGATGGGTTGGGGGCTGGTTTGCGCGCCCGGCGCGCTACGCTCGCTCCGCACCCGACTCTGCTGAAGCTCTATGAGGACAAAGCCGATGATGTCCGCCGGGCCGCATTGCGGCTGCTCGAAATATCCGGACTTCCTGCCGCCGGCCGGGATGCGGTTCTGCGCCGGGCCGAGGCGAGGTCCCTGGATCCAACACAGCCAGGAAGCCGGCGTGCGGATGCGATTACTCTGCTCGCGCTTGCGAAATCGCCGAAGCCCGCTGGATTCTACCGGAAATTCGTGGGGCCGAGCGAACCGGAAGAGGTTCAGGTCTCGGCGGTTCGCGCGCTCGGCAAACAGAAAGGCATCGAGGAGGCGAAATTCCTTCTGGCGCGCTGGCGCAACCTGACGCCGGCGGTCCGTTCCGAAGCCGGCAATGCACTGATCTCTGATTCGGAGCGGTTTCCGCTTTTACTCGAGGCCATCAGCAAGGGGGAAGTCCAGCCATGGTCGCTGCCGCTGCGCCAGCGCATTCAAATGCAGATGAACCGGAATTCGAAGTTGCGTGAGCGCGCCCGCGCCCTGCTCGCCGCCACGGCAGGCAATCGGGAGGAAGTGGTCAAGCGCTACCAGGCGGTATTGGACAAGATGCAGGGGGATCCCGCGCGCGGCCATGCGACCTTCGACAAGGTTTGCTCTAAATGTCATAAGTTCAATGGAACGGGCGCCGAGGTCGGGCCCGATCTGGCCACGCTCCGCAATCGAACGCCAGGTTCGCTGCTGGTAGATATTCTCATTCCAAGCCAGGCGATTGCGCAGATGTACGAGGCTTATGTCGTAGAGACCATCTCTGGCGGAACGCTCGAAGGGGTAATCGGGGAGCAGACTTCCACAACCATCACGCTGGTCCATGAACAGGGGAAAAAGGATGTGATCCCCAGGCCGGAAATCAAGCAGATGTACGTTTCGAATCTTTCGGCCATGCCGGAGGATCTCGATAAAGAGGTCTCACCCGAACAGATGGTGGATCTTATCGCCTATCTGAAATTGATTAGAAAGTAAACCGCAGCGAGGCCTGCATGCGACGGGCATCGCGGCTGGAAATCAGCGCACCAAACCGCGTGTTTGTCTGACGGCCAGCAAGGTCAAACCGAGTGCTGGTATCGACCCCTTCAAACTGCGTATGGTTGAAGGCGTTGTAAAGCTCCCAGCGCAACTGAAACGCGTGCGTTCGCGAATCGGGAAATGCTTGAAGATCGACATGTCCCAGTTATTGATCCCCGGGCCTCGGATGACATCTTTGGGTGCGTTCCCGATGGTGCCCTGGGCCGGGCGTCCAAAAACGTTCGTGTCGAAGTATCGCGTGAGCGTACGCTCGCTTTTCGGAATCACCGCCTTACCGAGGACCACCACGCGCGCGCCGTCTCCGCCGCCGGTAATGTCCGCGCCGTCCACTGTGCCGAGGCCGATGCCCAGGGGCGATCCGCTCGCGAGCGACACGATGCCTGCCAACTGCCAATTGTCGAACATGGCGCGGACGGCTTTCTGATTCCAGACCTGACTCAGCTTCGGAACGTCCCAGGTGTAGTTCACCACCAGATTATGCGTGCGATCGTAGCCGGCTTTCCCGTAGTTCCAGATGCGAATCGGTACGAATGCTGCGACCGTGCTGCCGTCGGCGTCGGCGAAATCCATAGCCTTTGACCACGTCCAGGCTGCGCCGAATTGAATGCCCTTCGAGAACCGGCGATTCAATTGCAATTGCATTGAATGATAGTTGGAAGTACTGGCTGGTTCCCGATAGGTAATGTTGGCGTAGCCGGCGTAGGTTCGGAAGAAGTTGTCCTGAAGCGGGCGGCCCGTGGTGGGGTCCTGATTCTGAGGAAGGAATCGCGCCCCGTACGGGATGCCGTTAATATCGCGGCGATGAAGCAGATGCCGGCCCAGGGAGCCGACATATGCGACGTCCACGACCGTCTGGAAGCCGATATCCCGCTGCACACCGAAACTGTAGTTGTATACAGTGGGGACCTCGCCGCCAGGCGCGGCCGCTTCAAACGAGGACGGGAACAGGACCCCGCTGCTGCGAATATAATCGCTGAGGCTGCCATAGTAGATGGTCGGAGTCAGGAGCGAGGGCGGGTTCCTCCCCAAGTCGCCAATTTCGCCGCCCGAAGGACGCGTATTGTAAAAGAGGCCGCCGCCACCGCGGATTGCCGTCTTGCCGTCTCCGAACAAATCGTAGGCGAAGCCGATCCGCGGGCCGAACATGACTCCAGGATTTTCCACGAATGCCCTGGGATAGCCTTTTGTACCCTGGATCACCGCGCCGTTGAATGGATCGCCGGCGCCTGGTACGAACGCACCGATGAAGACCGCCGGCACGAGCTCACCGGTGGCCGGGTTTCGGGCCAGCCGCTGACGCTGCGCATTCAGCGCGGGTTCGAAGAAGACAGCACGCTTGGCCGGATCGTAGCGGCGCGGATCGAAGTTCACTGCGTGGCCATCGGCCTGCCAATAGGGAACAATGGCCGTAAAGCGCATGCCATAGTCGAGCGTCAACTTGCGGCTCGCTTTCCAGTTGTCCTGCGCGTACCATTCCATGGTTGAGCCGCGGGCCAGCGTACCGATACGCGTGTTCGACTCCTGGTAGGAGCGAAAATTGCCGAGAGCCGCGTTGGCGTAGGCCCAGCCGGAATCATTGGGGTTGTTAACGTCCCGGCCGAAATCGAAATCGCCCGCGAAAACACCGCGCTCGCCTTCATAGTTCCGGGCGCGTTCGGCGTAGAAGCCGAACTTCATCGTGTGGCGGCCGTGAATCTTACTCCACCCATCCGACCATGTAAACAGGATGTCGGAGCCGCGCTTGGGAAAGCGCAAGTCGTTGGAGATGCGGGCGGCGTTGGGAACGCCGCCAAAAGCGGCCCACGGGACCAGGTTGAAGAAGTTCTGCCCCGGGTAGAACTGGGGCAGTGTCATGCCGCGGGAGGCGCGATTGAGCGCCTCAGCTTCGGCCACGTTGAATGGAGGCGATGTTTCGAAGCTGTGATGCGCCGCCATCGAGAATTCATGGACCAGGCTGGGGCTCACGACCTGGGTGAGGCTGAAAACTCCCGCGTCGTCGGTGTAAAGTGCGTTGCTCTTTAGGTAGCCCCACGACTCCGAGCCTCCGCCCACGCGATGGCCATGGTTTTCCTCACGCCAGATCGAGCCGCGGAAGTACATGCGGATCTTGCTGGTGGCGTTGGCATCGACGCGGAACAGGTTGTGCTGCTTGGGCTGGTGGATGCTCTCCTGGAAATTGTAGTTGTAGTTTCCGCGCGTAATATTACGGTCCAACTGGTTGGGTAACGGGAAGACTTCCAGGATCTTCTGCCCGTTGGCATTGATTCGGCTATTCGGGATTACGGCGTTCGGAAATGGATTGTTGGTAAGCGGGTCGCGAATTACAACGCGACTGCCGTTCAGCTCCAGAGTTTGAGAAAAATCTCCGCGCCGCTCGAGCTCGGTGGGTACGGTTCGCTGGACCAGCGGCTGCGGCGAGTTTCCGCGAACGGTCTCCTGCGCGAAGAAAAAGAACAGCCGGTCGCGGTTGGAGTTGAACTTGCCGGGCCAGAACATTGGCCCACCAATGCTGAAGCCACCCGTGGTGTACCGGTAGCGAGGCTTGGGCAGACCGTTGACATTGTTGAAAAATGTATTGGCGTTATATTGTTCATGGCGCTTGTAGAGGTAAGCGCTGCCGTGGAACTGCTGGGTCCCCGACTTGGTAATGGCGTTGACAATCGCTCCGGCATTACGCCCGTACTCGGCCTGGTAGTTATTCAGCAGGACCTTGACCTCGCCGATGGCCTCGAGATTCGTCGGGTTGTACATGACCTGCGTCGACCCGAGATCGTTCATCGTCAGACCGTCGATCGAGTATGTATTGAAGGTATTGCGCAGGCCGTTGATCGTCGGACCCGTGCTCGGCCCCAACACATCATTCTCGGCACTCGGAACAACGCCAGGCAGCACCTTCAGCAGACCGATGAAATCACGTGAGCGCGTCATCAGAGTGTCAATCTGGGTTTTGGTGAGCACGGCCGAGCGCTCCTGGCTCGTGGTTTGAACCGGAGTACCTTGCGAGGTCACCGTTACCGATTCGCTGACCGCGCCGACCTCTAGCGCCAACTGGCCCACCGAAAGACGCTCCGAGGCGGTGAGATTCAGGTTCTTCTTCTCCAGGCGCTTCATGCCGCTCGCCTGCACGGTGATGGTGTAGCGGCCAGGCTGAATCGCGGCGAAGACGAAATCCCCGGTGCTTGGAGTCGACAATTCGCGGTGGCCGCCGGTCTCTTCATGAACCAGTGCCACAGTGGCATTCGGCACTGCCAGACCCGTGGCATCCACCACCTGCCCGCTAATCACCCCGGTTACCGTTTGCGCAGCCGCAAACGCGGCGCTGAGGATAAACAGCACCAGAACGAAAGTGATCTTTCTCATGAGCCCCCCTGTTCGAAGGATTGCGAACCGATTCTACTGCCTGTTTCCGGACGAAGCAAGGGGCCGCCCGGCCGACTCTACGAAAGCAGGAGTTCGAGGTCTTCCCGGCGCAAGTGAAACCCAGCGTCCCGAAGAGTCGGGACCTGGCAGGCAAGAGTGCCTGCGCCACGTGCGGGTCACCATTGCAGCCTGCCGGCGATCTGCATGATCCGCGGGTCGGCCGCCGCAGTCACGCGGCCAAATGTAGCCAGGTTCTGCGTTCCAATAGGATTGAAGAACTGCGTGTGGTTGAAAAAGTTGAACCATTCGAATCGCAACTGGAGCTTGCTGGATTCGCCCAGGAAATGGATCGGGAAGTTCTTCGACAGCGAGACGTCCCATTGATTGACTCCGAAGCCCGGCTGCGTATTGCGGGCGGCGTTGCCGAACGTCCCGAAGGCGGGGGTCGAGTAGGCCGCGCGGTCGAGCCCGATCAGGCCGTTGGTCCGCGGGTCGAGCTTCTGTGCGGGGAGGCCGGTCGCGTGAGGCCGCTGGCTGCCGCTCCCGACCCTGGCGATGTCGCCGGTGGTCGCGACACTGAATGGTGCGCCGCTCCGGAAATTGACGATCGTATTGACCTGCCAGTCACCCAGAACGAAGTTGGCCACGGGATTCTGAAGATCGATCCAGCGGCCACGGCCCAGGGGGAGCTCATCCACCAGACCGGCGATGAAATTGTGACGGATGTCGTTGTCGGCCAATCCGCGTTCGGGCCGCCGGTCATACATATTCTGCCCCGCTGCGCCGCTGTCGATGATCTTGCCGTAGGTATAGGCGCCCACAACCGAAAGGCCATGCCAGACGCGCTGCTCCATGCGGACGAAAGCAGCGTTGTAGTTGGACCACTGGTAGTTGGCGGTTTCGCTGAAGCCGGGCAGTGCGCGCGGGAATGGTGACCGGACGCTGAATGGCTCCGGGTTCAGGCCATTGCTGGGAAGGCGGGGCTGGTTGACCAAAATCGAGCCCACCTGTTTGTGGCCGGTGTTGCCCATATATCCGAGCTCCAACAACAAGTTCGACTTGAGCTGGTGCTGGACGTTGAGGTTGTAGGAATACATGTACCCGTCGCGGCGTTGCAAATCATTGTGCGAGCCGACGCTGCTGGCCAACTGGGCCGCCGTTGGAAACAAATCGGTGAGCAGAGTGGGCTGCGTGTTGGGGAGGTTAACGAGGGTACCCTGAACAAAGAACGGAAGGGTGCTGGTCATGCTGACCAGAGTGGCGCCACCGGTATTGATCAGGCTGAAGATGCCGATTCCCATTCGGACTACTGTCTTTTGGCCCGCGCGGTAGGCGATGCCGAAGCGCGGAAGGAAGTTGTTCTTATCGGTGACGATGGGACGCTCCGGGAGGACGACGCTATTGGTATTCACCAGTCCGACACCCGGCTCGTAGTATTGCGTTCGTCCGGCCAGCAGTTGGCGGTTTGTGCCCAGATCGAAGTTCGCCAGACGTCCGCGCCAGTTTTGGAACACTTCATAGCGCACGCCAATGTTGATGGTCAGCTTGTCGTTGACCTTCCAATCGTCCTGGAAGAAACCTTCGAAGCGGGTGCCGATGGAGTACTTGGCGACTCCGCCGAACTCAGGGGAGATGCTCCCCAAGCCACCCGTTGCACTCGAGGGCATGCCGAGCAGGTAGTCCGCGAAGGACTCGGTGGTGTAGAAGTTGTTTTGAAAATTGAGAATTCCATTCTGGTTTGCGCCCTGGTCGTAGCCGACCATCAGCCGATTGACATCGCCACCGAACTTCATCGAGTGCCGGCCGCGGATGTAGGTAACGGTTTCTGCGGCGCGGTAATAGATATTGTTCTGGACAATACGCGTTCCATAGCCGGCAAACCCCGAGGAAGCGCGGCCGGCTCCGGGATTCCATTCGGGGAAGTTGACGGAGGGTTCGGTATAGTCGCCGGGGATGGGAGCGAGGTTCTTCAGTCCAAGCTCAGCGGCGTAGTTGCGTGAAAAGCGGTCGCCGTCACTGACTCGAGCCAGATACGCCTTGGTGAATCCCAGCCGCGTCTCGCTGATCAGGTTCGAACCGAAAGTGTGTGTATAGCCCGCCGCGCCATTCTGGGACCGATCCGGACGAATCACGCCTTTGCCGGCTCTGTAGCTGGCGTCGGTAAGCGCGTTGTCGGCAAAACTGTAGCGGCCGAACACATGACCCCGATCGGATTTGCGGTGATCGACGCGGCCCGTGAACTGGTCGCGCCGTTCCTGGTCGGGAGGCGTCGTGATGTAGTTCAGGTTGCTGGCCAGCGGCGTGTTGGGATCGGGGAAAAACTGCAACAGCTCATTCGAAATCCGGTTGAAGCGGGTGCGTGGGATCGTATTGTTGGGGAACGGAGCATTGTTGTTCGGGTCGCGAATGACAACGGTGGGCTTGTTGGGCACAGCGCGGAAGTCGCCTTGCTTCATGGCTTCGGTGGGAACCAGGCCGAGCAGGATGTTTCCGGTGCGGCGCCGCCGGCCCTCATAGTTGGCGAAGTAGAAGGTGCGATCGCGGACGATCCGGCCTCCGGCGTTGGCTCCGAACTGGTTATAGGAGAAGCGGGGAGCGCCGCGCGCCGGGCGGAAGAATTGACCGGCTTGAAACGCGCGGTTCCTCACATAGTCGTAGAGGACGCCATGGAAGGCGTTCGAGCCGCGTTTGGTCACCATGTCGATTCCTGCCGCGCCGTAACCGTAAGAGGCATCCATGAAGTTAGTCTGCACCTTGAATTCATCGATGGCGTCGAGAGAAAGCGCGATTGCGGGGTTGTTGATATTGGCTACGGAGAAGTCAACCCCGTCGAGCATCGCGTTGGTGGAGGTATTCCGCACGCCGCCGATTTCGATCGAGCGCTCATCCATTACCGAAGACGACCCCCGCACCTTCACAGCGCCAGGCGTGAGTGCGACCAGGTCGTAAAAGTTCCGGGCGTTGAGCGGCAGCTCGATCATGGTGCGATTATCGATCACGGTACCCATCACCGCCGTGTTTGTCTGAAGCTGCGGTACGGTGGACTGTACCGAAACGGTCTCAGAAACCACACCGAGCTGCATCGCGATGTCGACGCGAGTCTGCGAGTTGACACGCAACTCTACGTCGGGCACGGTGACGGTCTTGAACTGAGAGCCTGAGGCTGTCATCTCATAGCGGCCACCCAGCAGAGCACTGAACTGGTAGTTACCGGCGGCGTCAGTGACGAATTCGCGAGTTTCATTGGTGGCCTTGTTCTTAGCTATTACTTTGATGTTTGGAACGACAGCCCCCGTGGAGTCGGAAACCGTGCCAAGGATGGTTCCGCGGCCGTATTGCGCGAGACAGGGAATCACGAAGGAAAGAAAGAGCAGGAGTTGCTTTCGCATGCCGCGACATTTATCAGAAATGATGGTTTGGTGTCAATGCGGGCAGTTAGAGAGATTCGATGGCCTCCTTTTCCGAGTGGAGGGCGCCGAAGAGAGCCTCGCGGGCGTCGGGCTCAAGGCCGGTGGCCAGTTTTTCCGACATCTTTGACATCTGGGTGGACATGCGGGCGACGACTTCCTCGGGCGAAGCCTTTGATTTGCCTTCGCTTACGCGATGTGGCTTCGAATCGTTGAGCGCATCTTCGGTGTCCAGGTAGAGGTCATCGAGCGCGTTACTCAAAGCCCGATTCTCTTCTTCGATGCGCTTGCGCCGCTCGTTTTGCAGCCGCCGGAGGTCTTCCATCCCTTTGTGAAAGGCGCGACGCTCGGAAACTTCATAGCGTTGTAAGAGCATCATCCGTTTCGAAACTTCGGCGGGAATGTCCGGGTCGAATGGATTGGGACATTTTTGCAGGATGCCGTCTTGCCAGTTGCCGATGCGACGGAGTTTCCAGTGCGCTTCGGCCATCTGGGTGACGAGGATCTGCTCGGTGGCGTGTTGCGGGTTCCACTCGGAGTCGAGGGAAGTTTGGAGTTGTTTGTACTCCTCCTCGCTTTCGGTAGCGAGGAGGCGGAAGCGACCGGCGAGACCGTGATCGAGCCGGTTAAGGGAGGAGCGGGCCTTGCCGTCCTCCGTTTTAGGTCCGGTAGATTTCAGCGCATTAGCGCGATTACGGGAAGCGATATTGTCATGCCTTGATGTCTCCATGGAAGTGTCTCCTTGACCTAATGAGTAGCAGGGAGATCCAGGAGTCCAGATTGTCGAAAAGCTGCAAGTTGATGAATAAAAAGGCGCAAATATTTTGAAATCCCTTGTGACCGCCTCCATCCGCCTGGCCGAATAGACGCGTGCGGCGTGGCAGCGCATATCTAGAGCTGGCGCCAACATCAGCCACGCACATCTGTTGGCCTTGTTCTTGGCTACTACTTTGCCCTTGGCCCGACAGATTCTGTGGAGCCGGAGAGTGTCCCGAGGACGATTTGTCAATTTCACAATTATTTGGCATAGATTGTTCGCCGCTATTTGGCATACCGAACCGGACGTGGGGAGACCATTCAGAGGAAGCATTCGTTCCGAGTCCGTCGGCCGGAGCCCGCGGCCATACGCAGAATTCCTACTGGAAGACCATGCAACCGTTGGCCGGTAGAGGCCGGTAGCAGTCATTTGTTCCGGTTCAGCTGGAAATGGAGAAGCGTTCCTCCGTTCAGATAACGGAGCGAACCCATGAAGAAGGAACGCAAGCATTACACGCCGGAAGAGAAAGTCGCTATCCTGAGGCGGCACTTGCTGGACAAGGAGCCGATCTCAAAGCTGTGCGGAGAATTGGGATTCCAGCCGACGGTCTTCTAGCGCTGGCAGAAGGAGTTCTTCGAGAACGAGGCGGCTGCCCTCGAGCAGAAGAGGCCAGCCAACCTTCAGCCAACCATACCGCCGAGCAGGAGCGAATCTCGTACGTGGAGAAGAAGATCCAGACCAAGGACGAGGTCCTGGCCGAGCTAATGGCGGAGCACGTCGCGCTAAAAAAAGAGATTGAAAAGAGCCCAATCTCGGAGCAGTTCAGCATCGCAAGTGAAATGGATAACTTCCGGATTGCTAAAACTCGCTCCGGAACCGCCACATTCTGAGAATCAGACTTTACTGGCGCGCTGTCGCAATCACAACAGTGTTGCTCGACACGAAACCCTGGCACTGAGTATATGCGGATGGTATGCGTCTCCATGTCTACCCTGCAGCAGTTTGCCGCGTTTGGCAGCATCTCGTAGAGCAATCCAAGAATCGCATTTACATCAGTATCAGAAGTGGATACGCAACGTATATTGCATTTCGCGTCCGCGGTTCGCTTGGCTGGCGGTTCGGCCGAATAGCGGACTCAGCACATTAGCCACCGGATCCGAAGGGACAAAGTTGTTGGTCAGGTTGTAAGCCTCGGCCTTGAACTCCAGTTGAAAGCGGTCCCGAATCGGGAAGTACTTCGACAATGTCATGTCCAGGTTCCACATCTTCGGACCGACAAGGCCGTCGATGAACCAGGGACTCTCCCGCAATTTCACGCACATCTCCAAAATGTCCCGAAGTTTCAATCACGCCGATTCGTCACCCTCGCGAGATCATGGAAATGCACACGGAAAGAGGCGGCTGGCGAGCTTTGGTCTGATGGGTAAATCCGGGCGGCGCGGCGATGGATGCGCGCTCGATGCACGATCGTTTCGGCGCCAGGGATCCGCGCTCGAATGGGTCTTTCTGAGCGGCTATTCGTTTCGGAGGGCCACCATCGGGTTCACATGCGATGCTCGTCTCGCCGGGAAATAACTGGCGACGGCAGCCACCGCGATGAGCAATGCCGTCGCCATCGTGATGGTCAGAGGGTCGGTCGCGCTGATGCCGAACAACAGACCGGAGATCTGGCTGGACGCGAAGCGGGTTCCCGCCAGGGCCGTGGGCAGGCCGATCACCACACCGATCGCAACCAGCAGAAGCGCTTCCCGCATGACCATCCACACCACATCCATGCGGCAGGCGCCTAACGCCATCCGAATGCCCATCTCATTGGTCCTCTGGACAACAGTGAACGCCAGCAGGCCGTACAGGCCGACGCTCGCCAGCAGCAGCGCCAGCCCGCCAAACAGGCTTGAGAGCATCGCGATCAGGTGCTCCTGAATCAATGCCGCGCCCATCTCCTGGGTGAGAGTGTGGATGTCAAACGTGGGCAATGTGGAATCCACTCGCAGAATTTCTTCGCGAATACGCGGCACAACCAACCCTGGATCGCCGGCCACTCGCACATGCAGCACCATCTGCCCGCGCCCGGTACCGGTTTGCAGGAAGGTTGTGTAGATCATCGGCTGGGTCTCGCCTCTCGGATTGCTGTACCGTGAGTCTTTGACGACGCCGATGATCTGATAGGGCTCCGGAGGCGCCGGGTAGCGCGGGCCGGCTGTATCACGGGCACTCGGCCGCCGACTGGTCATGCACGGCTTGCCGAGCGCGTTATCGCCGGGGAACATCTTGCGCACGAAAGCTTCGTTGACCATGCAGACAGCCGGCGAACCCTCTCCCAGATCGGACGTGGCGAACTCGCGACCCGCCGCCAACGGCAAACCGATGGTCGCGAAGTACTTCGAATAGAGCATCACCAGCGGCACGCGCATGGTCTGGCCTGAGGGCAGCGTGATCTGTCCTCCGGCGCCAGGGTTCGGACTGGTTGGCGTGGACTGCCCCAAACTCGCCGAGCGGACACCCGGAATGATCTCCACTCTTTCCAGCAAGTCGCGATAAGTGCGGTCGAGGCGCGCGGTCGTTCCCGGGATGTTTCTTTGGTCGCTTCCCTTCGGTTCGACTCGTACGATCAGGACGCTGTCGCGCGAAACTCCAAAGTTCTCTCCGCTCAACTTTTGGAGACTGCGCACGAACAGACCGGCTCCGACCAGAAGCACCAGCGATAGCGCGACCTGAGCGACTGCAAGGAGCTTGCCGGGCCGCAAGCCGCCATGGCCGCGATGCAGTACGCCCCCCATACTCTTCAAGGCTAACCACGGATCAATGCGTGTGGCACGGATAGCGGGCGCCAGTCCGAAAAGAATTCCCGTTCCTATGGAAACCGCCGCGGTAAAGCCGAGGATGCGGAGATTCGGATTCAAATCGAGCGTGATCGGAGATCGTCCGGACGACATATAGACCACCAAAAGGCGCATGGCCCAACCTGCCAGCAGGATTCCGCACAACCCTCCCAAACTCCCCAGCACAATGCTTTCAGCCAGCAATTGTCGCGTCAGCCGCCAGCCGCCCGCGCCGAGCGCGATCCGCATTGCAAACTCGGAGCGGCGTGCGGCCGCCCGGGCCAGCAGCAAATTCGCGATATTGGCGCACGCAATCAGCAGCACGATCCCCACGATCGCCATTAGCACGAGCAGCGGCTGAGAGAACTGGCGGCGCAAGGTGGAGATTCCCGTGGAGGCAGGATTGAGAGACAGCTTCGGAACGCCGCCGGCTGCCGGCCTGAAGCCTTGCGGCAGCGTCCGGCTCCTCAGCGCATCCAGCGCGGCAGCGCCCTGCGTCGGATGAACGCCTGACTTCAGCCGCGCGAGCGTTGTGAGCCAAGTACGGTAGATGATCGGGTCAACCAGGAGATTCTCAAATGCCGGCATCGCGGTGGGCTGCATCATTACGGGGACGAAGATGTCCGGCGCCATGCCGACCTCGACGCCGAAAAACTCCGGCGGCGTAACTCCGATGATGGTGAACGGCGTTCCGGAGATTGAAATACTCCTACCGAGAAGGGTTGGAGCGAGCCCAAACCGGCGTTTCCAGTACTGATAACTTATCACCGCGACCGGATGACCGTTGGGAACCCGGTCGTCTTCAGCGCTGATGGTTCTGCCAATGGCTGGACTTACACCTAGGAGCGAGAAGTAGCTACCGGAGACCAGTAGCCCATCCACCGTCGGCTCGAAGGCTCCGTCCACGTTTACATTCAGCCGCGCGGCAGAATAGGCAGCTAAGCCGGCGACCTGCTGATCGTCACGCAGCGTTCGATACTGCTGAAAAGTCAGGCCGTCGCCGACGACCCAAAGTCCCGCGGGATCTTTGACCGGCAGCATCCGCCACATCACGGCATCGATCAGGCTGAAGATTGCGGTATTCGCGCCGATGCCGAGCGCGATCGAGACTGCTGCGATTGCGGTGAACCCCGGGGTCTTTGAGAGAGTACGTACGGCAAAACGGAAGTCCTGGGCGTAATTGCCGAGAAGACCGAGAAGACGCTCCATGTTTCAGATCCTTTCACGCACGCATTGCAAGCATCATTATTCTCCACAGACGTCGTGCGCTCGTGATGGTTAGCAGTTAGCAATGCCCGGGCCGCTATGGAAGGGTGCTTAGCTTCAATGGATGCTTGCGACTCTCCGCGGGGTCCTCGCTTGTAGCAGTCATACGTGGCCGGCCAAATCCCTCTCGGACTGGCAGGAGGCCGATTGCAAATCGGCCTGCAGGATAAAATCCTGCCCCACGCGAAAATGTCGTCAAGACCTGAAAATGTTCCCTCTCCCCAGCACCCAAGCCGGATCCAACCGCCGCTTCACCGCCTGCATTGCTTCGACGTATTCCAGAGCATACTGCAATTCGAGCAAATGCGCTTTCCGTTTGCCTAAGCCGTGCTCGGCGCTGACGGTTCCCCCGAGAGCCACGGCCCGGCGAGCAAGGTCGATCATCAACTCCTTTCCGCGTTCATTCTCCCGTGCCGACTCCGGCAGAATGTTGACATGAAGATGTGCGTCGCCGATGTGTCCGAAGATCACATATCGGCCGGCGAACTCAGGATCGAGGATCCGGCGATAGATAGTAAGCATCTCGCGGTTGTTCTCGATCGGGACGGCATAGTCGGAGCCCAGCTTTTGAAATCCGTTCCGGCGTACAGTGTCGTTGACGACTTCGGGGAGGGCATGGCGAAAGCGCCGGAAGCGTTCGCGGTCGGCGGCGGAGGCAGCGAACCAGGAAGCCTCCACGTTGGCGCCCTCGGTCTGAAGGCGGTCAATCCACTCATCCGCATCCGAGGCAATCTGTTCGAAGAACAGACAGGCGCTCGCGGATGTGGGAATCTCAGGGACGCGCGGCGCCAGTAACCGCAGTGAGGCTCGGTCCACGTACTCGACCATGGTGAGTCCCTCGATGCCGCGCCATGCGTCCACCGCCGCGATCGCCGCAGCTTCGCCCGGAAAGAACACGACGCCAGTGAGCCGCGCGCCCGGCGCGGGCAGCAGTTGCAACTCGGCTTCACACACGACGGCGAGCGTGCCTTCGCTGCCGGTGAGCAAATCGATCCAGTCCATGCCGGGTTCGAGCGGATAGCCGGCTGTATTCTTGGTTGTGCGGGGCAATGGGATCGCGGGAACGGCGAAGTCGATCGCGTCGCCACGGCGAAACGTGCGCACACTCCCATCGAGGAATGCAGCGGTCAAGGAACGGATGTGGCGGCGTGTCGATCCGTACAAAAAAGACCGGGATCCGGAGGCGTTACACGCGATGGCGCCGCCGACCGACGCGGTCCATTCGGTCGGGTCGGGTGCGTAGAACTGACCGGTGCGCACAGCGGCTGCCTGAAGATCGCGAAGAAGAACGCCCGCTCCTGTGATGGCGCGGCCCGGGTCGATTTCGAGTTGCGTGAAGTTCTCGGTGGAGACTATCCAGCCGCCCTGGGCGACGCGGCCCCCAGTCAGTCCGGTGCCAGCGCCGGCGACCGTTACCGCCGTTCGGCTCGACGAGGCTTCCGCAAGGACGGCGGCCAACTCCTCGGGGGACGTGGGAGCGAATAGGCGTTCGGCGTGACCTGTGAACCCGGAAGCGTCTTCCAGATACCGTGCGTCGACGGGCGACACCGGTGTCACACCTCGAGGATCACCGGCATGATGAGCGGACGCCGCTGCGTCTGCTTGGTAATGTAACGTTTCAGGTCGGCGCGGATCTTTTCCTGCATGACACCCCAGTCGCCGCGCTCTTCCGTGGAGGATTGCTCGATGGTTTTCATGACCACCTGGCGGGCATTCTGCATGAGATCGGAACTGGTGTCGTCGGAGATGAACCCGCGCGAAACGATCTCGGGCAGTGTTTCCGGCAATCCCGTGTGCTTGTTGATGGCCACGATCGGAAGCACGAAGCCGTCTTCGGCGAGGTGCCGGCGGTCCCGGATCACAAGGTCGTCCACCACCTCATCGATCGTCCCGGAATCGATGCACACACGCCCCACGGTCACATCCGGACCGAGTCGAGCACCACGGTTATCGATTTCGAGTGTCTGGCCGTTTTCAAGCACGAACGTTTCCTCGAGCCCCGCATGCCGCATGTGCTCCGCCAGTTGCGCATGCATCGCCATCTGCCGGTACTCGCCGTGCACTGGCAGGAAATACTTGGGCCGTACCAGATTCAGGATGAGCTTCAATTCCTCCGAAGAGGCGTGACCGGAGACGTGCACGGGTGGATTCTGATTCCCATAGATAAGGTTGGCGCCCCGCTTAGCCAGATGGTTCAACATCCGGAAGATCGCCTTTTCATTTCCCGGGATGATCCGCGCGCTCAACACGACCGTGTCGCCTTTGTCGATCGACAAACTCTTGTGATTGTCCACCGACACACGGCTCATCGCCGACATTGGCTCGCCCTGGGTGCCCGACACAATGACGCAAACTCGATTGCGCGGAGCGGCCTGAATGTCCTGCGGCCGGAGCAACGTGTCATTGGGAATATCCAATAACCCCAGGTTATGGGCGATTTCGCTCACTTCCGTCATGGAACGTCCGATAAAGGCAACTTTCCGCCCAAACTCCTTGGATAAATCGAGAATCTGCTGGATGCGGTGAATCGAGGAGGAAAAACAGGAAAGCACCAGGCGGTTTTCGGCTCGATGGAAGAGGTCCTCCAGGCACGGCCGCACGGCCCGTTCGCTTTGGGTGTGGCCGGGACGGTCGGCGTTGGTCGAGTCCGACAGAAGCAACAACACACCACGCTTGCCGTAGTATGCGAATGAATGCAGGTCGAAGGGTTCGTTGTCGGTGGGGGTGGGGTCGACCTTGAAGTCGCCTGTGTGAATAATGACGCCGAGGGGTGTTGTGATGGCAAGCGCGACCGTATGAACAATCGAGTGCGTGACATGAATGAACTCGATCTGGAATGGGCCGAGCTCGACCTTCTCCGCCGGCTTGACCTTATTCAGGCGCACATAGTCGAGCATGTCGTGCTCTTCCATCCGCCGCTCCACGAGCCCGAGAGTGAAGGCAGTCCCGTAAACCGGGATGTCGAGCTCCGACAGCAGGAACGCGACAGCCCCTATATGATCTTCGTGGCCGTGCGTCAGCAGCAGGGCGCGGACGCATGCCTTATTTTCAATCAGCCAGGAGAAATCAGGAATCACGCTGTCGACGCCCATGAGCTCGGCATCGGGAAACATCATCCCCGCGTCTATGATGATGATGTCGTCGCCGTAACGAAGGGCCAGGCAGTTCATGCCGAACTCGCCGAGCCCTCCCAGCGGGATTACTTGAAGCCTGGCGTCGGGCATAAAATGTTCAGGGTAACATGCGCCGCAAATCGAAGAGTACAATGAACCTTCAAGGAGAGGGCATGACTCGAAACGTTCGTTGGTTGTTTCGCGTTGCGCTACTGGCTGGCCCCTTATGCCGCCTCATGGGGCAGACAGCAACACTGAACGGAACTGTCACCGACGTAGGCGATGCCCGAGTGCCCGGGGCGCAGATTCGTCTTATGAACGTGCTTACGGGCGAGGCCTACCAAGCTACGAGCAATGAAAGCGGCAACTACACCATCCCGCTTCTCAAGCCCGGAGAGTATCAGCTCACGGCGGAGAGGCCCGGGTTCAAACAATACATCCGAAGCGGCATCCTGCTCGAAACAGGCGTACCGTCACGCGCCGATGTTCGCCTGGAAGTGGGCGGGGTGACCGAAAGCGTCACCGTTGAAGCGCAAGCGCCCCTGCTGAAGTCGGAGAACTCGAGCGTCGGCGTGGTGATCGAGAATCGCAGTATTACGAACATGCCGCTGATCGACCGGCGCGCCGCGCAACTGGTCCGGCTCACGGGTAACGTCGTGCAAACCTCCGGCAGCGGAGACGAGTTTTCGATTGCCGGCGGACGCGGCGCCAACACCATGTGGTACATCGACGGCAGCACGGTGCAGAACAACTCGCTCGGCATCCCGACTCTCCAGTACAACCCGCCGGTGGCATCGCTCCAGGAGTTTCATGTGTCTATGAGCACCTATGCCGCCGAATTGGGACGCACTGGCGGCGGCATCATCCAAATGACCACGAAATCCGGTACGAATCAGTTCCACGGCTCGGCTTACGAGTATGTGCGGAACGACAAGTTTGACGCACGGAACTTCTTCGCAGCCGAAAAACAGCGTCTCCGGTATCACCTGTTCGGCGCGAGCGTGGGCGGTCCGATCGTCCGCAACCGGACGCACTTCTTCTTCAACTATGAAGGCACACGCAACACGACCTCCCGTCCGCAGATTCTGAATGTCCCGACTCCGGAAGAGGCGCGAGGCAATTTTTCCGCGAGCAGCACGATGATTCGCGATCCCGAAGCCGCGGGCCGTCCGCCATTTCCAGGCAACACCATTCCCGCGAGCCGGCTGGATCCGATTGGGGCCAAGGTTGCCGCGCTCTATCCAGCGCCAAACGTCCCCGGACGGGCCTCGGGCAACTCCAACTACCTGGTCAACCAATTCAGCAAGAATCCCCGGAACTACTATGTGCTACGGATGGATCATGTCATCAACAGCAACAACCGCGTTTACGGCCGAATGCTGACCTTCGGCTGGAACACGCTCAATGATGGCGCCTTTCCTACAAAAGGCGTCGATGGCTTCGGTGTAACGCAAAAGCGGCCATACTGGAACGTCGCCGGGACGTGGGTTATCAATCTGTCTCCCACTCTTCTGAATGAATTTCGATTGGGATGGGACAAGCGGGTGTTCCAGAGCATCGCCAGCGGAACAGACTCCGCCGCGGCCAAGGAACTCGCCGTACCTGGGGCGAATTCGCGATTCTTCCCGATCGTGAGCGTTACGGGCTTCACCGGTTTTGGCTACACTGCCGGCGACCGCTATCAGGATCCTCTGTTGCAGAGGACCATCATCGATAACGTCACAAAGATCTGGGGCAACCACACCTTTAAGACCGGCCTCGAGATGCGAATCTCCGGCGTCAACGACATCGCGGTCGTAAGCGGCGGCGGAACCTATGGTTTCACCAACACGGCCACTAGTCATGGACTCGCGGCCCTTTTGCTCGGCTGGGCTCAGAGCGGGAGCATCAATGAAGGCATCTTGATCCGGAGCCGTTCTAAAACCATTGGCGCCTATTTGCAGGACGACTGGAAGATCACACCACGGCTGACGCTCAATCTCGGCCTTCGGTGGGATTACGACGAGCCGCGGTGGGAGGCGGACAACCAGCAGAACTCCTTCGATCGCTTCGCCCTCAATCCGGTCTCAGGCACACCGGGGATCGTCACATTTTCCGGGCGGGGCGGCATCAGCAAGTATGCCCACAACAAGGATTTGAACAATTTCGGTCCGCGTTTCGGATTCGCCTGGCGGGTTACCGACCGGTGGGTGGTTCGCGGCGGCGTGGGTTTGATTTACCTGGGACAGTACGACGGCGGCATCCCGATGGTCGCCAACCTTGGTTTCAGCCGGCAGGGCAGCTTTACTTCGCCGGATAACGGCCTCACTCCAGCATTTCGCTTGCGAACCGGGCTTCCCGCGATTCCGCCTGGAGAGGCTTTGACCCCGGCGTTCGGCGCGGTACCGGTGGGCCAAGCTCCGCGCACGTCCGTGACGTTTTTCGAAACGATCGACCGGAGGCAAGGTTATTCGGAATCTTTCAGCTTTAACGTCCAGCGATCGCTTGCTGCCAACATGGTGGTGGAGATCGGATACGCCGCCACGTTGGGACATAAGATCCCTTCCACCACCGATGTGAACATCAACCAGGTGCGGCCGGAGCTGATGGGCCCCGGCAATGCGCAGATGCGACGGCCCTTCCCGCAGTTCAACAACATTGCCATTATTGCCGCGCCGACTGGCAATTCCAACTATCACTCGCTCAACTTGCGGGCTGAAAAACGTTATTCGCACGGCTTGCACTTCATGGCGAACTATACCTGGGCGAAACTGATTGACGATGTCGAAGCACGCTCGGAGCTCGGCGGAAGCTCCGGTTCGGGTTTTCAAAACTTCTATGATCGCCGGTCCGACCGCGGGCTTTCCGGCAGCAGCATCGCACACCGGTTTGTGTGGGGCTCGGTCTATGAATTGCCAGTCGGCAAAGGCAAAGCGTGGAACATCGAGAATCCGGTGCTCGACAGGATTCTCGGAGGCTGGTCGAGCGGACTGATTGTCGAGGCCAGGACAGGGCCGCCCTACGGGGTGGTGGAACAGGTCAACACGACGAATGCCTTCTCCGCAGCGCAACGGCCTAACGTCGTGGGCACCCCCAAGATCGACGGGGAACGCCAGCGCTCGGCACAGATTCAGCAGTGGTTCAATACGGCGGCATTCGCAGCGCCGACGCAATTCACGTTCGGCAATGCCGGACGGATCAATGGCTACGGACCAGGAGCGATTCTGGCCGATCTGTCTGCCCTCAAGAGTTTCCGAATTGTGGAGAATCACACATTGCAGTTCCGGACCGAGATGTTGAACTTTATCAATCGCCCGAATTTCAACCTGCCGAGCCTGGGCCGCGGCAGCCCAACATTTGGCCAGATTACCAGCGTGATCGGAATCAATTCCAATCGCGTGATTCAGTTCGGGCTCGTATTTGCATTTTGAGGAAGCACATGAATCGGCGTAAATTTCTGCATGCCACGGCTGCGGCCGGCCTAGCCCAGCCTCCCGCCAGGCGCCCCAACCTTTTGCTCGTGCTGGCGGACGACCTCGGTTATGGAGACCTCGCTTGCTTCGGCAGCGCGGTCTCGAAAACACCGAATCTGGATCGTTTCGCCAGCGAGGGCGTGCGGTTTACCAACTGCTATTCCGCCGCGGCCAACTGCTCGCCTGCCCGTAGCGCCTTGATGACAGGCCGCACTCCGACGCGCATCGGCATTCACAACTGGATCCCGATGATGTCGCCGATGCACTTGCGCAGCCAGGAGATTACGATCGCAACGCTGCTGCGGCAGTCCGGCTACGCCACATGCCATGTGGGGAAATGGCATCTGAATGGCATGTTCAATCTGTCCGGGCCCCAACCCAATCACCACGGCTTTGATTACTGGTTCTCTACGCAGAACAATGCACTCCCGAACCATCGGAACCCGTATAACTTCGTGCGCAATGGCATTCCGATGGGTCCCCAGGAGGGCTACGCCAGCGAAGTGGTCGCTCGAGAGGCGATCCACTGGCTCAAGAATGTTCGCGATCCGGCCAAGCCGTTCTTCCAATATGTCTGTTTTCACGAGCCGCATGAACCCGTCGCGACCCTGAAGCGCTTCACGGATTTGTATCCTTCCAACGATCCCAGCTATTCGGCCTACTACGGCAACGTCTCGCAATTGGACGATGCATTCGGGCGGTTGATGCGGGCGCTGGATGAATTGAAATTGCGGGACAACACCGTAGTTCTGTTCACATCGGACAACGGCCCGGCGATCACGAACATCCATCCTCACGGCTCGGCTGCTCCCCTGCGGGCGAAAAAGGGAGATATCTATGAGGGTGGAATCCGCGTGCCCGGAATTCTTCGGTGGCCGGGACGAGCGCGCACCGGCCAGACCTCCGAGGAGCCGATCAGCGGCGTCGACTGGCTCCCGACGGTATGCGCAATCACCGGCATCGCGCCGCCGCAAGACCGGGCGATCGATGGCGCCAACTGGCTCCCCGCGTTAGAAGGCAAGTCCGTCCCGCGCAAGACACCGTTGTATTGGCACTTCAACGCTGCGGGCAGCAAGCCGAAAGTGGCCATGCGCGCCGGCGACTGGAAAATCGTAGCGCATCTGACAGGACCTAACGTTCCCCCAGGCTCGGATATCCGGGCTGAAGACCAGCGTGCGATCAAAACGGCTGAGCTCGGGCAGTTGGAACTGTACAATTTACGCGAGGACATCGGCGAGACCAAGGATCGCGCCTCGTCCGATCCGGCAAAACTGCGTGAGATGGAGGCAACTCTGCGGAAGCTCTACCATGAGGTACGAGAGGAGAGTCCCGTCTGGCCCGAGTGGAAGGCGCCTCCGTATGAAACAGAGCGGATCGAGTGGCCTGCTTATCGAAAACCCCGCTCGGGCTGAGGAGTTTATGACACATCTGCTTCGCTTTCTTTTTTCGACTGTTATTGTAGTCGCCAGCATCTCACCGGCAAGCGCCGAAGAAACCAATGCCAAAGCGCTGGCGCAAAAACCTGAAGTATCCGCTGCTCTCAAGATTCTGGATGCCTGGATTGCTGCCACGGTAGCCAGTCGCGAGCAGCCCGGACTTTCAGTGGGCATCGTCCACGATCAGGATTTGATCTGGGCGAAGGGTTATGGCTCCGCTGACTTGCAGAAGAAAATCCCAGCCACGCCGGCGACGCTCTATCGCATCGCCTCCATTTCGAAGCTTTTCACTTCGACTGCTATCCTGCAATTGCGCGACGCGGGTAAGCTTCGGCTCGATGATCCGGTAGCGAAACACCTGTCCTGGTTCAAGCTTCGTCATACCCACCCCGGGCCTGAAGTTACCATCCGGCACCTGATCACCCATACCTCCGGGCTGCCGCGGGAGGCCGGCGGCACAAACTGGAGCGATCTAACTTTCCCCACGCGTGAAGACATGATCCACAAGTTGGCCGGCCAGGAAACTGTCTTTGCCGCGGAGACGGAATGGAAGTACTCCAACTTAGCACTTTCACTCGCCGGCGAAGTGGTGGCTGCCGTCTCCGGCGAGCCGTGGCCCCGCTATGTTGAGGCCCACATCCTGGAGCCGCTGGCGATGAAGGTAACCCGCACTCTTCCCACACCCGGCACACCGGGGCTGGCCACCGGTTACGGCCGGCGCGCTCCTGGCGCGCGACGCGACGTTGAGCCTTTCGTGGATATCGACGGAGTCCGTCCAGCCGGAAATCTCGCCTCCAATGTCGAAGACCTGGCGAAGTTCGTGGCGCTCCAGCTTCGCGATAAGCCTGCGGGCGGCGCCCAGATTCTGAAAGGCTCGACACTGCGCGAGATGCACCGGGTGCAGTGGCTGCGCCCGGATTGGCGCAGCGGTTGGGGGCTAGGTTTTTCCATCCGGCGCGTGGGCGACCAAGTAAGAGTCGGGCACGGAGGAAGTCTTCCAGGCCACAGGACTCAGATTGAATTCGCGCCGGCCGACAAGCTCGCGGTCATCGTGCTGACCAATGCCAACGATGGCGATCCCGTCCGCTACGTCAACCAGGCCTTCACCATTCTCACGCCAGCCATCCAGCAAGCCGCGGCGAAACCAAAGACAAACCCCACGCCCGAACCGGCTTGGGAAAAGTATACCGGCACCTATACGTGGAAGCACTCCGACGTTCAGGTCCTGATATTGAATGGCAAGCTGACCATGATCATTCCGGACGATGACAATCCGTGGGAATCGCGCGTGCTACTCGAGCCCGCGGGGCCACATGCTTTCCGTATGACAAGTCCGGGCGCAAGCTACGCAGCCACAGGTGAGGTGGTGACCTTCACGCTATCGCCCGACGGCCGGGTTACACGCATGAGCACGCCTAACTCCTACTGGCTTCGGAAATGATATTGCACGAAATTAGAATGTGTACCGAATGCCGAGCTGCAGAATCCGCGGATCGCCGGCGCTGGTAATTCGCCCGAAGACAGTGGAGGAGCGCGAGGTGTTGGGGTTACCCAGATTCACCCGATTGAACAGATTGAATACTTCACCACGCAGCTCGATCCGGTGTGACTCCAGTTTCGGGAGAATGAATGCCTTGAACAGGGAGAAGTCCACCGTCGCCAATCCGGGCCCGCGCTCGGTATTGCGTCCGAGAGTGCCGAACGTGCCGAGGGCGTTTTCGCGGAACGCGCTGGGATCGAACCAGCGGGCGATTCGCTCGCCCGTAGGTCGTCCGGAATCCAGGCGTCCACGGCCAATGACATCGACCCGGTCCTGGCCGATCCCGCTCAGTGAGTTGTCGACACCGGTGCTGATTGTGATCGGCCCTCCGGACTGCAGGGTGACGATGCCGTTGGCCTGCCACCCTCCGGCAAGCGCCTGGATTGGTTTTGATGCGCTCACTTTCGGCAGGGCGTAGTTGAATGACCCTGTCACTCGCGCCGCGCGATGAAAGGTTGATACGGCGTAATCCCTTTCGATCCGGTCGAAAGGATGCGTGTTGCCATTGCCCTCGAAGGCGGTGTTCGACAAGAGGTCCATTGTCTTCTGCCAACTGAATCCCGCCAGAAACGTAAGGTTCGCGGCCATGCGCCGTTCAGCGCTGAGTACGAGCGCGTGGTAGCTGGCGCGGCCGTAGGTTCCAGCTAAGGTCAATTGCGTGAACTCTGGTCGCGGCCGGCGGCGATCGGTGTTGGTCCGGTCGGCGCCCGGGCCGAAGACCGCCGCATTCAGTTCGGCCGCATGGAACAGTTGCCGGCTGTCGGATCCCTGGTACGCCGCCCGCAGCACCATACTGCCGCGAAAACTACGCTCGATCGTCAGATTCCACTGGTAGATGTCCGGATAGCTGAAATTCGGATCATAGCCCACTAACAGGAACGGTTGAGGGAAGATTTGATTCGAGGGAATCGGACGCGGATGCGGGAATGGATTCACCTGGTCTCGATACGGATCGCCAGTGCTGAATGGAGCGGTGATGTCGACGCGAACAGAGTTCGGAGGTGACGTCAACTGGCGGTTATAGGTGAGCGCCGAAGGTTGGTCGTGAAACCGCCCGAAGCCGCCACGCAGGCTGGTGCGGTTGTCGCCAGTCAGGTCTAGCGCAAACCCGAGCCGTGGATCGAAGAGTGACCAGACTGCCGGCACGCCCGATTTCGATACGCCGGGATCGGTGGCCACGAGCTGCCCTTTGGGCAGCGTCGGGAAACGAGTGGACTTCACGCCGGCGCGATACTTCTCATCGCTGAACTGTGAAATTTGGAGTCCATTGTCCGTAAAGGGGACGAACGGGTTCCAGCGGAGGCCGAGATTCAAGGTCAGCCGCCGGCCTACCTTGAACTTATCTTGCACATAGGCGCCGTAGAGTGTGCGCCACAAGTTGACGTAAAGCGGTGTGATCTGGTTGAAGGCCGACGGGCGGCCGTAGAGGAAGTCGGCCATGTTGTCGCCGGAGTAGCGCCCGCCGAAGGCGTAGTTTCCGTCGGATTGGAAGTCCTGGTCGATCAGGCTCTGCTCGCGCGTCAGGTCGAAGCCGAAGTCCAGTTCGTGCCTGCCACGGATCCAGCTCCATCCGTGCTGGAGACCGTACTGGTTGCGTGGAATCCGCGACAGCGCGAACCAGGATAATCCGAAATAATTGGTGATGCTCATCGAGAATACGCTGTAGTTCGGATTGGCCAGAGGAGAGAGCTGGATACCGTAATCCCGGTGGCCGGGGAAATCGGGGGAGGTGCCCGTCGGCAACACGCGGCTGTAACTGGCGGTAGTATTGGTCAGCAGGTCGGGACGGAGTGTCATCGTGTGTGTCGCTACCGAGCTCTGGCTCGTCCAGAAACGGCTGTTGTTGGCAGTCAGTAAGTTGCTCTTGTTGATGATCGCCGGCACGTCGAGCTTGTCGAAAAAGTAACGCCCGGTGAGATGATGCTTTTCACCGATATAATGATCGCCCCGCACAAGAAACTGGTTGTCGCTGGTTTGGGTCCGCCGCTCGTAGTAGGCCAGTCCATCGGAGGATTGCGCCACCGGCACGATTTCAAGAATCTTCAGCGCGATGGGGTCCAGTTGGGTGGCTGGGATCTGGTTGCCGGGCACGGCCTGTCCGGTCCGCGGATCGAGTAGCTGACGGCCCAACCGTGAGAAGTCGCCCCGGCGTTGCTCCGCCGTTGGAACCACCGAGGAAAGAGTCGGTGGGTCCTGCCGCACCTGCGTCCCTTGCCACGATCCGAAGAGGAACGTCCGGTTGCGAACGATGGGACCTCCCAGCGCGAATCCGTATTGATTCCGCTTCAAACCATCATTGCGGTTGGCGAAAAAGTTGCGCGCGTTCAGGCTGGCGTTTCGCACATACTCGAAGGCGGCGCCATGCAGCTCGTTGCTGCCCGACTTGGTCACCACGTTGACCACACCTCCGCCGCGGCCGCCGAATTTCGCCGCATAATTGTTGGTCTGGAAACTAAACTCCTGCACTGCGTCGGGATTCGGCAGGACGTTGGCGACCTCAGTGTAAGGATCCTCGTTCGTGCCGCCATCCATGACGAACGCCGTCGAATTGCCGCGGCCGCCGCTGGCCGAAATCAGCTCGCCGGCCGCCTCGGGCCGCGTGGATGCCTGGTTCCACGTGCCGGGAGCCGTGAGAGTGCCCGGCGTGAGCCGCATCAACTGCAGAACATTGCGTCCGTTCAGCGGCAGGTCCGTCATCATAGTTTGATTAATCACGACGTTCAAAGTAGAATTCCGCGTATCCACCATCGCCGCGTTGGCGTTCACCGTGACCGATTCCGATACTGAACCGACACGCAGCTCAGCGTTGACTGTCGCCTGTTGGTCCACTTGAAGCACGATTTCGCGGATGCTGTGGGTCTGAAAGCCTTCGTGAGTCACCGTAAGCGAATAGGGACCCGCGGGAAGCGCGGAGACCACGTAGAACCCGTCGGAATTGGATGTCGCGCTGCGCTCCACACCGGTGGTCAAATGCCGGACAACAACCTTGGCGCCTGGAATCACCCCTTGCGATGCGTCGTGAATTTGGCCGGCGATCGAGGCCTTATCGCGCTGCGCGACCGCAGTTGAGGCAACAAGGAGAAAGAGCACTATATGGCGCATGAGAACCCTCCGATTAGTTTCGTCACGGTAATGATATCAAAAGGTTTCCGTCGCGCACGGCTCCCTCAGGGTCGCCGTTCAGTTGCCGAGCCGCACGCGTCAGCAAATGGCATGCAAACCGTTTCCCTTTTACACACCTACGGAAATTTCTCCCTGCCCGGCCAGGATTACGAGCAGGAATCTCGCAAAACGGATCTCATGTTTTCACCACTTTACATGGATTTGGCACGGCTGTTGCACAGACTAAAGCGAGATCAAGACCCATCGGAGGTTTGTGATGAGTAAGAATTGGTCGGTAGCGAAAGCCGTTCGCGCGGGGGCGATCCTCGGCTCCGCGCTGATTTTGACGGCGGTCCTGATGGCCGACGTCTGGAACAAAAAGACGGAAATGACCTTCAATGAAACCGTCGAGTTGCCTGGAGGCGTCGTGCTGCCGCCGGGCGACTACGTGTTCAAGCTGGCTGACTCGTCATCCAACCGGCATATTGTTCAAGTGTTCAACAAGGACGAGGATCACATCCACGCGACGATCCTCGCGATTCCAAACTGGCGTCTCACTCCAACCGGCAAGACCGTGATCACGTTCCACGAAACGCCGGCTGGCCAGCCTAAGTTCATCCGAGCCTGGTTCTATCCCGGCGACAACAGTGGACAGGAGTTCGCCTATCCCAAGGACAAAGCGAACTACCTCGCGAAGTTGACCGGAGAAAACGTCCCGGTCATCCCTTCTGATGAAGAGACTATTGCAGCCGCCGAGACTCCATCCTCCGTTCCAAGCGCCGAAGAAGAGTCCGTTGAACGCGTTGCGGAGGCATCCACACCAGCGGAGCCAGCGGCCCCAGCAGCCCCAGCAGTCAGCGATGACCTAAGTGATAATCCGGACGAATCGGCTGCGGCCGAAGCTCAAGCTCCATCCGAGCCGGAGAAACCCGAGCCGGTGAAGAGCGACTCCGAGGAGGCGGCCACACTGCCTCAGACCGCCAGTAATCTTCCGGCGTTAGGATTGTTTGGACTCCTATCGCTGGGCGCCGTACTCGGAATTCATTTCGTGGCGCGGCGGCGAGTCTGACATGGAAGTTGGGTCCGGCTGGCGGCTTTTTCTGGCGGCCGTGGTCCTGGCGGCCGCCTGTGGCGCCCAGCAGGATCCAGGAGAAGACTACAAGATCTCACTCGATGTGGATCTTGTGCTTCTCGAAGTAGCCGTGAGTGGCCCTGGTGGTGTGTTCGTATCCGGACTCGAAAGAGATCAATTCCGAGTCTATGAGAACGGGCGCCGCCAGGCCACCCGGCACTTCCAGCAGCAAGATGTGCCGGCAACCATCGGGCTGGTTGTGGATACCAGCGGAAGTATGCGTTCCCGCCATCCACAAGTGACGTCGGCACTCGTGGCTCTTTCAGAGGCGAGCCACCCTAACGATCAGACGTTCGTTGTGAACTTCAACGATCGAGTGTCCTTCGGACTGCCGGCAGGAGTCGACTTCACCAATGACCGCACCCAACTGAAGCAGGCTCTTACCAGCACACTGCCCGACGGGCGAACGGCGCTCCATGATGCGCTTCTGCTTGCACTGGAACACCTACGGAAGGGAAAGCACACGAGAAAGGCGTTGGTAGTTGTCAGCGATGGCGGCGATAATGCGAGCCGCCGCCGCTTCCACGAGGTACTGCGAGCCGCGCAGTCCTCGAGCACACTCATCTACACCATCGGTTTGCTGGATGAGGAGAACCGGGACCGGAAACCCCGGATATTGAAAGCACTGGCGCGGGAGACCGGGGCGGAGGCATTTCTGTCCGTTAAGACACCTGACGTATTTGAAATCTGCCGGCGAATCGCGATGGATATGCGGAGCCGCTATAGCATCGGCTATGTACCGGCCGCGACGGTGAAACCCGAGGCGTACCGCGCCATCCGAGTGGAAGTAACGGGCGGCAAGGATTGGAAAGTTCGCACGCGCCGGGGCTACAGTGCCCCGGCGGTGCCTACAAGCTCAAGTGAGGAGGACGAGTGATGAAGCCGGTTAGCCGCGCAAAGGTCTTACGCTGGCTCGAGAGGTTTTTTCTTCTGCTGGCGGTAATCGGACTCGGAGGATATGGTTACTTCTGGATCGAGAGGAGGGTGTACCAGAGTGTTCACTCCCACTCGTTCGAGCGTCCTCCCGGCGAATCTCCATCCCAAGTGCGCGACACGGCTGCTCCCGACACGCCAATCGGCCGCATCGAGATTCCGCGCCTGGGCGTGACATCCGTCATTTTGGAAGGCGTGGGTGAACGCGCATTGCGGCTTGGGGTGGGGCGCATTCCGGGCACGGCAGCGCTCAACCAAGACGGCAATGTAGGACTGGCAGGGCATCGCGACACGGTGTTCGGATCACTCGGCAAGCTGCGGAAAAACGACAAGGTCCGTCTGTCCGGACCGGAGGGAGCGAAGGAATACATTGTGGATTGGATCGCTGTTGTGCCACCGGAGAACACCCGGGTGCTCGATCCGCGCGATACTCCGACTGTGACGCTTGTGACGTGCTACCCATTCGACTATGTCGGCTCGGCAAAGATGCGCTATGTGGTGCAGGCGCGGCGAGCGGATGTACCGCTCGTAGCGGCAGTGAGAAACAGCGAGGAATTCACGAAACCGCTTCCTTATGCGCGCGCCTCGTCGCACTTACCGAGCCGTGACCGCCAGGGAGCAGTTGTACTGTCGCCCCGTGTCCCACCTGTCGCCACTCCTGAGCCAGTGTCAAAGAAGCTGAGCCTAGCTTCGACCAGCGAAAGCCCTGTCCCTATCGAGGCCAAGAAAGAACGGCGCTTCAACAAGGTTTCGCGCGGCGTGCGCAAAGGCATTGGATGGTTGATCCGAGGGGGCCGGGCCGACAAGGAAAAGGTCGTGGGAGCTACAGCCGCAAAGCCCGCATAATCGCTTCCGCAACCTTTTCGTACGGCGAGCGCCACGTTTGAGAAGTCGACTCGAGGATGAACGTCCTGAAGCCATCGCCTGGAATGGTATTGGCGAGCTTCCAGGTATAGACGTCATCGGATTTGGCGACGTAGCGGTCAAAGCGCTGTCTGCTGGGAGGTTTGCTGTGGAAGTGCTGCAGCACAGACGAGAAGGCTAATCCACAATCGCCTGGTTGACGGCATTTTGAAACCCCGGCCGAATGTTGATATGAGCGTACGGCATGAGCTGGATCATCAGGATCCCGACCATTTGCTCTTTTGGATCGATCCAGAAATAGGTGCCGTAGGCTCCGCCCCAACCATACTCGCCCGGCGATCCCAGGGTAAGCGACGCGCCCAGGTCGGTCCGCACACGGAATCCCAATCCGAACCTGTAACCGCGCAACGAGTCATTCCACATCGCATGTGTGCCGATGTGATTCGATGTCATCGATTCCACCGTTTTGCGCGATACAAGCCTCCGGCCATCGAGAACGCCGCCATTCAGGAACATCTGGCATAGACGCAGATAGTCTTCGGCGGTCCCGGCCAGGCCTCCGCCTCCGGCGAAGAACCGGCCGTTTGGATTCGCGGGGCCGGCCGCCGTCAGCTTCTCGAGCCTTTCGGACTTACGCGTGTAGGGCGTGGCCAAGCGTGGCAGTTTCGCCTGAGGCAAATAGAAATACGTGTCGTTCATCCCCAACGGCTGGAATATGCGGGTGCGGAAGAAGTGGTCGAGGGTTTGCCCGGAGACGACCTCGACAAGCCGGCCCAGGACATCGGTCGCCGGACCGTACTCCCATGCCGTCCCGGGATGGAACGTAAGCGGAATCGCAGCGAGCTTCGGCGTCCACTCGGCGAGCGCGTCCTCTGGTTTCCGCTGAATTTTGGCCAGCAACGCTCCGGTGGCGCCGGAAGTGCTGGTGGGAAGTCCTGCCGTGTGCGTGAGGAGATGCCGTATAGTGATTTCGCGCTCGGCCGGGACAGTGCGGAACCCTTCCGCCGCGCGTTCGTTAGGCTTGTTTGCCAGCGCGACCTTCGGGCTCTTGAATTCGGGCAGAAACTTCGACACCGGATCGTCCAGGAGGAAATATCCCTCCTCGTGCAGCATCATGGCCGCAAGCGACGTCACGGGTTTAGTCATCGAGGCCAGGCGGAAAATCGCATCGGTGGCCATGGGTTTCTTCGACTCCAGATCCATGACGCCTTGCGCTTCGAAGTGAACGATCTGTCCCCGCCTTGCCACCAGCGATACGGCTCCCGCGATCTCACCCTTATCGATGTAACGCTGGAGGTGTGCGCGAACACGCGCGAGCCGTTCGGCCGATACGCCGACATCGGTAGGATTTACTTTTGGCAGCGGCGCGGCGCTTAGCAGAGACGCTGCGAGTGGAATGGCTAGAGGGCAGAATCGCATGGTCATCACCAGTAGGATTCCGATTGTATCCTAACTGGATGCCGACCACGTGAAGTAGCAACCGCAGAGCTACTCAGGTTGAGTGCGACATCTCCAGCACACCCTTCTCCTTCAACCCAGTGAGAGCCAGCCCATACCGGCCGCGCACCCCGGTCTTCTCGAAGATATGCTTCAGATGGATCTTTACGGTGCCCGGCCGGATGCCGAGGTCCCGCGCGATCTCCTTGTTCTTGAGCCCCTGCTCGACGAGCTCGAGCACCTGCTGTTCCCGGGGGGTCAGCTCGCTGCGGGGGTAGCGCTCCATCCGCGAGGATTCCCGAAACAGGGAATCTTCCATCCAGTTCGCTCCGCTCGCTACGGCGCGGAAGCATGCCAGGAGAGTGGCCGCATCGGTCGATTTTCGCAGAATTCCCCGCACGCCTCCTTGTAACATTCGTAAAGCTTCTGGTTCGGTGATTGAGTTCCCCCAGATGACGGTGGAGGTTGTGCTCTGAAATGCGCGCATCTCCGCCAGCCACTGTAGGACTGCCTGTGAACCAAACGACTTATCGAGCAGCATCAGGTCCGGATGCAGCTTCCGGACCAGATCAGCGGCAGTAGCCAGATTATCCACTGCCTGGAAGAATTCCAGGTCCTCGCAGGGGGCGACCGAGGCGCGGACGCCCTCGGCGGTAAGTGGCTGCGTCTCGCAGACGGCCACCAGTTTTTTCCTCGGTCGAATCAGATCGTTCATAGGGGTAAGTCCAGGTAAATAATTACGGACAAAAGGGTTGGTCGAGCGATTCGGCTGCACAGCCGGAAGCCTTCCTTCCCGCTGCGGAATCCGGGAATTACAGGCTCTGGTGTTTAGTTGGCGATGGACCAGGATACTCTCACGTTTTCCTTGGAATCAGCCGATGTAGCTAGGTGAGAACAGTAGAATAGACTCCGGCAGTTGCATTCCTAGACCGGGAGACCATCCGTTTTGAGCGCGAGGAATATTCTTGTCATCAGTGCCGACCGCCGTATGTCGGTCGACCTAATCCCATTGTTATCACAGCAGATACCGTCCGCTCAGGTGGCCGAGCTCAACAGCTACCCAAACCGCTCCGCCTTAGCCGAACACCTAGCCTCCCGGCCAGCAGGACTCTGTTTTCTGGATGTGGCAACTAACAGGGACTATGCCCTAACAGTATTATCCGATCTGTCGCAGCTCAGCCCCTCGATGTCGGTTGTGGTCCTCCTCGCCAACAACAACACCGACCTCATTCTTACCTGCCTCCGGCAGAATGCCTCCGAATTCCTGCTTCAACCGGTCACCGCTGACCAGCTACTGCCTGTTCTCGAACGGCTGGCTCTGATGCGTCCCACGGGCAACGCTCTGGGTTCCGGCGCCAAAGTGATCACCATCATCCCGGTGAAGGGAGCCTGCGGCGCCAGCACCATCGCCAGCAATCTGGCGTTTGCCCTGAAGAAAGCCGGCAGCCAGAAGGTCCTTCTGGGCGACATGGACCCGTACACGGGCACGTTGTCGTTCTTGCTGAAGGCCAAGTCCACCTACACGTTTCTGGATGCCTTGAGCCGCATTGGATCCTTGGACGCGGAGTTGTGGAGAGGGCTCGTATTCACCCAGAGCGGCATTGACATCCTGCTGGCGCCCGAAAACCCGATGGATAGCAGCCTCGATCTTCCGGACCCGACTCCTGTGTTCGAGTTCTGCCGGCAGATCTACGAAAGCATTGTCGTGGATGTGGGGAATGCGTTCTCCTCCTGGTCTCTTCATCTGGCCCGGGCCGCCGATGAGGTCCTGTTGGTCACGACTAACGAACTACCTGCTCTGCGCGCGACCCAGCGGGTAATGCAGAACTTCGACAAGCAGCATATTGAGCGAGCCCGCGTCCGGCTGGTGGTGAACCGGTACAGCCCGGACATCGGGCTGACGCAGGAAGCCATCGAGACTGCCCTTCATCTCGATGTCTTCCATCAGCTTCCGAGCGACTATGAAGTCGTCCAACGAGCGCTGGTGGAGGGCAAGCAGATCCCGATCAGCACAGCCTTCGGTAAGAGCCTTGGGGCATTGGCGTCTCGTCTCGTTGGGAAAAGCAAGACAGAACCAGTCGATAAGAAGAAGGGCTCTTCCTGGGGATCAATCTTCAGCAATCTGGTCTCGCGCGCCACTTCCTGACACACTGCCTTAGTTCACGCTCAATGCCGCGATCCAAGGCTCGTAGCGTGAGCCGTTCCGAAGGACGACGGAGTATCCCGACGGCTTCTCGTTGCGGCTGTCATCGATCAACAACCCGAGTTTCGGGGGCACGTAAAGGTCCTCGGTAAGCAATCGCGTGACCGCACCGCGCAGATAGGAGACCACCGGGTCCGGCTGGACGACGACTCTTGCCAGAGCCCGCAGGATGATCACCCGGTTGCGATCCGGGTGCTTCCGGCGCAGATCCTCCGGCGTCAGTGACGCGTCGATCATTACCAGCCGGCTTTCGGTCCGGCTTTCGTCTTCCCACCGGCTCTCGAACGGAATGCTCGCTCTGTCCATCTCGGTCTGATAGCGGAGAACGGATTCGCGATCCTGAAGCCATTGGCGCCAAGCTAGGCCATCGTATTCGAGTGCGACGAAAACGTTCCTTGGCAGGGAGCGGCGGTAGTATTCAGAAGCTTCCGTGGCTGTTGCGGGGACGCTGCAGTCGAAACCGAGGTCGAGAAGCTTCCTTTGGTCGAACCAGCCCGGAACGTGTGCGTGCCTGCCGCCGCGCAGGATGTGAGCCACCAAGGGGGCTGTGTTCTGCCAGCGCAGGTGGAGCGTCAACGTGGAATCTTCCGCTCGGCGGCCGGGGAAGACCAGCTCGCGGTCCGTGAGACGGAGCTCGGAATCGGGCGGTCCCGAACGATTCCGCCATACACCGAGAAGCAGCCCGGCGTTTGCGAAAAGGATCAGTCCGAAAGCGGCGAGCAGCGACTTCTTCACCGTGTCCTCCCGAGCTGGCCCCGCATCCGCCGGAATAGCATTATGAGCAGGATCGCAATCACTCCGATCAGGAAAAAGAACAGGTACTTGGGCATCCAGTCCCACCACCAATCGGCGAGGCGAACCAGAAGAAAAACTGCAAAGAACAGCGCGCCAAGGTTGGCAATGGAGGACCAATCCCGACGGATGCCGAGCCAGATGGCCGCGGGTGCGGCCAGCAAGCCGGCAAACTGGTAGACGCGCTCGATCGTTTGCTGCTTCCACGGAAGATAACTTCCATGGCCGGTGATCGAAAGAAACAGAATTGTTAGAAAAAAAGTCGAGCTCCCAACAATCCGGTAGATCGATGGGAACCGAGTCCACACCGTGTGGTGAATCAAGAGAGGAAGAAAGGTCACTGCCGCTCCGGCGAAAAGGAAGTCCTCCGCACGATCGCCCACTTCGAGCCACCAGACGCCGCGCTGCGTTGTCGCCGTAGCCCCGGCCCAACTGATCAGAGTGACCAGACCTGCGACCAGCAGGATCTGAAGACCGAAGCGATAGGCCAGTGCGACGGCGAACAGTCCCCAAACCGCGAGCGCATTGGGTGTAGGGCTCACATTAAATCTCCCGGCAAGCACGCTGAGGTTCAGGACGAACGCGGCAAAAGCGACAATACTGATCAGTTCGGCGTAGTATACCGTCGCGTTCCGGCGAGAAAGGACGTCGGCGCCCGCGGTCAGAATCAGGGGAAGAGCGATCAGCAGCGCGGTCTGAAGGGCGAGCGGAAGATCGCCGAGATAGCGGGCCGCAAAGAGCGCCAGGGCGATGCAGAGGGCGAGACCGCCCAGGGCGGACGCGATCCGCATCCCAAGGGACATCTGGCGCTGGCTCTCGGTGGTATCCACACCGAATTGCGCCGCCAGCTCACCGAGAGCCCGGTCCAGGTAGGATTTAACAGTAGCTCGCTGCTCAGGAGAGAGTTCGAGCACCTTCTGCCGTTCGAGGCGATCGAGCTCCTCGCGGAAGATGCGGAGACGGTCGGCGTGCTCTTGCGGACTCTGGTCCACCGTGACAATTATCATCCGGTCCGCTTCATCCGTGCTCACCGCGCCATTCGTCTTGGGGTGTCGTGGAGCACGAAGAAATCTGAGGCCGAAATTTGCTGAAAATGGGGACGGAAATTGGTGGACGGGATGGGATTCGGTTTTACTGGCGATGTTGAGCCGTCGTAACTTAGTGATTCTTCTTCCCCGAACGACTCCAACGAATATGAATCAACTTCACACAAGGCTCGAAATTGAAGGAAAATTCGTCGGCTGCTCGAAGTCCGTTTGCTGGAAGTTTCACTGGTGCTGTTCGCGTGCAACCCGGCGGCGGTCGTCGAGCAGTGAAGCAGGATGAGTACGAGTTGGCGCAAATGATTCGGGATTGGCGCGCCCGAGCGAGAGCGGATACGATGGCGATGTTGAGGGTTTCGCAGCGTCCGTCTAGTATTACTGGGTCACAAAAATAACATTCTGTTGTAGAATTGTTTTGTGGGATCCAGACTCTCCGCGCCAGGCCCGCAGGAGAAGCGCTTCACGGCATATATGGACAGCCTGGCGAATGCCG